>ERZ791911.1652-NODE-1652-length-9884-cov-2.088208_pt1 | contig 9884 bp, 10 predicted proteins | sample MGYA00510142_ERZ791911 | MGnify/ENA primary metagenome ERZ791911 (study PRJEB30046, sample SAMN00792056) | human gut metagenome | study: EMG produced TPA metagenomics assembly of the A metagenome-wide association study of gut microbiota in type 2... | reverse complement strand
TTTTAATCTGTATTTCACCTTATAACGTTACTATAAACACATCTGACAAGGAGTGTGATTGAAAATGATTTACCGTCTCAGAAGATGGAGCGCTGCCCTGCTGCTGGGAATGTTTTTAAGCCTGCTAAGTATTTTGCAATGCTTTGCGGCAGGCAGCGTCAGCCAGGTGAACTTGCATATCGGGCAAACGCCGGATGCTGTTTACCTCACCTATTCCGCACCGGACACAGCACAGGGAGCGTTTTCCGTAACCAAAAGGGACTGCTGATTATGCCGCCAATCCAGTCTGGTCGGATTCGGCAGGCAAATACCTTTATTCTGCCAAAGTGGATGGACTTGCACCTGATACTAACTATACCTATAACATTGCAGGCTCTTATTCCGGCACGTTTAAAACACCGGCAGAAACAGGTGCTTTTACCTTCGCCTTTTTAACCGATACACAGATTGGTTTTGAAGCTGACGCTAAAGCTACCGGAGCTATGTTTTCTCTGCTGAACAGCCGTGATGATTTGGCTTTTGTCTATATTGCCGGTGATATGACAGACTCCTCCCGTAATGAACGGCAATGGGAAATGCTTTTTGAAAACGGCGGTGTAAATGCCAGTGCCGGGCAAACCTTTTTCGGCAGCCACCTTATTGCTGCCGCACAGGGCAACCACGACAACAGCAGTTTCAGCGGCCACATTACTGCCCCCTGCGCCAACAGCGGCGTAGGCCCCGTTGTTTATGCTTTTGATTACAGCAATGTAAAATTTGTAATTCTTAACATGAACAACCCGGATACCTGGGCAGCACAGGCAAATTTTCTGCGCCAGCAGGCAGCCGATGCCAAAAATAACGGCAAGTGGCTTGTTGCCTGCTTTCACCAGTCGCTCTATTCCGGTGCCGCACATATCATGGATTCCGGCATTATATCAGCACGTAAATTCTGGTCACCACTGTTTGCAGAGCTTGGCGTGAATTTGGTTTTGCAGGGGCACGACCATGTATATGCCAGAGGCTTTGTAACAAGCACAGGCAGCAACGCAAACCTGACTGCGGAAAATAATAGCTATCACGTTGTTTCCGGTATCCCTCTCTACATTACCGGCGGTCATTCCGGCGCGGTTAAGTGGTATGCGGCACGCAATTACCAGATTTCTGCCGGTGACCCGCTGACACCCAATTACAGCTTTCTGGATGTAAATTCCGCAGCGCCTGCCCAAAATCCGTGGGGCACCGATACCAGCAAAACACATGAACAAACATATATTTTAATTAATGTTAACGGTAATACCATGACTATTTCCACCTATATGTTCCGTTATGACGGAATCTCCGATAAAATGGCAACTCCTCCCTATCTGTATGACATTTTAACCATAAGCAGATAAGCAACTGTCTTGTAAATTTTAACAACTAAATGCAAAAAGCGCTTGTATTCAGAGCAACATCTGATGCAGGCGCTTTTTTATATAAAAAATAAGGCTCCGCAAACCACGGAACCTTTGTGAATTTATTTATTGAACTTTATGTACTGTTTCCGCCATTTCTTTTACGTAATCGCTAACGGGCTGCACGCAGTCCGTACCGTATTTGCCAACTATTTTTACAACTGCGCTGCCAACAATGGCGCCGTTGCTTACTGCCGCCATTTCTTCGGCCTGTTTAGGCGTTGCTATGCCAAAACCAACTGCTGCCGGCACATCCGTTGCCTGGCGTATTTTTTCCGTCATTGCGGCAATGTCGGTTGTAATATCGCTGCGCACGCCCGTAACGCCAAGCGAAGAAACAATATACACATACCCTTCCGCATCTTTGGCAATCATTTTAATGCGCTCATCGGAGGTCGGCGCTACCAGCGGAATTAAATCCACGCCGTACTTACGGCAAAGCTCCGCAAGCGGCGCTTTTTCTTCATAAGGCACGTCCGGCACGATAATTCCGTCCAGCCCAACGCTTTGGCAGTTTGCCAGAAATTTTTCCGTGCCATAGGTAAAAATGGGGTTGATATAAGTTAAAAACACCAGCGGCACATCCGTTTTTGTGCGTACGTTTTTTAACATGGCAAAAATTTTATCGGTTGTGGTGCCTGCGCTTAAAGCGCGGATGTTGGCAGCCTGAATTACTTCGCCTTCCGCCACCGGGTCGGAAAAAGGTATGCCCAGTTCAACAATATCCGCACCGGCGTTTGCCATGGCAACGATAAGCTGCTCGGTAACATCAAGGTTTGGGTCGCCTGCCGTTATAAAAGGTATGAAACATTTACGCTGTTTTTTAAAAGCTGCTGCTATTTTACTCATGCAAATCCACCCCCATGTATCTTGCAATGGCTGCTACGTCTTTATCGCCGCGGCCGGAAACATTTACTACGATAATTTTATCTTTCGGCAAAGCAGGCGCCAGCTTTTGTGCATAGGCAATAGCATGAGCGCTTTCGATAGCAGGAATAATGCCCTCCGTTCTGGAAAGATAGCTGAACGCCGCTACAGCTTCCTCGTCAGTTGCCGATACATACTGCGCACGCCCGCTATCATAAAGAGCCGCGTGTTCAGGCCCTATGCCGGGGTAATCAAGCCCTGCCGAAATGCTGTATACCGGTGCAATCTGGCCGTATTCATCCTGCAAAAAGTAAGATTTCATACCGTGGAAAATACCGAGGCTGCCGCGGGCAATGGTTGCCGCCGTCTGCGCTGTATTAACGCCGCGCCCTGCTGCTTCCACGCCGATAAGCTGCACTTCCTTGTCGGGAATGAAATCATAAAACAGGCCCATGGCATTAGAACCGCCGCCAACGCACGCCATTACTACATCCGGCAGGCGGCCTTCTTTTTCAAGCATCTGTGCTTTAACTTCCTTACCGATAACGCTTTGAAAATCACGTACCATTTCCGGATACGGGTGCGGACCCATAACGGAGCCGAGCACATAATAGGTGTCGTTTACATTGGCAGTCCACTGGCGCAGCGCTTCGTTAACGGCATCTTTAAGGGTTTTGGTACCGCTTTCCACCGCTACTACCTTTGCCCCCAAAAGTTCCATGCGGAATACGTTCAGGGCCTGGCGCTCGGTATCTTCGCGCCCCATATAAACCGTACATTCCATATCCATCAGCGCAGCCGCCGTTGCCGTTGCCACGCCGTGCTGGCCTGCGCCTGTTTCCGCAAGCACACGTTTTTTGCCCATTTTTTTGGCCAACAGCACCTGCCCCAGCACATTGTTTATTTTATGAGAGCCGGTATGGTTCAGGTCTTCGCGTTTTAAATAAATTTTAGCGCCGCCAAGGTCTTTGGTCATCTTTTCTGCATAATACAAAAGCGAAGGGCGGTTGGCATATTCGTGAAAAAGTTCCTGCAATTCTTTGTTAAACTGCGGGTCGTTTTTATAATATTCGGAAGCCTTTTCAAGCTCTATAACCGCGTGCATCAATGTTTCCGGTATATACTGCCCGCCGTGTATTCCGTATCTTCCTTTAGTCATCATGTTCATCCTTTCACCTGTTTTATAAAATTCTTAATTTTTATTTCATCCTTACTGCCGCCGGTTTCCACTCCGCCGCTTACATCAACGGCGTATGGCTTTAAACCTTTTAATGCGCTGCGCACATTTCCGGCATTCAGCCCGCCGGCTAAAAAGTAAGGTTTATTTATTTTAACGCCCTTTAAAAGCTGCGTATCAAACTGCCTGCCCGTTCCGCCATATGAAGCTGTGCTGTAAGTATCAAACAAAAAATAATCGCAGTTGTAAAACGCGGCTTTTTTTATGTCTGCTTCTTCCCTTACGCGCACGGCTTTAATAATTGGCAGCGTGCATATTTTGCGCAGTTCCGCAATATAGGCGTTGGTTTCATCTCCGTGCAGCTGCACCATATTTATTATGCCAAGTTCGGCAGCCGCGGCAATTTCCTCCGGCGGGGCATTTACAAAAACCCCAATGCTCTTTATTTTTTTATTCAGCTTTGCTTTCAGGCTGCGTGCCGTTATTAAACTTACATACCGTTTGCTTAACGGGTAAAACACAAAGCCGGTAAAATCAGGTTTTTGCCTGTTTACAAATTCCACGTCCTGCAAAGTTTTTATGCCGCAGATTTTTACCTTTACCATCACTCAACACCTGCCAGTTGTTTCAGCGCACCTGCTGCGTCACCGCTGCGCATCAGCGTTTCACCTATTAATACGGCGTCTGCACCGGCGTTTTGCAGCTTTATAATATCATCGCGCGTTTTTATGCCGCTTTCCGCCACAAAAGTTATGCCCTGCGGCACCAGCTTTTTTAAGCGCAGGCTGTTATTAAAATCAACCGTAAAATCCTTTAAGTTGCGGTTATTAACGCCTATAATTTCCGCACCGGCTTTCAGTGCCGTTTCCAGCTCCGCCTCATCATGCACTTCCGTTAAAACATCAAGCCCAATACTTTTTGCCGCGGCAAGATATTCGCGCAAAACGATTTCTTCCAAAAGCGCCGTTATTAAAAGTATGGCGTCAGCGCCGATAAGCTTCGCTTCGTAAATCTGCGCTTCGTGTACGGTAAAATCCTTACGCAGAACAGGAAGCGAAATGCTTTGGCTGATTGCCTTTAAATATTCGTTGCTGCCTAAAAAATACTGCGGTTCCGTAAGGCACGACACGGCTGCCGCACCGGCTTTTTCGTAAGCCCTGGCCTGCAAAACCGGGTTAAAATCCTTTGCGATAAGCCCTTTGGAAGGCGAGGCTTTTTTTACTTCGCAGATAAAAGAAAGCCCCTGCTTTTTTAACGCCTGCACAAACCCGCGGTTTACCTGCGGCAGCGCTTCCGCCTCACGGCGCAAAGCATTTAAACCATATTTTTTTATCAGTTCACCGGTACGTTCTTTAGATGCCGCCGCTAAAGTATCAAGTATCATAAAAGCCTCACATATTGCTTAATTTTACAAGCTGCTGCAATTTTTCGTAAGCCCTGCCGCTGTCAATGGTTTCTTCTGCCAGAGCCGCACATTCCTTAATGCTGCCTTTGCCGCCAAGGTATAAACTTACAGCGCTGTTTAAAATAACTGCGTCGCGTTTGCTGCCGCGTTCCGTGCCGTTTAAAATATTCGTGGTTATCTGCGCGTTTTCCTGTGCATCGCCGCCTACAAGGTCGGCTTTGGAGCAGCGTTTAAAACCTAAATCGGCAGGGTCGAAAATATATTCCGTAACTTTGCCGTTATTAATTTCGGCCATTGTGTTGGTTGAAGAAACCGTTACTTCGTCAAGCCCATCGTTGCCGTAAACCACTATGCCGCGTTTAACGCCGAGGTTTGAAAGCACGCGCGCCAGCGGCAGCACCAGTTCTTTCTGGTAAACGCCCAAAAGCTGCAAACTTGCAAAGGCCGGGTTTGCCAAAGGCCCGATAATATTAAAAATGGTTCTGATGCCGATTTCCTTGCGCACCGGGCCTGCATAACGCATTGAAGCGTGGCAGGACTGCGCAAACAAAAAGCAAAGGTTAATTTTTTGCAGCAGTTCTTCGTTTTTCTCTGCCGGCAAATCTATTTTTACACCCAAAGCCTCAAGTACATCGGCAGCGCCGCTTTTGCTTGATACGCTGCGGTTGCCGTGTTTTGCCACCGGCTGCCCGGCTGCGCTTATTACAAAGGCACTGGTTGTGGATATATTAAAAGTATTTGCGCAATCGCCGCCTGTGCCTACTATATCAAGAACATCACCCTGAGTATGGATGCGGCTGCATTTTTCGCGCAGCACCTGCGCGCAGGCAGTAATTTCGTCTATTGTTTCACCTTTCATACGCATGGCGGTAATAAAAGCCGCAATCTGGGCGTTGGTAGCAGTGCCGCTCATAATCTGGTTAAAGGCTTCGCGTGTTTCTATTCCTGCAAGGTTCTGCCCTGCTGCAAGTTTGGCAATTGCTGTGTTAATCATTTTTAAATCCCCCTTAAATATCAGTCACTCAAAAAATTTGCAAGTATTTTCATGCCGTCCGACGTCATTACCGATTCCGGATGGAACTGCACGCCGTAAATTTCGTAATCTCTGTGTTTTAACGCCATTATTTCGCCGTCTGCCGTTTGTGCCGTTATTTTAAGGCATTCCGGCAGGCTTTCTTTTTCAACTATCAGCGAATGGTAACGCGCCGCTTCAATTTCCTGCGGCAGCCCTTTAAACAGCTTGCAGGCGGTATCTGTTTTTATAAGGCTTTGTTTGCCGTGTACCAGTTCCGGTGCAGGTACTACTCTGCCGCCAAAAACTTCGCCTATTGCCTGATGCCCAAGGCATACGCCGAGTATCGGGCAAAGGCCCGGAAGCTCTTTTAAAACTTCTTCGCAAACCCCTGCATCTTCAGGGTAACCCGGACCCGGCGAAAGAATAATTCGCTGCGGGTTAAGCTCCGCAATTTCCTTTACGCTCAGCGCGTCGTTGCGGTAAACCTTTACGTCACTGTTTAAAGTGCCAACGTACTGGTAAAGATTAAAAGTAAAACTGTCGTAATTATCTATAATAAGTATCATTTTACTGCTCCTTTGCGGTTTCCTGTAAGGCTTTAATGCAGGCACCGGCTTTATTCACTGTTTCCGTAAATTCGTTGTCTGTTATGCTTCCGGCTACAATTCCGCCGCCAGCCTGTACATAAACCCTGCCGCCCTTTTTAATTATCGTGCGTATGGTAATGCAGATGTCCATATTGCCGCCGAAATCTATGTAGCCCATTCCGCCGCCGTAAATGCCGCGCCTTTCGGGTTCCAGCTCATCTATAATCTGGCAGGCGCGTATCTTGGGCGCTCCGCTTAAAGTTCCTGCCGGGAAAACCGCTTTTAACGCGTCAAGGCAGGTTAAGCCTTTTTTCAGTTCGCCCGTAACTCTTGTGGTAATGTGCATAACGTGCGAAAAACGTTTAATCATTTTGTATTCCGGCACTCTTACGCTGCCAAACTCGCAGACACGCCCCAAATCGTTGCGGGCCAGGTCTACAAGCATATTGTGTTCGGCAGTTTCTTTTTCATCTGCCAAAAGTTCTTTTTCCAGCTCAAAGTCTGCTTCTTCCGTTGCTCCGCGCGGCCTTGTGCCTGCAATCGGCATTGCCGTTACTTTTCTGCCGCTTACTTTTACCAGTGTTTCCGGCGAACTGCCTGCTATTTCCACATCGCCGTTTTTCATCAGCACCATATACTGCGACGGGTTATTTATTCTTAAAATGCGGTAGGCGTTGAATAAATCGCTGTCATATTCCGCAGTAAACCTCTGCGAATACACTATCTGGAAAGCGTCGCCGTTTTTTATGTATTCCCTGCATCTGGCAATGCTATTATTGTAAAACTCCCTGCTCTGGTTCGATTTTATTTCGCCAAGGCTTGCTCTCACAAACGGCTTAGGTTTTACGGGCTGGTTCAGCATTGCTTCTATGGCATTTATTTCACGTTCTGCCCTGGCGTAGTTTACTTCAACATTATCAGTTTTTACGTTAACAATGATATAAATTTTCTGTTTCAGTTTATCAAAGGCAATCAGCTTGTCAAACAGCATCAGGTCAAAATCCGCAAAATCTGTTGCTTTGGCTTTGTCAAACTTTATTGCCGGTTCGCAGTACTGATAAAAATCGTAGCCAAAGTATCCTACAAACCCGCCTGTAAACGGCGGCAGATTTTTTATTGCCGGCACTTTATACTCTGCAAGTATTTCTTTAATTTTGACCAGCGGGTCATCAGTTGTAAATTTTACCGCCGCGCTGCCGCTTACTGCTTCTGCTTCGTAATCTTTGCAGCGCAGTTTCAGTACCGGGTCAAACCCTATAAAAGAATAGCGGCTCCAGTTCTCGTCATTTTCCAGACTTTCCAACAAAAAATAATCGCTGCTGCTGTTTTTAACCGTTGCCAAAAATCCAAGCGGCGTTACCATATCGGCAAAACACTCCTTTGCAACCGGTACAGCCGTATAATCAGCGGCATAGGCTTTTACTTCATCCAAACTTAAATTCAACATTTTGTCCCCCTGAAAGTTTTTTGTTGGAAATGGCTGCCGCGCTAAATAAAAAAGCCTGTCCCTGTAAATATACAAGGACAGGCAATAATGCTATATACCTGCGGTACCACCTTGATTCGCGGAAGATTCCGCGCACTTTAGCAGAGTGCCAACACACCCCTCGCCCATAACGCTGGCGCTGCGTTGCAGAATACTCACAGGAAAACCTGCTTTGACTGCACCCTCAACGGTCCATTTATCAGACTGCATTTCTATCCGTTCCCAGCAACCGGACTCTCTGTGAGCGCATTTTCTGACTTGATCTCCGTCTCGTAGGTTTAGTGGTAATTATTAACTTGTGTATAGTTTACGCACAATACTGTAATTAGTCAACAAATTTTTATCAAAAATCTTAAAATTTTCAATTTTGCTGTAAATATGTAAAGCAGTTTACAAATTTATGCACATAAACGTTAATCGTCTTTGCGCAGAACTATTTTGCTAACACGGTCATTGGCATCAATGTAAAAATCAAGCCCGGCATCTTCATAATCACCATCATTCGGGAAATCATATCCAAGCATCATGGTTTGTTTTAAACTTTCGTCATTTTTATCAGGTGTAAAATAAACCACTCTGTTAGGCATGCCGTACTGGCCTACAACACGTGCGGCTTCATCGCCGTTGCTTACGCCGCGCATGGTGGCAAACAAGGGCGATTTACCTTCCATAGCCGTAATGGTATGTTTTTTGCGGCTAACGCTGATTTTTACATCTGCATACTCATAAACATAATCACCGTGTTCTTTGCCTTCTTTAAACAGTTTGCCGAGAGCTGCGTTTTCCGGCACAAAAACATCGTCAAGTTTCCATTCGCCAAAATTAATATCCTCGTCATTAAGCAAGGGTTCAGCTTCCGCAGGCGTTAAATATTCGGTTGCAATATAGCCCTTATGCCCGTTCCATACGGCTTCAGCCCAGGGCTGCTCATCTTTTGTAATGCGCAGCAGCGAATGGCGCGGCAGGCAGCTGATTATGTTATTGCTTACGGCAGGATTGGAACGGAAATTAACATCATCTTCTGCCAAAATCATAAATTCGCCACTTTTGTAGCCGCTTACGCGTTCGGTTGAATAAAATTTTGTCAAATCTTCTGCCGATGCAGAATTTGCAAATACGGCAAGGCTGATTGCCGCCGTAGCCGTCAAAGCCAAAACTCCCTTAAACATTACTGCTTTGCTGCTCCTTTCTTATTTTGCAAGCTGTTCTTTTAAATAGTTTTCTGCTGCTTCCAGCTGAGTGTCTTTCATGCTTTGCAGGTCAAGCTCCACCTCAACATCCGGCTTAATGCCGGTGCCGTGAATGGAACGCCCGCTCGGCGTATAATATTTGGCTGTTGTAAGTTTCAGCCCTGTATTTTCACTTAATTTATAAACGGATTGAACCGAACCCTTGCCAAAAGTCTGCACGCCGAAAAGTTTGCCCGCACCAGTATCCTGCACCGCACCGGCAACAATTTCAGCCGCACTGGCGCTGCCGTGGTCAACAAGCACAGCCAGCGGATATTTGACTTTTTCAAGGTTTGATTCTTCCACAAAGGTATTGCCGCTGCGGTCCTTAATAGATACCACCGTGCCTTTGGGAACAATGTACTGCGCAACTTTTACACATTCGCCCAAAATGCCGCCGGGGTTATGGCGCAAATCAAGCAGCAAGGCCTGCATACCTTCTTTTTCAAGCTCTATATACTTTTTGGCAAAATCGGCGCCGGTCTGTTCGTTAAATACCGAAATGCGTATATAACCGATTTTTGTACCGGGCATCATCTGCCCTCCTACCGATTCCACCTTAATATCGCCGCGGATAACGCGCACGGTGCGCTCTGCGCCGTCTGCGCTTTCAAGAAGCAGTTCTACTTCCGTGCCCTGCTTGCCGCGTATTTTGGCAACAACATCTTCCAGCTGCATACCG
>ERZ791911.1640-NODE-1640-length-9941-cov-2.063929_pt1 | contig 9941 bp, 9 predicted proteins | sample MGYA00510142_ERZ791911 | MGnify/ENA primary metagenome ERZ791911 (study PRJEB30046, sample SAMN00792056) | human gut metagenome | study: EMG produced TPA metagenomics assembly of the A metagenome-wide association study of gut microbiota in type 2... | reverse complement strand
TTGTTGTACAATAAAAACAAAATATTTAACGAGGTATAAAAGATAACAATGCTTGATTTTATAACAGAAACCAACAGTGTATGGCAAAATATGCGCAGCTGCGGGCTGCCGCTGGTATTGTACGGCATGGGCAACGGCGCTGATGCCGTGCTTGACAGAATGGCGGCGGAAGGCCTGACGGCAGCCGGAATTTTTGCCAGCGATGAATTTGTACGCGGGCAGAACTTCCGTGGTTTTAAGGTGGAGCATTACAGCGATATTAAAGCCCGGCTTGAAAACTTTGCAGTGGTAATTGCTTTTGCTTCCGAACTGCCGGAAGTTATTAGCCGTTTTAAAGCGCTTGCCGCAGAGCATGCAGTATTTGCGCCGCATTTGCCGCTTTATGCCGGCAGCGAAGAAGTAACAAATGCCTGGCTTGAAAAATATGCCGGCAGGCTGCAAAGTGTATATAACAAGTTGGCAGATGAACAGTCGCGCAAAGTTTTTGCAAACGTACTTAATTATAAACTCAGCGGCAGGCCGGAATATTTGTGGCAGTGCGAAACGGACAGAACCGAAGATTTAACGCAGCTTTTTACTTTTGGCAAAGAAGAAAGCTATCTGGATTTGGGCGCTTATGACGGCGATACGGTGCGTGAGTTTTTGCAGCTTACCGGCGGCAGCTATAAAAAAATAACGGCGGTGGAAGCAGACCGCCGCAATTACCGCAAACTGTGCGCAAAAGCAGAAGGGTTAAAAAATGTACAGCTTGTTGAAGCCGCAGTTTGGGATGAAGACACGGAACTTGATTTTTCCGACAGCGGCGGCAGGCAGTCTACATTAATTAATGCACATAAACGCAAGGTGCGCGCGTTAAAAATGGATAACCTGCTGCAAAACAAAGCTGTAACATACATCAAAATGGATGTGGAAGGTGCTGAAAAGCAGGCGCTTTCAGGGCTTAAACAGCATATTAGAAATGACAGGCCCAAAATGTTTATTGCCGCATATCATTACGATAATGATTTTTTTGAGCTGCCGGAACTTTTATGGCAGCTGTGCCCGGAATATAAAATATATCTGCGCAAGCACAGATATGTACCGGCGTGGGAAATGAATTTTATGGCAGTTTATCAAGGGACTTAAAATGTCCCTGTGGGTCAAAAATAGCATATTGTGCGTTTGTAATGGAAAATATGAAAAATATTTGCAAAAAGTAACAGAAATGTTAAAAATATGTAAAACATTTTACCTAATGTAAGCAGGAATTTTACAAAACCGGGAGAAGAATATTAATAGTATCTTAAATACGTTAAAAGGAGTGGAGACTCATGAAAAAAGCAAAATGGCTCTGTACTGCTGCGGCAGTTCTGGCATTATCGGCTGCAGTTGCAGGCTGCGGCGGCAGCGATAAGCAGGAAGCCGGCACTAAAGCAGGCGGACCGAAAGGCGAGGTAATGGTATATACCTCCATTTATCCTGATATTATTGATAATGTTTGCAAACCGGCAATGAGCAAAGTTTTCCCTGACATGAAAGTTGACTGGTTCCAGGGTGGTACCGAAAAAGTTATGACCAAAATGGCAGGCGAAATTAAAGCTAAAAAAATCGGCGCCGATGTTTTAATGGTTGCCGAACCTTCTTATTACCTGTCCCTTAAAAAAGACAACCTTCTTTTGGATTATGTTTCCCCGAATCTGAAGGACGTTATTACCGATAAGGACGAAAAAGGCGCATGGTCTTCCGTTCGTATCAGCAACATGATTATCGCTTATAACTCCGACAAGCTTTCTCCGGAAGAAGCTCCGAAATCCTGGAAAGATTTGACTGACCCGAAATGGAAAGGCAAAATTGCAATGCCTAACCCGATGCTTTCCGGTACTGCATTTGTTGCAGTTGGCGCACTTGCCGATAAATACGGCTGGGAATATTTCGACCAGCTGAAAGCTAACGGCATGCGTGTTGAAGAAGGCAACTCCGCAATTCAAAACAAACTTTTAACCGGCGAATATGCAGCAGCAATGATTCTGGAAGAAAATATCCTGAAACTGGCTGCTACCAAAAACGAGCCTTTGAAAGTTGTATACCCTGAAGACGGCGTAGTTATTATTCCTTCCCCGATTGCTATTTTCAATACTACCAAAAACCCGGATGGTGCTAAAGCCATGGTTGACTGGTGGCTTTCCAAAGAAGGCCAGCAGGCTGTTGTTGAAGGCTGGATGCACTCCGTACGCGGCGACGTACAGCCTCCTAAAGGCGCTCCGGAACTGAAATCCTTCTCTGACAAAGCTGTAAAAGTTGATTGGCAGAAACTTGCCGACAACAAAGCTGAAATTAAGGAAGAGTTCCGCGTAAGGGTTATGGAATAACGGTTCTTTCTAAATCCGGCATGAAATAATTAAGTGAAGGAATTTAGGGGTCGCTATGTGGCGATCCCTTTTTTCCCATTATAAAAAGCAACCTTAAATTATGTTTTAGGGCGGCCCTTATGCCGTAGAAAGGAGTTATGGTGGGCTTTTTACAAAGAATAAACAGCAAATTTATTGTAATTTCGCTGTCGGTATTACTGCTTTTATATTTTGTGGTTTTTCCGCTGGGCGTACTTTTGTATGACAGCATTCTGGTGGACGGCTCTTTTACGCTGGCCAACTATCGTGAAGTTTACAGCCAGGATGTAAACTGGCGCGCTCTTGCCAACACTGTTGAGCTTTCGCTGATTGTAATGGTGGCAAGCGTTATTATTACTTTTCCGCTGGCATGGCTGGTTGGGCGTACCGACCTGCCGTTTAAAAGAGGCTACCGCACGCTTTTGGTTGCCAGCTATATGATTCCGCCTTATGTAGGCGCTATTGCCTGGGTACAGCTTTTGAACCCGAGCGTAGGTTATTTAAACAATGTGTTTAAATGGATTTTTAACTTACAGACTGCACCGTTTGATATTTATACCACAGGCGGCCTGGCCTGGGTTTTGACTTTATTCTATTCTCCATTTGCTTTTATTACTATTTCGCGTGCGATGGAAAAAATGGACCCAACACTGGAAGAAGCAGCAAGGGTTTCCGGTTCTTCGCCGCTGCGCACTCTTATTGACGTTACGCTGCCCCTGATGGCGCCTTCCATTCTGGCAGGCGGCCTTCTGGTATTCATTGCGGCAGGCTCATGCTTCGGTATTCCTGCTATTGTTGGTATGCCGGGCAATATTGAAGTTATGACAACCCGTATTGTTACTTATACTTATATGGGCGACGAAGCGGGTATCCGCGATGCAACGTCGCTGGCAGCTTCCCTGATGTTTATTGCCAATGCCCTGCTGTTCTTTATGACCTGGATGCTGGGCCGCAAGGATTATACCACTATCAGCGGCAAAAGTACCCGCCCGAACATTGTTGAGCTTGGCAAATGGAAATGGCCTGCATTTTTTGCGGTAGGCTTCTATGGCTTTGTTGCCGTTATCCTGCCGTTAGGCTCCATTTTGCTTACTTCGCTGTTAAAGAGTATGTCCAAGGGCATTACTCTTGACAACCTTGGCTTTGATGCCTGGATTCCTGTTATTACCAGCTCCCAGTATATGGAAAGCGTATGGAATTCCGTTGTATACGGCGTTATTGCCGCTACTATCGGCACAATTCTTTCGGTGTTTATCGCTTATCTTGCCGTTAAAACAAATGTTAAGGGACGCAACCTGCCGGATATGCTGACAATTATCGGCGGCTCCACGCCGAGTATCGTTATCGCGCTGGCACTTGTTATTACCTTCTCCGGCAACTTTGGCCTGAACCTGTATTCCACCATGTGGATTCTGGTTGTCAGCTACCTTGTAAAATATATGACGATGTCCGTGCGCACTATTGCAGCTTCCTTAAGCCAGGTACATATCTCTCTGGAAGAAGCGGCTCTTAACTCCGGCGCAAGCTGGCTGCGTACCTGCAAAGACATCATCATGCCGCTGATTGCACCGTCAATTATCGCCGGCTGGTTCTTAATCTTTATGCCGTCATTTTATGAATTGACGATGTCGCTGCTTTTGTACGGCAGTGATACCAAAACTATCGGCGTACTGCTGTACGATTATGCCGATACACAGAATGCTTCCGTGCTTTCGGTAATTATTTTGCTGATAGTTCTGGTGGGCAATGTTATTTTGAACAAGCTTACTAAGGGTAATGTTGGTATTTAAAAGGAGTGGAATAAATTGTCAGAAGTACGTATAGAGCATGTTTTTAAACGGTTTGGTGATGTTACGGCCGTAAGCGATTTTGACCTTACCGTAAAGGACGGCGAATTTGTTTCGCTCCTCGGCCCTTCCGGCTGCGGCAAAACAACTTCGCTGCGTATGATTGCCGGCTTTGAAAGAGCGACAGAAGGTGAAATTTATATCGGCGACCACTGCGTAAGCTCGCATATAAAAAATACTTTCGTGCCGCCAGAAAAACGCGATATCGGCATGGTTTTCCAGTCTTATGCCGTATGGCCGCATATGACTGTTACCGAAAACGTTGCATATCCGCTTAAAATTCAAAAAGTTCCCAAAGAAGAACGCGCTGCAAGAGTTGCAGAAATGCTTAAACTCGTTCATCTTGACGAGTACGGCAGCCGTTATCCGCATCAGCTTTCCGGCGGCCAGCAGCAGCGTGTTGCACTGGCGCGTGCGCTGGTAATGCGCCCCGGCCTTCTGCTTTTGGATGAACCTTTGTCTAACCTTGACGCCAAGCTGCGCGAAAGCATGCGCTTTGAAATTTCTTCTATTCAGAAGGAACTGGGCATTACCGTTATTTATGTAACGCATGACCAGTCCGAAGCAATGACTATGAGTGACCGCGTTGTTGTTATGAGCCGCGGCGTTATTCAGCAAATCGGCACGCCGTACGAAATTTACCGCAATCCGGCCAACAAGATGGTTGCCGACTTTATCGGCCTTGTAAACTTTGTGGAAGGCGAAGTACAGGGCGACCGCGTATATATCAGCGGTACCGGCGTATCCTTCCCCAATACCAGCGGTATAACCGGCAGTGCTACCATTGCAGTGCGCCCGGAAAACATTACTATGTCCCGCACAAGCGGTACTATCGAAGGCACGCTGGTACACCGTTTCTATCTTGGCGATGCGGTTGATTACCGTGTACAGTGCAAACACCATGTAATCCGCGTTATTGTAAAAGGTGCGGAACTGAAAGAGTTTACCGACGGCGAAAAAGTTTACCTTGATTTTGATAAGATTATGGTTTTCGACCGTGACTGATTTTTAAAAGTAAAATCCCGGACAGTTTGCCTGCCCGGGATTTTTGTTTATGCGCGCGGCTGTGGTATAATAAAAGAAAATCAGCTTGGCGAGGTTGAATGATGAAAAAAATTTTGGCTGTAATTGCTGCGGCTTTTTGTATTTTAACAGTGCTGAATACGGCGCATACTGCCGGTAAGGATGAGGCAGAAAAAAAGGAACAGGTAAAAATCTGCATAAGCATGCCGGTGGATATAGCCGAGGCGCTGGCAGAAGATTTTACCAAAGCAAGCGGCGTAGAAACGCAGGTAGTGCCGCTGCCGCCGGGAAGTGCGGAAAATCGTTTTAATTTTCTTGCTTCTTCCGGCAGCGATGTGTGGCTCGGCGGAACGGCGGAGGAGTTTTACCTTGCCGCTGAGCGCGGGCTTTTGGTAAGCTACCAGCCCGAAGAAGCGTATGCCATTCCGGCGGAATTCCGCCAGAATAACTGGCTGTGGACGGCTTTGTACATTGACCATATCGGCTTTTTAAGCAATAAAAAGAACCTGCATTATTTGGGGCTGTATGCTCCGGAAAGCTGGCAGGAGCTGCTGGCTGAACCGCTTAAATATGAGCTTGCGCTGGCAGACCCTAAAAGCGGCGGCGCAGGCTATGGCATGATGACAGCCTTATGGCAGCTGAAAGGCGAAAGCGCGGCTATGGATTATGCTGAGCAGCTTAACCGCCAGCGCCCGGAATATTTTGTTAATTTGCAGGAAACCATTGACGAGGTGCGCCAGGGTTATAAAACAGTGGCGGTAGTGCCGCTTTCGGTGGCACTACTGCTGGAGCGCAGCGAAGAGAATCTTTTTGCAACGATACCTGCCGACGGCAATAAAAATTTAATCAGCGGTGCGGCGGTGCTGAACGGCCCTAATAACGCTGCGGCCGGTAAATTTATAGAATACCTGCTTTCGAACCGCGCGGCTGAAATTGTTGCGGAAAAAGGGCATGGGCTGGTATGGAGCTTAAGCGCGGCGGCAGATGACGAGCTGCGCAGCCAGTATACGGGCAAAATGCTTACGCCGGTTGACGATTTAAGCTGGACGGCAGGGCAGAAAGCCAATGTTATTGAGCGCTGGCTTACCGCAGGCAGGAAAACACAATAAAGTTTTAGGCATAAAAAGAGCCGGGAGCATAGAGCTTCCGGCTTTTAAGTTTATTATTAAATTTTGCAGCCGGGCTTCAGCGGCAGGGTGAAGGTAAACGTGCTGCCTTCTCCGGGCGTGCTTTCGGCGGTTATGGTGCCTCCGTGCAGGTTTGCAATCCACTGTACCATGGAAAGCCCCAGACCTGCGCCGCTGCTGTTGCGGTGGCTGCTTTCGGCCTGATAGAACCGGCGCCATATTTTAGGCAGTTTCTCCGGCGCAATGCCGCAGCCGGTGTCTTTAACGGAGCAGACAACGCAGCCCTTTTCTTTATGCAGGGTAAAATCAATTTTGCCGCCGTTTTCCGTATATTTAACGGCATTATCCAAAAGGTTCAGCAAAAGGCGCATTAAAAGCGTCTGGTCGCCTTCAACGCAAACTTCCGGTTCAATAGCGGCATTGACGGTTATTTCTTTTGCACCGGCAATCTGCTGCGTTTCTTCAATTACAATTTCAGCCATTTCGCTGAAATCAAACTTTTCAATTTCAAATTGAATTTTATTGGCATCGGCACGGGCCAGCATTAAAAGCTGTGCCAAAAGGCGCGACATTTTGCGTGCCTGTGCCAGTATTTTTTGCAGTGCTTCGTCTTTTTCGGCAGGCGGTGCCTGTTTTAAGGCATATTCCGCCTGGGCAATGATGGCTGCCGCAGGTGTGCGCAGTTCGTGCGAAGCATCCGCCGTAAACTGGCGCTCCGCGTCAAAAGATTTTTCCAGGCGCGAGAACATGCTGTCGAAGGTTTGCGCCAGCTGCATTATTTCGGGGTCTGCCTTGTTAAGGTTAATGCGCTGCGATAAATCGCTGCCGCTGCCGATACGTTCTGCGGCGGCAGTAATCTGCTTTACGGGCTGAAAGGCTTTTTTGGTTATCAGGTAGCCGCCAAAGGCAGAAAGCAGTATTAAAAACGGAAAGAGCAGGGCACATTGCCATAAAATTTCATCGCGTGTGGCGTAAATGCTGCTTAGTGAAGTGCTGCCGCGCAGCCAGATGCTGTTTTCAAGCCGGGCGGGGCGCAGCTGCAGGTCAAATACATACCAGGTCTGGCTGCCGTTGGTTACGGTTTGCAAAAGCTCGGAGCGGAAAGGCGTATCCGGCATCAGCACCGGGTTCAGCCCGGCTATTAATGTGCCGTCGTTATTATAAACGGCAAGCATAACGCCGTCATGCAGAAAATCAAGCTCGTCAAGGCTCAGGGTACCGTCGCGCCGCAATTCAAGGCTACTGGCGTTTCCGTAAACCTCGTTTTCCAGTTTGTCCTGCAAATTAAGCAGCAGCACATCGTCGGCGGCAAAGAGCACAGCCGCAAAAATAACGCTTAATACTGCTACAATAAGCCCGGTATACCACAGGGTTATTTTTTGTTTAACGGATAATGCTCTCATTTTTCTTCCCTCAGCACGTAACCAGCGCCGCGGATAGTATGCAGCAGCTTTTTGTTAAAGCCGGTATCTATTTTTTTGCGCAGGTAACGTATGTAAACATCAACAACGTTGGAACCGCCTTCAAAATCGTAATTCCATACATGGTTCTCTATTTTATCGCGCGAAAGCACGCGCCCGGGATTGCGCAGCAAATATTCCAGCACGGCAAATTCCTTGGATGAAAGGGTAATTTCCGTGCCGTCACGGGTAACGGTGCGGCTGTTTAAATCCATAACCAGCCCGCCGTATTCCAGCACGTTTGTTGTCTGTCCGCTGCGGCGGCGCAGAAGCACACGCAGGCGCGCCAGAAGCTCGTCATACGCAAAAGGCTTAACAAGGTAATCGTCGGCACCGGCATCAAGGCCGTTTACTTTATTTTCAATGCTGTCGAGAGCCGTTAAAAGCAAAACATGGGTAGTGTTGCCTTCGGCGCGCATTTTTTTCAGCAAAGTAAGCCCGTCAATGCCGGGCAGCATAATATCAAGCACAACCGCGTCATAGGTTGCCATTTTTAAATAATCTTCGGCGTCAAGCCCGTTGCCGCAGCCGTCAACGCTGTAACCGCTGCTTTGCAGCTGTTTTTTTAAGGCGTCAAGTAAATCCGGTTCGTCTTCAACAATTAAAATCCGCATAAGGCACCTCCTTATAAAATTATTATAACACACCATAAATTTTTAGATAATTTTTGAATTTCATTTTTGTTTTAATTTTTCTTTAATCTTTGGCGGCTATAATAAAGACAAGATAAGGGAACACCCCAAAACAAATAAGGACAGACCTTAAAATAAAGGAGGAAACAACAATGTTGAAATTAACCGGCAAAAAATTAACCGCTCTCGCAGCAGCAGCTCTCACCACCTTAACCATTTCCGCAACTGCTTTTGCAGCAGCCTTCACCTCGGCGGATGCGCAGTCCATGGCAGCTAAACTGGTACCGGCAAGCGCAACCCATGTTGCTACCAAAGAAGATTTCAATGAATACGAATTCAAATTCTTCGACAACGGCACCGCAACTTCCTACGAAGTAGAAATCAGTAAACTTACCCAGTCTGTAAAAGAATATAAAATGGAAGCACGCACCATCCTTGGCAGCAGAAATATTGTACTGAGCGCGGCTGACGCACAGGCAGTAGTTACCAAAGAATATCCCAACGCCAGCTTCCACAAAGTAAAACTCGATATGGACGACGGCCTGTATGAATATGAACTCAAATTCACCACTCCCGAACTCCGCGGCGAAATGGTGCTGAACCCTGAAACCGGCGCTGTAATTGAAAAAGAACTGCGCTACAACGTAAGATAACAAACCTAGCAAACCTAACAAACAACAAAAGCCTGCACGCATTGTGCAGGCTTTATTTTTGCGGTAAGGCATAATAAAAACGGCAGCCCTAAAAAGCTGCCGTTAAGTTTTAACTTAATTATTTACCGAGAATAATGGAAGTTAAAGTTACAGGGTCAACATATTTGCCGTCTTTGTAAACGCGCATGTTGCCGCTGGCAATTTCATCAATGAGGATAACTTCGCCATTGTGGTAACCAAATTCAAATTTGATGTCGTACAGGTCAAGGCCCATTTTAGCAAGGTCTTCTGCAACGATTTTGGTAATTTTAAGGGTCTGTTCTTTCAGGCTCTTGTAATCTTCGTGGCCCATAATGCCGAGTACAACAAGTGCGTCTTCGGTAACCAGCGGGTCGCCTTTGGCATCATCTTTGAAAGTGGTTTCAACATAGCCGCCTTCAATAGCGGTGCCGTCAGCAATGTAATCGCCATAGCGGCGGATGAAGCTGCCGGTTGCTTTCAAACGGCAGATAACTTCCAGGCCTTTGCCGAATACGGTGCAGGGAAGAACTTCCATGGTAGCGTTTTCAACGTCAGCACTTACATAGTGGGTTTTAACGCCTTCTTTTTTGAGGATTTCAAAGAAATGGATGGAGGTTTCGAGGTTAGCTTTGCCGATACCTTCAATGGTCAGACCGATGCTGTTTTCGCCCGGATCGAATACACCGTCTTTGCCGGTGCAGTCATCTTTAAATTTTAAAAGTACGTTGCCGTTTTCAAGTTTGAAAACGGTTTTTGTTTTGCCTTCGTAAATTTTTTCCATAAAATTTGTTGCTCCTTTCAAACTATTCGGA
>ERZ791911.1637-NODE-1637-length-9949-cov-2.204467_pt1 | contig 9949 bp, 8 predicted proteins | sample MGYA00510142_ERZ791911 | MGnify/ENA primary metagenome ERZ791911 (study PRJEB30046, sample SAMN00792056) | human gut metagenome | study: EMG produced TPA metagenomics assembly of the A metagenome-wide association study of gut microbiota in type 2... | reverse complement strand
CACGGTACGGACCATGCGCCACTTTCCGGCTCCTAAGCCCAAGGCCCCCTCCCGGTAGGACTGGGGCACGGTTTTCAAACTCTCCTGCGTGGTGCGAAGAATGGTGGGCAGGATCATCACCACCAAGGTCAGCCCGCCCGCCAGCACGCCTGCCTGCAAATTCATTTTCTGCACGAAAAACAGCATACCGACAAGGCCGAAGATAATGGAGGGGATTCCCGTCAGGGTCTCGGCAGCGAACTCAATGAGGCTCACCAGCCGCCGGTTTTCCGCATACTCCGTCAAATAGATGGCGGCCCCCACGCCCAAGGGCAGAACGATGACCATGGCCACCAGAATAATATACAATGTGTTGAGAATATTCGGTAAAATACCGATCGTATTCTTAATATAGCTGGTCTGTCCGGACAGCAGCTCCCAGGTCAGTCCCGGGATCCCCCGGCAGAAAATGTAGCCGATCAAAAACACCAGCAGCGCGCAGGTCAGTCCGGCGCATAGCCACACCAGCGCACGCATCCCCCAGTTGTAGACCCGACGGCGAAGGGATAAGGTTTGTCCGTTCATGTCAGCCCTCCTTCCGGTTCTTGACGCACACGTTCAGGAACACGTTGATGAGCATGATAAAGAGGAACAGCACCAGACCGATGGAGTAAAGCGCCTGCTGATACAGGCTTCCCACGCTGGCATAGGCCATGCCGGAGACGATGCCGGTGGTAAGGAACCGCACCGGGGTGAAAAGTCCCGGCATGTTGGACACGTTGCCCGCCACCATGATGATGGCCATGGCCTCGCCGATGGCCCGGCCCACGCCCAGCACCACCGCGGTAGCCACACCGCTGCGGGCGGCATGAAGGCTGACCCGGAAATAGGTCTCCATCTCCGCCGCGCCCAAGGCGAGACTGGCCTCCTCGTACTCCTTTGGAACGGCCCGGAGCGCCGTTTCCGACACGTTGATGATAGAGGGCAGGATCATAATGGCCAGCACAATGATGGCCGCTAGCAGGCAGGCGCCGGAGCCCAGATTGAACCCCTTCTGAATGGCGGGCACCAGCACGATCATGCCCACCAGGCCGTACACCACGGAGGGAATGCCCGCCAGCAGCTGTACCGCCGTGCGGATCACCGCCGCCAGCTTCGGCGGGGCCACCTTCGCCAGAAATACAGCAGTCAGCAGTCCCACAGGAACGCCGATGACGATGGCCCCGGCAGTGCCGTAAACAGAGGTCAGAATAAAGGGCAGAATTCCGTACTGTGCGCCGGTGGTGGTGTTGGTGGGGTCCCAGACCTTGCCCAGCAGGAATTGAAACAGGCCGATCTGCCGAATGGCGGGCAGGCCGGAGAGAATGAGATAAATGCTGATGAGCAGCACAAAGGCCACCGCCACGATGCCGCACAGCAGAAAAATCAAATGGACGATCTGCTCCACGGTTTTGCGGGCGCGGTAGCTGCTCCGCTCCGGTGTATGCGGGGGATTTGTAATGCTTTCCACCGCGTTGACGGCGGTCAGAATTGCGTCAGAGTCCATGTCTGGCTCCTTTCTCGGTTTTACAGGAAGCGCCTCCACCTACGGTGATAGATGGAGGCGGGCTTGTCATGTTGTGGGAAGGAAGGGTGTGGGAGGAACCCTGTGGGGGTCCTCCCCACTTCTTTGATCGAACAGATCTTAGGCGATGTACGAGATCCGCGCCGATTGCTCCCTTATTTCGCGACCGGCACTGCGCCAGCAGCCTTGATTAGCTGGCTGGCAGCGGAAGAGGTAGCGTAGTCGAAGAATGCCTGAGCTGCGGGAGACAGGGTCTCGCCGGTCTTGGTCACCAGCACGAAGGGCCGCTGAATGGCGTAGCTGCCGTTCAGAACAGTTTCCTCCGTGCAGGCCACACCGCCTACGGTGACGGCCTTGACGGTGTTCTTACCCTCCATAGCGGAGAGGGACGCATAGCCGATGGCGTTGGGGTTGCCAGCAACAGCCTCGATGACGCCGCCGGTAGAGGTCAATTCCTGATCCAGCTTGCAGGCATCCTTGGTGCCGGTGATGGACTCGAAGCCGTCCCGGGTGCCGCTGCCCGCCTCACGGCCGATGCAGGAGATGGTACCGGCATCGCCGCCCACCTCGCTCCAGTCGGTGATCTCACCGGTGAAGATCTTGCCGATCTGCTCCACCGTCAGATTCTCCACCTTGCTGTCGGCATTGACGATGACGGCGATGCCGTCCAGCGCCACGACGGTCTCGGTCAGACCGCCGGCCTTCTCCTCGTCCTTCAGGGCGCGGGAGGCAAGGCCGATGTCGGCGCTGCCGTTGCTGGCAGCCTCAATGCCTGCGCCGGAGCCGGTGGGATCATAGGTGACGGTGACGCCGCTGTTGTCGGCCATGAACTGCTCACTCAGAGCGCCGATGACCTTTTCCATAGAGGTGGAGCCGTTGGTGGACACGCTGCCGGAGAGGGTGGCGGGAGCCTCCGTCTGCGCGCTGTTGTCAGTGTTGGTATCGGCGGGCGTTTCCGTCTTGGAGCCGCAGCCGGTGAGGGCCGTCAGGCTCAAGGCCAGGGTCAAAATCAATGCAAGTGTCTTTTTCATGTTTGTCTTCCTTTTTTATTTGATATTTGGGTTTTTCCCTTTTCACACTTATCAGTGTACCGGCTGTATGTAAAAGGCAAAAGACAAACCATGTAAAATCCATGTCAAATCGTTCTGCAAATCACTTCTCTGCTGAAAAAAGCAGAGGAAAAGCGTCTTTCCGCAGTGCGGAAAGACGCTTTTTGAAGCACAAACAGTCGATTCGGTTATCGCTGACCCTTGTCATAGGGAATGCCCTCCGCTTTGGGCGCGCGGGAATTCTTGGAGGTAAAGGCCAGCACGATCAGGGAGATGATGTAGGGCAGCATATTGTAAACGGAACTGGGAAGGTTCATGGCCTTCAGGAAGGCAAAGCCGGTGTAGACGTTGCCCAAGGCCCGGAAGAAGCCGAACAGCAGCGCTGCCAGGGCGATGCGGGTGGGCTTCCACTGGCCGAAGATCATCACCGCCAGAGACAGGAAGCCGAAGCCCGCCACGCCGTACTCAAACCGCCACTCGGACACACCGGCGGTGATGAACACGATGCCGCCCAAGCCGCCCAAGAAACCGGAGATCAGCACACCGGCCCAGCGCATTTTATAGACGTTGATACCCACGCTGTCCGCCGCCTGAGGATGCTCGCCGCAAGCCATGAGCCGCAGGCCGAACCGTGTCTTGTACAGCAGCACATAGGAGGCTACCAGCAAAAGCGCCGTAATGAGCATGAACCAGCTGAACTCAAAGGAGCCGATGCTCACGGTAAATGCCTTTTTGGCACCGGCGTACTGAATGATGGAGGACACGTCATCGGGATTGGCCGCAGTGTTGATGGCCTTGACAATGACGGTGGCCCCGGCGGTGCCCAGCAGGTTCAAGGCTGTACCTACCAGCGTCTGATCCGCCTTGAAGTTGATACAGGCCACAGCCAGCAGGCAGGAATACACCATGCCCACCGCGGCGGAAACCAGCACCACTGCCAGGATCGTCACAAAATGAGAGCTGTTCTCTCCCAGATAGCGCATCGTCAGGGCACCGCCCAGAGCGCCCATGATCATGATGCCCTCCAGACCCAGATTGATCACGCCGGAGTGCTCGGAGAAGCAGCCGCCCAGAGCCACCAGGATCAGCACGGAGGCAAAGATCAGGGTATATTGCAGCAGCAAACTCATGCCTGATCGCCTCCTTTCCCGTTGGCCGCATCTTGTTCCGCGGCAGCCTTGGCCTTCAGAGCCGCCTTTTCCTCCCGTTTGGCAATGGAGCTGTTCATCACATGCTTCATGAACAGCACAAAGCCGCAGAGATAAATGATGATGGAAGAGATCAGATCGGAGATCTGCGCGCAGTACAGGGACTTATCCACATATGCGCCGCCAGCGGTGATGTGCTGGATGAAGAAGGACGCCAGCACCGTGCCCAGAGGATTCAGTCCCCCTAAGAAGGCGGCGGCAATGCCGTTGAAGCCCATGGCGGGAACGGAGGAGGTAGAGCACTGCCACTGCTCGTAGCCGGTGAGGTACAGCAGCGCCGCACCCATGCCGGCCAGCGCACCGGAGATCACCAGGCTCAGGATCACGTTCCGCTTTTCCGCCATGCCGCAGTATTTGGCGGCGTTGCGGTTGAAGCCGGTAGCCTTCAGCTCATAGCCGAATCTGGTCTTATCCAGTACGATCCAGATCAGAATCGCCATCACAATGGACAGGGGGATGGCCAGACCCACATACTGATTCTTGTTGAACAGCGCCCCCAATCCCAGAGAGGGCAGCACAGCAGAGGGGTTGTTGTTGGCCAGCACGATGGTGTAGGGGCTGGCGGCCTCTTTCACCGTGGTCAGCAGCATATTGGTCAGGTAGAGGACGATCCAGTTCAGCATGATGCCGGAGATGACCTCGTTGACGTTGCAATAGGACTTCAGCACACCGGAGATGGCCCCCAGCACCGCGCCGCCGGCCATAGCCACCAGCAGGCAAGGCAGCCAGCTCCAGCCCAAACCCAGCGCCGCGTACAGGCTCAGTGCCACGCCGAAGCAGTACTGGCCCGCAGCGCCGATGTTGAACAGCCCCACCTTATAGGCAAACAGGATGGACAGCGAGCACATCAGCAGCGGCGCGGTCTTCACCAGCGTGTTGCCCAGATATTTCAACTGGGAGGATGTCTTTTTATAGGTCAGGAAGTTTTTGACCACGGTGAGGATCGCCTCGCCGGCGCCAGCGGGATTGATGACCAGCAGCACGAGATAGCCGAGGAACAGACCCAGCACGATGCACAAAAGAGAGGCCAGCAGCGATTGGAAGCCGTTGCTCTTGAAAATATTCTTTTTCATGCCTTCACCTCGTCTCTCTTGGCGCCGGCCATGTAGAGGCCCAGCTCCTCCTGGGTGGTGGTTTTCGGGTCCAGCTCGCCCACGATCTCACCCTCGTACATCACAAGGATGCGGTCGGGTACATCCATGACCTCATCCAGTTCCAGACTCACCAGCAGCACCGCCTTGCCCTCGTCCCGCTGGGCGACCAGCTGACGGTGGATGTACTCAATGGCGCCAACGTCCAGACCGCGGGTGGGCTGGACTGCCACCAGCAGCTCCGGATCCTTGTCGATCTCCCGGGCCACGATGGCCTTCTGCTGGTTGCCGCCGGACATGGAGCGGGCAATGGTAACAGGGCCCTGACCGGAGCGCACGTCATACTGCTCGATCAGCCGCTCCGCGTAGCCGCGGATGTTCTTCCGCCGCAGGAAACCCGCCTTGTCGGTGAATTCCGGCTCAAAGTACCGCTGGAGTACCATGTTGTCCTCCAGAGAATAGTCCAGCACCAGACCGTGTTTATGCCGGTCCTCAGGGATGTGGCTCATGCCCATGGTGCTCCGCTTGCGGATGGAGGTGTGGGTGATGTCCTGCCCGCAGAGGAAAAGCTCGCCGGACACCAGCGGTTCCAGACCGGTCAGGCCGTAGACCAATTCCGTCTGGCCGTTGCCGTCGATACCCGCAATGCAGACGATCTCGCCCCGCCGCACCTGGAAGGACACATTCTTCACAGCGTTGTTCTTATGGACCTTGGAGGCCATGGTCATATTCTTGACCTCCAGCACCACGTCTCCCGGCTCCGCAGGCTTCTTTTCCACATGGAAATTGACGTTGCGGCCCACCATCATGGCGGACAGCTCCGCCGGGGTGGTGTCTTTCGTATTGACGGTGCCGATGTACTTGCCCTTGCGGAGCACGGTGCAGCGGTCCGCCACCGCCATGATCTCCGCCAGCTTGTGAGAGATAAAGAGGATGGACTTCCCCTCCGCCGCCAGATTCTTCATGATCTGCATCAGCTCGTCGATCTCCTGAGGCGTCAGCACGGCGGTGGGCTCGTCGAAGATCAGGATCTCATTGTCCCGGTACAGCATTTTCAGGATCTCGGTGCGCTGCTGCATACCCACGGTGATGTCCTCGATCAAAGCGTCCGGGTCCACATGGAGACCGTACTTCTCGCTGAGGGCCAGCACCTTTTCCCGGGCCTCCTTCTTCTGAAGGAAACCGTGCTTCGTAGGCTCCACGCCCATGATGATGTTGTCCAGCACCGTAAAGCAGTCCACCAGCTTGAAGTGCTGGTGCACCATGCCGATCCCCAAGTCATTGGCGTCATTGGGGTCCTTGATAGAGACCTCCTTGCCGTCCTTCTTGATTGTTCCCTCCTCCGGCTGATACAGGCCGAACAGCACGCTCATCAGCGTGGACTTGCCCGCACCGTTTTCGCCCAGCAGGGCATGGATCTCACCCTTTTTCAGCTGAAGGGTAATGTCATCATTGGCGATGATGCCTGGGAACCGCTTCGTAATGTGGAGCATTTCGATGGCGTAATTCGTTTCCAAGTCAAACCGCCCTCCTTCCGTTTTAATGGCCCGCCGCGAGGATCTTGCGGGGACGGAAACCATATTCATTTACCGGCAGCGGCATATTGCCCTCACATCCAGTATTACGTTCAGTATACTATAACTCCGCTCAAAAAGAAAGGCAAATCGACGGCCGGAATCATTTTTTTGAAGAGTGGTCTCCTCAGGGCGCTTCCATCGGGAGACTCGTCCGCTTTCCGCAAACTGTTCCCGAAAAAACTGCCAGCCGCTCCAACATCCGAAATGCCCCATTCCACCAGTGTGCCAATGGTTTTCCGTACCTCCTTCTTTTGACGGATAAAAAAGGAACGTCCGAAAGGACGTTCCTTTTCGCATATAGATTTGTGCTCTGCGCTTAGCCCTTGATAGCGCCCTGGTCCTCCACAGCGATCACGGTGGCGAAGTCAGAGGGAGTCTTGCTCACATCGTTGGAAACGGTGATCTTGCCGTCGAACATATCCTTCACCATGGCCTTGTAGTCATCCTGCGTGAAGCTGTCAGACCACTGAGTGCCCTCACCCATGGGGATCTGGACATAGTTCAGCTCGGGATCATCGCCGGACACCAGACCCAGAGTAGCGATCTTGCCCTTGTAAGCATCCCAGTTGCCGTTGACGATAACGTCAGTCAGGGTGTCATAGGTGGTGGGATACAGACCCTTCATAGCGGAGGTGACGGTCATGCCTTCCACGCCGGCGTAGCCAGCGATGACGCCAGCCTGGTCAACGTCCACGCCGATGACCTTGGCGCCAACCTTCTTGGCAGCGTCCACAGCGGAGGTGTAGATACCGCCGCCGCAGGCGAAGACGACCTCAGTGCCGCCGGCATACCAGGTATCCATCACAGCGGTGATATCGGCATCGCCGAAGAACTGACCGCCATAGACATAGTTCAGGCTCACATCAGTCAGGCCCAGATCGGCAGCAGCAGCGTCAACGCCCTGCACGAAGCCGTAGCCATAACGGACAACAGCGGGAACAGCCATGCCGCCCAGGAAGCCCAGGTTCTTGTAGCCCAGCTTCACAGCAGCGTAACCGGCCATGTAGCCGCACAGCTCTTCCTGGTACACGGCGCAGTACACGTTGCTCATATCAACGTACTCGCTCAGATCCCAGTTGTCGGGGGTGTAATCATAGGTTTTACCAGCCTTGGCCACAGCAGTTTCCAACAGGTCGCCGGCAGCCACGTCCAGAGCGATGAACTTCACGTCGGGGAACTCGGGAGCAGCTTCCACGATGGCGCCGCCGAAAGCGTAGCCGGGCATCACGATCACGTTGTAGCCCTCGTCCGCGGCCTTCTCGATCATAGCCACACGGTCGGCGGTGTTGTCGCCGACGGGCTTGAAGTAGTTGAACTCGATGTCGTTGTCCTCGGCAAACGCCTTGCAGGCCTCATAGGTGGTCTGGTTAAAGGACTGGTCGGTGATGTCACCGTAGTCGGTGATCATTGCGACCTTATAGGCGCCCTCGTTCTCAGCAGGCTGCTCGGTCTGGTCAGGTGCATCGGTCTTGGTATCGTCGGTCTTCTTATCGCCGCAGGCTACCAGGGACAGAGACATGACCAATGCCAGAGTCAAAGCAAGAAACTTCTTCATTGGAATCTACCTCTTTCATGTTTTCTCCTTTTAACGTCCGCTCCCGCTCTGAAACGCACCGTGCCGTGTTCCCCGGATGGATCACAGCCTATGTATGGCTTCGGAAGCCGGGTGCAAGCTCTTTAAAAGGGTCGACCTCAAGGGTCTATGTTATTATAACAATTTCACCCGGGCAATGCAATAAGAAACCCGAATTGTTTTCAATTTTGCCATATCTTTCACGCATAAAAGAACACCCCGCCCGGGATCGGGCGGGGTGTTCCCTTCAGGAAGCGTTAACAGTCTATCGGCCTCAGTCCGCCATCTTCACGGCGACTTCCAGCGCAATCTTCATCATGTTGGTGAACGTGTTCTGCCGGTCCGCCGGGGACAGCTCCTCCCCCGTCACCAGATTGTCGGAGATGGAGCAGATGGCCAGCGCCCGCTTGCCGGTGTAGGCAGCGTTGCAGTACAGGGCCGCCGCCTCCATCTCCACCGCCATGACGCCCATCTTCTGGAAGCGCATGTTCCGTCCGGCGGCATCGTAGAAGGTGTCGGAGGAATAGAGGTTTCCCACCGGCATCTTCACACCCAGTTCCTTGGCGCTTTCCACTGCCGCCATCAGCAGGTCGAAGTCCGCGATGGGGGCAAAGGTGCCGCCCAGCTCATACTGCTCTAAATAGGCGGAGTTGGCGCAGGCGCCCTGACCGGCCACCACGCTGCCCAGCTCCAGATCTGCCCGCAGGGCTCCGGCGCTGCCCACGCGGATGATATTCTCCACATCATACTGGGTATACAGCTCGTAAGAATAAATACCGATGGAGGGCATACCCATACCGGAGGCCATCACGCTCACCGGCACGCCCTTATACAGGCCGGTATAGCCCTGAACGCCCCGGACGTTGTTTACCAGTTTCAAATCCGTCAGGAAGGTCTCCGCGATGAACTTGGAGCGCAGGGGGTCTCCGGGCATCAGTACGGTTTTGGCGAAATCGCCCTTCTTGGCTTCATTATGCGGCGTTCCCATAGTATCCTCCTTTTATTTTTCCATGGCCTTTACGGCCTTCACGATGCGGCTGGTGCCCAGACGGGAAGCCCCCAGATTGATGAAATCCTCCGCATCCTGCAAATTGGCGATGCCGCCGGCAGCCTTGATCTTCACATTGGGGCCCACGTGCTTGGCGAACAGGGCCACGTCCTCACGGGTGGCGCCGCCCCCGCCGAAGCCGGTGGAGGTCTTGATGTAGTCCGCACCGGAGGCGGTGACGATCTCGCACAGCTTGATCTTCTCCTCATCGGTGAGGAAGCAGCACTCGATGATGACCTTCAGCAGCTTGCCGTGGCAGGCCTCCTTTATGGCCTTGATCTCCGAGAGCAGCTCGTCCCATTTCCGGTCCTTCACCCAGCCGAGGTTGATGACCATGTCCACTTCCTCCGCGCCGTTGCTCACGGCGTCGGCAGCCATGAAGCACTTGGCCGCGGTGGTGTCATAGCCGTTGGGGAAGCCGATGACGGTGCAGATAGGCAGCTTGCCCGCCACATACTCCGCCGCCTGCTTCACATAGCTGGCAGGGATGCACACACTGGCGCAGCCGTACTTCATGCCGTCGTCGCAGATGGCCTTGATCTCGTCCCAGGTGGCCGTCTGGGCCAGAAGCGTGTGATCGCACTTGCTCAAAATGTCTTTCAGTTCCATTTCAAGTCACTCCTTTATCATAAAAGTTAAGCTTATTTTCTCGATATGTTTATCATACCAGTTTTTTTGATCGCTGTCTACTGTCCATCTCCACCTCTTTTGCCTAACGCTCCGGCGTCTTGCAATCCGGTCCATTCGGTGCTACAATGTAGGCCACCAAATCCAAAAGGAGCCTTTTTCATGAAAAAACGACTGTTATCCGCGCTGTGCGCGGTGATGCTTCTCATCTGCGCCGTCCCCATGGCCAGCGC
>ERZ791911.1630-NODE-1630-length-9993-cov-2.184242_pt1 | contig 9993 bp, 11 predicted proteins | sample MGYA00510142_ERZ791911 | MGnify/ENA primary metagenome ERZ791911 (study PRJEB30046, sample SAMN00792056) | human gut metagenome | study: EMG produced TPA metagenomics assembly of the A metagenome-wide association study of gut microbiota in type 2... | reverse complement strand
CGCTTCTCAAATTCTGATTTCTCTTTCATGCTTTTATCTTTTTGTTTATCTCAATCACATTCTATAATTGGCTTACCAAGCCACCGTTCCCGACAATTTTGTTGTCGGGTTTCAGTGTCCAGTCCTTTACGGTTTCACATTCTTGCCCACCTGCTTCCACCGCCTCTTGGCAGCCGCCGCTATCTCGGCTTTGTTCGCTTTGGCGGGTCTTGCCCCTTCGTCTATCTCCATCCAGACATCGCCCATGGTGGTGTATTTCACCGCCCTCGTCAGTCGCTTCAACTGCTTGTTCATCTTCTTCAGTTTGGGTCGGATGCCGAAGACTATCTCCACACGCTCCTTTTCGGTCATCTTGTTGCCCGACAGGCATACTGTGCGGATGTCATTCACAATCTCGATGCTGTTCATAATCAGCTCGCGGTATATCTTGTTGCGCTTGGCAGACAGGGCTACGGCAAGTCCATTAGCTGGATGGGCATCTAATTGAGCCACCAATCCTCCCATGTTGTCCACCAACTGACCTATCTCGTGATAGAAACCGTATATCTGTGCGGCATAGCTGACGATGGAACGGAAGGAGTCCAAATAGTTGTTGAACTCCCGTTGCAGGTCGGTAGTGGCTTCCACTTCCTCCTTGGTCCAGATATGACCGGTGGATTGTAGCAGCATCACCTTCTCCTGGTTCTTCAGTTCTTTCTCTGCCTTGTTGGTGTACATCAGAATCATCCCCACAAGAGTCGGGTCGTTCTGCGCCCGCACTCCTGCAAAGGATGACAACATTAATATGGAATAAACAACTATAACTCTCATATCTTATTTTCTTTATAATTAGCCACCATTCCCGACAATTCCGTTGTCGGGCAGTCACTCTCCACTCACTCTCGCCGCCCGTCTCCACCGTCCCATAGCCTGAGCCGCAATCTCCCCGTTGCTGCGGTCTATCATCCCTGCCGTCACGCTGTTCCACACATCGGTCAAGGTGTAATAGCGTATAGATAGGTAGAGCCGATGCAGCTTCTTGCTGAAGGCACTCAGCTTGTCGTTCAATGCCCACAGCGTCTTGCTGCGTTCCGCTCCTGTCAGCATGTTCTCTTTACCTCCCTTGGCGACGGCATCTTTCAGCAGTGTGAAAACAGACACCAATTCAGTGGCGGTCTCCATATACAGGTTATTCATCGAGAGGGTAGCGACGATGCCTTGCGGATTGTTGCTGATGGCCTTGCGCATCTTACACAAGGTGATGAATATCTTCACACCATCATCGTACAGAAAGGTACAGGCTTTGAGGGAAGATGCATAACCGCTGGCGGTCTTCAGATAACTGTTATACTTCTTCTCCCATTCGTGTATCTTTGTGAACTCTGCGGCGATGGTGTTCTGCAACAGGGCGGTCTTTGTCTGACCCTTGATTTCCTTCTCTATTTCACCGTTGATGGCTTCGTTGCCCTCTGCCAGTGCCATCCATTCCAAAGGGTTGGCTGTCACAATCTGTGCATGGGCTGACGGCACGCTCAGTACGAATGCCACGACTACGAGCCAAATCTTATCTATTCGTAATCTCATACACACCTTTTCTTCGTTTGTTCGTTTCTACTCTTGTTCGTATCACACTCACCACGTCATAGCTGTTGCTGATGCCGGTCATTTCCAGTTTCGGTGTCGTTCTGTCCATCGACAACACGGTCACGCTTTTCAGTCCGCACAACTGCTGCATCAAAGTCTGGTGCTCGGCAAAATCTACTACTCGGTACAGCTCCATGTAGTTCACGTTTCGCTGAAACACTCCGTGCTCACAGATGAGTTGCTCGCTCCCGATATGGTAGCGGATGCTCCTCAGATAGATGAATCGGTAGAGTAAACAGAGGGAGGACAAGAGACAGAGGATAAGCAACAGGCTACTATATGCGCAACCGGGCAATCCTCCGATTAGGAGCAATGACACGCATCCTCCCACCAGAGGCAGCTCGTTGATGAAAAACTGCCCGATGCTGGGGCGCAAGGTGATGATGCTATTATCTTCTTGTCTCATACGCTTCTATGATATGTGTTCTTTTGGATAAGGTTGGCTGTATCTCATCATAACTTAAGCGAGCTTTGTTCTGACTTCGATTTGCACAACCTTTCTTCTTTTTCCCTTTGTTTTTCTGCCTTGCCGTCTGCGATGAACTCGGCATAGTCGAAGGTGTCTGGCTCGCCCTTGGCTATCAGTTCTGCCGATTTCTTGTTGAGCAGCGCATCGTTCCAGTCCTTGTAGCAACCCAACGGATGGTAGGCTTGCACATTTTCGTGACGGAAGCCCATCGCTGCCGCCACTTTCCTGAAGTTTGCCACAAACTGCCGCCCTGCATCGTCCTTGTCAAACCCCAAATAGTGCCGTGCGTTGGGAGTGACGGACAGTAGTCCTCGCATCTGCCCTTCAGTAGGAGTACCGCCCGTAGATACATATACCATCTTCACAGGGTTTATCTGATACTCTGCCATTGCATCGTAGGCACTCTCAAACCATACTATCTCGCTTACTTTATCCAACGGCTTTCCCGTCAGATTGGCAATCCACAATCCTTCACTGCTGTTGCTCCCCTCTGCCTTGCCCTTATAACCGCCGCTTCCATCCATCTTCGGTCGCCCTCGTTCCTCAAAGCCCACGGTCTTATCGGACTCTTTGGGCAGCACAAGCGGAAAGGCAAGATTGGCAAAGGTGAGCCCATCTGTCCGATGCTTGGTAGCCAGACAGAAATGTCGATGAAAGGCATACTGCGTATAGAGGTCAATGCCTCGGAACTTGAAATAGGGATAAAATTTTTTCTGTGTTTCCCTGTCCTGCGGATTGAACTTATGGATGTCGTAGTCATTCAGGTTGAATGGCTTGATGTCCTTCTTCGGCTCGGAAATCTTCGAGGGTCTGTCCTCGATGGGTTGGTTAAGCAGTCGGTTACAGACGAGGTTGACAAGTCTGTCCGGTGCCATACCAGCCTTATTCTCTGAGAACATTTCAGGATGCTCCTTGATGAACGAAATGACATTATACACCTTCTGCTGCGGCGGTTGGAAGCAACATTTTCCGTTCTGCGTGACAATGAACTTATCGCCACGCACCCGTCTGCCCTCACTGTCAGTACGCACATACGACGGATAACGCAAGCCATCTCTTTTGTTCAGATGATACCCTGCGTCCACCAGCACTTCCTGTATGCTCAACCTGTCCAGAAAGTCATCGTATGTCAGCTCACTACTCATTATAAATTCTAAATTGTTAATATCCTCGCCTTATCTCCGTGGCAACATGATTGGCTTCTGCCTCAAAGTACCTTGCAGCAATCTCTTGTGGCGAATCCACCCCCGGCTTGAAGTAAGGTCGTGGACCTCCATGATGCTCCGCATACAACTCTGGTGCTGGATGGTGATGATGGTGGTTCATGTCATGAGCAACCTCTGCCGTAACGACCGCTCCTGCCGTCAGTGCCGCCAGTATCTTCGTACCCAGTCCGGCATTGGCTTCTGGACGTGTCTTCATATCGACCTCATTGAATACCTTCGAGAAGAGCTTCATGCGATGGTAGTCATCCACCGCCAAGAACTTGTCGTAGTCCTTCTGCTTGATTTCGTGCGTGATGGCTTCACCGTTGATGATGGCGGTCATGCGATACTTGTCTTCGCCTTTCTTTTCTCCCTCTGTTTGTGGAACTTTCTCCACCACGATGTCACCGACTTCCACCTCACGCCCATGCGCTCCCTCACGATACCAGCCTTTGTTCTCATTGAGCAACGCAAGGTCTTCACCTCTCACCATGGCATCGCCTTGCAACACTTCCCTTCTGACAGTCTCTTCCTCCTCCAACGGAAGCAACAGTTTCTCGTCTTGTTGCTGTCGCTGCTGCAACTCCTGTTCAAGTTCGGGATGCAGATGCAGGTCGATACGCTCTTTGCTATTCAGTGTGTCCATCAGGATTCTGTCAGCAAAGTCGTCCTTGATGATGCCATTCAGCAACTCCAAGCGTTGAACGACGGGCACTTCCTTGATGGAGTTGGAGGTGAGCTTCTTCAGTTCCTCATCCGTCAGGTCATACACCATATCGGCATTGACGCTATTCGATTGGATGGTTAGCGTCTTCGCATTCTCATCAATGATGATGCCATGCGAAGCTAAACATTCCTGCCACTTCTCATTGGTAAAATAGACAGGCGAGGTTATCAATTCCTTATAGGGCTTGGCTAGTTCCGTGCTTCTCGGGCGGCTGATGGATGGTGTGATAATCCCTTCCAAATCCTTAAGCACATCCTGTTGCTGTGGACTATAACTCTGCTGCTGTCCCTTGTAGTAGAACCCATAACCGCCGCTCTGCAATTCGCCAGGCTTCATCCTGCCGTCCCAACGTTCAGGCACAATCGGGGCTTCGGGGAAGAAAAGTCGTCCTCCAACTCTGCGAAGATGAAATCCTTCCTGACTGCGAGGTGTCCAACCTAAGAAGGGTGGTGGCATACCGATGCGCCCCATCCGTCCATACTCGCCGATACCAACCCGATAGCCGTGCAGCCCCATAGCCACACGACCGTTGGCATTACGTGCATGGATGAAGTTCTTGGGCATATAGAAGTCGTTGCCCACAATGCCCGTGAAAGTATTGTAGGCTAACTTGTTGGCATGATTCGTACCCCAGTCGGTCAGAGCCAACATCTGCTTCTCGGTGATGTTATAGGTGAGCAGCGGACTGTCATGACCTTGCACCACAAGTTGATAGCCGCTGCCATTGCTCACCACATGAGCCTGCATACCATTGCGCATGAGCAGGTCACGCATCTCTGGCTGCAGGTCCATCTGTTGGGGATTCGTATTCTTTCTAATAGCCATACTTATTCTTCACTCTTCATTTATCATGCTTCACCATTCTCTATTGCCTTCTCCAGTTCTTCATCCTTGTGATGGACAAACTGCTCCGCACTCTCTTCACAAATGCAGAGTCCTTTCTTCAGACAATAGCTCTCATATTCTTCCTGCCATTCAGCAGAATGATGGTTGACATACTCCAACCAACCGTACTCGCCGCTCTGTATCTTCTCGACGAGCACATCCTCTGGATAATATTTATTTGATGCCATATACTTATTATATTATGTGTAGATTATTTGTGCATGGAAAAAGAGGCGCGGTTGCGCTCTCCATTCTTCTTCTGCTCATTCCAAAGCTCCTCGGTGTATTCCTCTTCAGGCACATAGTCGAGATTGCCGTCATCGTCCATAACCCAACAGCCATAGCACCCGAAGGTGTATTTGTCCCACTCTCGCTTGGTGTTCTCTTTCCACTTCTGACTGTCGCCTTGGTTGATTCGGATTCCTGTCTTGTCGTTCAGGTCAATGCCCACCGTCACCTGTTCATCCTCCATGATGAGCGTGAGCGGTTCACCCTTCTGCATTACAGTCAGTTCTGCCGAACTCAGTTTCAGTTCATCCTTCAGCACCTCCAAGTTGCGCCCGATGACAGGCGTAGGTACCGACATCACCTGATTGGTCTCCGTGTCAATCTGCACGAAAGCCTTGCTGCTCCTGCCATCAGCATCCTTAACATCGGCAAGGATAGCCTTTCCAGCCAGCAAGTCCTCCTGCTGTTCCTGAGTAAAAGCCTCCAATGGTGATTTCTCCAACTGCGGATAGAAGACCACATCCACCTTGCCGTCCTCCATACGGACCAACGCAAATCGGGTGCGGCTCTTCAATGTCTCGCCCTCATCATTATTCACCTGAATGGGCAGCAACGGTGAACGTCGTCCCTGACCAATATCTTCCAACGCCCACATGGGCAGGTCTTCAATCTTCTCTTGTGTGAGACCAAAACGAGCCAGTGTCTGATAAGGCACCTCGCTCTCTTCAAATCGTACTTGCTTCATACTTTAACTTTGAATTTGAAATTAAACTCATGCAAAGTTATATACCTATTCAGAGACAAGCAGAATTGCATAAGATAATGCGTGTTATTTTTGACGATTATTATTATTTGAGTTTGATTTCTGCTCAAAAATCAAACTCGATTGCTATATTATGTTACAATCTTCTTGTCTTCCCTTTGTTCTTTATGCCAGTCAAAGAATTGCTTGTTACTTTTGCACCATGAAACGATTTCTACTCATCACAATAGCAGCAATATTCTGTTCATCAGCAACAGTATGCGCTCAGTTCAATACCGTCACACAGACTAAGGTACACCGCAAGGCTGTGCCAAAAACGACGCAGTCCGCAACATCCGAACAACTGCCTCCGTGCTCGCCGCATCAGCGGCGAGACTCTCTTGCCTTTGCCCCATTACAAACCCAAACGGAGCAGACCGACCGCCACACGGCACTTGTCAGTCCACTCCGTCATATCTCTGTCACCAGCCCTTTCGGCTACCGCAGAGACCCATTTACAAAAAGAAAAGCCCTACACAACGGGCTTGATTTGAAGGCAAATTACGAACCCACATACGCCATGATGCACGGCGAGGTCATCAAGGTAGGCAAGGACAAACGTTCAGGCCTCTATGTCACCCTCCGTCACGGCGACTTCACCGTCAGCTATTGCCACCTCTCCCAAACTCTCGTCACCAAAGGCACCCACGTCCGTCCCGGCATCATCATCGCGCTGACAGGCAACAGTGGTCGCAGTACTGGTCCCCACCTGCACCTCACACTCAAAGACACAAAAAAAGGACGAGCCATCGACCCGTCCATTCTTCTCAATCTTATCAAGCATCCACTCTAATAGAACGCCTTGTCTTTTGTCGTTCACATCACCCCTTCCGCATTGCAATAATGTCTTAAATATCTAATCCTCAACAATTTCTATTCTTGAAAAACAAGTGTTTTATTCACGAATATAATATGATTTCGTGAAAGATGTCATAAGATGATACTAATATCTATGCCATTTGTCAATAAAGAACCCGTTTCTATGCAGATATTCTGAAACGGTTAGTGTTCCAATCCCTATCTGCTCACACAACAAAGGAAGTTTCTTGAACAACTTACCGTCATTCTGCTGCCTTGTTTCCTCCGTCATTACTTGCATCTCTTCCAGATGGATAGCGTCCGAGTGTCGTACATTCAGTGCATAAATGATAATCTTAGCATCACCTGTTTTAAGGTATTCTTCCTTTTGCTCTATGTATTCTTCTTCAGTCAGTTCCTGCTTCTTCAGTCTTACACAGAAATTGTTGTCTATCATGTTGCTGAATCTCTCTGGGGCACATGGAAATAGATCCTTTGTCGGAATGACCAATTTCTTGTCTTTGAGGAAAGGCATCTTTTCAACTGCAATTCCTTTGGAGGTGCGTTTTGATTCATCCAGAATCACATCAAGTAGCATCAAATCCTTGCGGGAGAACGCCTCTTCCAGGAATGAGTACAACTGTCCGTCCTTATCCAAGGGAAGATAATTCTTGGCAATCATCACCAATGAGCATGTATCAACAACTATCGCCATAACTCCCTCTCAAAATTTGCTGGTTTGACATTGAGTCTCGAACAGAAAGTGGTCTCGTTGACCACTCCATTGAAATAGGCATATTGCATGGTTTTCAAGAATAGCGGAGAAATGATGGGCTTTGGTGTTCGCCCGCCTCTCTTCTCAGAGTTTTTCAACTTTTCCTGTTCCTCTCTTCTTCTGTATTCCTCTGCCAATTCACTCTTGACATTGCTGTAGCTCGAATAGCTGATTTTCCTGTCGATATACATCCTTGTATATAAGGCAAGACGGCTAATGTGCGTCCGTGCACTGATAGCCTTGAAGAGGTCAATGCAGTAGTCGTTACGGGAATCTACACATGCTATGTTAGCAAGTGTTTCTGCTTCTTGTCCCATAATGAACTGATATGCAAAATCATTGCACCATCTTTCGACATCACTGTATGAAGTCTGTGCCGAGATGTCCATCATGTCCACCGACTCCACTTCTTCAATCCCCAATAGACAATGCCCCAATTCATGCGCCAGAGTGAATATTTCTCGCTTGTAATGCTTATGATGCTTAAGCACTATCACATTGGGCTTAAGGTAAAAACCGTCAATGTTGGTTTTCTCTTTCTTGTTCCATGTCTCTATGTATTCAAAGACAAAAATGCCATGATCGGCGATTTTTTCTATCATCTTCACAAGAAACTGCCTATGATTGACAGTTTCCCCGGGATAAAAAAAATCTCTTGCACGTACGGCTACTGTCTTAGGGTCATCTTGTAGGGTGTAGTGTTCTATGTCAAACTTCACATCCAGTTGCGACAGTTTGTTGTATGCATCCAAAGCGTTTTTCAGACTCTCGAATCGGTTTACAGTACGGATCGACTCCAAGTTCAGCTCTGTTCCGAATGAGGTCTTGCGGAAGAAGATACTGCTGCTTGCATTGGTTGACAACTTAGAATAGTCTTGAAAGAAACTGACTTCTTTGTCGAATATCTCACCTATACGCTTCAACACCCCCAAATCAATAGAATCTCCACTGATGTCTGCGGCTCCTGTTATCCGTTTCCTGCCTTTGTTCAGAAGAGACAACAAGTCATCCACCGACATCTTGTATAATGCCAGCAGGTATTCTAAACGTTTCTTGTTAATCTCTACTTTCATATCAGCCTCGATTGAACTATTGTTGTTTTGATGCAAATGCTTAGGCACAATTTTGCGTTGCAAAATTACACATTTTCACTTAAATGGGCGAATTTTCATGCTGAATATCACTGGAATTTATGTTTATTTTGCTAAATCGCTACATTTTGCCACCAAAAAGACACAAAAATAGGACGAATCATCGACCCGTCCTTTTGTTTTTAGCCTTTTTCGTTCTAACCACAGCCTGCAATGTTATTCATCAACTGGTTCATCACTCGCATGTCTCATTTCGTAAACTGTCCATAAGGCTAACACACATTCAATGGCTATCACGGTAATGGCCGCAGTCATGCCCCACCAGTGGGCAATAAGCATAAAGATGCCAGCCTCAATGCACAACGCAAAGAGGATGGTAACAATAAGTGATAATATTCTATTCATTCTACGGTAACTGATTTAGCAAGGTTTCTTGGCTGGTCAACATTCCTATCCTTGTTGATGGCGATGTAATAGGCCAGCAACTGCAATGGGACGGAAACAACGAGAGGTGTAAGGCATTCGGGTACGTCGGGCACTTCAAGGCAATGGTCGGCGATGTCCTTCATTGCGTCATTGCCCTTGGTAATGATGGCGACAACCGTACCGCCACGCGCCTTCACCTGCCTTACATTACTGATTATCTTGTCATACAGCGAGTCCGTTGGAGCAATGACCACCGTGGGCATCTCGCTATCTACAAGTGCAATCGGTCCATGCTTCATTTCCGCAGCAGGATAACCCTCCGCATGGATATAGGATATTTCTTTCAGCTTCAACGCACCTTCAAGGGCGGTGGGGTAGTTGTACCCACGACCGAGATAAAGGAAGTTGCGGGCATAGGTGTATATCTTCGACAAGTTCTTGATTTTGTCAGCAAGTCCCAACACATCTTTTATATATAGGGGCATGTTCTTCAACTCCCGGACAATCCTCTCTACGGTTGCATCATCCACAGTACCACGCATCTGTCCCACGCAGAGGGCAAGCAGCATCAGCACCGTTACCTGTCCTGTAAAAGCCTTGGTAGAAGCCACACCTATCTCAGGTCCTACATGGATGTATGTCCCGGAATCCGTATTTCTTGGGATAGAGGCACCCACGACGTTGCAGATGCCATACACAAAAGCCCCCTTGCTCCGTGCCAACTGTATGGCGGCAACGGTTCCGAGCGGTCATACTTCCTTTGTAACTCCATACACTTCTCAAAGGAGAAGTCGGATGCCTCAAAAAGAGGCTGGATAAGGTGGGCGCATTCGTTCAGCAGTCCCTTGACGATGTGGATGTTCATCTCGTGGCAGTTTCGGCAAATTGCACTGTTGCAGTTGATATACCGATGACTGTTGATGAAGTCATCCACATAGCGGTCCTACCGCTTGCCATTCAAAAT
>ERZ791911.1628-NODE-1628-length-10018-cov-2.821439_pt1 | contig 10018 bp, 8 predicted proteins | sample MGYA00510142_ERZ791911 | MGnify/ENA primary metagenome ERZ791911 (study PRJEB30046, sample SAMN00792056) | human gut metagenome | study: EMG produced TPA metagenomics assembly of the A metagenome-wide association study of gut microbiota in type 2... | reverse complement strand
GGACGCCCATGCGGGTCGCTCATCGTGGTAAGGAACCCGGCGGGCTTATTGAGCATGATGTAGGCGGGACCGGAGCCGAGCACGACGGGAACGCCGTCAACCGTGACCTCATCGTATCGCGGGTCGACCTTCGTACCGAGCTCGGTTTTGACCTCGCCGTTGACGCGAACGCGCCCGGCAGTCATGAGCCCTTCAGACCCACGCCGACTCGCAACGCCTGCGCGCGCGAGAAAACGCTGCAAGCGCATGGGAACTAGCATCGAGTCGCCCTCGTGGACGAGCGGTAAGCCCTCGCTGGCGCTACGCATCGCGATCCTTGTCGAACGAATCGCCATCGAACGTGGCGTCGACGTCGGCGTTGCCCTCATCCGTGGAGATGAGCTCTCGCTCCTCTTCCAAATCCTCGTCCACCGCATCGAGGGTCGACTGGATGGAGCGGCCGGAGAGACGCTCGCGAATGAACTGGCGAGCCTGCTCATCAGGGGCGAACTGCTCGAGATCAGGGAGATCGCGCGTGGAGCGCAAGCCGAACTTCTCGAGGAACGCGTTGGTGGTACCGTAGAGAATGGCCTGGCCGCGCTGGGGATCCCGGCCCATCTCGCGAATGAGGCCCTTATCCACCAAAGAGGAGATGACGCCATCGGAGTTTACGCCGCGGATGCCCTTGACCATTTCGCGTGTGACCGGCTGATGATAGGCGATGACAGCGAGCGTCTCGAGGGCGGCCTGAGACAGGCGCTGAGTATCCCATGACAGGACAAAGGACTCGACCTGATCGTGGAATGCGGGATGGGTGAATAGGCGCCAACCCCCTGCGACCTCGCGCAGCTGAAAACCGCGATTGGCCTCTTCGTACTCGACCTTGAGATCGGCCAGAAGGGACGCAATCTCACCGGGGGTCGAACCGAGAATACCCGCGAGCTGACTTGCGCTCACAGGATCACTCGAAACCAGCAGCAGCGCCTCAAGGGCGCCTTTGATGGAGCCGGCTTCAAGCTCGCTCAGATGCTCCATTAGTCCTCCTCGTCAAAAAGCGAACCGTCCTCGGGGCGGTACTCGGGTGCGCCCTCGACTCGGTCGATGCGGATGGTGCCAAAGTTCTCGTCTTGCTCGAGCGTGACGGAGCCGCGCTTTGACAATTCGAGAATGGCGAGAAACGTGGCGACGATCTGCTCGGTGGTCGCATCCCCATCCAAAAGATCGCGGAACGTGAGATGGGGCCGCGAGATCGTGACGCGGTCGACAGAGGCAACCGTGAGCTCGATGGGTACGCGGCTGGGGGCGACATGCTCGGCCTCAAGCAGGAACGTCTCGCGCTTGCCGTCCAAATCCGCGCAGATGACGGCAAGACCGCGCAACGTGATGCCCGCAAGATAATCGGGCATCAAGTTCAAGAACTCGGGGTCAGGGCCGGCAACGCGCGGATGCATGCGACTCTCAGCCTCCATGCGAGCCCCCAACGCGGCGGCCGCACCCTTGAACTGCTTGTAGGCTATGAGGCGCTGGATGAGGACCTCGCGCAAGGAGTCGGCATCCAAGCCCGAGAATTCGTCGTCCAGGTCATCGTCTTCGGCGACATTGGACGAATCATCGGGGACAAGCGACGCGGCCTTGATATCGAGCAAAGTCGCGGCAACGAGCAGAAAATCGCTCGCGACATCGAGGTCGAGCGCCTCGAGACGCTCGACCTCGGCGAGATACTGCTCGGCGACCTCGGAGATGGAGATCGAGCCGATGTCGACCTTTTGCCTGCTCACAAGCTGAAGCAGAAGGTCAAACGGTCCGGAATAGACCTGCGTTGACACGCGGTACGACATGCGATCCCCCTCTCACTCTAAAACGCATACGCACTGAGTTTAGCGCACCGACGGGCATTAAAACCCCAAAGCAAAGCTGACGAGGTTGATATACAAGGGGTCGACCGTGATGCTGAAATACAGGCCGATCAGATCGATGCGTAGCAAGCTCGGCAACACGTACAGAACGACGATCAGAATAGGCATGGAATAGCGCTGGATCTCATAATACGTCTGCAGGGCTCGGCCCTTGAGAAACGGGACAAGCAACGAAGAACCGTCGAGCGGCGGCAGCGGGATCAAGTTGAAGAACGCGAGCGAGAGGTTGACGCTCATGAGCGTCAACGAGAAGCGAACCAGGTGCGGAGCGACCTGCGCAGCCAGGCCGTACTGCGCCAGACCGCCTGCGAACAGCGCGGGATCGTTGGCCAGGCCACGCAAAAGAAGCGCGCCCAGGACGGCAAGGGCGATATTGCTCAAAGGACCCGCCAGGGAGACGATCACCTCGTCGCGCTTGGGATGCTTGAGATTGCCAAGATAGATGGGTACGGGCTTGGCAAATGCAAAGACGGGGCCGCCAGCCAAGATCATGATCAGGGGCAGCAATATGGTGCCGAAGGGATCGATGTGGCGAAGCGGATTGAGCGAGATGCGGCCCTGCGATCGAGCCGTGCGATCGCCCAACAGGTAGGCGGCAAGAGCGTGGGCGCTCTCATGCACCACAATGCCGATGATCACGGCCGCTGCGCTTGCGAGCAAGCCGAACAGGTAGTCGAAATTCACCCTACTCCTCCTAGCGGATGGTTTGAGAGATGCGGCCAAGCAGGTAATCCACAAAGAAGCACACCGCCGCCACGACTGCAAAGTCGAAGCGGAACACGCCGCCAAAGGGAGTGGGAATCAAACCATAGCCCGCGATGATATCCGGAAGCGCCCGGGTGAGGTCGACGACGAAATTCACGATGCCGAGCATCGTCGCGAATCCGTTGAAGCACAGGACGACCGTGAGCACACAGAGGACGAGCGCGAACAATCTGAAAGCGAAACCCAGAAGCGACAGGGCAACGGCAAGCGCCCTACGCGAGTCCACGGGAAGTCTCCTCCTCGATCGTGGTGGACAGCTCGAGCCACTCGTCCTCGAGAGCCGGAAGCTCCTGCTTGAGCCCGTTGTACTCCACGAGCGCGGCGTTGAACTTATCCTGGTCGGCATACAGTTCCTCGCTGGCCATGAGAGCCATGAGCTCGTCATAACGGGCTCGCTTCACATCAAGCTCGGCCTCGACCTTCTTGAGGCGGTCCTTCGTGCCCTTAAGGCGGCGATTGAGCTCAGCGCGAGCGGCGGCCTCGGCACGCTTTTGCTCCTTGGTCTTCTTGCCCTCGCGAGGCGCCGAAGCCTGAGGCTCGTCGGCACGTTGCTGGACCTGTTGCCTGGGGGCATTTGCAGGCTCAGCGGCCTCAGCCGCGGCACGAGCAGCCAGGTCCTCGCGCTTGAACAGGTAATAGTCGTAATCGCCGTCGTAAACGGTCATCTTTCCGTCACGGATATCAACCACACGGTTCGCCACAGCGCGCACCAGGTGCTCGTCGTGGGAGATGAGGACGATGGTGCCCGGGAAGCTCTTGAGGGCGTTCTCGAGCATGTCGACGGAATCGATATCGAGATGGTTGGTAGGCTCGTCGAGGCAGAGCAGCGCCTCAGGGGCGACGAGCATCTTGGCCAACGCAAGACGGGCGCGCTCGCCGCCGGAAAGAACCCCCACGCGCTTGTCGACATCCTCGCCGGCGAAGAGGAAGGCACCGAGCAGACTGCGCTGCTGCGGGACAGTCCAGGTCGGGGCAACGGAGTCGATCTCCTGCAGGACGGTATTGCCCTCTTTAAGCCCCTCGAGCTGATGCTGAGCGTAGTACGCCACGCCGACGTTGGTGCCGAGCGAACGGGTACCCTCAGTCGGCGCCTCCTGGCCGATGAGCATCTTGAGGAGCGTGGACTTGCCGGCGCCATTGGGTCCGACGAGCGCGACGCGGTCCCCGCGGTACAGCGTCAGGTCAGCGTGCTCGTAAAGGGTCTTACTGCCGTAGCGCTTGGCAAAATCCTCCAGCTTGATAACCATATCTCCCGAGCGCGGAGGATCGGGGAACTTGAAATTGACGTGCTTGTGGCCCTCAGGCAAGATCACGAGTTCGCTCTTGATCTGCTCAATGCGGCGCATGCGCTCCTGGGCTTGGGCGGCCTTGGTCGGCTTGTAACGGAACTTATCGACGAACACCTGCATATGGGCGATCTCGCGCTCCTGGGCGGCGCGCTTGGCGCGCATCTGCTCGAGGTTGTCCTCGCGCTGCTTGAGATAGGAGCTGTAATTGCCCGTGTAGGTGGTGATGCGACGGTTCTCGAGGGCCGCCACGTGATCCACGCAGGCGTCCATAAAGGCACGGTCGTGGCTGACGATCAGCACGGCTCCGTCGTAGGCGGAGATGAACCCGCGCAGCCACTGGACACTTTCGAGGTCGAGGTGGTTGGTGGGCTCGTCGAGCAACAGGACGTCGGGATGGCGGAGGAACAGCTTGGCCAGCGCGATACGCATCTGCCAGCCACCGGAGAACTCGGAACACGGTTGATCGAAATCCGAGGGCTTAAAACCCAGGCCGGCAAGAATCTGACGCGCGTTGCTCTCGAGTTCGTAGCCGCCCAAGCGCTCGAAGCGGTCCTGCACATGACCATACTCGTCAAGCATGGCCTGAGGAACCTCGCCAGACTCTCCAGCCTCGGCAATCTTGAGCTGAAGCTCCTCGGCGCGCTCCCCCATCGTCTTGATTTCAATCGCAGCGTCCATAACCTCCTGGATGATGGAGGTATCACCGGCAAGTTTGGTCTCCTGCTCGAGATAGCCGACATTGGCATCCTTGGCAAACGTAACGGACCCGGCATCGGGGCTGTCGATGCCCATGATGATCTTAAGTAGCGTCGTCTTGCCGGCACCGTTAGGACCGACAAGGGCGTACCGCTCGCCGGCATTCACCTGGAGCGTGGCACCCGTGAACAGAGTCCGGGCGCCGAAGGACTTCTCGATTTTGTCGACAAGGAGAATCATGTCACCCTCACAAGGTCGCTGAGTCTCTATAACAAAAAGGCTCCAGTTGCCTGGAGCCTTTAATGTGTGATGGTGGGCGATACAAGATTCGAACTTGTGACCCCATCCGTGTGAAGGATATGCTCTACCCCTGAGCCAATCGCCCGTGCTTTTCAGCAAGGAGAATACTAACACGAATTTGGATGACAGTGCAATACAAATTTTTAAATCGCGATCCAAGTGAGGCACCACTCGCCCCTGGCGAACGTTTTCGACTCATTCAGCCGGATAGCCGTGCGCGGCGTTGCCCATCGGGCACGAAATAGAAAAGGCTCTGTTAGACCAACATTGACATACATGTGATGTCACAGTGGTATACTTTAATTAAGTACCGCTGTATGGGGGCATCATGAACGCCGAAGATCTGGTAACCACCTTCAAGCGCAATATGGCGAAGCTGAACAAGACGGAGCGGAGACGCGCCATCGAATCCGCACGAGACGTTATCCGCGCCGCAATGTTTGAGGATAGCTCCAGGTCCGACCATGGGGTCCAATGCTGCCCGCGCTGCGGCTCGGTCGCCATCGTCAAGAAAGGCAAATCCGGGAACGGCGGGCAGCGCTACCTCTGCCGCGACTGCGGCAGGACGTTCGGCATGGGCAGTGAACGCATCCTGGGGACGAGCAAGCTCCCGAAGGAGACATGGATGGCCTACGCCGAGTGTTTCGTCCTCATGCTGCCCCTCCGGGTGTGCGCCGAGCGCTGCCATGTGTGCCTCAAGACCGCGTACACCATGCGCCACCGCCTCATCGCGTGCCTGTCGGCGTATTCCCCCGCGTTCACGGTCGCGCGGGGATACGGCTGCGAACTCGACGAGACCTACTTCCCGGAGTCCTTCAAGGGCAACCACACAAAGAGCTCGTTCGTCATGCCGCGCGCCTCCCGGCACCGCGGCAAGCAGGTCCGCAAGCGCGGGCTGTCGCGCGAGCAGATTTGCGTGATGACGGGTGTGAACGACTCTAACGAGACGTTTTTCGAGGTCTCCGGGCGCGGAGCTCTGTCGAGCAGGCGGGCTATGGACGTGTTGCGAGGCCGCATCGAGGTGGGCTCAGTCGTCGCGACCGACAAGGCGACGGCATATGTCGACGTACTCGCCGAGCTCGACGTCGCCGCCCACCTAGCCTACGACTCGAGGGGTCGCTCCAAGGGGACCATCAACAGGGTCAACGCGGTCCACTCGATGCTCGCCTCCTTCATGGGGCGGTTCAGGGGCGTATCGACCAAGCATCTCACGGCGTACCTCGAGTGGTTCAGGTGGTGCAGGACGTTTTTGACGGCCTCCGCGAGCTTTTCAACGTGGCCCCGCCCTGCATGGACTATTGGGGTCCCGCGGGACCGTAGTCGGCTAAAATGGTGGCACCGTGGCATACGCGAGAGATAGGAGCCACCATGCCGTCCAACATCCCTGCGACGACCATCCGCATAGAGCCCGAGGTCAAGAGAGAGGCGACCGTCATTCTGGACGAGCTCGGCCTGTCCATGTCCAGCGCCGTCAACGCGTTCCTCAAGGCGCTGGTCCGCGAGGGTGGGATGCCCTTCGAGATGAAGGTCGGAAAGGCGACGGAAAAGGCGTAATCGAGGCAATCAGATGAGACGATTCCTATCCACTGTTCTGATCTCCGTTTCCGATGCGATGGGTTGGCTCTAACCCAGAATTGGGTAAATCCCCGCCAGAGGTGAGATTGAGGCTTAGGACCTCATCCTTCCATATCCTGACGACATTCTGATCGAATATGTACTGCATCGATCGCATGATGCGCGAGGGTTCGTACATCGCTCGATCCAGGACCAATTCCGGTACGGTGGCCATGCCCCCATCATCGCCGTCAAGCTCGTTCAATATGGGAAGGCTCCTGTGATTTGACAACTTGCTGTAGCGTTTGAGCATTGACTCTCCTTTGGGCAGATAAGGAGAACCTTCCAGTAGCCTTCTTGTGTTCTCGAACGCGATCTTATTTTCCATATCCTCCGCGAAATAGGGAGTGACCTTGCCGTCATATGGGTTCAGGTAAATGTGATTGAAGAAGTCGATGTCGACGATGCAGCCATGTATCACCCCGCTACCGCCCAGCTCCTTGACCTCATTGGATATTGACCGCAAGGCGTTCTGGTAGGGAGCGAAGCATCTCTGGACGCTTTCCACGTACTTCGGCAGGTTTTCGAAATAGTATTCGATGTCATGTGCGAGCTTGTACCTTCGTCCTCCAGCAAGAAGATAGGTTCTGGCGAGGTCTTTTAGCACGAACATATAACATCCGGAACGCTTCAGCACATATATGTCACCCGGATACCTCATGCTCTGCATGGCGATTCCCATGCATCTGTTGAACTCGATGTATTGAGCCCTCTCAATCTTATGAACCCCGTCGGGATGGTCTTCAAGAATGTCCACCCTTTTAATGTCTAAGCTAAACCCCTTGAGCTTCCAGGGTTTGGGCGTATATCCGATCTGATTATCGGAAAGGACGATGGCGGATTGATCAAGCTGGACGGCGTTCTGATGCGTGTGGCCATTCACATAGATCCAGTTTGGGTTATATGGGTCATCTGACCAATCAGCCTTTTGCGTGTGCGTGAAGACTATTACGCGGAGGCCCCTCGCACAGGAGAGCACCTTTTCGTAGACTGCCTGGAATCGCTTTGTGCGATCAATGTCCACTTCAAGAGTAATAGAGCTGTTGTATCGAATTGTGCTTGCGTTGAAGACTGGATTCAGCCCGGAGAAACCAATGCCGCCCAATATGATCAGAGACGACTTCCTGCATGCTTCGGTAAGCTCATCGATACTAGAGCCAAGTATCTCCTCTTCGGTCAGAACGACCTTTCTGCGCCCTTTGTATTCAAGGTAGAGCTGGTTTTCCAACAACGTGGCCCTATATCCGATTGCCTCGCGATATTCAGAGACTACATCTTCGATGGATTTAGCGGCTCCGCGATTATGCTCGCCGCGCAGTTCTGACTCCCCGGCGAGCAGCTCATGATTGCCGAGTACGCAGATGATCCCGCCATGCCATGTTTTCAACGCGGACAGTTCATCGTAAAAAATCGACTCTGCCTTGATGCTGTTCGCAACATCTCCGCCCACAAGCAAAATGCCCTTGCTGTCACAAGCGCTGTCGGCGAGAGTTTTCAGTTTTCGACGTATCCTCTTTCTGAGCTCATGTTCGCTCATCGCATACGTGCCGTCGCTCGCGTCGCTCTTCTCATTTCGAAGCTGATGTTCAATGTGCAAGTCGGTAATGTAATAAAGCGTCCTGTCGGAGCCATCTTTTAAAGTGATGTCGTATATGCCGGAAGCAACCTTAGAGAGCGTCTTGGGGGCTTGCTGACGAGTTGTGCCCGACGTAGACGGAATCTTGCTTTTTAGCGGAGTCATCGTGATGCATAGCCCACTGGCAGCGGTATCAGATGCCGATCCGGTCAGTCCTTCTGCCTGCAGCCGTTCGGTGATATGGGCTGGAAATGAGCTGGTGGGCATTTCTGGATCGAGCTCCAGCGCCATTCGACACAGCTCGAATGTTAAACGCCATTTCGGAGCAACCATGATTGTGCGCGGGTTCTTTTGTAGCGCATACTCCAAGATGGAGTTATCGGGATTTCGAATATACTTCAGATTCAGCGGGTCTTGGTCAATCGCCCATAGGCAGATATCTTTGGAGATGAGCTCATCCGGCGCGTCTCTCAATTCGCTAGGGCGCAGCTTGACCGCCCTCTCAACCAATTCCTCTGTCAGGAACTTTTGCGGTATGAATGATAGCAATGAGGGCCAATAGCAGGCATCCAGGCCCATCTCTAGGGATTGGGAAGAGCTTGAAGCTTTCCTTCTGGTTGGGGCCTGATGATCAAAGGCGCTTTTAACAAGAGTCTTTGAGAGAAGCCGTTTCGGCACGAATCTAATGGCATAGCCGTTATAAGACACGGCCTCCATACACAGCCTCCTCCCGCGATCACCTTTAAGGTACTCGCTTGGAACGACTGTTAAGGCCCGTCCCGAGACGTCGTTCCCAACGGCCAGCAAGCATATCTTGTAGCCTTCCGCACCTGTCAGTATCGTCGCGGGGACGTCTGATAATGCCTCTCCGTTTTCCGAAACGGCGAGCGCGCACATTTGACTATCCTTGAATCTCTCTGGGACATATTGCAGGTTGAGGCCGTTGTTCCTTACGGCGGTGGCACATAAATCGTATGTGAGATGTTTCCTTGATGTGACTTTGAGAATGCAGTAGTAGGGATTGGATGCTGTGAACTCGTTAATAGCCTTCTCGACGGTCTCCGCCGATTGTGCCATCTTCCCCAATTGATCTAGATGAATATACCAATAGAGGGGATTCGACTCATCCATCCTCCTGGCAAGGGGGTTCTGCTCAAGTCTTTCAATCAATCCAATGGATTGTCCATTCGCCTTTTCGCTCATTATCGAAGCCTTCCATTGGGATTTTGATTATTCGATTATTATACAGCCCGCCAAGTAATCGCTGAGTTGCCGTCGGTCACGCTCACTTCTTATATCAGCTCTTGCCACGTGACAACCGCTGGCGTGGCGATTTGGCAATGGCCAAAGTCTCTCTTATGTCAATTCTGGTCTAACAGAGCCAAAGAAAAAGGCCAGACACACGGTCTGACCTGCTGTTTCGATGGTGGGCCCTCCGGGATTCGAACCCAGAACCCAGGGATTATGAGTCCCCTGCGCTAACCGTTGCGCCAAGAGCCCGTTAAGAATGTTGCATCACATGCGTAAATGAAAAAGGCCTCCGGTTTCCGGAGGCCTTAAATCTCATCGTGGAGACGAGGGAGATCGAACCCCTGGCCTCTTGACTGCCAGGAAGTCCGATTGACCTCAAATCCGCGCGAAAAGACGCATTCGGGGCAATTCCGGGTAAACGCGAAAACCTATGCAATGCAAATTCTGCAATTGCAGCGATTCCTGCGAGAGGGAGTATACCACGCAATCGGCGCAGGGGGCCGTCGTGATTGATCGGCGATCAATCCGCCTGCATCCGGTGATTGATCGCGCGTCGAGCGTTATGCAAAACGGAACCCGTTCATCGTGGTCAACCGCCGTCCCGTGCCAGCGGGCCCCAGCCGGGACAATCC
>ERZ791911.1624-NODE-1624-length-10042-cov-19.814058_pt1 | contig 10042 bp, 8 predicted proteins | sample MGYA00510142_ERZ791911 | MGnify/ENA primary metagenome ERZ791911 (study PRJEB30046, sample SAMN00792056) | human gut metagenome | study: EMG produced TPA metagenomics assembly of the A metagenome-wide association study of gut microbiota in type 2... | reverse complement strand
AGAATGTAACCAACCATTACTCTTGTTTCCGCGAGTTGGGCGTATCGTTCACATACAAGTTCGGCGGTTATAAGGAAAAGAAGAGGGAAGGAGTGGATACGTCGCGGTTTAAGTAAAAATAAAGGAAAATCTTTGAGTCTGAGAGGATTAATATGCCATGGCCTTTTGCAATTACCGTTTTTTATTACTACTTTTATCGCGATATACATTTATAATTTACCATAATAGTTGTTTTAATGCATAAACAAGGTAAAAAAGGTACATTCCGTACCCGTGCGATAGAACTGTTTTGCTGTTTTTTCTTTTTTCTCTTTTTTACAAATCAAGCTATGGCACAGAAGAGTCTCTCAGACTCTTACAGTAATATACTGATTATTAACTCGTATACGGAAGCAGCTCCCTGGAGTTCCAGGATAATATCCGCAGTTACGGGTTATGTACAGGACATTCCCTATATGACTCTCTATACCGAGCATATGGACATGTTGCTGGTGGACAACGACTCTATCCTGGAGCAGTTCCGGAAGATGCTTTCCGGTAAGTACGAAAAGAATCCGCCGAGCGTGCTGTTGCTGTTGGGAAGTCCCGCTATGGTATTGCGTGATGATTTTAAAAGGATGTGGGGCGACGTTCCGATTGTATTGTGTGCCGAAGCCGATTACATAGGGCCTACCGAAGCGTATGTCAGGAAGTATCCTATTGACGTGGCGGAAAGGATTCCCCTGGCCGATTTGGCCAAGCCCTATAATCTGACCTTTTTGTATTCCGACTTTTATATTAAGGAAAATATAAATCTGGTTTGCCGGATGACTCCGAAGATTAAAAACTTCATCTTTATTGGAGACGGGCGGCAAAGCAATCAAACCAACGATTGGCTTATCCGCCAGGAATTGAAGAAGAATTATCCGGAAGTGAACTACCGGTTCCTGTCTCCGCAGCAGCTTTCTGCCAATGAACTGTTGGATACGCTTTATACAATCGACCCTCAGACCACGGGAATTCTTTTCTCGTCCTGGATTTACAAACGCTCGTTTGCCGGCAACACCTCTTTGGTGACTAATTTTCACCAACTGATTGCAACGGCTCCCGTTCCTTTGTTCACAATAGGCATGGTTACGGTTAAGGATACCGCAGGGGGCATGCTGGGCGGTTATGTCTTCGATCAAGACCGGTACAACCGGAATGTTGTAAACTACCTGTCATTGGTACTGTCCGGCAGCAAGGCGTCCGACATCCCGTTCTATCTGCCTGCCGACGGGGCTCCTGTGCTGAATTACAGCGTTTTGCTCCGTAAAGGCCTTTCATTGGACTTATGTCCTGCCGGCACCGTGTTTTTTAACAAACCGCCTACATTCTGGGAGTTATATGGTTATTTCATTGTAGGAGCCATTGTATGTTTCATCTTGCTTGCCTTGTTTTTTCAATACCGTTTCAGTCATCTGGAGAAACTGAAGAAGTTGCAGCAGAACGAATTGGAGGTGATGATTTCTTATAAGAACCTGATAAACAACATGCCCGTACTCTATATGCAGGAAGAATTGATTCTCGATGAAAACGATATGCCTGTGGACTTGGTATATCGGAAAACCAATTCGCTCTTTGAAAAGATGTTCTCGCTGGAGGAAAGCGTAATCGGCAGGAAAGCAAGCGAGGTATTTCCCGAATCTACTCCGGAGTTTCTGCATTTTATCAAGATGTCATTGGACGAGAATAAGGCCATCACATTCCCGTATTACTTCAAGCGGATAGACACATTCTTCAATATAGTGCTGAAAGGCACTCATCAAAGCAATACGGTCGATATTTTCTGTCTGGACAGCACCGAACTGCACAAGGCGCAGCAGAAGCTGAGTGCCACCAACAAGAAGCTTGCCATGGCGTTGGATGTTGCCAATATTGTGCCCTGGAAATGGGATTTGCTGAACAGAACCATACTTTGCGACATAAACAGGCCCATAGAGCTGGGTGTGACGGGTAGGAAGGTGGACGAATCGCAATTGGCCGTACCCGACTCGGAGTATTTCTCAAAAATATTCAAGGAAGACCGTGAGCGTGTGAAACAAGCCTACCAGGACTTGCTGGAAGGGCGTACGGATAAGGTAAAGGAGGAATATCGCGTCATCAGCGTAGAGAATCATGTTCCCAGGATGGAGTGGGTGGAGGCGCAGGCAGCGATAGAGACCCGTGATGAAAACGGGAAACCGCTTACTCTGGTAGGTTCGTCGCTGGTTATTACCCAACGTAAGAAAATGGAAATGGAACTGACAACAGCCAGAGACCGGGCTGAAGAGTCCAACCGTCTGAAATCGGCTTTCCTTGCCAACATGAGCCATGAAATACGTACGCCTCTCAATGCCATTGTCGGTTTTTCCGGCATATTGGCATCTGCCGATGAAGAGCAGGACAGGCAGGAATACGTAAGCATTATTGAGAACAATAATGCTTTATTGCTGCAATTGATCAGTGATATTCTGGATTTGTCGAAGATTGAAGCCGGTACTTTGGAGTTTCACTATTCCAATATCGACCTGAACAGGACAATGAACGAACTTACCGATTCATTGTCGCCCCGAATTGATAAAAATAAGGTACAGTTCAGCTTCCATCCTGCGAAAGAGTCCTGCTTTATCTATACAGAAAAAAACAGGCTGTCGCAAATACTCATCAATTTGATAACGAATGCCATAAAGTTCACTTCCGAGGGAAGCATCCGTTTTGGATATGAGTTGCGCGGGCGGGAAATCTATTTCTATGTAAGTGACACCGGTTGCGGGATTCCGGAAGATAAGCTGCAGGGAATTTTCGGACGCTTTGTCAAATTGAATAACTTCAAGCAGGGAACCGGGCTGGGACTTTCCATCTGCCAGACTCTGGTGGAGCATATGAAAGGTAATATCGGAGTGGTTTCGGAAGAAGGAAAAGGCTCTACATTCTGGTTTACCCTTCCTTATAAACCGGCAATGGCGGACGATGGAAGGGCAAAGGAGGCGGACATACAGCCGATAGCTGTAGAGAAAGATAAATTAACCATTCTCATAGCCGAGGATAATGACAGTAATTACAAACTGTTCGCATCCATCTTGAACGGGGAGTATCAGTTATTGCATGCTTGGGACGGTCAGGAGGCGGTGGATATGTTCCGGAAATACAATCCGCAGATTATACTGATGGATATTAATATGCCTGTGATGGACGGGTATGAAGCGACGAAAGAGATACGCAAGTATTCCACAAAAGTTCCTATTATCGCAATTACGGCTTTTGCTTACGCTTCGGACGAACAGAAGGTAATGGAAAGCGGCTTCGACGGCTATATGCCCAAACCCATTAACGCCCGCCAGTTGAAGGCGCAATTGAAGGATATTATGCAGCGACGCATCATACTGCTGTAATACGGTTTGCACCGACTTCGTCAAGACTGGAGACGATATGGCACGACTTTCGGATATTTGCATTATCTTTGCAACTTCCAAAAAAGAAAGTTTGTTTTATCAAGAAAAGTGTCTTATATGAAATCGGATATCGAAATAGCACGCAGCATTGAACTGAAGAAAATAAAGCAGGTTGCCGAAAGTGTCGGCATTCCCCGTGAAGAAGTAGAGAACTACGGCCGCTACATTGCCAAGATTCCCGAACACCTGATTGACGAGGAGAAGGTAAAGCAGAGCAACCTGATTCTGGTAACCGCCATTACGGCCACAAAGGCAGGCATTGGCAAAACCACGGTCTCTATCGGCCTGGCATTGGGACTGAACAAGATAGGCAAGAAAGCCATCGTAGCCTTGCGCGAACCCTCGCTGGGCCCGTGCTTCGGCATGAAGGGCGGAGCGGCAGGCGGCGGCTACGCGCAGGTACTTCCTATGGAGAAGATAAATTTACATTTCACAGGAGATTTCCATGCCATCACTTCCGCTCACAATATGATTTCCGCTTTGCTGGATAACTATATCTACCAGCATCAGGCGGACGGATTCGGCCTGAAAGAAATCATCTGGCGGCGTGTGCTCGATGTGAACGACCGCTCCCTGCGCAGCATTGTTACCGGACTTGGACCACGTACCAACGGGGTTACCCTGGAGTCCGGTTTCGACATTACACCCGCATCGGAGATTATGGCAATTCTCTGTCTGGCAAAGGATACGGAAGACCTCCGCAGACGCATCGAGAATATCATACTTGGTTTTGACTATGAGGGCAAGCCGTTTACGGTGAAAGATTTAGGTGTGGCGGGCGCCGTCACCGTACTGCTGAAAGATGCCATTCATCCCAACCTGGTACAGACCACCGAAGGAACAGCCGCTTTTGTGCATGGCGGTCCGTTCGCAAATATAGCGCATGGCTGCAACTCCATTCTCGCTACCAAAATGGCTATGACCTTCGGCGATTACGTAGTGACGGAAGCCGGCTTCGGTGCGGACTTGGGAGCGGAGAAGTTCTATAATATCAAATGCCGCAAAAGCGGTCTGCAACCCAAACTGACCGTTATCGTTGCCACTGCACAGGGATTGAAGATGCACGGCGGTGTCAGCCTCGACCGCATTAAGGAACCGAACATGGAAGGACTGAAGGAAGGCTTCGGCAATCTTGACAAACACATCCGTAACCTGCGCTATTTCGGGCAGACCGTTGTGGTCGCTTTCAACCGTTTTGCCAGTGATACGGACGAAGAAGTAGAAGCTATCCGCCGTCATTGCGAAGAAGACTTGAAAGTGGGCTTCGCCATTAACAATGCCTTTGCCGAGGGTGGGGAAGGTGCGGTGGATTTGGCTAACCTCGTTGTGGAAACAATCGAAAAGAAGCCATCCGCCCCGTTGCAATATACTTACGGGGAAAACGATACCGTACAGCAGAAGATAGAGAAAGTGGCATGCAACCTTTATGGCGCAAGTGTAGTGACCTACAGCAGCGCTTCACGCAAGATGATGAAGCTTATCGAAGAAATGGGTATTGCACATTATCCCGTCTGCATAGCCAAGACGCAGTATTCTTTCTCTGCCGACCCCAAAATATACGGCGCTGTCAATAACTTCGAGTTCCACATCAAGGACATCGTTATCAATAACGGTGCGGAAATGCTCGTTGCCATTGCCGGTGAGATACTCCGAATGCCGGGGCTGCCCAAAGTGCCGCAAGCGGAGCACATCGACATAGTGGACGGCAATATAGAGGGGCTTTCCTGAACCTTCTTAAATAGAGAATTGAAAATTGAGAATTAAAAAATAAGCTGCGCAAGGTTCGTTTGAACTGCGCAGCTTATCTTTTTTACTTTTTATTGTAGAAACTATTATTTCCCGATTTCATAATCAGTAAGCGAACAGCGGATATTCCTTCATCTTGGCATTTACGCGTGCGCGGACGTCGGCAATGACCTGTTCGTTTTCTACGTTGGAGAGAACGGTCTCAATCATTTCAGCGATTTCCAGCATCAGGTCTTCTTTGGCGCCGCGGGTTGTGATGGCGGGAGTACCCAGACGGATACCGGAGGTCTGGAATGCGGAGCGGGTATCGAACGGAACCATGTTCTTGTTCACGGTGATGTCGGCAGATACCAATGCCTTTTCGGCTACCTTACCTGTCAGGTCGGGATATTTGCTGCGCAGGTCTACCAGCATGGAGTGATTGTCCGTACCGCCGGAAACGATGGTAAAGCCACGGTCTATCAGGGCTTGTGCCAGCGTAGCGGCATTCTTCTTCACCTGTTTGGCATATTCTTTCCATTCCGGTTGCAGAATTTCGCCGAAGGCAACGGCTTTTGCAGCGATGACATGCTCCAGCGGGCCGCCCTGAATGCCGGGGAATACGGCAGAGTCGAGCAATTGAGACATCATCTTGATTTCGCCCTTCGGTGTTTTCTTGCCCCAGGGATTGGGGAAGTCCTTGCCCATCATGATGACACCGCCACGAGGACCGCGGAGTGTCTTATGGGTGGTAGAGGTCACGATATGGGCATATTTCACGGGATTATCCAGTTCGCCTGCGGCAATAAGTCCGGCAGGGTGTGCCATGTCTACCATCAGGATAGCACCTATCTTGTCGGCTATTTCGCGCATGCGTTTGTAGTCCCATTCGCGTGAATAGGCAGAACCGCCGCCGATAATCATTTTCGGTTTCTCGCGCAGGGCCACTTCTTCCATCTGGTCGTAGTCTACACGTCCTGTTTCCTTATTGAGGTTGTACTCGCAGGGAGTGTAGATAATGCCGGAAGTATTCACTGACGAACCGTGAGAGAGGTGACCGCCGTGTGCAAGGTTGAGGCCCATGAATTTGTCGCCCGGGTTCAGCACTGCGAGGAATACGGCAGCGTTGGCCTGTGCACCTGAGTGCGGCTGTACGTTTGCCCATTCTGCGCCGAAAATCTGTTTCAGGCGGTCGATGGCAATCTGTTCGCTTTGGTCTACGACTTCGCAACCGCCGTAGTAGCGCTTGCCGGGATAACCTTCTGCATACTTGTTGGTGAGGCAGGAACCCATTGCCTGCATAACCTGATCACTTACGAAGTTCTCTGATGCAATCAGTTCAATACCTTTGAGCTGACGTTGATGCTCTTTTTCGATGATATCGAAAATTAAATCGTCTCTTTTCATTCTTGCTTATTAGATAGGTTTGATAATACTGTATTCTCTTATTAAGCGTACAACGTACAAATTTAGAAGAAATAAATGAATAAACTGTAAGAAAAGTAAGAAATTTCCTGTCAAAAGAACACTCCAAGCGAAAAACTCAGAACATTCTCCCGCCTGTGGAAACGTATCTGGTTGGCAAGAGGTACTTCCTCACCGGCATTTTCATCATAGACCGGCTTGTAGCTGATACGCTTTGAAATGTTGTGCAGTCCGATGTCGTAGCGGAAATCGAAGAAGATGCGGGAAATCGTTACGGCAACGCCGGCGGTGAGGCTGACGTTCAGCGGATAGAGTTCCTCCTCGATGTCCCGCTGGTCGAAATTCTCGAAAGTGACCTTGCTCTGCCTGTCCCAGATGTAGCGTATTTTCGGTCCGCCGAATACGGCAAGGCTGTAAGGCCCTTCCTTGATGATGTTGTATCCGTAGATTACGGGAATCTCGAAGCTGTGGATAGACGAGGTGATAGAGGCCATTTCGGGTATGCTGCTTTCGGGCGCGTCTTCGGGCAGCGGCTTCTCGAAGGTGATGTTGCAGCGGTTTATCGTGTACGACAGTTCCGGTTGCAGGAAGTGGCGTTTGAAGTTTATCCGCATGAAGAACGAGCCGAAATAACCTATCTTATAGTTATTCTGCACCTCGTCGATGACCGTTCCGTTCAGCACTAAATCCGATACGAGGAAGAGCGAAGAGGTAAACCCGCCCTTGATACCGAAGTTCACCCGCCGGTCGTGGCGGTGGGTGTGCTGGGGGTGTTCCGGTTTATCCGTTCCGGGCACAACCGGCAGTTGTCCCCACATGGCTGTGGAGAAGGCCAGCAAACAAACCCCGAAAAGTAACCATCTTCTTCCCATAATCAATTTTTATTTATTACTTTTTCTTCTCTACCGACCAGCCGAATTTCCCGATTTTCTCTCCCAACCCGTAATAGCCGCCATGCACGTAGACCAGCAGGTTGGATTCTGCCAGCTCCAGTTTTCCGGTTTCCGTATTCAGGTGGGAGGTGTCGGCGCGTACATTCACCACATCGGCAATGAACATGTCGTGCGAGCCGAGGGCAACGATTTCCTTTACCCTGCACTCGATGCACAAGGGAGACTCCTCGATGAGCGGGGCGCTGACAACGGTACTTTTGCCGGGTGTCAGCTTCATCTCCTCGAATTTGTTGTAGTTCTTGCCCGAACGTACGCCGCACCAGTCGGTGGCGCGCGCCATATCCTTGGTTGTCAGGTTAATGACAAACTCCATGTTGCGCTTGATGATGTCGTAGGAGTGACGTTCCGGCCGCACGGAAATGTAGCACATGGGCGGGTTTGTACAAATGGTTCCCGTCCATGCAACGGTCAGTATGTTATATTCTTCCGGGGTGCTTCCGCAGCTCACCAGTACGGCGGGCAGCGGATAAATCATGGTTCCCGGTTTCCAGTCTTCTTTCATCAGATTATCTCTATGTCCTCTCTTGTCTGTTCTTTCTCGCAATAGTGGCATTTGATTACGCAGTTCTCCTTGTCCACCACATGAAACAGGGTAGGCATCGGTTCGTTGTTGGTGATGCACTTGGGATTGGCGCATTTTACGATGCCGCGCAATTCGTCGGGCAGTTTCACTTCACGTTTCTCCACCACTTCGTAGTCGCGGATGATGTTCAGCTTTACGTTGGGGGCAACTACGGCAATGCGGTTTATCTCATCGTCGCAGAAGAACTTATCCGCTATTTTGATGATACCCTTTGTTCCCAGCTTCTTGCTTTTGAGGTTGAAACCGATAGTAATGTTGTTGTTCATCTGCTCCAGTCCCAGCAATGATACTACTGTAAACAGCTTCTCAGAGGGTATATGGTCGATGACAGTGCCGTTTTCCAATGCGGCCACCTGCAATTCTTGTTTTTTCATGTCTCCTAAATAAAACCAGTAATATACTTCCTTATACTTTACTTAACGTCGTCCAGCGTAATGCCAAGCACATCGCACAGAATGGCTTCGCGTGCATAAAGTCCGTTTTGCGCCTGCTGGAAATAATATGCCTTCGGGTTGTCGTCCACATCGAGGGCTATCTCGTTGACACGGGGCAGCGGATGCAGGATGCGCAGGTTGGGGCGGGTATGTTCCAGCATTTTGTTGCGCAGGATATAGATATTCTTCACGCGTTCGTACTCCATGAGGTCGGTGAAGCGTTCGCGTTGCACACGGGTCATGTAAAGGATGTCTGCATCGGCTATTATCTCTTCCGTAAAGTCGGTGTGCTCCACAAATCTGATATCGTGTTCGCGGCAGTAAATCTTGTACTCTTCCGGCATTTTCAGTTCTTCGGGAGCGATGAAATGAAAGGTGGGGTTGAAGTGTCGCATGGCCATCAGCAGGGAGTGTACGGTGCGGCCGTATTTCAAATCGCCTACCAGGTAGATGTTCAGGTTCTCCAGCGTACCTTGCGTCTTGTAGATGGAGTAGAGGTCGAGCATCGTTTGCGAGGGATGCTGGTTGGCTCCGTCTCCGGCATTGACGATGGGCACTGTGGTTACCTCGCTGGCATAGCGTGCAGCTCCTTCCAGATAGTGGCGCATCACGATGATGTCGGCATAGTTGCTTACCATCTTGATGGTATCTTTCAGTGTCTCGCCTTTGGACGAGCTGGTAGCTTTGGGGTCGCTAAAGCCGATGACACGTGCACCGAGCCGGTTGGCGGCGGTTTCAAAGCTTAAGCGGGTGCGGGTGGACGGCTCGAAAAATAGGGTGGCGACAACTTTACCGTCGAGCAGATGCCTGTTGGGTTTTGCCTCGAACTCTTTCGCCATATTGAGCATATAGAGGATTTTCTCTTTGCTGTGTTCGGCGATAGTGACTAAACTTCTGTTTTCCATATCGTTGATATTCGTTTTACTTTTCGAGAGTGTAAAGTTGCAAAAAAAATATGGGTTATGAAAATCTCCGGGAACTTTTATTCTTTTTCCATTACTTTCGCCGTTGGCAAGCCTGCACGGATTTTGCGCTGCACGGACTTGGCGGTTTGTGTTTAATTCTCGTTAAAATGAAAAGTCATGTTTAAAATCTGTATTGTATTCAAGATAAGTATCCGGCGCGACGGCGGCTCTCCGTGCCGGAAAAGGAAAAAGGAAGAGTCTCCCGCCGTTTCCGGCAGTTTCTCCGGGTTTGTCCGCGGGGAGATTGCGCGCACCCGTCTCATGCACCGCCACAGTACGGCGGACAATTATGCCACTGCGCTCCGTTCGCTCCTTGCGTTTCATGGCAAGAAGGACATCTCCTTTGCCGAGGTGGACAGCAGGCTGGTAGACGCTTACGGGGAATGGCTCCGGAGAAAGGGGATATGCAAGGACACCTTGTCTTGCTACATGCGCTCTTTGCGTGCTGTTTACAACAAGGCGGTGGAGCAGGGGCTTACGGAGCAGAAAGAACCTTTCGGCAATG
>ERZ791911.1623-NODE-1623-length-10063-cov-3.425060_pt1 | contig 10063 bp, 9 predicted proteins | sample MGYA00510142_ERZ791911 | MGnify/ENA primary metagenome ERZ791911 (study PRJEB30046, sample SAMN00792056) | human gut metagenome | study: EMG produced TPA metagenomics assembly of the A metagenome-wide association study of gut microbiota in type 2... | reverse complement strand
CAGAATGTGAGAGATTTTATTGATATGATGTCGGACAGAAAGCCTGCGAGAAAGCCGAGAAACTCCTTGCCTGCCGAATCTGAAAAGCATTCCGAGCAGTAATTCGCTCCAGTTCGCACCGTGTCGGCTCGTGTGGCGAGTTTCGGAGGTCGGTAGGGTAAGTTTACCCTAAAGCGAGTCGGGACAGATTTGGGGCATTTCTCGCAGAGTTTGAGAATGGCAGAAATCAGATGATTTCGGGTGGGTTTGAGGGGAATTTAATATATTGCTGGTTAAAGTTTTGGCGTCAAAGCCGCCAAAACATTCACATCGGACGAGCAAAGCTCGCCGATTTTGCGAGGTTTTACAAGCCTTGATAAAATGGAGTCAAAAAAGGAGGTTGTCGAAAATCATGGAGTCAAAAGTGCAAAAGGCAAAGAATAATGCCGATATTGCAGAAGAAAACGATGGAGTCACAGCAGAAAAAATCAAGTTTCCGCTGTATGTTTTTCCCGAGACAATGAAAACGGTCGATATCTTATACAAGTCGGATAACTGCTCGTCTCGCACGGAGTTTATGGAAAAGGCAATTCGCTTTTACTGCGGTTACCTTTTGCAGAATAAGCCGGAGCTTGTGGATTATCTTGCTCCGCAGCTTGCAACGCTCACAGAGGGAATTGTAAAAGGCACGGAACAGAGGCTGTCCCGTGCCTTGTTTAAAGTTGCTGTTGAACTCGGTGCGGTATCACATATGCTTGCGGCGGTGCATGAGATTGATGATGATACGATGATCAAGCTGCGTGCTATGTGTACGGACGAAGTCAGAAGGATCAATGGTATCATTAATTTTGAGAAGGCCGTTAGGTATCAGCGATTAGATTAAATCAAATTAAAACGGGGGTGATATGTCGTGGCTTTATCTCAAATTATCGTCACAAGCCGCTATCTGAAAAGCGGTACACAGAAAAGTAAAAACAAACGCAGAAACTACACAAAGTACATTGCAACCCGTGAAACAGTTGAAGTTCGTGAACAAAACACTATTAACAGAAATAATAACGCTACAAAAAAATCAGAAACAACTTTTAAATGATTTGCTTTTGGACTTTCCCGAAGCCAAAAGATACCTTGAGTATGAGGACTACACTGCGAACCCTACCGTAGAAAACGCTTCGGAACTAATCAGTATGATAATTGAACGCAATGCCGACGTTATCGGAAATCGGCAGAACTTTGTAGGCTACATGGCTATGCGTCCAGGAGTTCAGAAAAGAGGTTCGCACGGTTTGTTTAATGAAAAAGACAAACCGATCATTCTTGACAGAGCTGCAAACGAAATAGCTAATCACAAAGGCAATGTATGGTCGCATGTTGTTTCACTTCGGAGAGAAGACGCTGTGCGTCTCGGATATGATAATTCGGAAGTATGGCGAGAACTTGTGAAAAGGCATATTTCTGATATTGCAAAAGCACAGCGTATACCGCTATGCAATCTGAAATGGTATGCTGCTTTTCACGACACTACTCATCATCCGCATATTCATCTGCTTGTCTATTCGACAAATCCAAAGCAGGGATTTTTAACTACTAAGGGTATAGATCAGATACGTTCAGCTTTTGCAAACGACATATTCCATGACGATTTGCAGTCAATCTATCAGGAGCAGACGTTAAACCGTGACGAATTGAAAGCTGTATCCAAAACAGAGTTTGAAAGTATCGTTAGAAAAATTCAGCAAGGCGGTTTTGATAATTCGCAGCTTGAAAATTTTATCTACAAACTACATTCTCAGCTACAAAAAGTTAAAGGCAAAAATGTGTATAACTATCTTCCGCCGGAGGTCAAGGAAACGGTAAACAATATATTTTTGAAGCTTGCAAAAGATGAAAATATACAACAGCTCTATGAAAAGTGGTGTGACTTGGAGCGGTTGAAGTGCAAGACCTATACGCAAAAGGAAAAAGAACTGCCTGCGCTTACCGACAATAAGGTTTTTCAGCCTGTGCGGAATATGATAATCAGGACTGTGCTTGATATGGATAGCCCTATGGTCGATGTAGTGGTTCAAGACCCTGAACTGATAGTGCCTAATATCTATGATTCTGATGTTGAGATATATACGTCGATTGATGGTAAGACACACTTTGGAAACGCTATGATTGCAAATACGGTGATTGGTCTGTTTGTTAATCTTAGCAGGTGTATTGAAGAGGACTATGTGCAGAAGTATAAGCCGGTTAAGCAGATGGTTGACAGGAAGCTAAGGCAAATGATTCTAAAGAAAAAGCAGGAGTTGGGCGTAAAAGAGGAGAATAATATTACAATGCAATAGAAAACGGCGGATTCGTGCTTCATAGCATCCGGATCCGCCGTTTTTGTTTCGCAAATTCTGTACATTTGCGAAAGGATTTTAAGAGTAATTTTGGTCTTGAAATTGATAGATTTGATGAAAAGTTAATCACATTATATCACACCAAAATCCATTTGTAAAGACATTATTTTAAAAATTGAAGAAAAAATCTAAAAAAATCAGGCTGACAAAGATTTTCAGCCGTCAGTTTTTTAGTATGAGGAGGATGAAAAAATGAGGAACGCACTTAATATTTACAAGAGAAAGGACGGTCGCTTTGAGGGTCGTATTCCTTTTGGTCGTAACGACAATGGAAGCTTAAAGTATAGGTATTTTTATTCAAAAGACCTTGCTGAATTAAAAGATAAAATGCTCTCGGCTTATACCTCAATAGAAAAATACAATACTATATCATGCGCTAAAACTCTTTCGGAAATTTGTGCAGAATGGCTTTCTTGTGCGAAGCTTCGTGTAAAGCGTTCAAGCTACTGCTGCTATGAAAGGAATATAAATAAACATATACTTCCGTACTTCAAGAAAACAAAATACAGCGAGCTTAATTCGGTCAAGATCAACGCTTTTATCGAGTATCTTTTGAAAAACGGAAAATCCAATGGCAAGGGAGGCTTGTCGTCTAAAACGATTCGTGATAATATTGTTTTGCTTCGTTCCGTCGCAAAGTATGCCGAAAGCGAATACGGATACAAAAATCCTATGAGAAATGTTATCATGCCAAAGGAGAATACAAAAGCTGCGATGGTTTTTAATAGAGATGAACGCAGCAGTCTTCAATCATATCTTATGAACGACTTGAACAAAACAAATGTCGGAATACTGCTTGCTATGTACACGGGAATGCGTATTGGCGAGCTTTGTGCTGTCACGGCGGAAGATATTGATATTCAAAATGGCGTAATCTTCATCACAAAGACTGTTCAACGTGTTTCGGATACTACCGGCAGCAGCAAAACAAAAGTAATTGTCGGCTCACCAAAAAGCAGAAGCTCCGAGAGAGCAATTCCTATTCCGAACTTTCTGATAAATATTTTAAAGAACACCCCATGCAATAATGGTTATTTGCTGACCGGAACATCAAAGCCTGTCGAGCCAAGAACTATGCAGAACAGATTCAAATCAGTATTGAAGCAGTGCGGTGTGCGAGAAGCGAATTTTCATTTACTGCGTCACACATATGCCACGGTTTGCATAGAGAATGGTTTTGATGCGAAGACGGTAAGCGAGTTACTGGGACATTCAAGCGTTCAGATTACGCTTAATCGCTATATGCACTCCGATATTGAAATAAAGAAGCGCTGCGTTGAAAACTTAAACCTTGTTTCATAAAAAAAGTATTAAGCCGTCAGATTTCCTGCCGCAATAACCTGAAAGCCTTTATTTTTCCTGTATTTTCAAGCGTTTTGCTTAAATGTACAGAATTTGCGAAAGTTTTTGCTGCCTATTATATTAATATATTATACCATAGTTTTAACAGATTATGTATTGATTTTACGTGAAATAATTGGTATAATGTCAATTAAGGCAGGTGAGCTTTATGATAAAAATAGCAATAGTTGATGATGAAAAATATGTGTGTGAACATTTGAAACAATTATTGATAGAATATCAGTTCAAATACAATTTGGATTTTAAAGTTGATATATTTTTATCATGCGAAGATTTATTTGAAAGAGTTCAATCTTCAGTGAACTATCATTTAATCTTTTTGGATATTGAATTTCCCAATATGAATGGTGTAAATCTTAGCAAAAAAATCAGATTGGGAATGGGAGATATAAGAACTCAGATAATTTTTATCTCGGCTAAAGATTCATACGCAATGGAGTTGTTTTCTGTTCAGCCTTTTGATTTCATCGTTAAACCCGTAAAGAAAGAACGATTATATCCGTGCATTTCTAAATTCATTAAATATTATGCCAATAGCAGTATGTTTTTTACATATACATTGGAAAATATGAAACATAAAATAGCTATCAGCGAGATCATTTATATACAAAGCGAAAGAAAAAAGCTGAAACTAATTACGTCAAACGGTGTTATAATATGTTATCATAAATTTAGTGACGCTGTAACCAATGAAATGAAGAATGATATGGTTGTCGTAAAACGTGGCTTGGCGGTTAATATTAATCATATCGTTGATACCGATTTTGAAACTGTTGTATTATCAAACGGAACAAAGCTAAAGATCAGCGACGGATATCGTAATAGTGTAATGGATGTCTTATCTGATAAGATTGGAGGAGCGTAAATGCAGCCAATAGTGTATTTAATTTCTAATGCGGTACATATGTATGCGGTATATATACTTTTTACTGCGGTTTTGGGTAAGAGCAAGCTGCCTAAATATGCGGAGCTCTTGACGTATTATGTTTACTATCTGATAAACTGCGGCGTGTACCTTTTTATGGATAGCATGATGCTGAATTTGATCAGTAATATATTGCCTATGTTTATGATAATGCTGCAATACCGAAAACCGATACAAACGTATATATTTCTTACAATTGGCGTTTGCGCAGTAGGTATGATTTTGGATTGGATGTTATTTTGCATATTCCCGGAATCAATGCTATTAAAATCAAACACGCCTCAAAGTATTTCATTTCTTGGATTAGTTTTTTTGTTCAGACATTATTTCAACAGAAAAGAGAAGGTTATCGTTAATTCCGGGTATGTGATCTTTCTTATAATAATCTCTATTGGTACAATCGTTATTGCAGAGCTCTCAGGACCAGAATTCAATGTCAGATGTTTTATTATTTCGTTGATACTGCTTGTTATAAATTTCTTGAATTTTTATTTATACGATAGATACATAGAGAATATGCAGTTTCAGATTATGTTTAATGAAATTGCATCGTCAAATAAAGCATATCAGAATCAGCTGATTATAATGAATGAATCACAAAAGCAGATACGCTTATTGAAGCATGATATGAAAAACCATTTGCTGAAATTGAAATATGATTTAGTAAACGACAATTGTCAAAAAGCTGTAAATTACATCGACGAAATGAGCGAAAAAATCACAGCGGAAAAAGAGTTTGTAAGCACGGGGAATGTTGATTTTGATTGTTTACTGAATTATAAATTGGCGATAGCTCAGGAATATGGAGTGGACTTTTCTTGTAACGTTGTTTTACCTGAAGAGTTGCAGGTCGATTCATTTGATTTAACAGTAATTCTTGGAAACCTGCTTGACAATGCGTTAAACGCATTAAAACAAGCTGAGAAAAAGATACTTGAGATAGATATTAATTATTCCATAGGAATGATAGTTATTAAAATCGAGAATACATTTTCCGGTATGAATAATACATATGATAATCCCGGAGAACATGGATACGGATTAATAAGTGTTCAGACTTCATTGGAAAAGTATAACGGGAAACTTCAGAATGATATTATTGATAATAAGTATATTGCAAAAGCTATTTTATATAATATAAAACAAAAAGAAAAGTGAACTTTAGCAGTGCCAAAATCGGCGCTGCTTTTTTGTACCCAAAAATACTATGGTTCGTACCATAGTTTGACTTATATCGACATTTTTATGCTATGTTAATAATGTGAATATCACAATAGTTTTAAAAGGGAGTGTTATTATGAAGTCTTTTATGCTCAAGTTTTTCAAGAAGTATGGCGGTATGTTTGCTGCATTGGCATTGACAATCACAGCTGTTAACGTTAACAGTGCTTGTTTTTGGATAGCTAATCAGCCAAAACTTCCTGCTGATGCAAAGAGCCTTCGCAAATTTTAATGTTTGCTAAGCTTGCAGAGTATCTCACTCAACAGCTTGAAAATGAAAACGTTATTTCGTCCGATAAAAGGGAATTGTATAGATACGGTTTTCAAAATGGTATGATATTGACGCTCAATTTTATCACGTCGATACTGATTGGTGTGATTTTCGGAAAAGCTTTGGAAAGCATTATTCTTTTGGCGGCGTATATTCCGTTGAGAAGTTATGCAGGCGGTCATCATTCAAGTTCATCAGAAAAATGTTACATAGTATCATCGCTGATTATGATAATTTGGATGTGTCTGTTAAAATTCCAAATTCTTTCGACAAGCTGTTGTGTGATAATGCTCGTTATTGGAAGTTGTGTTTGCTTTGTTTTTTCTCCAGTTGCAGGAGAAAATAAGCCTTTGGACGAGTTAGAATGCAAGATGTACAGAAGAAAATCACTGCTCATTTTATTGGTTGAGATCATTATATGGATAATTTTCACTTGTGTCGCTAAGATAGAAAGTGAAGTTATTCCTATTATTATATTTACAGAAGCATTAATGCTTCTGTTGGGAAAAATCAAAAATATAAGGTATAAGAAGGTTTATTAAAAAATATATATTTGAAGTAAAAGTGAGGAAAATGTATGAAAGCAAACAAGAAATTGCGTATTGGAGTAATTGCCGTATCGATAGCCGCAGTAACTGCTGTTACAGTAGTTACTGCGGCTATTTATGATGTTCGGAGGTTAAATGATAATCCGTGGGAGCATACCTTGCTTGCAGCGGATGATAACGGCCATATAAATGCCCAAGGCGGCAGTTTATCTATTGACGGAGACGTTCGCTCTAATGGAAACGTTTCATTGAATGACGATAAAATTACCGTTTCAGGCTATGTCGCAGCGAATAAGACTATAATTAGCAATTCGGATGATGTTTACTTTGGCAGTAAATATGATAATTCGGAGAAAATTACTGTTCCAAATGTTTGGAACAATGTTTATACAATTGCACAGAGTATCGAAGCAGATAAAAATGAATCGAAGAGTTTTACTGATAATTTTTTAACGTTAGATGGTGCAGTAATTTCAGGAGATTCTTTAAATATAAACGTATCTGCGGATAATGCGCCTATTTCTGAAACTACAAAAGATAAAACAGGTAAAGTTGGAGCTTTTGGCGCAGGATTCTTTACCAAGGTATACGAAAATAAGGCAAAATGGGAGGAAATCTTCCCTATACTGTTCCAAAATTCAGAATTTGAAACAGACTCTGTTCTTGAACTTGGCAATAACAGTAATTTCATTCCCGTTCAAGAACAGGTAGTAAGTAATTCATGGCAGGACTATGAGCAACTGCCAGGTTCAGTTATAAGCGATAACTTTTCGGAAGAGAGATTAAAGGAATATATAAGTATGTTGAAACAGGACAATCCTGTTTTTTCTGCGTGTTCGTCAGACTTTGTGAAGATTCAGGCTAATGGATCGATAAATCCTGAAGAAGCTGAAAAGGCAAGAAAACTGGTGATAGAGGGCGGTCATATTACGCTTAACGGGGATTATGAAAATCTTGAAGAAATTAAGCTTGATAACTGGGGCGGAGTGCAGCTTATAGGAAATTTTCCTAAACTTAAATATATTTACCGAACTGGAAATTCTGATATGAATCTCGCAGGAGATTTTCCCGCCCTTGAATGTGTATACACAATGGGCGGTCAGATTCTGTTAGGCACAGGTGATGTTGGGTTTAATGCTGATAATTTGACTGTAATAGACGAATATGGACCGATAGTAGTATATACAGCTAAAGATGTTAATCTTACAAGCAGCAGACTGGTGACTACACAGATGATACTGATGAGAGGTGCGGGAGCAGACAAAATAGCTTCTAGGTTTAATGTTGAAAATACGTTGATGGCAGCTATAAATGGTGTTATGTTTGAAGATATGAATGACAATAATACCACAAGATATGGGGACCTTCCTGTATTTTATTCTACATATCCGATGTCGATAATAAACTGTAATTTCAAACTTTTACAAGGAACATTTATTAATAGTCAAAAAGCAATTATTATGGCTAATGCCAATATAGGCGTTTTCCGTGGATTTATGTTTTCTCCTGAGGGTGTTGACGAGTATAGAAACAGCTCCGCTGTCGGATTTTATGTAAATACATATGCATATAATATATCTCCTAATATCAACAGCTTGAACAAACAGCCTAACGGAACAGAAGAAATCGGAAGAATAAGCGATTTTGAGTATTCCGATTTTCCAAAAGAGCTTGTTTCGTGTATAGGCGACGCAGAAAACTTTTTAAGCGGACTGGAAAATCAGGACAATGATTTCGTGCTCGGAGAAATGAACGGAAAACCGGGTGAACTCCTCATTGGCAGATATATTCTTGCTGATGAAGATATTGTAATATCAGCGGATACTCTGAAGAACAGGAAAAATGCATTTTCGGTGATTGCATCTGAAAGCGGTAATATAACGTTAAATGTAAAAAATGAAATGGATGCTCAGACAATAATTTATGCTCCTAATGGCAAGGTTACATTAAACGTTAGTACAGGAACTCTTCATGGAAGAATATTTGCAAAAAATATTGAGATCGTTTCCGACTCTTTTGAAATTACTGGCGGAACAGAGGATATTTCATATCTTGGTTTTGTTTACATTAAGGATTCAGATTCCGAGTCAACATCTGACGATACCAGTCTGACGGACTCAAAAACTGATTCGTCCAAGACAGACTGCAGTTCTGTTGATTCTGAGGATTCTTCGGTAAATTCCGATTTGGATGATAATTCAACTTCACAAGGGGCTTCCTCTGGATACGATACGAGTTCGTCTGACTCAAGCTCAGGAAATTCATCAAGCTTAGAGTTGTCAGGTTCAAGTTCGGGCGATGACAGCAGTTTGTCAGGTTCAGACAAGTTTAATGAACCGCAATATGAGTATGATAGACTTAATCGTCTTATTAAAGTGACCTATGATGAAGAAAATTATGTGGAATATATGTATGACGCTAACGGTAATATAACTCAAATTGTTACTGTAATTGACGGTGAAGAGAAGTAAATTAGGAGTGAAATGAATATGAAGAAATTTGTTAAACGGGCAATAAGCCAGGTCATTGCATTGGCTCTTGCTTTTCAGATTGTGGGTCAGTGCGGATATTCTTTTGCTGTTCAAGCTGACTATTCGTCTAAGTCTGAAATAGTAACAGAAAGTAAAGCGGATAATGTTTCAGAAAATGATGTTGTTGCTCAGAACGATGAAAGCATAGAAGAGATTGATGAGCCATCAGAAGATGAGATAGTTTATGAGGATATGACTGTAAATTCTGATACGACTTTGACTGCACAAACAGAAGTTAAGGATTTGTATATTAATTATGGAACATTGGACCTTAATGAAAATACACTTATAGTTCATGGAAATGTTGTTATTGATAACAGAGGAACTTTGGATTTTAACAAGGGTGAGTTAATATGTGAAAATCTTACAATGAAAGACACATATTACTATCATTGTATGTATATGAATAACGCAAATGACCATTTAGTTGTTAAAGGTGATTTCAATTTTAATGGCGGCAGCTTTTCTAAATATGAAGCAACTGCAGGAACTATTGAGCTTGGTGGCAACGTTAATATAACAACAGGATTTAATCCTTCCCAAGAGCAAAAAGTAGTTCTTAACGGACTTGACAGTCAGGAAGTGTATATTAACGAAAAAAACTGTAGTTTTAATATTCTTGAAGTAAGCAATACAAGTGAAGGGGGAATACTATCAGATTATCCTATTTCTGCGAACAGTATGATTGGTGATCTTAGTCAGATACATTATTCATTTGGTGGTGCGGTGGGTACTGTGTTATCCGGAGATATGGAATTGGGTAATTATTGTCTATCAGTGGGCGAACTGAATCTCAATGGGCACACACTTACGATTAACGGAGATTTCATACA
>ERZ791911.1589-NODE-1589-length-10289-cov-2.717999_pt1 | contig 10289 bp, 9 predicted proteins | sample MGYA00510142_ERZ791911 | MGnify/ENA primary metagenome ERZ791911 (study PRJEB30046, sample SAMN00792056) | human gut metagenome | study: EMG produced TPA metagenomics assembly of the A metagenome-wide association study of gut microbiota in type 2... | reverse complement strand
AGCGCCGTCCAGCCGCTTTTGTGCAGGGTCGTCACAAACACATCGTTTTTGTAAAGGTCCACCTGCTCGGCATTGGTAAACACATAGACCGTGCCGATCTGCCCGGCAGGATAGTCACCGATGTCCATCGTGGAGCTGACCGTCAGCACCGGCTCCTCCCCGCCTTGCGATGCGTAGACGGACGCCGCCAGCTTGGGATTGCGGAAGCTGTCCAGCACGCCATGATAGCAGATGCGATCCCCGGAGCCGAAATCCTTGTGGGTTGCATAATCAAACATACACCAGCCAAAGCAGCCCGCGTGCTCTCCATCTGCGTAGGCGGCGTCCAGCACACGCGCATGGCGCAGGGCATGCTCCTGCCGGTGCGGGGCGTCGTCATAGGGCTTGGTGGGGTACATGTGACCGTTGCATTCGGAGATCAGCAGTGCCTTGCTCAAATCAGGCGTTACATCCTTTTTCCGCTTGGCACCGGCGTTTGAGCCGTTGTGGGAGAAATCGTTGTAGGCGTAAACATCCTCCAGAAGGTGACTTTTTTCCAGATACCGTACGCCCGAGGTCGCCCGGCTCGGGTCCAGTGCGTGGGCAATTTGGTTTGTGCGCGCATAGAATTCGTCATCGTCTACGCTCTCATTGATGCGCACGCCCCACAGAATGATGCTGGGGTGATTGCGATTTTGCAGCAGCATTTCCTGCAGCATGGCACAGGCGCGGTCCTTCCATGCCGCATCGCCGATATGCTGCCAGCCGGGTAGCTCGGTAAATACAAGCAGCCCCAGACGGTCGCATTCATCAAGAAAATATTGGCTTTGCGGGTAATGGCTTGTGCGCACGGCGTTGCAGTGCAGCTCGTTTTTCAGGATGCGGGCATCCTGCCGCTGCAGGCTTTCGGGCGCGGCGTAGCCAATATAGGGGTAGCTTTGGTGGCGGTTCAGCCCGCGCAGAAAGGTCTTTTTCCCGTTCAGGTAAAAGCCGTCCGCCCGGAACACAGCCGTCCGGAAGCCGAAGGAGGTCTCCCGGCTGTGCAGCACCTGCCCTTCGGCATCGAGCAGCTCTGCTATGCAGCGGTAGAGAGTCGGATGCTCAGTGTCCCACGGCGCGGCGTCAGGCAGCGTAAGACGACATTTCGCCGATTCTGCCGGGGGCAGCGGGCGGCACATCAGCGTTTCGCCCGCACTGCTGCAGAGCCTGACGCGCAGCGCAGCGGCCTGCTCCGGTGCTTCAACGGTCAGCTGTACGGCAGCCTCGGTCAGGGTCGGTGTATGCACGAAAAGATCGCTCACACGGCTCTGCGGCGAGGTCTCGAGCCAAACCTCCCGGTATAGGCCGCCGTAGGTCAGGTAGTCAATGACAAAGCCGAAGGGCGGCAGGCTTGCGTCCTCACGCGTGTCCAGCCGCACGGCCAGCAGATTTTCTGTGCCGCGGCGCACAAGGTCGGTAATTTCTATGGTGAAGCCGGTGTAGCCGCCCTGATGCTGCCCCACCAGCTGGCCGTTCAGGTAGATATCCGCCTGATGGGCGGCACCGTCAAAGCGCAGGAATACCCGGGGCGCATCGGGAACAGTCAGTGTGCGGCGGTAACCGCAGACCATCTCATAGTCAAAGGGATCTGCGTAGTGGAGCGGCAGCTCCCGGCAGGTATGGGGCAGGCGCACCGGCCGGCAGTCAACAGCTTCGCCCCGGCAGAAGGCATCGCTCCATTGCTCTGTAAATTCCCAGTGATTGCAAAGACTGTATCTCATCGTACCAACAACCCCTCCAGTAAAATGGAAATCATCTCATCCAGAGCATCCGTGTAGGATATGCCCTGCGCATCGAGCGCACGGTCTGCAAGAAAATCCTCAATGGAAGCGGAGATCATCCGCTGCAGAACCGGCAGGGATACCCGGCGGATAACGCCCTCCTTCATTGCCTGCTCCAACAGCGCCAAGGTAGGCTCCCAGCCGGTTTCCAGATGCTCCCGCACGCGCGCTGCGACGGTGGGATATTTTTCATCCAAAAGATCCATCTGCTGCAGATCCAGCGCAGTGTACTCCTCCGGCAGGGCGATAATGACCGCCCGCAGCTTTTCTGCCAGGGTGCCTGAGCCGTCAAGAATGCGTTGCTTGCGGGCGTGAATCCTTGTAAACGCATCGTCCACCATATCCAGCAGCAGCGCCTCCTTGGAGGGGTAGACTGCGTAGATCGTCTTTTTGCTGATGTGCATCATCGCAGCGGCCTGCTGCATTGTAAAGCGCAGCCCATCCCTGCGGAACAGCTCCATTCCGACTGCGCACAGCCTTGTGCGCAGCTCGTTGTGTTCGTCCATCACTTGCCTCCTGCGGAAACTCGATTTGGCTTTCTGGTTTCCATTGTAGTGCGGAAACCGGTACGATTCAAGTGGTTTCCTGTACTTTCTACCTTTTTGCCAATCAGGTGCAGCTTTTTTCGTCACATCGCCTATACGCCAAAGCTGCAACAGGACAGCAAAGCGCCCCCGCACGGTGATGCGGGGGCGCTTTGTTAGTATCTTAGTTTGTTTTTTCGTTTTTTTGCTGCAGGCGGGTCAGCTCGCGCAGCTCACGCACGGTGAAAAAGCCGCAGACGATGGCGGCAGCACCGTCCGCAATGGGGCCTGCGTACATGACGCCGTCAATGCCCATAAAAAGCGGGAAGATGACAATGAGCGGCAGCAGGAACAAAATCTGGCGTGTCAGGGACATGAATACACCGAGGCGCGCCTTGCCGATCGAGTTGAAGAAGTTGGATGTGACCGGCTGGATGCCGTTGATCAGCGTCAGGAACATATAAATGCGGAAGTACCGCTCCGAAAACTGGTAGTACATCTCGCTGCCGGTGCCGAAAATACTGATGATCTGCCGCGGGAAAAGCTGGAAGCAGGCAAACGCAGCCAGAGAAAGGCCGGTAGCCACAGCCAGCGCCAGCAGATAGCTCTTTTTGACGCGGCGGTAGAGCGCAGCACCGTAATTGAAGCCGATGATCGGCTGCACACCCTGCGAAATGCCAATGACGAAGGACATAAAGATCATGTTGACCTTTGAGATAATGCCCGCACAGGCCAGAGGAATATCGCTGCCGTAGATCGACAGAGCACCGTAGTGTGCAAGGGTGTTGTTCAAAACGATCTGGACAACAGCCATAGCGATCTGGTTGAAGCAGGCAGATGCACCGTAGCTAAAGATCTTGCGCGTTCTGTCACCGTCAATCGTAAAGCAGCTCCGTGAGAAGGGTACGGATTTAAAATGGAAGAGATACCGCATGCTGATGCAGAACGATGCGATCTGCCCGAGGATCGTGGCAAGCGCAGCTCCGGTCATACCCATATCCAGCCCAAAGATGAACAGCGGGTCAAGGGCCGTATTGATAAGTGCGCCGATGAGCATCGACATCATGGAATAGCGCGGGCTGCCGTCTGCCAGAATCAGCTTGCTCATGCCGGTATTCATAATGAGGAACGGAAACCCCAGCGCTGTGATGCGGGTGTAGGCCTCTGCGTAGGGCAAAACATCCGGCGTAGCGCCGAAAAATTTCAGCATCGGCGTCAGAAAAAGCAGCGTGACCGCCATCAGCACGGTGCCGAACAGCGCCATCAGGCACAGGCCGTTGCCTGCATATTCAGCAGAGCGCTTTTCATTGCCGGCACCCAGCTGTAGACTGAAATTCGTCGCACTGCCGATGCCGAGCAGCAGCGCAATGGCTGTGCAGGCAATCGAAAGAGGAAACGCAATGTTGGTGGCAGCATTGCCCAGCAGGCCCACACCCTGCCCGATAAAGATCTGGTCAACAATGTTGTACAGTGCCGTCACCAGCATCGAGATAATGCAGGGAATGGCAAAGCCGACAAGCAGCTTGCCCTCCTTTTCATAACCAAGCGGGTTGGCAGCATCAGCCTGCGATGAAACCGTTTTTACGCTCATGCAGATTTATCTCCTTTAATCCTGTTAATAATCATACTTATATCAATAGTAACAAAATCCGGAAGAAAATGCAAGGCTGTGCGCTTGAGTACGCTGTACATGAACCGGAGATTGTGGCACAAACAAAACCGGGGCGAACTTTCCGTTCGCCCCGGCAGTACCTAAATGATTGGAGTCATAGCCTCATAACCTTTATTCATTATTTTTCGGAGTTGGTTCCTATTTTCATGGGGAATCATTCCCTTTGCAGAATTTCAGGCTTTGAGATTGAGGATCAACCTCTGACACTTAGTACATTGGAGTTTCTCCTTATGGATCAGGTGGATTTCAGATAACCTCTGTTGGGTGGCGTGGAACCAGTCATGATAACCAGCCTTCTTTCATCCTGATCTATATGTTGCGTGGGGGTCTTTGTGGACGGCCCCTGAGTCTGCTGTTTAAAAGTAAGCTGCCTGACATCTCGTTCAATATGTTTTGTTCAGGTTATGACCTGCGGCTTCGGATGCGGCGCTTTTTCATTCAGCAGGCCCAGGCCCGCCGGTGATGAATAGGATCTTTAAAGTTTGCCATTGGACTTGAGCCTCCTTCCTTACGAAATACCGCCGGCGTCTTGCTTTCTTTGGAGATTTCCTATGGAATTTCTCCTTGGAAAATCAGATTCTCTTGGAGTTGTCTGCTCCTTATCTCCGGCTGTTTTCTTTCTGTGACTATACTATACCACAGCCCTTGGGATTCGTCTATTCGCAGATATGCCAACGATGCAGCGAAAGATTTGTGCAGTTTCAATCTTGCCGCTCCGGGCAGAAAATGATATAATAAATATGTTGGGCTGCTGTACAGCCCAGACCGTGCGCTGTCCCTTTTGGCAAGGGGCAGCGCTTTTTTGGCGGGATTGTGCTGTGATCCTGCGGGAAATTTGATGGCCTGTGTGCAGCTTTTATGGTATACTGGAAAAAACACAACCGGCACAGAAAGGAAAAGCCCGTATGCAGCAAATCAAGATCATCTTTTTTGATATAGACGGCACACTGATCGACATGCAGTCCAAGCACATCTCCCCCTGCACGGTGGAAGCACTCCACCGCCTGCGGGCCAACGGTATCCGCCTGTGCATTGCTACAGGGCGCGCGCCGGTAACACTGCCGGATTTCGGCGGGGCGGAGTTTGACGCCTATCTGACCTTCAACGGCTCTTTATGCTATGCGGGGGCTGATACGATCTACAGCCGCCCGATCAACGGCGCTGATCTGCAGCGCCTGATCCGGAACGCGGCATCGCTTGGCCGTCCGGTGGCGGCGGCCACCCGGGACCGCATAGCTGCGAACGGTACCGACACTGATTTGGCAGACTATTTTGCCATTGCGAACGAAAAGCCTGACCTGACCGCTGACTTTGATGCGGTATGCCGCCAGCCGGTTTACCAGCTTATGCTGGGCTGCCGCGCCAAGGACTACCCTGCTATTCTGCAGGGTGTGAGCGGGGCTAAGATCGCAGCCTGGTGGGACCGTGCGGTGGATGTCATCCCGGCCGATGGCGGCAAGGGCATCGGTATCAAAAAGGTGCTGGCCTACTATGGTCTTGACAAAAGTCAGGCGCTTGCCTTCGGTGATGGCAACAATGACCTGGAAATGCTGGACGCGGTCGGCACCGGCGTGGCGATGGCGAATGCCTCCCCCGAGCTCAAGGCGCTGGCCGATGCAGTATGCCCAAGCGTGGCGGAGGATGGTATCTGGCAATACTGCACAGCCCATGGGCTGATCTGAGCCGACCTTATACCATATTTATTTCAAAGCTACCGTAAAGCAGCTGCCGCTGCCGGGGCGGCTGTCTACAGTGACAGCGCCGCCGTGCAGGGCGGCTATTTTTTGTGCCATGGCAAGGCCCAAGCCGTTGCCCTGCGTCCGACGGCTGGTGTCCCCCTGATAGAACTGCTCAAAGATATGGCGGCAGGTCTCGGCATCCATACCGCAGCCATGGTCAGTGACAGCCACAACCGGGCTGCCCTGCTCGCGGTGCAGCGTTACGCTGATGGTTCCGTTCTCCGGGCTGAACTTGGCGGCATTATCCAGCAGATTCAGCCAGATCTCCTTTACCAGCGCTTCGCTGCCGTGGTAGGTGCAGGGGGCCAGCTCGGCCTCAAACTGCAGCGGCTTATCGCGCCACTTTTGCCGGGTCACAAGGATGCACTGGCGCAGCTGCTCATCCAGCGAAAAGTCTGTACAGTCGGTCAGAATGGTCTGTGCCTCGATACGATTCAATAGCAGCACGCTGCCGGAAAGCTGCGCCAGCCGCCTGCTCTCATCGCGGATGATTTGCAGATACTCGCGCTGTTCCTCTGGGGTGACATCCTCGTCCAGCAGCAGGTCAGCAAAGCCGCTGATGCTGACAATGGGCGTCTTGAACTCATGTGAAAAGTTATTCACAAAATCCTTGCGCAGCAGCTCGGTGCCGGAAAGCTCCTCCGCCGCTTTGTTGAAGGCTGCCTTGAACTCCCGGATCTCGGTGGGCTCGTACCCGTGGGCAGCAGGCTGCAGACGCACGGTGAAGTCCCCCGCCGCCAGCCGGTTCATAGCCTGCATGATGTTTTTGATAGGCTTTATTAACACAAGGCGAATCGCAACCACAAGGCTGATGGCCATCAAAATACAGCTGGCATATAAAATAACCAGCGCGCCGACGATGCTGACGCTGCCGTCTTGGATAAAAAAGCCGTGGTCAGCCTGCAATACCACCAGCACCGTCACAACGGTCAGATTCAGTGTGACGATGAAAAACAGATTCAGCACCAGCAGCATCGTCAAATTTACGGTGCGCATGCCCTCGCGCAGCTTATTTACAAATTGCGCCATATCACACCTTCTTTACCGCACGGTAGCCGATGCCGCGAATGGTCTGTATCTCAAACTCCGGCCAATCGTAAAAGCGGGTGCGCAGCCGGTTGATGTGAACATTTACCGTTTTATCGTCACTTTCGCTGTCCATGCCCCAGATCTCATCCAGCAGCTCCAGCCGGGTAAAGGTCCTATCCGGGTAAGCCAGCAGCTTGTATAAAAGGTTGAACTCCTTGGGCGGCAGCACCTGCGCATCGTGGCCGCGCCGCACAGTGTGGGTGTCGTAGTCCAGTTCGACATCCCCTATCGTGATCCTGTGCTCATCCACAATGCGCGCGCGGCGCAGCAGTGCCTTGATGCGCAGCACAAGCTCCTGCCGGTCCGGCGGTTTTGTCATATAATCATCAGTGCCAACGATAAAACCCGTGTGCTTATCCTGCGGCATATCCTTGGCCGTCAGCATTAAAATGGGTAGCATGCTGCCGCCTTCCCGGATGGTTCTGGTCAGGGTAAAGCCATCCATCTGGGGCATCATCACATCACAGAGCAGCAGGTCTATATGGTTGTGGTCGAGCATTTCCAGTGCCTGCACACCGTCGGCAGCAGTCAGCGGCTCATAGCCCGCTCGCTTTACGATGGCGCAAAGCAGGCGCGCTGTGCTGGGGTCATCCTCGGCAATCAAAATACGAAACATCGGTGTATCCTCCTTGGTTCTATTATAGTACAGCGCAAAAATAAACGGAAGATAAACCTTCCCGTTTACCAAAGGTTTATTTTGGCGGTGTATCCTTAGGAGCATCGAAACAAAAAACAACCTACGGGAAAACGGAGGATACCGCTATGAAAACCATCTATCTTGTCACCGGTGCTGCCGGATTTATGGGCACAAATGTCTGCGCACAGCTTTTGGAGCGCGGCGATGCCGTGCGCGCTTTTGTGCTGAAGGGCGACCCCGCTGTAAAATTTGTGCCGAAGGCCGTCGAAATCTTTGAGGGCGACCTCTGCAGTGCCGAGGACTGCGAGAAATTCTTTGCCGTAGAACCGGGCACCCAGACCGTCTGCATCCACTGCGCGAGTATGGTGACAATCAACCCGAATTATAGTGAAAAGCTGATTGCCGTCAATGTGGGCGGCACCGAAAACATGCTGAATGCCGCCAAAAATCATCCTGAGTGTAAAAAGTTCGTCTATGTTTCCAGCACCGGCGCCATCCCTGAGCTGCCTAAGGGCGAGAGCATCCACGAGGTATACAGCTTTGTTCCCTACGATGACGATCGCGTGGTCGGCTGGTACAGCCGCAGCAAGGCGATGGCAACCCAGAAGGTGCTGGACGCCGCCGCTGACGGGCTGAATGCCTGCGTGGTGCATCCCAGCGGTATTCTTGGCCCCAATGACCCCGCCATCGGGCAGACAACCCGCACACTGATTCAGATCCTGAACGGTGAGATGCCCATTGGTATGCAGGGAACGTTCAATCTTGTCGATGTGCGCGACCTAGCCGCCGGCACGATCGCCGCCGCTGACCGCGGACGCAAGGGAGAGTGCTACATCCTTTCCAATGATGAGGTTTCGCTGAAGAAGCTGTGTGAGATGCTCAAAGCTGAAACTGGCTGCCGCGGCTGTCTGTTTTATCTGCCGTTGTCTTTTGCGCATTTTGCCGCCAGACAGATGGAGGCCCGCGCCGCCAAGACCGGCAAGCCCGCAGTGCTGACGGAGTTTGCTGTTTACAATCTGGAGCGCAACAACCATTTTGACTGCTCCAAGGCAAAAAATGAGCTTGGCTTTGCCCCGCGTCCCTATAAGGAAACACTGCATGATCTTGCCGTATGGCTCAAGCAGGAGGGAAAAATCGCATGAAGAAGCTGTATGATGCTATCTGCAATCTTCTGCAAATGAATGACCAGCAGTGGGAATGCTATCTTCATGCGCTGGATTCCCTGCACTGACAAAGAAAAGAGAGGTTGTACATGATGAAAAAGGTATGCGTCATCACGGGCGGCGGCAGCGGATTGAGCAAATAAAAGCGGCAGCAAAGCAGACCCCAAAGGCTGTTTCGGGGTTTACTTTGCTGCCTTTTGCATTTTGTGCTTTCGCTTGGCTATGCTTTAGTGCAGTTCGCTTTCGCAGCGGTCCAGCACGGCGGCGATAACCTGATCCATGTCGTAGTACTTATACTCACCCAGACGACCGCCGAAGATGACCTTCGGCTCGGCCTCGGCCAGCTTTTTGTACTCGGCATACAGTGCGCCGTTTTTGGCATCGTTGACGGGGTAGTACGGCTCGTCGCCGGGCTTCCACTCGGAGGAATACTCGCGGCTGATAATCGTTTTAGGCAGATTGTTGCCGTTCTCGTCCTTGCCGAACTCGAACCATTTATGCTCAATGATGCGGGTCCACGGGGTCTCACGGTCGGTGTAGTTGACAGCGGCGTTGCCCTGGAGGCTGGGCTTGTCGAGCAGCTCATTCTCAAACCGAACGGAGCGATACTCCAGCGTGCCGAGCTTGTAGTCAAAGTAGGCATCAATGGGGCCGGTGTAGACAACCTTGTCAGCCAGTGCGTCCAGCGCGGCTTTGTTTTCGAGGTAATCGGTGTTCAGCCGCACCTCGATGCCGTCGAGCAGGTTGGCAATCATCTTCGTATAGCCGCCGATGGGAATGCCCTGATACAAGGCGTTAAAGTAGTTGTTGTCAAAGGTCAGCCGCACAGGTAGGCGCTTGATGATAAAAGCAGGCAGGTCCTTGCAGTCGCGGCCCCACTGCTTTTCGGTGTAGCCCTTGATGAGCTTTTCATAAATGTCGCGCCCTACAAGGGAGATGGCCTGCTCCTCAAGGTTCTGCGGCTCGTGGGTGATCTCACGGCGCTGCTCCTCGATCTTGGCGGCTGCCTGCTCCGGCGTTACAACGCCCCACATCTTATTGAAGGTATACATATTGAAGGGCAGCGAGTAAAGCTCGCCCTTGTAGTTGGCGACGGGAGAGTTTGTAAAGCGGTTGAACTCGGCAAATTGGGTGATGTAGTTCCATACCTTTTTGTTGTTGGTGTGGAAGATATGCGCACCGTATTTGTGGACATGGATGCCCTCGATGCGCTCGGTATAGATATTGCCCGCAATGTTGGGGCGCTTATCCACGACCAGCACGGTTTTTCCGTGGGCCTTGGCCTCATGGGCGAAGATGGCGCCGTACAGACCGGAGCCGACTACCAGATAATCATATTTCATACAACAGGTGTTCCCCTTTTTTTAAGTTACAAGAAAAGTCACAAGGATACTGTGCGGTAATGGCGTAGAGAGCCTTACTCAACTGCCAAAAAGCGGCAGAAAGGCGGTTCAGTCTCTGCCGAACAGATCCCTTGTGTAGACCTTGTCCTGCACATCGTCGAGGCAGGCATCGTAGCGGTTGGCCAGAATGGCCTGACTCTGCCGCTTGAATTTGTCCAAGTCGTTGACCACTGCCGAGCCGAAGAAGGTCTTGCCGTCCTCCAGCGTAGGCTCATAGATGATGACCTGTGCGCCCTTGGCCTTGATGCGCTTCATGACGCCCT
>ERZ791911.1587-NODE-1587-length-10312-cov-4.807546_pt1 | contig 10312 bp, 9 predicted proteins | sample MGYA00510142_ERZ791911 | MGnify/ENA primary metagenome ERZ791911 (study PRJEB30046, sample SAMN00792056) | human gut metagenome | study: EMG produced TPA metagenomics assembly of the A metagenome-wide association study of gut microbiota in type 2... | reverse complement strand
TCGCTTCGCTCAGGGGGCGACAGCCCTTCGGGCTGAGGGTTGTGGTAGGCGCCTTTAAAAATAAAGGGTGCCATGATGATAAAACCAAACAACCGCGCCCTTGGCGCGAAAGGAAAACAAGCAAACCTCGCTTCGCTCGTTGGAAATGCACCCCTTTTGGTACCTTCAGTACCACCTTTCCCCCGAAGGGGGAACTTTTAGTGACTCAACGCTTTGAGCTGCATATGAGGCCAAAAGTTTAGCGGAGAGCAGACTTCCCCCTCCGGGGGAAGTGGTGGCGCCAGCCACCAATAGGGGTGCATTTCCTCGCGCCGAAGGCGCGGTTGTATGTTTTTTTTCCGCCCGCCAGGGCGGTTGTAAAGGTTTTATTGTCCACTGTGCACATCCTGCATAGGATGTGCAAGTCGGGCAAAATAAGGCGCCTAGCCTGCCCATAAAGGTGCTTACCTTTTGTTGCCCGACCGAACTGCGGAGGGCAAGGTGGTGGCGAAGCCACCAAAGGGGGTGCCGCTTTTCCATCGCCCGCAAGGGCGGTTGTTTAGTTTTACTAGCCCACCAGCTCACCAGCCCACTAAATTTGTTTTATTCATACTGGCGACGAAGCCGCCCACCACAACCCTCGCACCGAAGGCGCGTCAAACTTTAGCCCCCTAAGAACCCTCGGCCCGAAGGGCCGTCAACCCTCACGCCCTCCGGGCGTGTCAAAACACCGAATGTGTCCCCCGCACCACGGAAATCCCATGGTCTTCGAATATCCGCCACACCGCCATAATTTCCGGGCACAGTTCCTTTTCCTTCGCATCATGGCAGCAGCAAATACCCAGGTGAACCACGTCGGGACGGCGCTGCAGGATGTATTGGATTTTTTCATCCAGTCCCTTATCCTTCCCGGGAAAGTGGCCGCAGCCGTTGCATTTCATAAAAGCCAGGACTTCCACCTCTTCTCCCTCGTAGGGGGCAAAGGCCTTGGTCCGGCTGTTCAGGGCGGAAAAGCAGCCTCCACCGGTACAGACATTTTCTGTCTTGGGACAGGTCAGCATGACGATACGTTTCATAGGTTTCTCCTTTCTTATACACCCAGTTCTTTTTTCTCCTCCTCTGCCATGCTCCAGTGTTTGGGGATATAGACGATATTCATCCGTCCGCCGTCGAAATGCTGGATGCGGCAGTCCACGTCATAGAGGTCTTTGATGAAATCCAGAGTCAAAAGCTCTTTCGGCGTGCCCATGCCCACCACCTCCCCTTTGCGGATGGCAATGAGGCGGTCGCAGTACATGCAGGCGATATTCAGGTCGTGAATCGCCGCAATGACCGTATGGTTCAAAGACTTCACGATATCCATGATTTCCAGCTGGTACTTGATATCCAGATGGTTGGTGGGCTCGTCCAGCACCAGACATTCGCTGCCCTGGGTGAGGGCCCGGGCCAGGATGACCCGCTGCTGCTCGCCGCCGGAGAGGGTGGAGAAATTGCGTTTCTCAAATCCCCTGAGCCCCACCACTTCCAGTGCATCACGGGCCAGGCGGTAATCTTCCTCATTGTCCCTCTCCAGCATTTTCTTGTGGGGAGATCGGCCCATGAGCACCACGTCCAGCACAGAGAAATCGAAGTTGTAATAATTGTGCTGCGCCACCACCGCCAGCATTAAAGCGGACTGGCGATAGGACAGCTCATCCTGCGGCCGGCCGTTGAAAAGAATCCGGCCGCCAGAAGGCTTCTGCACCCGATACACGCATTTCAAAAAGGTACTCTTTCCGCTGCCATTGGGGCCAATGATGCCCAAGAACTCCTTCGGCTTCAGATGAAGGTCGATGCCCTTCAATATTTCCTTTTTCCCGATGAAATACTTCACCGCTTCCGCCAGGATTTCCACTATTCACCACCTCCAAAGCCATAGCTCCTGCTGATCATGAGATAGATAAAGCAGGGAGCGCCAATGAGGGAAATGAGAAGTCCTATGGGGAGCTCCGTGTGGGGAATGATAATCCGGCACAGCCCGTCGCAGAGGACCAGGAAAATGGCACCCACCAGAGCAGACACCGGCACCAGCCGCTTATGGTCCGGCCCCACCACCATGCGGATGACATGGGGAATGATAAGGCCCACAAAGCCGATCACCCCCGCCGAATACACCGCAAATCCCACAATGAGGGAACTCACCAGCAGATAGGCCTGCCGGTACACATGAAGGTCCATGCCCATGGTAATGGCCGCCTCATCGCCCAGAAGCATGAGATTCAGCACCCGGCTCTGGGTCCAGAAAAAAAGCACCGACAGGATGACGATAGGTGCGATTACCGCCAGCTCATTCCATCGCGCCCCGGCCAGACTGCCCATGAGCCAGTACGTAATGGTCTGGATGCCGTCCTTGTCATTGGCAAAGTACACGATGAAACTGGAAAAAGCGGAGCACACCGCCGACAGCGCCATGCCTGCCAGAAGCAGCTTCACCGACGACGACCGGCCGCCCAGATTGGAAATAAAGAGCACCGCCACGGAAATGGCCATGGCGCCGATAAAGGCGGCTATACCTACGAAATTGGGCCCCAGAAAAGCGCCTACCCCAAGAAGGATGGCCGCCGTGGCGCCAAGGGAGGCGCCGGAGGAAATCCCAAGGATATAGGGGTCCGCCAGGGGGTTCTTCACAATAGCCTGCATCACCACGCCGCACACCGAAAGTCCTGCCCCCACCAGAGCCGCCAGCACCAGCCGCGGAAGCCGGAGGAGCCAGACGATATCATGCACCGGCCCCTGCCCCGGCGCCTCAATGGGAAGCCCTCCGGTCAGCTGCCCCGCCACCGCGTCATAAATCACCGGCAGCGGCAGCTTCACCGTGCCGATAGACAGCGCCCAGAACAGGGCCGCCCCCAGAAGGCATACCAGAATAAGAAGAAAAAATCCGAATCCCAGATTTGCTGCCATTCGTCTCATATAAACTCCTGATATATATGAATAAGTAAAGGAAAATACATGTCCCTACCAGTCCTCTCCATACAAACCTTTCCCCACCAGCTCAATGCCGTCGGACATCCTCACTCCAGCACTGTAAACCGCATACAGCGGAAGCACGTGGATATTTCGATTTCTGATGCAGTCCACATTCTGCAGGGCCTCATCCTCATAGAAATAGGACAGCACCTCATCGGTCCTCTCATAATCAGACTCTATCACCACCAGGAAAAGGGCATCGGGATTCAGATCTATCAGCTCCTCCCGGCTTATGTCCCGGGAAGAAGGCTGCAAAAGCTCGCCGCCCATGGCCTTCAGGATATTTCCCGCCAGCGTCTTCTCTCCATACACCGTAAGAGACTTCCCCTGCCGCTCCAGAATCAGCGCCCGGGGATGGCGCCCCGTCTTCCGGGCCGTTTCCTCCGCCCGTCCGATTTCATCCTTCATATGCTGCACGATTTCCTCCGCCCTCTCAGAACGGCCGAAAATCCGGCCCATGTTCAGAATGTCCCGGTACTCATTCTCCACCGTCTTCACCGGCTCCTTCGCCGAAGAATCGGCGGAAATATAGGTATGCACACCCCGGCCATGCCAGTAATCCGTATCCCGCAGCACCTTGGGCGAAAACGTGGACGCCCAGCCCACGATGAAATCCGGATCCATCATGGTCACCGTCTCCAGGTCCAGATTCTCCAGGCTCCTATAGGGAATCTTCTCATAAGCCTCCCGGTACTCCGGTCGCAGATACTTCGCATCCGGAATCCCCATGCCCGCCATAATCCGATCCCCCACCCCCAGAGCCAGCAGGGTCTCAATGGAATTCTGCCAAACTGCCACCACCCGCTCCGGCGGCTTCGTAAAAGTCTCCTCCTCCATCTCCCCCTTCGAATTCAGGGAAGAAACGGTCACAGGAAACCGCCCCTCCGAAGCAATCTCAGCCGGAGAAGAAGAAGCCCCCTCCTTCACCACCGGTGCGCAGGCGGAAAAGAGGGAAATCGCCATGACTGCGCTGAGCGCTGCTGACATATATTTAATGGATAACTTTTTCATACTTTTTATCTTTTACCAGGAATATAGGTAGGATTTCGATATTCGTCTATCCATGAATTGTACGTCTCTTCTGTAATACCTAATGTACGCATGCAATACCGTGGCCAAGTTTCCGAAGCTTTCCTGTCCTTCAAGAAAAATCTCATGTCCTTTCCTGTATGTACAGAAAGAATCCATGCAATTTTTACATAATGCATCGGATAGCCATGATTCATCGCCTCATAAGATTGATTTTCATCAAATCCCCACCACTCATGAATCCAATGAGCCCGAAGTTTTAAACGGCGGTCATGATACTCCTGTGGTGTAATATTTAATAAATATACAACTCTGTCCCATGGGCAGTCCTTTTTTAAAGCGGCCACTTCGTCAATCGATTTCTGAGAAATATAGGCGTAAAAGCATAACCTATCCACTTCACGAAATGGCATATCCAATCGAAAAAGTTTGTCCACCTCATCATCTGCAAGTTCATATTTTTTCACTAATATGGTTTTCTTTTCCTCTAATGAATATGATTTTCCCCTTCTTACAGGACTAATATGCGCATTTCCCGATAAAGCAATATTGTTATTTTGGATGCCCTGTGCATCAAAGCTATACATGAAAGGCATTAGACAAAATATGACCGTTATTCCTGCTAGAATTTTATAATGCATATAGAGCGCCTCAAACATAAAACAGACATAAGTGCGTCTATATAAATAGACGCACTTTGCTGTGTAACACATGAATAAAGGACTAATCAGATTAGAACTTATATTTAGTACCAATTATGAAATACCTGCCCGGCATAGCAGAAGAGCCTTTGCCATTCCATGCATTGTAAGAGGTTTCGTATGATTCATTAGTGAGATTGCCCACAACCGCATAAACATTGATATCTTTTGTAATATCATAATTAATATTCCAGTCCAGCACAAGGAACCTATTAGATGTAAATGCATAATCACTGCATCCAGTATAACAATTCACCAAAAGGCCTGTATACAGTCCGGCATTTTGATAGGAAAGGTTCAATGCGTAATGATTCTGTGGGCGTAAACTGTTAATAGAAGCGTTAATATCATCAGGGTCATATCCATATTCCGGGCCTAATGTCCAGTAGTCTTTAGACTTCCATTTATCCTTCATATGAGAATAGGAGGCAGACAATGTTACGTGATCATTAAACTGATGATCCAGTGTTACGTTAATAGACTGCTTATCTTCTTTCGCATTCAATGGTGCGCTTTCAAAATCACCTGTTTTAGGATCCAAAACCGGGAGGTTAGCAATAGAATTAGACATCTTGGTATAATCATAATGTACAGCAACTGTAGTTTTAGGTGAGAAATCTTTATGAATGCCGAATGTCCAAGCTACCCCTTTTTCATCCTTCAGAGGCTGATTATAGGCAGTATCAGTTGCAGAATAATCGCCTTTCTTTATTGGCCTATAAACCTTGGTAACTCCTAAATAAGCCCCTAACGTATCATTAAACATATATTCTGTGTTTAATGCATACGTAAATGCATGAGAATCACCGGATCCCTGTACTTTACCAGTGTTCGAATCTTCAAAGGAACTGTACTTCACATAACGAAGAGATGGAGTTAAATCCCACTTATCCGTTATATGTATCTTATCCTGAATGTATCCTTCATAAGTCTTACGTTTTACATTAGAAGATTTCCACTGTTTGGTAGAATTGCTATAATTATGAGTATCTGCCCTGGCTGAATCATAATTAAAATCAGCAATAATATCATTTTTGCCTATAGATTTTGCATACTGTAACTGAAGACCGCGATTTTTCTCTTCGTAGTAATGTGTTGGATCTGAAGCATATCCACCGGTATCTTCAATCCATTTTTTAAGAGCAGCTTTATCTCCAGTAAACGGAGCCAAATTATCTTTAATCCACTGACGAATCTGATCTCCTGTTGCTCCATTTGGATAAGCAGTATTAAAAGCTTTAATAGCCGCTGACGTACCACCATAACGATACCACTGATACTTGTCACGGTCAGTCAGCCAATGGCTCTGATAGTAGTAACGAACAAAACTTTCCATACCGTTTTCTTTATTAAAGGTATAAACAATATCATAGTCATTGTTTCTGAATCTACTGTAAGAACCATAATTACCATCAAGTGAATAAAGGTTATGATAACCAGGATTCTTTGTATCTCCCGCCAAACGGCTGCCGAGGTTATAAACTCTATTACTATCCAGTGAAGCAATACTTAAGGGCGTCTTTGTTGAATCTGATGGATTATAAAATCCACCAATCGTTGCGCGGGAAATAATATCAGTCCAATCTGATTCATTCATATATCTCTGGTTTGGAACAGCAATAGGATATCCATCCTTACCTTCTCTATGGTTATACCAAATCTTTAAATTTTGCCGTTCATTAAGATCTTTATCAACTCTAAGGTTAACGCCATCTTCCTTCCATCTTGATCCATCCAACCTTGCGTCTGAATCTGTAAAAGAATCATGATACTTAGTATCTCCTGACATATCTCTGTTAGCTGATACAAAGTAATGCCAAGACTTATCATTACCGGCTGATCCGGAATAATTTATCGCATAATGGTGTTTTTTCCATGATCCAGTTGCTAAATCAATAGATCCTTTATTTTCAGAACCACCCTTACGAGTAATAATATTGATAACACCACCTGTAGCATCCGCACCATAAGCAGAAGCTCCCGGTCCTTTGATGACTTCAATTTTATCAATATTTTCCATATTGGTAACCTGGTCAATATTTACACCGGTAGATTTACTTCCATTGGCTTCGCCATAATCATCAATCCGTCCACTGGCTGCATTATCAACACGACGTCCATCTACAAGAATAACAACACGGGTATCCCCATTAATTGAAACACCGTTATTGTAGAACTGATATCCATATTCACCACCGCGATATCCTGGATTCTGGAAAGTAACACCAGGAATACGTTTAATCGCTTCTGTAACATCTGTATAATGACGCTTTTCAATTTCTTCTCTTGTAATGACTTTAACATCACCACCAGTTCGATAATACGACTGCTCTGTAATCGTATCGCCGAATTGATTTTTAGTGCGATCTGCATTTACTACAACCGTGTCTAAGGTATAAGTGTTCAAATTTTCATCATAAGCTGCTAAAACTGAATTGTACATCTCCCCTGACATAGATGCCAGCAAAAGCGTCATAATTCCTGCTTTCAATAATGATTTCTTATCCATTTATCCCAATACCTCTCTATCCGTTAGATTTACCAGCGCGATCCCGGTATATATGAAAATTCATAGTCTTCTTCTGTATTCCAGTATGACCAGTTTCCTTCATAAGGGCCAAAATTCAAACTGCCCGTTTTCGAACCGCCTGCCCCGATTTTTAACATAGGCAGTTTTACTGGTTTGCCCGAAAATTCAGATTTGCTTCCATCAGATTTTGTAAATGTAATCTTCATGGTTATATCATTCAATTTGGTAATAGTAAGATCTGTGCGCTTATTGTAAAAAGTTCCCCTGACACAGAGATTTCCATGATTTATCCACACTTTGTTTGTTGACCAATCAAGAATCATAGTATCTGATGATATTTCTGCAGCCTGTGCACCTATTGGCAGCCATAGAAATAAAAATACAGCGACAATAATCGCAAACCATTTTTTCATTTTCTCCCCTCCTTTCCAGAAAACTTATACAACGTGAGACCAATCTGTATTTCTATTTTCACTGACAGTCTTTCCGTGTTTCGGCTTCAGCAAAAATAAAAACCAAAAGCCCATTCCTGCAAAAGGAATGGGCTAAAATAGTCATAAGACTTCTCAATCCCTTACCCTGTCCATCGCAGGAGGTACTGCATAGTAATCAGGGTAGTTCTTCTGACTTCCGTTCCTCATCTGCAGACCCTTCTCAGATTTCTCCAATGGATATGCCTGCAGACTCCCGGTTACAGCGGCGGGACCGTTCCGGAATTACACCGGATTCCCTATTGAGCCTCTCATAAGGCGCCTTGATCTTATTAATATTAAGATAATTCAAGTCTAACACTTTATAATCTAACTATCAACTCATATGAGAAAATAATATACTAAGACGTTAATGATCTAATAATATTATTAAATTTATTTAAATATTTGAAAGTTGGAAATTATAGAATGCTGTAGTAGAGAGGAACCGTGATTTCCAATTTCTATGTTTTATTCATACCCCGATAGTATCCCCACCGCCCCGCCGACTGGTGTTTATCAACAGATAATTCATTATCTGCGCTCACCGAGATCCTTCGCTTCGCTCAGGATGACGGCTGCCCAGCGGGGCTGTTCGATCCCGATCCCGACCACGATCACGACCACGCCCTCCGGCCGTGTCCCCATCCCTCCCATATGTTAAAATATAACCATCAAACAGAGAAAGGACGTAAACCATGAATGAAAAATCGATAGGAATCATTGCGGAGTGGAATCCGTTTCACCTGGGCCACGAGTACATGGTGCGGTCCATTCGGGAGGCCTATGGTAATTCTTTTATCATGGCTGTCATGAGCGGACCCTTTGTGCAGCGGGGGGAGCCGGCGCTGTTTGACGGCTGGACCCGTGCCCGTTGGGCAGTGGAAGGCGGCGTGGACACTGTGTTTTCATTTCCTGTGCTTTCTGTGCTGCAGAGTGCCGACCGGTTTGCGGCCTATGGCGTCCATCTTCTGGCTTCCATGGGCGCCCATATCCTTGCTTTTGGCACGGAGTCTCTGGAAGCGGAGGCGCTCTTGGATGCTGCTTCCTTTTCCCTCACCCCGTCCCACAAAGAGGCGCTTCATGAGGCCCTGGGAGAGGGTCTTTCCTATGCTGAGGCGTCCTATGAGGCCATGAAGAGCCATTCACCCTTCCTTGCGGAGGAGCTCTCCAAGCCGAACAATCTTCTGGGTTTCCGCTATGCAGAAACCATTCTCCAGAATCACTTTCCCATGACCATCCACGTGGTTCATCGGGACATGGAGCGCAACATTTCCGCCTCCGCCGCCAGGGAAGAGCTTCTTCATACAGGAAATACGAATCTCCTGCCCCAAAAGGCGCAGGAAGAAGCGGCGGAGCTGATGAAATCGGGCTGCTATACCGACTTTTCCCGCTATAGCGACGCCTGCCTCCTGTCTTCCCGTCTTTTATCTGAAAAGAATCTATCGGAAACCGGTCTTTTCTCAGAGGGACTGGAGCATAAATGGTTCAGGGAAATTGGAAATGGAGATTATGAAACCATGCTGCGGGCCATCAAGAGCAAGCGGTACCTGTACAGCCGCTTGAAACGGATTGGCGCCCAGCTCCTTCTCTCCGCCCCTGGCCCCTCGCCCTTTGCGGCCCCTCCCCTTCCCTCCTACGCCCGCCTCCTGGCGCTGAGAAGAAATAGAAGCGAAGCCTTGAACCATATCCCCCTCCCCATCATCACAAGCATGGCCAGGGCATACAAGAAGGCGGATAGAGAAACCCGCCGTTCTCTGGAAATGGATATCCGCGCCTCCGACATCCGCGCCTGGTGCCAGCACTCGCCTCTATATCGAGGCGGAAGACAGGAGTTCTACCATTCGCCGCTGATTGTGAATAAGTGAAATAGAAGGAGCCGCGCAGCGGCTCGGGTTCAGAAGGAAAAGGTTGACGGGGCCGATGGCCCCGAAGGTTGTGGCCGCCTGCGGCGACAGGTTGAGTTCGCTTCGCTCAGGGGGCGACAGCCCTAACGGGCTGAGGGTAATGGTAGCGGCTAACGCCGCAGTTCTTGAAAAAGGGGGCGCACCTGATGGCGCAGGTTGAGGCCGCCTGACGGCGGCGGGTTGTGTAGAAGGGTTGTGTTCGCTGACGCTCAGGGGAAAGGTGGCGTCTCCGCCGCAGTTTTTAGCCCCCTTCCTCAGGCAGAAGTCAGCAACACTTCTGAGCCGGGCTAATATGTGAGCAGAGCCTGCACACAAAGCGAACACCTTAAAGCCCGGCCAGCGGGTGGCGCCGTAGGCGACGGAGGATAGGGGCGTGGTTTTTGAAAAAGGGTTCAGAGGGTTCAAAAGGTTCAAAGGGTTCAGAGGGGAAGGTATCGCCCTGCGGGCGATGAGTATAAAGTCAGCGTTACGTGCTTCCCTTCCCGCCCTCATCGTCATTCTGAGCCGTAGGCGAAGAATCTTGGTAAGCGCCGACATTGACTCCGACTAGTCCACTAGTTCACCAGCTCACTAAAAAATACCGGTCGGCGGTAACCGTGACCGCGCCGCCAGGCGCTCCCCACCCCCCCACTAAAAAGAAACCCACCAGCATAGCTGGTGGTTCTTCTTATGCGGCCCAAAGGGCCT
>ERZ791911.1576-NODE-1576-length-10379-cov-1.873499_pt1 | contig 10379 bp, 10 predicted proteins | sample MGYA00510142_ERZ791911 | MGnify/ENA primary metagenome ERZ791911 (study PRJEB30046, sample SAMN00792056) | human gut metagenome | study: EMG produced TPA metagenomics assembly of the A metagenome-wide association study of gut microbiota in type 2... | reverse complement strand
GATCGCCGCGCTGATGGATAAGCCGGTTAAGCTGGCATCTCACCGCGAATTCACCACCTGGCGTGCAGAGCTGGATGGTAAACCTGTTATCGTCTGCTCTACCGGTATCGGCGGCCCGTCTACCTCTATTGCTGTTGAAGAGCTGGCACAGCTGGGCATTCGCACCTTCCTGCGTATCGGTACAACGGGCGCTATTCAGCCGCATATTAATGTGGGTGATGTCCTGGTTACCACGGCGTCTGTCCGTCTGGATGGCGCGAGCCTGCACTTCGCACCGCTGGAATTCCCGGCTGTCGCTGATTTCGAATGTACGACTGCGCTGGTTGAAGCTGCGAAATCCATTGGCGCGACAACTCACGTTGGCGTGACAGCTTCTTCTGATACCTTCTACCCAGGTCAGGAACGTTACGATACTTACTCTGGTCGCGTAGTTCGTCACTTTAAAGGTTCTATGGAAGAGTGGCAGGCGATGGGCGTAATGAACTATGAAATGGAATCTGCAACCCTGCTGACCATGTGTGCAAGTCAGGGCCTGCGTGCCGGTATGGTAGCGGGTGTTATCGTTAACCGCACCCAGCAAGAGATCCCGAATGCTGAGACGATGAAACAAACTGAAAGCCAAGCGGTGAAAATCGTGGTGGAAGCGGCGCGTCGTCTGCTGTAATTCTCTTCTCCTGTCTGAAGGCCGACGCGTTCGGCCTTTTGTATTTTTGCGTAGCGCCTCGCAGGAAATGCCTTTCCAACTGGACGTTTGTACAGCACAATTCTATTTTGTGCGGGTAAGTTGTTGCGTCAGGAGGCGTTGTGGATTTCTCAATCATGGTTTACGCAGTTATTGCGTTGGTGGGTGTGGCAATTGGCTGGCTGTTTGCCAGTTATCAACATGCGCAGCAAAAAGCCGAGCAATTAGCTGAACGTGAAGAGATGGTCGCGGAGTTAAGCGCGGCAAAACAACAAATTACCCAAAGCGAGCACTGGCGTGCAGAGTGCGAGTTACTCAATAACGAAGTGCGCAGCCTGCAAAGTATTAACACCTCTCTGGAGGCCGATCTGCGTGAAGTAACCACGCGGATGGAAGCCGCACAGCAACATGCTGACGATAAAATTCGCCAGATGATTAACAGCGAGCAGCGCCTCAGTGAGCAGTTTGAAAACCTCGCCAACCGTATTTTTGAGCACAGCAATCGCCGGGTTGATGAGCAAAACCGTCAGAGTCTGAACAGCCTGTTGTCGCCGCTACGTGAACAACTGGACGGTTTCCGCCGTCAGGTTCAGGACAGCTTCGGTAAAGAAGCACAAGAACGCCATACCCTGACCCACGAAATTCGCAATCTCCAGCAACTCAACGCGCAAATGGCCCAGGAAGCGATCAACCTGACGCGCGCGCTGAAAGGCGACAATAAAACCCAGGGCAACTGGGGCGAGGTAGTATTGACGCGGGTGCTGGAGGCTTCCGGTCTGCGTGAAGGGTATGAATATGAAACCCAGGTCAGCATCGAAAATGACGCCCGCTCGCGGATGCAGCCGGATGTCATCGTGCGCCTGCCGCAGGGAAAAGATGTGGTGATCGACGCCAAAATGACGCTGGTCGCCTATGAACGCTATTTTAACGCCGAAGACGACTACACCCGCGAAAGCGCGCTACAGGAACATATCGCGTCGGTGCGTAACCATATCCGTTTGCTGGGACGCAAAGATTATCAACAGCTGCCGGGGCTGCGAACTCTGGATTACGTGCTGATGTTTATTCCCGTTGAACCCGCTTTTTTACTGGCGCTTGACCGCCAGCCGGAGCTGATCACCGAAGCGTTGAAAAACAATATCATGCTGGTTAGCCCGACTACGCTGCTGGTGGCGCTGCGCACTATCGCCAACCTGTGGCGTTATGAGCATCAAAGCCGCAACGCCCAGCAAATCGCCGATCGTGCCAGCAAGCTGTACGACAAGATGCGTTTGTTCGTCGATGACATGTCAGCGATTGGTCAAAGTCTCGACAAAGCGCAGGATAATTATCGGCAGGCAATGAAAAAACTCTCTTCAGGGCGCGGAAATGTGCTGGCGCAGGCAGAAGCGTTTCGCGGTTTAGGAGTAGAAATTAAACGCGAGATTAATCCGGATTTGGCTGAACAGGCGGTGAGCCAGGATGAAGAGTATCGACTTCGGTCGGTTCCGGAGCAGCCGAATGATGAAGCTTATCAACGCGATGATGAATATAATCAGCAGTCGCGCTAGCCCATTGGGAGTAGTTAAGCCGGGTAGAAATCTAGGGCATCGACGCCCAATCTGTTACACTTCTGGAACAATTTTTTGATGAGCAGGCATTGAGATGGTGGATAAGTCACAAGAAACGACGCACTTTGGTTTTCAGACCGTCGCGAAGGAACAAAAAGCGGATATGGTCGCCCACGTTTTCCATTCCGTGGCATCAAAATACGATGTCATGAATGATTTGATGTCATTTGGTATTCATCGTTTGTGGAAGCGATTCACGATTGATTGCAGCGGCGTACGCCGTGGGCAGACCGTGCTGGATCTGGCTGGTGGCACCGGCGACCTGACAGCGAAATTCTCCCGCCTGGTCGGAGAAACTGGCAAAGTGGTCCTTGCTGATATCAATGAATCCATGCTCAAAATGGGCCGCGAGAAGCTGCGTAATATCGGTGTGATTGGCAACGTTGAGTATGTTCAGGCGAACGCTGAGGCGCTGCCGTTCCCGGATAACACCTTTGATTGCATCACCATTTCGTTTGGTCTGCGTAACGTCACCGACAAAGATAAAGCACTGCGTTCAATGTATCGCGTGCTGAAACCCGGCGGCCGCCTGCTGGTGCTTGAGTTCTCGAAGCCAATTATCGAGCCGCTGAGCAAAGCCTATGATGCATACTCCTTCCATGTGCTGCCGCGTATTGGCTCACTGGTCGCGAACGACGCCGACAGCTACCGTTATCTGGCAGAATCCATCCGTATGCATCCCGATCAGGATACCCTGAAAGCCATGATGCAGGATGCCGGATTCGAAAGTGTCGACTACTACAATCTGACGGCAGGGGTTGTGGCGCTGCATCGTGGTTATAAGTTCTGACAGGAGACCGGAAATGCCTTTTAAACCTTTAGTGACGGCAGGAATTGAAAGTCTGCTCAACACCTTCCTGTATCGCTCACCCGCGCTGAAAACGGCCCGCTCGCGTCTGCTGGGTAAAGTATTGCGCGTGGAGGTAAAAGGCTTTTCGACGTCATTGATTCTGGTGTTCAGCGAACGCCAGGTTGATGTACTGGGCGAATGGGCAGGCGATGCTGACTGCACCGTTATCGCCTACGCCAGTGTGTTGCCGAAACTTCGCGATCGCCAGCAGCTTACCGCACTGATTCGCAGTGGTGAGCTGGAAGTGCAGGGCGATATTCAGGTGGTGCAAAACTTCGTTGCGCTGGCAGATCTGGCAGAGTTCGACCCTGCGGAACTGCTGGCCCCTTATACCGGTGATATCGCCGCTGAAGGAATCAGCAAAGCCATGCGCGGAGGCGCAAAGTTCCTGCATCACGGCATTAAGCGCCAGCAACGTTATGTGGCGGAAGCCATTACTGAAGAGTGGCGTATGGCACCCGGTCCGCTTGAAGTGGCCTGGTTTGCGGAAGAGACGGCTGCCGTCGAGCGTGCTGTTGATGCCCTGACCAAACGGCTGGAAAAACTGGAGGCTAAATGACGCCAGGTGAAGTACGGCGCCTATATTTCATCATTCGCACTTTTTTAAGCTACGGACTTGATGAACTGATCCCCAAAATGCGTATCACCCTGCCGCTACGGCTATGGCGATACTCATTATTCTGGATGCCAAATCGGCATAAAGACAAACTTTTAGGTGAGCGACTACGACTGGCCCTGCAAGAACTGGGGCCGGTTTGGATCAAGTTCGGGCAAATGTTATCAACCCGCCGCGATCTTTTTCCACCGCATATTGCCGATCAGCTGGCGTTATTGCAGGACAAAGTTGCTCCGTTTGATGGCAAGCTGGCGAAGCAGCAGATTGAAGCTGCAATGGGCGGCTTGCCGGTAGAAGCGTGGTTTGACGATTTTGAAATCAAGCCGCTGGCTTCTGCTTCTATCGCCCAGGTTCATACCGCGCGATTGAAATCGAATGGTAAAGAGGTGGTGATTAAAGTCATCCGCCCGGATATTTTGCCGGTCATTAAAGCGGATCTGAAACTTATCTACCGTCTGGCTCGCTGGGTGCCGCGTTTGCTGCCGGATGGTCGCCGTCTGCGCCCAACCGAAGTGGTGCGCGAGTACGAAAAGACATTGATTGATGAACTGAATTTGCTGCGGGAATCTGCCAACGCCATTCAGCTTCGGCGCAATTTTGAAGACAGCCCGATGCTCTACATCCCGGAAGTTTACCCTGACTATTGTAGTGAAGGGATGATGGTGATGGAGCGCATTTACGGCATTCCGGTGTCTGATGTTGCGGCGCTGGAGAAAAACGGCACTAACATGAAATTGCTGGCGGAACGCGGCGTGCAGGTGTTCTTCACTCAGGTCTTTCGCGACAGCTTTTTCCATGCCGATATGCACCCTGGCAACATCTTCGTAAGCTATGAACACCCGGAAAACCCGAAATATATCGGCATTGATTGCGGGATTGTTGGCTCGCTAAACAAAGAAGATAAACGCTATCTGGCAGAAAACTTTATCGCCTTCTTTAATCGCGACTATCGCAAAGTGGCAGAGCTACACGTCGATTCTGGCTGGGTGCCACCAGATACCAACGTTGAAGAGTTCGAATTTGCCATTCGTACGGTCTGTGAACCTATCTTTGAGAAACCGCTGGCCGAAATTTCGTTTGGACATGTACTGTTAAATCTGTTTAATACGGCGCGTCGCTTCAATATGGAAGTGCAGCCGCAACTGGTGTTACTCCAGAAAACCCTGCTCTATGTCGAAGGGGTAGGACGCCAGCTTTATCCGCAGCTCGATTTATGGAAAACAGCGAAGCCTTTCCTGGAGTCGTGGATTAAAGATCAGGTCGGTATTCCTGCGCTGGTGAGAGCATTTAAAGAAAAAGCGCCGTTCTGGGTCGAAAAAATGCCAGAACTGCCTGAATTGGTTTACGACAGTTTGCGCCAGGGCAAGTATTTACAGCACAGTGTTGATAAGATTGCCCGCGAGCTTCAGTCAAATCATGTACGTCAGGGACAATCGCGTTATTTTCTCGGAATTGGCGCTACGTTAGTATTAAGTGGCACATTCTTGTTGGTCAGCCGACCTGAATGGGGGCTGATGCCCGGCTGGTTAATGGCAGGTGGTCTGATCGCCTGGTTTGTCGGTTGGCGCAAAACACGCTGATTTTTTCATCGCTCAAGGCGGGCCGTGTAACGTATAATGCGGCTTTGTTTAATCATCATCTACCACAGAGGAACATGTATGGGTGGTATCAGTATTTGGCAGTTATTGATTATTGCCGTCATCGTTGTACTGCTTTTTGGCACCAAAAAGCTCGGCTCCATCGGTTCCGATCTTGGTGCGTCGATCAAAGGCTTTAAAAAAGCAATGAGCGATGATGAACCAAAGCAGGATAAAACCAGTCAGGATGCTGATTTTACTGCGAAAACTATCGCCGATAAGCAGGCGGATACGAATCAGGAACAGGCTAAAACAGAAGACGCGAAGCGCCACGATAAAGAGCAGGTGTAATCCGTGTTTGATATCGGTTTTAGCGAACTGCTATTGGTGTTCATCATCGGCCTCGTCGTTCTGGGGCCGCAACGACTGCCTGTGGCGGTAAAAACGGTAGCGGGCTGGATTCGCGCGTTGCGTTCACTGGCGACAACGGTGCAGAACGAACTGACCCAGGAGTTAAAACTCCAGGAGTTTCAGGACAGTCTGAAAAAGGTTGAAAAGGCGAGCCTCACTAACCTGACACCCGAACTGAAAGCGTCGATGGATGAACTACGCCAGGCCGCGGAGTCGATGAAGCGTTCCTACGTTGCAAACGATCCTGAAAAGGCGAGCGATGAAGCGCACACCATCCATAACCCGGTGGTGAAAGATAATGAAGCTGCGCATGAGGGCGTAACGCCTGCACAAACGCAGGCCAGTTCGCCGGAACAGAAGCCAGAAACCACGCCAGAGCCGGTGGTAAAACCTGCTGCGGACGCTGAACCGAAAACCGCTGCACCTTCCCCTTCGTCGAGTGATAAACCGTAAACATGTCTGTAGAAGATACTCAACCGCTTATCACGCATCTGATTGAGCTGCGTAAGCGTCTGCTGAACTGCATTATCGCGGTGATCGTGATATTCCTGTGTCTGGTCTATTTCGCCAATGACATCTATCACCTGGTATCCGCGCCATTGATCAAGCAGTTGCCGCAAGGTTCAACGATGATCGCCACCGACGTGGCCTCGCCGTTCTTTACGCCGATCAAGCTGACCTTTATGGTGTCGCTGATTCTGTCAGCGCCGGTGATTCTCTATCAGGTGTGGGCATTTATCGCCCCAGCGCTGTATAAGCATGAACGTCGCCTGGTGGTGCCGCTGCTGGTTTCCAGCTCTCTGCTGTTTTATATCGGCATGGCGTTCGCCTACTTTGTGGTCTTTCCGCTGGCATTTGGCTTCCTTGCCAATACCGCGCCGGAAGGGGTGCAGGTATCCACCGACATCGCCAGCTATTTAAGCTTCGTTATGGCGCTGTTTATGGCGTTTGGTGTCTCCTTTGAAGTGCCGGTGGCAATTGTGCTGCTGTGCTGGATGGGGATTACCTCGCCAGAAGACTTACGCAAAAAACGCCCGTATGTGCTGGTTGGTGCATTCGTTGTCGGGATGTTGCTGACGCCGCCGGATGTCTTCTCGCAAACGCTGTTGGCGATCCCGATGTACTGTCTGTTTGAAATCGGTGTCTTCTTCTCACGCTTTTACGTTGGTAAAGGGCGAAATCGGGAAGAGGAAAACGACGCTGAAGCAGAAAGCGAAAAAACTGAAGAATAAATTCAACCGCCCGTCAGGGCGGTTGTCATATGGAGTACAGGATGTTTGATATCGGCGTTAATTTGACCAGTTCGCAATTTGCGAAAGACCGTGATGATGTTGTAGCGCGCGCTTTTGACGCGGGAGTTAATGGGCTACTCATCACCGGCACTAACCTGCGTGAAAGCCAGCAGGCGCAAAAGCTGGCGCGTCAGTATTCGTCCTGTTGGTCAACGGCGGGCGTACATCCTCACGACAGCAGCCAGTGGCAAGCTGCGACTGAAGAAGCGATTATTGAGCTGGCCGCGCAGCCAGAAGTGGTGGCGATTGGTGAATGTGGTCTCGACTTTAACCGCAACTTTTCGACGCCGGAAGAGCAGGAACGCGCTTTTGTTGCCCAGCTACGCATTGCCGCAGATTTAAACATGCCGGTATTTATGCACTGTCGCGATGCCCACGAGCGGTTTATGACATTGCTGGAGCCGTGGCTGGATAAACTGCCTGGTGCGGTTCTTCATTGCTTTACCGGCACACGCGAAGAGATGCAGGCGTGCGTGGCGCATGGAATTTATATCGGCATTACCGGTTGGGTTTGCGATGAACGACGCGGACTGGAGCTGCGGGAACTTTTGCCGTTGATTCCGGCGGAAAAATTACTGATCGAAACTGATGCGCCGTATCTGCTCCCTCGCGATCTCACGCCAAAGCCATCATCCCGGCGCAACGAGCCAGCCCATCTGCCCCATATTTTGCAACGTATTGCGCACTGGCGTGGAGAAGATGCCGCATGGCTGGCTGCCACCACGGATGCTAATGTCAAAACACTGTTTGGGATTGCGTTTTAGAGTTTGCGGAACTCGGTGTTCTTCACACTGTGCTTAATCTCTTTATTAATAAGATTAAGCAATAGCATGGAGCGAGCCTCACCATCGGGTTCGGTGAAAATGGCCTGAAAGCCTTCGAACGCGCCTTCGGTAATAATCACCTTATCTCCCGGATAAGGGGTTGCCGGATCGACAATGTCTTTCGGTTTATATACCGATAGCTGATGAATCACCGCCGATGGGACTATCGCTGGCGACGCGCCAAAGCGCACGAAGTGGCTGACACCGCGGGTCGCGTTGATAGTCGTGGTATGAATCACTTCTGGATCAAATTCGACAAACAGGTAGTTGGGAAACAATGGCTCACTGACTGCAGTACGTTTTCCACGCACGATTTTTTCCAGGGTGATCATCGGTGCCAGGCAATTCACAGCCTGTCTTTCGAGGTGTTCCTGGGCACGTTGAAGTTGCCCGCGCTTGCAGTACAGTAAATACCAGGATTGCATAATGACTCTTATCCGTTTAATCGGGGCGCAAGGATAGCAAAAGCTTTACGCTAAGTTAATTATATTCCCCGGTTTGCGTTATACCGTCAGAGTTCACGCTAATTTAACAAATTTACAGCATCGCAAAGATGAACGCCGTATAATGGGCGCAGATTAAGAGGCTACAATGGACGCCATGAAATATAACGATTTACGCGACTTCTTGACGCTGCTTGAACAGCAGGGTGAGCTAAAACGTATCACGCTCCCGGTGGATCCGCATCTGGAAATCACTGAAATTGCTGACCGCACTTTGCGTGCCGGTGGGCCTGCGCTGTTGTTCGAAAACCCTAAAGGCTACTCAATGCCGGTGCTGTGCAACCTGTTCGGTACGCCAAAGCGCGTGGCGATGGGCATGGGGCAGGAAGATGTTTCGGCGCTGCGTGAAGTTGGTAAATTATTGGCGTTTCTGAAAGAGCCGGAGCCGCCAAAAGGTTTCCGCGACCTGTTTGATAAACTGCCGCAGTTTAAGCAAGTATTGAACATGCCGACAAAGCGGCTGCGTGGTGCGCCCTGCCAACAAAAAATCGTCTCTGGCGATGACGTCGATCTCAATCGCATTCCCATTATGACCTGCTGGCCGGAAGATGCCGCGCCGCTGATTACCTGGGGGCTGACCGTAACGCGCGGCCCGCATAAAGAGCGGCAGAATCTGGGCATTTATCGCCAGCAGCTGATTGGTAAAAACAAACTGATTATGCGCTGGCTGTCGCATCGCGGCGGCGCGCTGGATTATCAGGAGTGGTGTGCGGCGCATCCGGGCGAACGTTTCCCGGTTTCTGTGGCGCTGGGTGCCGATCCCGCCACGATTCTCGGTGCAGTCACTCCCGTTCCGGATACGCTTTCAGAGTATGCGTTTGCCGGATTGCTACGTGGCACCAAGACCGAAGTGGTGAAGTGTATCTCCAATGATCTTGAAGTGCCCGCCAGTGCGGAGATTGTGCTGGAAGGGTATATCGAACAAGGCGAAACTGCGCCGGAAGGGCCGTATGGCGACCACACCGGTTACTATAATGAAGTCGATAGTTTCCCGGTATTTACCGTGACGCATATTACCCAGCGTGAAGATGCGATTTACCATTCCACCTATACCGGGCGTCCGCCAGATGAGCCCGCGGTGCTGGGTGTCGCACTGAACGAAGTGTTTGTGCCGATTCTGCAAAAACAGTTCCCGGAAATTGTCGATTTTTACCTGCCGCCGGAAGGCTGCTCTTATCGCCTGGCGGTAGTGACAATCAAAAAACAGTACGCCGGACACGCGAAGCGCGTCATGATGGGCGTCTGGTCGTTCTTACGCCAGTTTATGTACACTAAATTTGTGATCGTTTGCGATGATGACGTCAACGCACGCGACTGGAACGATGTGATTTGGGCGATTACCACCCGTATGGACCCGGCGCGGGATACTGTTCTGGTAGAAAATACGCCTATTGATTATCTGGATTTTGCCTCGCCTGTCTCCGGGCTGGGTTCAAAAATGGGGCTGGATGCCACGAATAAATGGCCGGGGGAAACCCAGCGTGAATGGGGACGTCCCATCAAAAAAGATCCAGATGTTGTCGCGCATATTGACGCCATCTGGGATGAACTGGCTATTTTTAACAACGGTAAAAGCGCCTGATGCGCGTTTGTTTTGCCCTATTTATCGATCCGACAGAGAAAGCGCATGACAACCTTAAGCTGTAAAGTGACCTCGGTAGAAGCTATCACGGATACCGTATATCGTGTCCGCATCGTGCCAGACGCGGCCTTTTCTTTTCGTGCTGGTCAGTATTTGATGGTAGTGATGGATGAGCGCGACAAACGTCCGTTCTCAATGGCCTCGACGCCGGATGAAAAAGGGTTTATCGAGCTGCATATTGGCGCTTCTGAAATCAACCTTTACGCGAAAGCAGTCATGGACCGCATCCTCAAAGATCATCAAATCGTGGTCGATATTCCCCACGGAGAAGCGTGGCTGCGCGATGATGAAGAGCGTCCGATGATTTTGATTGCGGGCGGCACCGGGTTCTCTTATGCCCGCTCGATTTTGCTGACAGCGTTGGCGCGTAAC
>ERZ791911.1563-NODE-1563-length-10441-cov-1.955036_pt1 | contig 10441 bp, 20 predicted proteins | sample MGYA00510142_ERZ791911 | MGnify/ENA primary metagenome ERZ791911 (study PRJEB30046, sample SAMN00792056) | human gut metagenome | study: EMG produced TPA metagenomics assembly of the A metagenome-wide association study of gut microbiota in type 2... | reverse complement strand
GCTCATGCGAGCAGGTCATTTTTTGTTGTCCCGAAGGGCGACCTCTATATCCTTTAGGGTCATCTCCCGGCCTTGGTCAAATTCCTCGCCGGACAGCCCCAGGTCCGTCGCCACCGATACCAGCATGGCCCAGAGTGCATGGCTGACAGTCAGTCGGCTCTCCCCTGCTTGCATTGCCTTGATCCCGGCCATCCTGGCCAGAGCGCTCGCCGCCTCCATACAGTCGTATGCATCGATGGTCTCATCAGCAGCCAGGACCATATCCCCGTCGTGTGGCTTGGACCAGCTCAGCTGGATGGCGTGCCTGAGCCCCACCATGTGCAGGGCATCAGCGGCCGTCCTGAGGGCCAGTATCTCCGCTTGACTTGCTTTTCTGATCATCTTTTCTCACCTCCTTTATGAGTAGGGTTTCCAGTTCGCTGCCCCATCGGTCTAGAATAGCCTCCAAAGCCTCAGTTGTAGGGAGCCCCGCGATCTGCAGCCCCCGATTGGCCATAGTAAGCAGGGCCTTAGCCAGGGTTTCCCGGTCGGTCTCTGTCTGCGCTTGTGCGGCCGCATGCTTGATCAGCTCGTCCGCACAGTCCAAAGCAACGCCGGGACGCATCTTAAAAGAGACAGCGCCGGTCGGTGCACTATCGTTCTTCCCGGCGGCCAGGACGGCCCACTCATCAAAGCCGGCATCACTCAGCCCTTTGATGGCCCGGGATACCGCTCCGACCTCGGCTTTGTTTTTAAACACTCTCAGCATCTCTCCTCACCTCCTTTCAGTTCATCTTTTCCAGTTCGTCGGCTTGGTCTTTACGCTTGACGCGGTCCTCGATCTCTTTGGCCAGGGCTGGGTTGACCTCGGCCAGCGTTGCCTTAATGATTTTTGTCAGGTAGGCCAGCTGTTCTTTAGGGGCCTCCAGATGGGGCGTTGCCGCTTTGAGGATGGCTAAGGCTGCGCAGGCGCTGAACCGTACGTCCATCCGCAGATCGGAGGATACGCTCATGATCTCCCGGCCGTCTTCGTCCCCCACATCATTCCCCGCTAGGATGGCCCAGTTGTCAAATCCTGCTGCCTTTAGGGCATTCTTGGCTTTATCCAGGGCAGCCTTTTGGCGGGGCGTCAGCTTTTCCTCTCGTATAAGGTCAAGATAGCTGTCATTCCTGGTCATGTTTCCGTCTCCTTTCCCGGTTGAGGTACGATGCCATGGCATCCGCCTCGCATCTGCAGTGGTAGTCCTCTTTGTAGTAGTCCTTTAAGGTCTTAGTGATCAGGACCTCCCGGAGCAGCTGGTACCGTCCTGTGGCCGGGTCCTTGACTACCTTCCAGGCCTTTTCTGTGATCCGGCAGTCGACTCCTGGCCGGGACAGGTCCGTGGTCTCCAAAAAGGTCCGCCATAAAGGGCATTTTTTTATTTTCGTCCATTGTCCTCACCTCCCTTGTCGGTGTTCCATTTTGTAGCGTCGTGCCCTGGCTCGTTTCCGATCGGCGGCACACTCCTTGCAGTAGATCTGTCGGGGTCCGGTGACCTTAAAGGTCCTGCCGCACACGGGGCAGACAGGGTCCGGCTCCAAGGCTCTCCTGGCCAGATAGGCTTTCCGGGCGGCCTCTATCCGGGCTTTTTTAAGCTCCAGATCCACAAGAGGCTGGCAGTCATGACAGTATCTCTGCATCCCGTTGATCTTGGGCACTGTTTTGCCGCACCTGGCACACACCAGCATCTGGGGCTCGCCTGTGTAGGGATCCCTGATGGGCATTTCGTCCAGTCTCGATTGCAGGCTGGGCACCTCTTCCCGGCGCCGCAGCCGGATCTGACGGGCTACCGTCCGCAGGCGGGTTCGTTTGGCCGCTTCCCGCAGGATGACCCTTGGGTCAGTCACAAACCACCGCTCAAACTCCTCGCCCTGGAAATAGCCCCGAGCAAACGGATCCCTGGGATTTTTCCAGAGGGTCAGCAGGTTGTTGGCACAGATCATCACGGCCAGCTGACTGCCCATCCGGTAGGGTCGTGTCAGCATCAGCCTCACCTCCTCTCCTTTACCTCTTGACCCGGATCTGCAGCACCTTGCCCGGCTGCAGGGTTCCCGGGTCTGTCACATCGTTGTCCGCTCGGGCCCGGTCGATGATGTCCCGGATGTCCTCTGAGCTGTCCAGCTTGGAGCAGATGTCCCACAGGCTCTGCCCCGGCAGGACCACCCGGGATACCGTATCGTACTCCGATGCGGGTCTCCCCGTCTGGGCCGTAAGGGCATCTGCCCCATGGCTCAGCAGAGTCAGCCCTGACATCACCAGCACGAGGGCTGCGATTTTGTCTGATGTTTTCATCTCAGTCACTCACCTTTCGCCGGGGCATAGGTCTCGTAAAATCCATCGTCCATCATGTCCTGGACTTTTTGGCGTTTGGCCTGCAGGTCCTCCAGATCTTTGCCCAAAATCATCACCGCGCTGGCATCCAACACCGGATGGCCATAAACGTCAATATCTCCGACTTTATCGGCCAGTTCGTCGACCGCATCGAGAAAGTCATCATCGACCAGATAAAATCTTTTCATTAGTCCAAAACCTCCTTTTTTACACCCTCCAGACTTCGGTTGGCGATTTCTACCAGAAGTGCCTGCAGCTTTTTGTTTTTCTCCTGTTCTTGTTTCAGACGTTTTTCCAATATGGCACATTCCGGATTGTATCCGGCACATCCGCTCTCCAAAATGGACATAATGTACCGCTTAGAAAACCGGACGCCAGGGATTTTCAAGGTTTTCAGTGCTCCGCTGGCCACCATTTTGTAGACCTGGGAATCGGAGTACTTCAGAATCTTCATGACTTCTTTGACCCCGATGGCCTCGTCTTCCATAGCCGTCACCTCCTTTGTTCCGACAATCTCTATACCCGAATACACATCCTCTTTTGGTATAATGCCAAGAGAAAGGAAGTGAGTTCGATGGGATACTCACGTGAAGATTGTGAAAGATTGGTTATGCTTGCAGATGATGATGGAAAAGTTCGTTATAAAGATATGCATGAAGCCTTTCCAAGTGCATCTTCAAGATTCTTTTACGACTTGATTGGGGATAATTTCCAAATGAAACATGGTTTAATTGATCCCCGTCTAATCCGTTCGATGCCTTCTCAGATTATGCTTTTCTGGGATCATTGCCCGGAAGATTACAGAGACGGGTATGAATTCAAGCCTGAGGATACGTTCCACCTTTCCGTTTCTGGTGAAAACCTCCGTTACGAAATTAAAAAAGCGGAATCTCAAGAAAGAATCACTGTAGAAACCTTGCGATGGGCCAAAATTTCAGCTCTGCTTGCATTAGTCAGTATCCTCATCACTATTTTGCAGATAGTGAAAGGATGAGCAGCAGATTGAAAAGTGTAACCGCGATGGCAACCCAGACATATCTTCTTGCCAATCGGATTTCCTCCTGAAATGTTTCGGGGGTATAATCCCACCAATCTTTCAGCCTCATGATCAAATGGGGCTCTTTCTTTTTCCCCTCTTCAGTCATCTGCATCCACATGGTCAGCCAACGCCTTACGTGGATTTGAATATCCGAGAGCCTCTGCAACATCCTTGCCAACAAACCAAGGCTCATTATTGATAATCAAAGTTCTGACACTACCAAACTTTTGGTTTTGAAAAATTTCTACTTTTTCCATTTGGGAACTCCTTTTTGATTTTTACTCACTTTAAGTGAGATTTTGAGTCAAAAAAAAAGTCGGACGATATGCCAAAGTGCTTTATTAGCAGTACTTTTACGGCATCCCTGGGCATGCGTTCGCCCTGTTCATACATGTAAATAGTCGACTCACTGACTCCGATTTGCTTGCCTAAATGACTCACAGACTCTCCACGTTGCTCCCGCAACTCGCGGAGTTTTTTTCCAATGGTTTTACGATCAATGGATACCATGCTTTTCACCTCCGTTCTCACTTTCAGTGTAATTATATCACTTTAAGTGTATATGTCAACAGCGTATTGTGAAATTCTTCTTGAAATTATTACACAAAAAGTGTAATATTAAGATGTGGAAACGAAAGGGGATGAGGAAATGCCTGAGTTCAAAGATAGATTAAAACAGATGAGACAGTCTGCTGGTTTGACACAAAGTGAGCTAGCAGAAAAATTGGGAGTATCTACCAGTACAGTATCTATGTATGAAGTTGGAAGCAGAAAACCTAGCTTTGAAATTTTAGAGCAGCTTGCAGACTTTTTTAACGTAGACACAGACTATCTTATGGGGAAGGCTTCTCGAAGTGTTTACTACTTGGATCCAGAAACGGCCAAACTAGCGCAAGAATTGAAAGATAATCCTGGCCAGAGAATCCTATTTGATGCATCCAGAAATTTGACTCCTGAAGATATAAAAGTAGTGATGACTGTAATTAAGGGCCTGAAGGCCAAAGAAGGAATCGATGAATGACTATTATCCTGACTTATCAACCACTCCCCCCTAATGTTCCCGCATTAGTCCATGCCAACCCCGATGATACCTATACGATTATCGTAAACCAGAACCTATCCGAAGAGAGTCGCAAAGAAGCTATACGGCATGAAGTCAAGCATATTACAGGAGGCGATTTGTTCAAAGAAGGCAGCGTAAACACCATAGAAACTTCCTGTCATGGTGACACCGCTAATTTTCGGATTAGTGAGAATCTGGAGTTCTATGTGAAGGATGGAGATTGAAAGGATGCGTTATTATGAGTAATTTATTAGAAAACATAGATGAAAGGCGCTATAAATCAGCTATGACTGCCGAATTAACCCCATTAAGTATTGATACTTCAGCTAGAACTGGAAGATTTGCCGGCAGTGATGGCGAAATCTACGACACAACTTTATTTGATTGTACCTGCACAGACTTTAAATTAAACGGTGAGACTCTTGCTTGTAAGCATATACTTCGTCTGGCAATGGAACTTAAGTTGATACCAAACGATGGAATGGTCTCAGATGTACAAAGTGCCTACGCAAAATATTATCTTGGTGTGCTTAAAACATTTGCGAAAACAGCGCCATTAATGGAGTCCATACGCTTAATTTCTGTAATTCTGAAACTATTAAAGTCTTCCGGCTATTCCTGTCAGGATGATATTTTGTCATTCGCTGGAGTACCCGATCTGATGAGCTCAGGTCTTTTTGAGTTAACGAAAACGAAAAAATATAAAACGAAAAAGGATTATAAAAAAGATTTCAGCTCCATCCAAAAAGTGGTAGAAGCCCGCGTTGGCAAATTTGTTATAGAATCCATAGATTATGAACCCTTATTCGACGCATTAAAGGATATAACCTCAAGTGAGATTTAAAAACTGTTTTAAAATTTAAGGAGATATGCCCTGCTCTGAAACGCCCTGGCGAGGCTGCCAAAACTAAATATTGAACACTCTTGACAACCGTTGGTATAATATAAAAAAAGGAGGTATGTCCTATGCAAACCCTGGATAAGCCCATCCGGATCAATGCTGACAGCTTGAAAAAACAATATGAAGCACATATCTCCCGCTGTCAGGGCATTGCCCGGGAGGTAGAAAAATGGGGAAAGAAAACGAAACCCAATCTGGACTTTCTGAAACAACATCGCTGATTGATTTCCTTTATGTGGATGAATCTCGAGTAGATTCGCTGATTTCTCAGTTACGGAACGGAACCCTCAGGAGTGTGACCAAAACGGTCGGAACTTCTGAGGGTTCTTCTATATCCGGAAAAGGTGATCTGAAGGTTGTCGGCGGACAAATCAAGCTAGAGAATCAATCAGAGGAGTCTGCTGCAGAGAAATATGATCCTTACCACAATAAAATCATCCAGCTCCTTCAAGATCTGTCGCTTCCTGTCCAGGATTCCCTCGAAGGGGAGTATTCTGGCCGGCTGGTAAATTTGCTAGGTAAGGTCCGCATCAGAGACATACAGTCGGTAAAAGCCTTGTTCCCTCTTATGCTGAAAAATCAGAAACTGTTTGGGCTAAACAAAGCGATCGTCCAAACGATCAAAGGGGTCAGCGACGTCGTGCAGGCCTTGAGCGATTCTATCGAGCTTTCCGTAGAACTTCAAGACGGAATCCGAGTTGCCGGGAATCTGAAAGAAAGCGGGCTATCCATACGACAGGCAGATCTCGCCCGCACCTATGGAGCTGAACTTCCTGGCGAATGGTATGTAATGGGGATCCTGGACTACACCCCGCGTCAAAATGGAACGTCTATCGGTGCTGCGATCCAGTCTATTGAGAACATTATGGATCAGTATACTGATGCAGTCCGTTCTCTTTATTCAGCATCCACCTATTCCATCATTCCTATCCTGATTTTCAGGGTAATCAAATAAAAAATCATTTGAAAATCGTTACAAAATCAAACGATTCTCAAATGATTTCAAAAGCAACGAAAAAAAATCCCTGCCGGTACCGCAAATACCAGCAGGGAAAAGCGTAACCCACCTACCAAAGGGGTTTACTCTATAATTGTACCACAGAGGCCCCTTTCTGCCCAGAAGGAGGCCGATTTTTTATGGAATATAGTTTCAGTTATCGAGAAAAGAACGGATCTATATGCCTAATCTTGTCTTACAAGGTCGGGAAAAGATGGAAGCAGAAGACCAAACAAGGGTTCAAGACCCAAAGGGAAGCCAGAAAGTACCAGGATACTCTCCTAGCCCAGGTAAAAGAAACCGCTGGGCTGACGGATGATATCCGACTGAAGGATATCTCCCTCCGGGATTTCTTCCCGATTTTTGCCCGGGACAGGGAAAATGCTCTTGCTTATAATACGCTGCGTAACTACCATGACGGGATTGCCAGCCTTGGCTCCGTGGCAGATATCCCCATCCGGGATCTAACCACAGCAGAAGTGGTAAATGCCCTGATGGCATCTGAATGCAAACCCAGCAGCAGGAAGTCACGGCTGCGGTTTATCACCCCAGTCCTGGAGCATGCTCTGAAAATGTACAACATCATAAAGGTCAACCCCGCCAAAGGAATCAAGCTTCCCCAGGACAAGACCCCGAAAACGCTGCGGGCTTTCACCAGGGAAGAGCTGGCCGCCTTGCTGAAGCTCCTGGAGCCCTGGCCGCTCCGGCATCTGGTGGTGACCCTGGGGGCTGGTACTGGTATGCGTTTCGGAGAGATAGCCGGCCTTTCATGGTCCGCCATCGACTGGAACCGGCAGACCATCACAGTGCGGCAGCAGTACGCCCAATCTGCGCACAATCAGTACAGCATAGGACCCTGCAAGACGGCCAACAGCAACAGGATCATCCCGGCTTCAGCGGCAGTCCTTCAGGAGCTCAAAACATGGCAGAAAACGCAGCCAATGACCATTACCGGGACAGTCTTCCCCCTGGACCGTATGCCTACGGAGCGTACCAGCATCAACACCCTGATCCGGAAACATTTTCCCGGCCGTTCTCTGCATTCCCTGCGACACACCTTTGCGACGCTGCTGTTGTCCAGGACGGGAGATATTAACCTAGTGGCTCACATATTGGGAGATACCGTAGCCACCGTCTCAGCCATCTATGTGAATTACACCGAAGACATCAACCAGGTTGCGGTCAAGGCCATAGGATCCCTGTACTAAAAATATTTTTGCCGTATTTTTGCCGTGAGCGCAAAAAAGCCCGTATCCACTAGGGGTACGGGCTTTAAATTACTTATTTCGGATAATTGGAAGAAGTATTTTCTTTCAGCAGCACATCGTGTGCCCCGCCTTCCACCAGGCTGGTGGCGGATACCAGGGTCAGTTTGGCCTTTTTCTGCAGTTCGGGGATGGTGAGAGCCCCGCAGTTGCACATGGTGGACCGCATCTTGGAGATGGTCAGGTTCACGTTGTCTTTCAGGCCGCCGGCGTAAGGAACGTAGGAATCCACCCCTTCTTCGAAGGACAGCTTCTTGTCCCCGCCCAGGTCATACCGCTGCCAGTTCCGGGCACGGGCGGAACCTTCGCCCCAGTATTCCTTCATGTAGGTGCCGTTGATGTTCACCTTGTTGGTGGGGGATTCGTCGAACCGGGCGAAATACCGGCCCAGCATCAGGAAGTCGGCGCCCATGGCCAGTGCCAGGGTCATGTGGTAGTCGTACACGATACCGCCGTCGGAGCAGATGGGTACGTAGATGCCGGTTTCCTTGTAGTATTCGTCACGGGCCTTGGCCACTTCGATAACGGCAGTAGCCTGGCCCCGGCCGATACCCTTCTGTTCCCGGGTGATGCAGATGGAGCCGCCGCCGATACCGATCTTTACGAAGTCAGCGCCGCATTCCGCCAGGAACCGGAAGCCTTCCGCGTCAACCACGTTGCCGGCCCCTACCTTGACGGAATCACCGTATTTGTCCCGGATCCATTTCAGGGTCCGTTTCTGCCATTCGCTGTAGCCTTCGGAAGAGTCGATGCACAGTACGTCCGCACCGGCTTCCACCAGGGCCGGTACCCGCTGTTCATAGTCACGGGTGTTGATGCCGGCGCCTACCACATGGCGTTTCTGGCTATCCAGCAGTTCCAGGGGATACTGTTTGTGGGTGGAATAGTCTTTCCGGAACACCATGTACATCAGGTTGCCCTCTTTGTCGATAATGGGCAGGGTGTTCAGTTTGTGTTCCCAGATAATATCGTTGGCCTGTTTCAGGGTGATGTCGCTGCTGCCGACCACCATGTCAGCCACCGGAGTCATGAAGTTCTTGACCTGATCTTCCATGTTCATCCGGCTGATCCGGTAGTCACGGCTGGTAACGATCCCTTCCAGATGGCCGTTTTTGCTGCCGTCGCTGGTAACAGCCATGGTGCTGTGACCGGTTTTTTCCTTCAGAGCCAGTACATCGGCCAGGGTGCTGTCCGGACGCAGGTTGGAATCGCTGACCACGAACCCAGCCTTGAAGCTCTTGACCCGGGCCACCATGGCGGCTTCGCTTTCGATGGTCTGAGACCCGTAGATGAAGGAGATGCCCCCTTCCCGGGACAGGGCGATGGCCATGTTGTCGTCGGAAACGGACTGCATGATAGCGGAAACCAGGGGAATATTCAGGGTCAGAGCCGGTTCTTCACCCTTTTTGAATTTCACCAGCGGAGTCTTCAGACTCACATTTGCCGGAATGCATTCGCTGGAAGAATATCCAGGAACTAAAAGATACTCGCTGAAAGTATGGGCAGGTTCATCATAGATAAAAGCCATTGTATATCCCCCTTTGAAATATTTTTCTCATTTTAGCACCAGTCTGTCACAAATGCAACAGGTTTTTCTGGTTTTTTCCTTCAGAAGTCTATCTGTTACGGAAACAGACCGCAGGGGCTGGAATACTTCTGCGGTCTGTAACATCATCTTATTTCGTCTTCAGCCGGCGGAGGGCTCTCCAGGCAATGTCCTGGCGGAAATGGGCCCCGTCGAAGTGGATCTTGTCCACCGCGTCATAGGCTTTCTGCTGGGCGGCAGGGATGCTGTCAGCCACAGCAGTGACCCCCAGCACACGGCCTCCGTTGGTGAGGATCTTCCCGTCCTCTTCCCGGGTGCCGGCGTGGAACACCACCACGTCTTCCATGGCTCCCGCAGCCTTCAGGCCGGTAATGGGCAGACCCTTTTTGTAGGATCCGGGATAACCGCCGCTGGCCATGACCACGCACACGGCGGACTTGTCGCTCCATTCACCATTTCAGGCTTCAGGGTGCCTTTGGCGCAGGCCACCATGATTTCTGCCAAATCGCTTTTCAGCAGGGGCAGCACCACCTGGGTTTCCGGATCCCCGAACCGGGCGTTGAATTCAACCACCTTCACGCTGTCCCCTTTGATCATGAGACCGGCGTACAGGCAGCCGGAATAAGGCCGTCCTTCCTTGGCCAGGGCGTCCACAATGGGCCGCAGCACTTCCTTCACAGTCTTTTCCTTCAGGGCGTCGGTCATTACCGGTGCCGGGCAGTAAGCCCCCATGCCCCCGGTGTTGGGCCCCTGGTCCCCGTCGTTCACCCGTTTGTGGTCCTGGGCAGCCAGCATGGGCACAATGGTCTTCCCGTCGGTGAAGGCCAGGAGGGAGGCTTCCTCCCCTTCCATGAACTCTTCGATGACCACCCGGTTGCCGGCGCTGCCGAACTTGTGGGCACCCATCATTTCATCCAGGGCATCCAGGGCTTCGTCCTTGGTCATGGCCACCACGACCCCTTTGCCGGCAGCCAGGCCGTCCGCCTTGATCACAATGGGAGCGCCTTTTTCTTCCACAAAGGCTCTGGCATCTGCCAGGTTGTCGCATACTTTAAAGAAGGCGGTGGGCACTCCGTACTTCTCCATCAGTTCCTTGGAGAAGATCTTGGAGCCTTCGATTTCCGCCGCTTTGGCACTGGGCCCGAAAATGGTCAGACCCCGGGCGTTGAACACATCCACGATGCCGGCCACCAGAGGAGCTTCCGGCCCCACCACCGTCAGATCGATGGCGTGCTTTTCCGCCCAGTCCGCCAAACCGTTCAGATCCGTAATGTCCAGGT
>ERZ791911.1554-NODE-1554-length-10469-cov-18.086326_pt1 | contig 10469 bp, 5 predicted proteins | sample MGYA00510142_ERZ791911 | MGnify/ENA primary metagenome ERZ791911 (study PRJEB30046, sample SAMN00792056) | human gut metagenome | study: EMG produced TPA metagenomics assembly of the A metagenome-wide association study of gut microbiota in type 2... | reverse complement strand
ATTTTTATTTTATGCGCTCCGCGCAATTTTACGCGAAGCGATTTTCGGCATGGACAGGCTTGACACCCGGAGGGGGTGAGGCTCAATCTACGGGAAAGCTGTCGAGCTTGCTCGAAAGGAGATCCCGTAGATTGGGACTCAGAGCTCCCTAAGGAGCGGAAGGCTGTCCATGCCCATTTTCCTTAAAATCTTCTCTTCGTGCTTTTCGTGTCCTGCGTGGACAATACCCCATAACGATGGCAACACAGCGCCCACCAGGGAGCGGAAGCCTGTCCATGCCCATTTTCCAATAATCTCTACAGTGGAATGAGTAAAAAAAGGAATATTAAAAAGGAGTGCAAAAGAAAAATAAATGTTTATATATTTATATACACGAATGAATCACAGAGAAAAGTGAGATAAAAAGGAAATTATATTTCTTTATATAAATATATACTATAAGAAGATAGTTATTTATATATTTAAATACAACGGACGAAGACTCGCATCTGTTTATTTATATATTTATATGTATCTATTTATATTTATGTAATAGTGCAACATAAAGTTATTTATATATTTACATATTTATATACACGCAAAGAGAAAATAGATATTTATAAAAAGGAATATATAGATATATAAACAATCCTGGAATTAACATGGATAAATAAATAACCACATATTCCAGCATTTAAATAAAAATATAAATATCCCCGCTCGAAAGCATAAATCTGCGCCCTAACCTGCACCACAGCCCAAAATCCGCCCTTACTGCGACAAAAATCGTGAAAAGTCAGGCCCAAAACGCTCCCTAACTGCGACAAAAAAAATGAAATGTCAAGCCGAAAAGCCCCCTAACTGCGACAAAAATCGTGAAAAGTGCTCGGTAAATGCAGGTATGGCTGGGTTCGGTAGGCCGCTGCTTTGCAGCGGCGAGCATTCTCGCGCACTCTCGGCCATTCTTGGGCCCAAAAGCCCCCTGGCACCGCTAATCCGCCGCCATAACGCTCCTCCCCGCCTTGAAACGCCCTAAAACGTCCTAAAAATCGGCGGCCTAAGGGCCGCCTTCCTTCTCTATACCCCTTAAAATTTTAATTATTTCCTTTCAAAGAGTTTGAAGTCTTTTTCGGTAGTCATTACTCTCATAGATTATTTAGGGCCGCGTAACTCACTGAGTGTCAACAGCCCCGCGACCCCTTCGGCGACAAAAAAGTAACATGCCGCGACAAATAGGGAAGATTTGTGCGACAAATTAGGAACATCTCGGCGACAGATAGGGAAGATGTTTCACGCAACTACGACAAATTAGGAACTTCTGCGGCGACAAATAGGGAAGTTCCACGGTTTTTGGTAGTTTTTCTTGACGAAAACGGCCTTTTCCGCGCTTTTTAATGTTTCACGCACATTTTTCCGCTTTACAAAGTCATTTTTTTGTCGCGTCGGGAACGCTTTAATTACAGACTTTTACAAACTTCTGCGACAAAATAGGAACATTTCATTCTTTTGTCGCCGAACTTCCCGCGACAGATAAGGAATTTGCTGTGCTTTCTTGACAAATACAAATCTCGTGTTTGAGACAAAAACAGATAAAACCGCTTTGTGTCAGCGCCAAGGGCTTTGGCCCTTTGCCATTTGTGGGTTGAGGGCTTGTGAGAGGCGTTGCCTCTCCCCGCCCTCATCCCGCAAATGTCAGATTCTCCTTCGTCGAATCTTGGCGCTGACACAAAGAAAACCTTTAAAACCTGCGATACCTCTACTATAACGGATACCTCCGGATATACACAATATGGCTTCGAGCAGGCACTGACCCCGGAGAGCATGAGCGGGTAACTTCGAGCTTGCACGTACCCGGAAATCATGAGCGGGTAGCTTCGAGCTTGCACTGACCCAGGAGGGTATGAGCGGGTAGCTTCGAGCAGGCACTGACCCCGGATGGGTCACACCATGACGGCTCAGGGTGAGCACTGACCCCAGAGGGGTCACACCATCAATGACCCCAGGTCGTCGAACGGGCGTGGTGGCGCAGCGAAGCAAGCCACACGACCGTGAGCGACCTGGGGTAAGAGCGGGGAGAGTGGAAAGACCTCGGAGAGGTCTCACGTGGACAGCAGGACAAATATCGAAGCATCTTGTTGAAAGAAGAGGAAAATTGTCATGGACAGGCTTTCGCTCCTTAGGGAGCTATGGGTCTGTGGCACTGGGGTGGGTCTCTGGCGAGCAAGCTCGCCCGCCCCACCCCGGTGCCACAGACCCACACCTTTGGTGTCAAGCCAGCCCATGACGAAAATCGCTTCGCGTAAAATTGCGCGGAGCGCATAAAATATTGCAGTCGATAACGGTGTACTATATGAGCGGTATGCTCTATTTTATGCCCGGAGGGCAATTTTACGCGAAGCGATTTTCGGCATGGACAGGCTTGGACCCCCGTAGGGGGTGGTGCTGTCGTTATGGGGTAGCCGCGAGCTTGCTCGCAAGGATACCCCATAACGACGGCACCACAGCGCCCATCAGGGAGCGGAAGGCTGTCCATGCCTATTTTCCTTAAAATCTTCTCTTCGTGTCTTTCGTGTCCTTCGTGGATAAAAGATATGCTCTGCTGTCCACGTGAGACCTCTCCGAGGTCTTTCCACTCTCCTCGCTCTATACCCCAGGTCGCTCGGTGCCGGGAGGTTGCGCTGCGCGCCGCCCTCCCGTCGCCTCGACGACCTGGGGTCATTCACGGTGTGACCCCTCCGGGGTCAGTGCTCCTCGCTACATACCGCATATAGCCGGGGTCAGTGCTCCTCGCTACATACCGCATATAGCCGGAGTCAGTGCACAACCATTACATACCGCATGGCGCCGGGGTCAGCGTTTCGTCGACGCTGGGTCAGCATTTCGTCGACCAAGTGTAAGTCACTATCCCTCCTAATTACAGGCTGTGGTATCGCATGTTTTTACGGTTTTTCTTGCTGTGCTGCAAGCCTGAGGAACGAAGGCGGTTTCTTCTCCGGGACCGGCATGCCGAAGCTTGCTTCGGAGCATGCCGGTACCGGAGAAGAAACATAGGGCGCAGCCCTTGCATCACAGCAAGGGTTTTCCTTGTTTTTGTAAAAGGGCATCACGGCAAGCGGAAATACTAAATCCTGTCTACCTTGATCAGCAGCAGCAATCAGCAGGGATGGTTGTCAATCTATCAGCGATAATTGTTTTTTGCCGAAATTCTGCATCTTTCTTCTATAAATATCCTACTTTCTGTCACTAACTTATATATAATAATGTATACCTGCGTAAATTGCATTGATTGTTACATTTACACCTATGCAATCGATTACACTGTTAATTAGCGGGAATTTTATTAAAAAAATTATTCCCCTTGAAAAGATTCCATATCTTTGCCACCGAAAACCAGTCACAGATGCTTTTGAACTTTATGGTATCCAATAAAAGAACAATGACCCGACAGCTGTTGGGTATAGCTATATTCCTCCTCAGCTGCTGTCATATACAGCCAGCCAGCGCCCAGGACTTCGCCCTGAAGACGAACCTCCTCGGGTGGGCCACGACATCCCTCAATGCCGGTGCCGAATGGGCCACGGGGACGCGCCACTCCATGCAAGTCTTTGGCACGATGAACCCCTGGACCTTCAACGACGGCAAGCGCGTGCGCTTCTGGAATGTCATGCCCGAGTACCGCTACTGGACCTGCCGCACCTTTGGCGGTTCCTTCTTCGGTATCCACGCCCTCGGCGGTCAGTATAATATAAGGAATGTGGACCTGCCGTTTAAGACGCTCCCCAAGCAGGGCAAGGACGGCCGCCACTACGAAGGCTGGTATATCGGTGGCGGTGTCACCTACGGCTACCAGTGGCTGCTCTCCAAGCACTGGAACCTCGAAGCGGAGATCGGCGTGGGCTACGCCTACAGTCCCTACAAGCTCTACGGCACCTGCAAGCGATGCCTGAACAAGGACCACCGCAACTACGTCGGACCGACAAAGGTGGGAATATCGCTGGTGTACTTTCCGTAAAGCCCCACCCGTCGCGGCCGGAGGCCGTGACACCCTCCCCCTAAAGGGGAGGGACAGATATGAACCAAGAAACCATTGCTTACCTTGGTATGATGGCGGCCCCCAGTTACCCCATACACCCCATTCACCCCAGTTACCCCTTTCACCCCATTCACCCCAGAAAAAAAGAACCCAATCAAGAACAATGAATAACACGCTGATCATCACACTCCTGCTGGCCACAGCAGCGCTGACACCCGCCACGGCACAGACCGTGCAGGCCATCTCGGCAAAGGCTGCCACGCCACAGGCCACCTCGGCGAAGGCTGTCACGCCGCGTGCCGCCAACGGCCGTATCCCCGTGGAGGCCATACGCCTGGAGCGGCAGGGCGACGCGATGAATGTCGCCTTCCGCCTGCGCCTCGACAGTCTGCGCATCCGTGGCGAGCAGCAGCTCGTCCTCACGCCCTTCCTCGCCGGACACCGCGACACCGTATCCCTGAAGCCTGTCTACCTCAACGGCCGGGCCCAGGAGATCCGCGACAGACGCCATGACGTCACCTACCCTGCCGACGCCGTCGTCATCCGACGCCACAACGGTGAGGCACAGCAGGTGGAGTACACCGCTCAGGTGCCCTACGAGCGTTGGATGCACCGCGCCACACTCCTCTTCTCCGAGGACCTCTGCGGCTGTGGCAGACCCGGGAACATGGACACCGTCACCGTCCACCGACCCGCCGACCTACCCCTCTTGCCCTACGTGCAGCCCACGGCGGAGGCTCAGAAGGTACGCCACGAAGAGGGATCAGCATATATCGCCTTCAAGCTCGACAAATACGACATCCTGCCCAACTTCCGCAGCAACCGCGCCGAGCTCGACAAGATCATCAAGACCATCGACCTGGTACGTGCCGACAGCAACGTCACCTTCACCGGTGTCGGCATCCACGGCTACGCCTCTCCCGATGGCAACTACAACCATAACGCCAAGCTCGCAGCGAACCGCTCCAAGGCTGTCACCGACTATGTCAGCAAGCTCTACAGCTTCAAGCCCGGCATCTGCACCACGGCATCGACACCGGAGGACTGGGACGGTTTCATCCGCCGCATGAAGGACGGCGCCCTCGGCAGTAAGTCGGCCTGGGCACTCCGCATCGCCGAGGACGCCACGCTGACACCCGACGAGAAAGAGGCCAAGCTCCGCTACGACGGGCCCGCCTACAAAGCCATCCTCGCCGACATCTTCCCACCCCTCCGCCATACCGACTACACGGTGACCTACACCGTGCGCCCCTTCACCGTCGAGGAGTCGCTGCGTATCATGCGCTCCAACCCCAAGCAGCTCAGCCTCCAGGAGTTCTACCGCATCGCCCAGACGATGACGCCGGGCAGCAAGGAGTTCAACGAGGTCTTCGCCACAGCCCAGAAGTTCTTCCCCGATGACGAGGCTGCCAACACCAACGCCGCCGTGACGCGTCTCAACGCCATCACCCCGCGCATCAACGCCGAGGGCTATGAGCCCACCGCCGAGGAGCTCGCCACCATCGACGCCTACCTCAGCAAGGCAGGAAACGGGAGTGTGGCACAGCAGGCGCGCGAGGTACGCGCTGAGATGACACCGTAGGGGCGGGGTTTATCCCCGCCCTAACCCCAAGGGACAAATAAAAAACAACACCCTGCGGGGTGAGGGCGGCCACGGTGGGCCGCCCCTACAGCAATACCCGTTATACCCTGCGGGGTTAGGGCGGGGATAAACCCCGCCCCTACAGCAATACCGAGCCTTCCTACGGCACTGCCCCCGGAGATCATACCACGGACAGCTCGGTGCGGGCACTGACCCCGGAGGGGTCACACCATGAATAACCCCAGGTCGTCGAACGGGCGCGGGGGCGCCGCGAAGCAAGCCACCGCGACCGTGAGCGACCTGGGGACAGAGCGAGGAGAGTGGAAAGACCTCGGAGAGGTCTCACGTGGACAGCAGGACATATCAAGTCCTCCGCTCCGCCGCCACCCCCGAGCCGCTTCACCTTTGAACCCCGACACAATATAGTATATAAACATTTAAATAATCAATTATAAAAATTGCCTCCTTCGCCCTTTGGGGTCGGGGGGGGGTATTTCAAAAATTCAAATCAAACCTATGGTTAAAATCAACAAGACCCTGGGCCTGGCGCTCCTGACAGCGCTGGCCGCAAGTTGCTCAAGCGACAACGATGTCGCACAGTCAAACAACCCTGAAATCGAGAACGGTGAGGCTGCTTATGCAACACTCCGCATCGATCTGCCGACACAGCAGGGCGTCCGTGCCCTAGAAGGTTTCGACGACGGCCTCGCCTCTGAGTACACCGTCAACGACGCTAAGCTCCTCGTGTTCAAGAAAGGTACTGCAACTTCAGAGGGTGAATATACCTTCGTAGAGAGCGTGGACCTCGGTAACATGAACCCTTGGAAAGACCAAAAATCTGGTGGTATCACGACAACGGCCAACGTCACTGCAGAGTTGAAGAATGTATCTCAAACGGACCTTACTGAAAACAACATCTATGGTCTCGTCATCTTGAACAACAAGAAGAGTGCTGACGGCAAAGATTTGAAGATTGCCCTTCCTTCTAAAGAAGGTACTACCTACTCCGCTTGGAATGTGCCTGATAATGTAACTTCCTCAAGCATGACGGATATTTCCAATGGTATCGTCATGGCTAACGCGCCTGAGTGGCAAACTTCAGGTGACCCGAAGACTCTCGTACCTATTGATGTTACTAAGGTTAAGCCTACTGCGGCTCAGGCCGAGGCTGCCGGTGCCGCTGCGACCATTCATGTTGAGCGCGGACTCGCAAAGGTCACTATGGCTCCCTTTACGGAGACGCATCCTACCGGTAGCAGTTATTCCAATGACAATGTCGCTATTGATGCTTGGACACTCGACGTCACAAACAAGTACTCATTCCCTGTACACAACATTAACGGACTGTCAGGTAATGATAATTACGCAAAAATTTGGGCAAGCACTGCTGAAACGACTACTGTAGGAGATAAAACAGTTACGTCCGCTCGTTTCCACGATACAACTGATAACACTTTCAAGCGTGTCTACTGGGGTATAGACCCGAACTATGATAGCAAAACCCAACAACTCAACCTGGCTACATCTCTCGATGATTGCAAGAAAGCCTTCACCATGGTGCACGACATGGATGCTAATGGACAGAAAGCTGCCTTCAAGACCGACTTCGGAATCGATCATCCTCAGTACTGCCTGGAGAACACCTTCGACATCAACAACATGACACAGGGTCAGACCACTCGTGTCGTCATCAAGGCTACCTATAAGCTCGGTGATAATACAGCAGCTACTTTCTTTAAGATTGCAAAAAAGCCTGAATTGTATAATGAGACTAATTTCAAGCAGATTATCACCTCTTATCTTTCTACTCTGGGCTTGACAGAAACGACAGATTATACTCTGACACTCAATGATAAAAATAATGACATGACTGCTGCTGGTACACGTGCTTTCAATGAACATAACTTCACGATTGCAACTAGCAGTAAAACTACCGAAACAGCTGCAACTCTCGCAAGCAAAGTAAATTCATATCTGAATGGTGAGGTAAGCACCTATCCCGATGGTGTCTGCTACTATATCGGCCGCATCAAGCACTTCGGTGATGACGAGACTCCATGGAACGCTGGTGAGTTATATGGTACAAATAATCTGAGATACCTCGGCCGTTACGGTGTGCTCCGTAACAACTGGTACAGCCTGTCTATCAACAGCATCAGCGGTCCCGGTGAGCCTATCGTGCCTCCAGTGGTTCCTGAGAATCCGGATGACGATAACAACCACTACATCAACCTCAGCGTCAAGATCCTGCAGTGGGCTAAGAGAAGTCAGAACCTGGATCTGTAGCCCCACCCGACGCGGCCGGAGGCCGCGCCACCCTCCCCCTAAAGGGGAGGGACTGATTTGAACCAAGACACCGAGTTGGGTGTTGGGTGTTAGGTGTTAGGTGTTAATGGTTTGTCCCAAGACACCGGTGACACCGTAGGGGTGGGCCCCCGTGGCCGCCTTAACCCCAACACAACATTCCCCACCGTAGGGGCGGGGTTTATCCCCGCCCTAACCCCAAGGGACATATAAAAAACAATATCCTGCCGTGTGAGGGCGGGCACGGAGGGCCGCCCCTACGGCAATACCCGTTATACCCTGCGGGGTGAGGGCGGGGATAAACCCCGCCCCTACGGTGATACCAGCAATACCGCAATACCGGCAAAACCGCAATACCGGCAAAACCGCAATACCGGCAATACCGGCAATACCCTTTAAGCAACCAGTAAGAGAAATTTTTATATACCTTTAAAAATTAGACATGAGACTGACGAAGCTTTGGACCATTCCCGTCACCGTGCTGCTGCTCACCGCTTGCAGCACAGAGACGCTGACCGACAGCACCACCACCCCCACGGGTGACGATGCCGTCAGCTTCGCCCGGCTCAATGTCAACCTGCCCAGTGTCCCCACGACACGCGCCTACACCCTTGACGCGGGTGCCGACGCGGAATTCAAGGTCAGTGACACCCGTGTCTTCCTCTTCCAGGGTAGCAGCGCAACCCCCGAGGACGAATACACCTTCCTCTACGAGGCTGAGCCCACGGAGTGGCTCCCCGATAAGGCCGTCTCGGGTGACGAATACCAGGGTTCTGAGTCCTTCATCATCAAGCTCCAGGGTGCCAACAAGTCCTATTCTAACCTCTACGCCCTCGTCGTCCTCAACGGCGACAACATCCCCGCCCCTTATGCCAACGAGACCTTCGGCGACTACAATGCCGCTGTCTCCATTACCAATGGTGTTACCTCAGACTATTTAGGTGGTACCGCCAATGGTTTCTTTATGGCCAATGCCGCCAACGGCAATGCTGCCAACGACAAGGCCGACCCCACCGTCCTCGTAAAACTCACCCCCTACAACTCCCCCGATGCCGCCAGGAAAGGTCCGGGCAACAATATCTATGTGGAGCGCAACGCCGTGAAGGTGACGGTGACGAAAGCCCAGGAAGCCTACACGCTGAAGAGTGACGCCAATGTCAAGGTCACTCCCCTCGCCTGGACACTCACAAATACGAATCTAAAGATGTACCCCTTCCACAAGGTCACAGGCCTCCGGACAGGCGATAACAGCTATACAGACATCTGGTCCTCTACGGCCTCCGACGGTACCACCGTTGCCTGCCGCTTCCTCGGTCATGCCTTCGACGGCTTCCGTCGCACGCTGTGGTCCATGGACCCGAACTACTCCACGCCCCTGACGACAGCCGAGGCCTGCGCCGCCGAATTCCATGTCGCCACGGCCGGTGAGGTGACGACGGCTTTCTCCACCTCCGCCACGGAGACGGCTAAGGCCGTCTACTACCCCCTCTACTGTGCCGAGAACACCTTCGACATCGCCCACATGATGAAAGGTCAGACCACCGCCGTCATCGTCAAGGCGAAGTTAACAGGCACCACCGATGCCGCCTATGCCAATGAAGCTCAAGCCGCCGCCAAGCCGCACCGCTTCACACGTGGCAATACTTCCGGAGAAACAGACAATATCTATGTCACTCCTGGCCATGTATGGTCGGAGGCTGGTTTCGCCGTACAGGTGGCCAAAGCCGCCACCGCGTCCTTCGGCATCACGGTGGAGACGAACAATGTCGACCTTTCTCCCCTCCTTGGCAAGGTCAAGACATCGCTGACGGCTGAAAACTTCACGGGTCTCAAAAAGAATGGTGCTGACTTTACGCCCACCGACGAGCTCAAGGACTTGAATATCGAGATTGGCCCTATCACGGGCTATGCCGGTGGCATCTGCTACTATATCGCCTACATCCGCCATTTCGATGACAAGGAGACGCCGTGGCAGAGTGGCGACCCCACCTATGGCGGTGACAACGCGAAATACCTCGGTCGCTACGGTGTTGTCCGCAACAACTGGTACGACCTGTCCATCCATGACTTTGCCTACCCCGGCAGTCCTGATATCCCCACCCCGAACCCCGAAGACCCCGACGACGACAACAGCGTCATCCAGCTCAACGTCAAGGTCAACCCCTGGGCCAAGGAGACCACGAGGATCGTGCAGCTCGAATAGCCCCACCCGACGCGGCCGGAGGCCGCGCCACCCTCCCCCTAAAGGGGAGGGGAAGATATGAATCAAGACACCGAGTTGGGTGTTGGGTGTTGGGTGTTAGGTGTTAATGGTTTGTCCCAAGACACCGGTGACACCGTAGGGGCGGGGTTTATCCCCGCCCTCACCCCAAGGGGTATTGCTGGTGACACCGTAGGTGCGGGCACTGACCCCGGAGGGGTCACACCATGAATGACCCCAGGTCGTCGAACGGGCGCGGGGGCGCCGCGAAGCAAGCCACCACGACCGTGAGCGACCTGGGGACAAAGCGAGGAGAGTGGAAAGACCTCGGAGAGGTCTCACGTGGACAGCAGGACATATCAAAACATCCG
>ERZ791911.1527-NODE-1527-length-10607-cov-2.345811_pt1 | contig 10607 bp, 18 predicted proteins | sample MGYA00510142_ERZ791911 | MGnify/ENA primary metagenome ERZ791911 (study PRJEB30046, sample SAMN00792056) | human gut metagenome | study: EMG produced TPA metagenomics assembly of the A metagenome-wide association study of gut microbiota in type 2... | reverse complement strand
TTTGCGACCCAGATTTCTGACTTTCATCATATCTTCCGGTGTGCGGTTGCACAGCTCCTCCACTGTATTGATTCCGGCTCTCTTTAAACAGTTGTAAGAACGAACGGATAACTCCAGCTCGTCGATGTTCATCTCAAGCACTTTCTCTTTCTCGTTGTCTTCCTTCTCTACCATAACCTCTGCGGTCTTGGCATTCTCGGAAAGGTCAATGAAGAGGTTCAGATGCTCGCTCAGAACCTTTGCTGCCAGGCTGACAGCTTCGTCTGGTGCCAGCGTTCCATTTGTGTATACATCTAATGTCAGCTTATCATAATCTGTCACCTGACCCACACGGGTGTTCTCAACGGTCATATTGACACGCTCCACCGGTGTGTAGATAGAATCAACAGCCAGAACTCCGATCGGAAGATCTTCACTCTTGTTCTTATCTGCGCTGATGTAGCCGCGGCCCTTCGTGATCGTCAGCTCCATGTAGAATTTGCTGTCCGCGCCGCCGCTTAATGTAGCGATGACCTGGTCCGGATTCAAAATCTCAATGTCAGAATCAGCGTGAATGTCAGCTGCTGTGATGACGCCTTCGCCCTCGAACTCGATATAAGCCGTCTTCGGCTCATTCGTCTCGCTGCTGTTTTTGATCGCCAGACTCTTGATGTTCATGATAATTTCAGTTACATCCTCTTTTACACCAGGGATAGAACTGAACTCATGCAAAACGCCGTCGATTTTCACTTGACTTACTGCTGCACCAGGCAAAGAGGAAAGCATAATTCTTCTTAAAGAATTGCCTAATGTGGTACCATAGCCTCTTTCCAGCGGTTCAACCACAAATTTGCCATATCTTTTGTCTTCGGAAATCTCAGCAATTTCAATTTTTGGTTTTTCAAAATCGAACACGATAGCCCCTCCTTTTGGGAACATTTTTGAGGGTCTGCCATACTCTTGTAGTCTCGGAATCTCCCAAGCAGCTGCCAAAGCAGATACATGGGAGATTCTGGACTAACATAATAGTAATACTTCTTATTATTTGGAGTACAGCTCGACGATAAGCACTTCGTTTACAGGAACGTCAATTTCGTCTCTGCTCGGTAACTCTTTAACAGTACCTTTCAGGTTCTCAGCGTCAACTTCCAGCCATGCCGGTACCATTCTTCCGCCGGTTACCTCAGCGATATCTTTATATCTCTGTGAAGATTTATACTTCTCTTTGATCTCGATTACATCGCCAGCCTTAACTAAGTAGGACGGGATGTTTACGCTCTTGCCGTTTACGAGAACGTGCTTGTGATCTACGATCTGACGTGTCTCTTTTCTTGTACGGCCAAAGCCCATTCTGAATAATACATTATCCAGTCTGCACTCCAGAAGGATCATCAGGTTAGCACCGACCTGACCGTTCATTCTGGATGCTTTTGCATAGTAATTTCTAAACGGTTTCTCTAACACACCGTAGATGAATTTTGCTTTCTGCTTCTCTCTCAGCTGGAGTGCATACTCGCTCATCTTTCTGTTGGCTCTCGTTAATTTTCTCGTTGATTTCTTGTCGATTCCTAAATAAACCGGATCAAGGTCAAGAGATCTACATCTTTTAAGTACAGGAACTCTATCTACTGCCACTTTACTTGCACCTCCTAATTAGACTCTTCTACGTTTCGGCGGACGGCATCCGTTATGCGGAACCGGAGTTACGTCCTTAATGCTTGTTACTTCCAGACCACATGCCTGAAGAGCACGGATTGCTGCTTCACGACCGGATCCCGGACCTTTTACCATAACGTCTACAGACTTTAAGCCATGGATAAGAGCTGCCTTCGTTGCAGTTTCTGCAGCCATCTGAGCTGCATATGGAGTAGATTTCCTTGAACCTCTAAATCCCAGACCGCCTGCACTTGCCCATGATAAGGCATTACCCTGTGCATCTGTTAAAGTAACGATTGTGTTATTAAAAGATGACTGGATGTGCGCCTGTCCGCGTTCAACGTTTTTCTTTACACGCTTTTTTGTCACTTTCTTGCCAGTGGACACTTTTTTAGCCATTTTAAACTAACCTACTTTCTCAAATATTGAATCCTGTTGCTAAACCTAACCTGATTCAGTTTCCTTGTTACTTAATTATTTCTTCTTGTTTGCTACTGTCTTTCTCGGACCCTTACGAGTTCTAGCGTTGGTCTTTGTCTTCTGACCACGAACCGGAAGGCTCTTTCTATGACGGATGCCTCTGTAGCATCCAATCTCCTGCAGTCTCTTGATGTTCATAGCGATCTCTCTTCTCAGATCACCCTCAACCACCTGACTGTCAGCGATGATTGCCGCAAGCTTCTTAACTTCATCGTCAGTTAAGTCCTTAACACGAGTGTCAGGATTAACTTCAGCTTCGGCCAGGATACGGGCTGCACTTGCTCTACCGATACCGTAGATGTAAGTCAAGCCGATCTCTACGCGTTTCTCTCTTGGTAAATCGACACCTGAAATACGAGCCATGTGTGTAGTACACCTCCATTAGTTTTTCTTACTTCTTCGTTGATAATGTATAAATTTGCTTAAACTACTGAACAACTCATCCGAGTGGTTCATAATAGAAAGCCGCGCGAAAAAATAGGTGCTAAATCAAATTAGCCCTGTCTTTGTTTGTGCTTCGGATTCTCACAGATTACTCTGATACTGCCTTTTCTCTTGATGATCTTGCACTTTTCGCAAATTGGTTTAACCGATGATCTAACCTTCACAGCAATTCTCCTTTCCGTAATAGTCCGTCCAATCTCGGACATACAATTTTTTATAACCTATTGCAGTCCTGTGTCGGACTTACAGGTACAACAGACTCGTTCCATCCCCCTGCCGTGAGAGGACAAAAGGGCGGATCTTACCTGATGCTTCAACAAAGTTCGCTAAAGCATTATAACATTTAAAATCCTATAATGCAAGCGAAATTTACACTTCTCTCAATATTTTTATTGAGAAAAATGGATTGGTCTTTATTTATCTCTCCAAATGATTCTTCCCTTAGAGAGATCGTATGGCGACATTTCCATTGTAACCTTATCGCCCGGCAGAATACGGATGTAGTTCATACGGAGTTTTCCGCTGATCGTAGCAAGTACGATGTGTCCGTTTTCCAGTTCTACCTTAAACATAGCGTTCGGCAGCTTCTCTGCTACTACGCCCTCAATCTCAATTACATCTGCTTTCGACATTCTATATACCTCCCTGCAATGATTTCTGAATGAAATAGCGGATCGCTTCATCCTGGACTGCCGCGCCGTCCGCAAACTGGGCTGCCAGCGCCTCATCCCATTTGTGGGAGAACTGCACGTGCTTTCTCTTCTTGCGTTTCGGCTTGGCGGCGGTTTTAGTGCGTCCGTCTGCCAGATACACGTAGCGTGCATCTTCTCTGACTATAATATAATAAGTGCCTTTGTCGTGGCCCGCAAGTGAGCGGACCAGACAGCCAGTTCCATATTCCGTCATTCTGATCTCCGTTTCTGTAGACAGGTGTTTCCGCTCCCGCCGCAGGCTTCTCAGATCACAGTTTGTTCGCTTGCTTATTTGCTCACTTAGTTCGCAAACAGGGCAAAAATTCATGCAGATTTGTCTTCGACAAAGAATTTTCTCCATTGCCCGCCTTATTGATCGGCTCGGACATCTGCCTCAAGATGCGTACATACTGCAATCTGAAAGCCTGCTTAGGCATTCGTAAAAACTCCCCCAGCTTACTTCTTCTTTATAAGGAAAGGATCTCAGGTTCGCCCTCTGTAATAAGAATCGTATTTTCATAATGAGCAGCCCAGCCGCCATCTTCCGTCATGACGGTCCAGTCATCATCGAGCCAGACTACTTCGTAGCTGCCCTCGGTAATCATCGGCTCGATCGCGAGCGTCATGCCGGGCTGTAAGAGAATTCCTTTTCTTTTTCTTGCAAAATTCGGAATCTCCGGATCCTCATGCAGATGGGAACCGATTCCATGACCAACCAGATCCCTGACAACACCAAAACCGAAACTTTCGGCATATTTCTGGATCGCTGCAGAGATGTCATTGAGATGATTGCCAGCTTTGGCAAATTTAATTCCCTCAAAGAAGCTCTGTCTGGTAACTTCAATCAGTTTTTTGGCATCATCGTCGATCTCTCCGATGCCGTAAGTCCGGGCTGCGTCTGAGTGGTATCCTTTGTAGATCACTCCTGCATCCAGACTGACGATGTCTCCCTCATCGAGAAAATGTTCCTTGTGCGGGATTCCATGTACAACCTCATCATTGACAGAGACGCAGATCGATGCGGGATAGCCGTTGTAATTTTTGAACGAGGGAATGCAGCCGTAACTCCGGATGATTTCCTCTCCCATATGATCAATATCCCAGGTGGACATACCCGGCCGAAGATTCTTCGCCAGTTCCTCATGCGTTTTGGCGAGAATTCTTCCCGCCTCACGCATCAGTTCAATCTCCCTGGGAGATTTTATCGTCACTGCCATGTTTTAAGCTCCCAAAATATCCGTAATGTTCTTGAATACGTCTTCCATGGTCTGTGTACCGTCTACCGTATGAAGAACGCCCTTCTTCTCATAGTACTCGATCAGCGGGTGTGTCTGGTCATGGTATATTTCCAGACGTTTCTGTACAGTCTCCGGCTTGTCATCATCACGAAGCACCAGCTCAGAACCGCACTTGTCGCAGATTCCTTCTTTTTTCGGTGCTGCGAACTGGATGTGGTAGGTAGCGCCGCACTTTAAGCACGCACGGCGTCCTGCCATGCGGTTTACGATGTTTGCATCCGGCACATCTACGTTGAGCGCGAAATCAATCGCCTCGCCGTTTGCTGCCAGTGCCTCTGTCAGACTCTCAGCCTGCGGGATCGTTCTTGGGAATCCATCCAGAATATAGCCGTTCTTGCAGTCAGCCTCATGGATCCGGTCAAGAAGCATGCCGATCGTTACCTCGTCCGGTACTAAAAGGCCCTGATCGATGAACGATTTTGCTTTTTTACCAAGCTCTGTGCCTGCCTTGATATTGGAACGGAAAATATCTCCGGTAGAAATGTGCGGAATGCCGTATTTTTCTGCAATTCTCTGAGCCTGTGTTCCTTTTCCGGCTCCCGGTGCTCCTAACATAACAATCTTCATAATGGTTACAATCTCCCTATATACAACAGAATCGCCTCCAGGCAGGAGCTGTCTCCGGCCACCTCCAGCCGTAAAGTAAGCAAGCTCCCGCCCAGAAAGCGAGTTGTCTTAGTCGTTTAAGAATCCTTTATAGTTGCGAACCAGCATCTGTGATTCGACTGCTTTGATTGTCTCAAGTACTACACCTACGATAATGATAAGAGAAGTACCTCCGAAGGAGAGACGGCTCACTGAGAACAGTCCAGAGACAATAATCGGAACCAGGCAGACAATGATCAGTCCGCAGGCACCAATCAGTATAATATACTCCAGAATTCCATCCAGGTAATCGGATGTTGGCTTTCCTGGACGAATGCCCGGGATGAAGCCGCCAGATTTCTTCATGTTGTTTGCTACTTCAAGCGGGTTGAATGTAATGGATGTGTAGAAATACGCAAACACAATAATCAACGCGATGTAGACAATTAAACCAACTGAATAAGTCGGACGCTCTGGATTAAACCAGGAGCTGGAATTCAGAGCCAGAAGAATCTTTCCTCCGATGGTGTCATAATTAACCTGGAAAAATCCAGCAATTACCACCGGGAAAGACATCAGGGATGAAGCAAAGATAACAGGAATAACACCTGCTGTATTTACTTTTAACGGGATGCTTGTGGACTGACCGCCAACCATCTTACGTCCCTGCATCTTTTTAGAATACTGAACCGGAATTCTCCGCTCTGCATCCTGTAAAATGATAACAAATACAACCATCGCTACGATAACCGCTACGATAATCACGGCTGTTACAACTGCAACCGCCACGATCTTGCCCCGCAGGAAACGCTCATAGAGCGTAATCATATCGCTTGGCATGGTTGAAATGATATTGAACAGAAGCACGATAGAAATACCGTTTCCGACGCCGTTCTCGGTGATTCGCTCACCGATCCACATCAGCATGGCACTTCCGGCTGTCATTGTCACAATAGCGACAATCACATTCAGGGCAGTAAACTCAACTAAAAGTCCCTTGCCGCCGAAACCGATCGCCATAGCGACGGACTGCATCAGCGCCAGTGCAACCGTAAGGTAACGCGTATATTCCGCAATCTTCTTTCTTCCGTCCTCGCCCTCCTGCTGCATTTCCTCTAATTTCGGAATTGCAATTGTCAGAAGCTGCATGATAATGGAAGAAGTGATGTACGGGGTAATACTCAATGCGAATACCGACATGTTCGTGAACGAACCGCCGGTAATCGTATTGAAGAAACCAAACGCATCATTGGACTGTCTTGTAAACAGTTCCTGGAAAAATGTTGTATTAACTCCGGGAATCGGCAGCTGCGATCCGATACGGGTCACAACCAGCATAAAGAACGTATAGAGGAGTTTTTCTCTGACCTCTTTTATCTTAAATGCATTCTGGAGCGTTTTTAACATATTAGATCACCTCGCAGGTTCCGCCAACGGCCTCGATCTTAGCTTTCGCGCCTTCACTTACCGCATCAACCTTTACGTTCAGCTTTTTGGTCAGCTCGCCATTGCCGAGGATCTTAACGCCGTCACGCGGGTTCTTTACGATGCCTGCTTCGATTAATGTTTCAACCGTAACAACTGTGTCGTTCTCGAATCTCTCAAGAGCGCTTACGTTGATACCAACGATGGTCTTAGAATTTCTGTTTGTGAAGCCTCTCTTCGGGAGACGTCTATATAACGGCATCTGACCGCCTTCAAATCCTGGTCTCGGAGCGCCGGAACGAGCTTTCTGTCCCTTATGTCCCTTACCAGCAGTCTTACCATTTCCTGATGCGTGACCACGACCTCTTCTGAAGCTGTCGCTGTGCTTAGAGCCTACCGCCGGCTTTAAATTGGATAAATCCATGACTGCACCTCCTTGCAAATATCTTAGATTTCCTCTACTTTAACTAAATGTCTAACATTCTGGATCATGCCTCTGATAGCGGCGTTGTCCGGCTGCTCAACTGTCTTGCCAGTCTTGTTTAAACCAAGAGCTGCAACCGTTGCTTTCTGCTTCGGGATAGCGCCAATAGGAGACTTAACCAATGTGATTTTTAATTTCTCTGCCATTTTTATCTCCTCCTATTAGTTCAGAATTTCTTCTACAGACTTACCGCGAAGTTTTGCAACCTCTTCCGGAGTCTTTAAAGAACCTAAGCCTGCCAGGGTAGCAAGAACTACGTTTGCCTTGTTGTTGGAACCAAGGGATTTTGTACGGATGTTCTTGTAACCAGCCAGATCCAGTACGGCACGAGCCGGACCACCAGCGATAATACCGGTACCTTCCGGAGCCTTCTTCAGAAGTACGTTAGCGCTTCCGAATTTGCCGAGGAAATCGTGCGGGATGCTATTGTTCTCATCGAACGGAACCTCCATCAGGTTTCTGGCAGCTGCCTCTTTGCCCTTGCGGATTGCTTCCGGAACCTCAGCAGCTTTTCCCATACCAGCACCAACGTGGCCGTTTTTATCTCCAACTACTACTAAAGCGGAAAAACGCATTGTACGTCCGCCCTTAACGGTCTTGGATACACGTTTGATTGCCACTACAGTATCCTCTAACTCGAACTGGTTGGCATCAATTTTTGTACGTTTCATGTGTATGTTCTCCTTCCTACTAGAATTCCAGACCAGCCTCGCGGGCTGCATCTGCTAATGCCTGAATTTTTCCGTGGTAAATAAATCCGCCTCTATCGAAGACAACTTCTTTAATACCTTTTTCAAGCGCTCTCTTAGCGATTACAGTTCCAACGTGAGCTGCTGCTGCAACATCGTTCGTCTTCTCCAGTTCAGCTTTAACTTCCTTCTCGGCAGTGGAAGCTGCTACTAAAGTTTTTCCAACTGTATCATCAATGATCTGAGCATACATATGATTATTACTTCTAAACACTGCTAAACGCGGTCTCTCGGCTGTGCCAGAAAAACGGTTGCGTAATCTAACGTGTTTTTTAACGCGAATTTCGCTTCTTGACTGTTTGCTAACCATCTTCACACTCTCCTTAATTATTTCTTACCAGTCTTACCAACTTTACGTCTGATAACCTCATCGGCATACTTAATACCTTTGCCCTTGTACGGCTCAGGTCTTCTCTTATCCCGAATCTCAGCTGCATACTGGCCAACTTTTTCTTTGCTGATACCTTTAACAGTGATCTTGTTCTGTCCTTCCAGAACAGTCTCAATGCCTTCCGGATCTTCCATCTCTACCGGATGGGAGTAACCAAGGCTGAGAACCAGTTTCTTGCCCTGCTTCGCTGCTCTGTAACCAACACCGTTAACTTCCAGCACTTTCTCATAGCCTTCTGTTACACCATGAATCATGTTGTTAATTAAGGTTCTTGTCAGACCGTGTAAAGATTTCATTTTCTTTAAGTCGTTCGGTCTGGTAACTACGATATGACCATCCTCTTCTTTGATGTTCATCTCAACCGGGAGTTCTCTCTCAAGAGTTCCCTTCGGACCTTTTACAGTCACTAAATTGTTCTCTGCGATTGTTACGGTTACGCCCGCCGGAATCGCAACTGGCATTCTTCCGATACGTGACATGCCTTTTACCTCCTACTTAGATTTTCGGAGAAGCCTGAGCGGCTTCTCTGTTTTCAGTTGTATCTATACCTTGTCTAAACCGATGATGATGCTTTCGGCTTACCAAACAAATGCAAGAACTTCTCCGCCTACGCCGAGTTCTCTTGCCTGCTTGTCAGTGATAACGCCCTGGTTGGTGGAGATGATAGCTACACCTAAACCGCCCAGTACCTTCGGCATATCTTCCTTGTTTGCGTAGATACGCAGACCCGGTTTGGAAATTCTCTTGATGCCGGAGATGATTTTCTCGTTTTTGTCTTTACCGTACTTTAAGGTAATACGGATAGTCTTGAAATTGCCGTCCTCAACAACGTCATATTTCTTGATGAAACCTTCCTTTACCAGGATGTCAGCGATTGCTAATTTCATCTTGGAAGACGGAACATCTACTGTATCATGTTTTGCAGTGTTAGCATTACGGATTCTTGTAAGCATATCTGCAATCGGATCGCTCATTGTCATTTTGAGTGTGCCTCCTTATAATTTGACTACCACTTACTGTAAGTGGGTTTCGGTGGGTTGTGCGGGAACGCCCCGCACTAAGTTGCTTTCGGCTTACCAGCTTGCTTTCTTTACGCCCGTCCACTCGACTAAGCTCGTCTATCGTCTTCGACTCTGACTCACTAAGTCTCGGGACGGGCTTTCGCACTAGATTCGAAACTACCTCATCAAGTGCTCAATGCCTACCAGCTTGCTTTCTTTACGCCCGGAATTTCGCCCTTGTAAGCTAATTCACGGAAGCAAACTCTGCAGATGCCGTATTTTCTTAAATATGCATGCGGACGACCGCAGATTCTGCAGCGGTTATATTCTCTGGTGGAGAATTTTGCCGGACGCTGCTGTTTAATCTTCATTGAAGTTTTAGCCATGATAAATCCTCCTATTATTTAGCAAATGGCATGTTGAACTGAGTTAACAGCTCACGTGCTTCTTCGTCGGTCTTAGCAGTGGTAACGAAGATGATATCCATACCTCTTACCTTATCTACTTTATCGTACTCGATCTCCGGGAAGATAAGCTGCTCTTTGATACCCAGAGCGTAGTTGCCTCTGCCGTCAAATGCGTTCGGATTTACACCGCGGAAGTCTCTTACTCGCGGAAGAGCCAGGTTGATCAGACGATCAGCGAACTCATACATCTTCTCGCCACGCAGGGTAACTTTACAGCCGATAGCCATACCCTCTCTAAGTTTGAAGTTAGCGACTGATTTTTTCGCTTTTGTAAGAACTGCCTTCTGGCCAGTGATGATTTCCATATCTCTTACAGCAGAGTCCAGAACTTTAGCATTTTCTTTTGCCTCGCCAACGCCCATGTTGATAACAATCTTGTCCAGCTTCGGCACTTCCATGATATTTTTATATCCGAATTTTTTGATCATAGCGTCTACGATTTCGCTCTGATACATTTCTTTTAATCTAGCCAATTTTAACGTTCCTCCTCTCTGTATTAGTCAATTACTTTACCGGTTGCCTTAGCAACGCGGACTTTCTTGCCGTCTTCTACTTTGAAGCCAACTCTCGTAGCCTTGCCATCCACTACCAGCATAACGTTGGAAATGTCAAGCGCGCCTTCCTGATGGATGATGCCGCCCTGCTGATTAGCTGCAGACGGTTTGGTATGCTTTGTTACCATGTTGCATCCCTCAACCAGGACTGTATTCTTCTTTACATTAACGGAAAGAACTTTTCCGGTTTTGTCTTTGTCTTTACCTGTGATAACCTTTACCAGGTCGCCTTTTTTAATTTTATGCACAGCTGACACCTCCTACAGTACTTCCGGAGCCAGGGAAACAATCTTCATAAACTGTTTCTCACGAAGCTCTCTGGCAACCGGCCCAAAAATACGGGTTCCTCTCGGGTTCTTGTCGTCTTTGATGATAACGGCTGCGTTCTCATCAAATTTGATG
>ERZ791911.1519-NODE-1519-length-10653-cov-4.360068_pt1 | contig 10653 bp, 12 predicted proteins | sample MGYA00510142_ERZ791911 | MGnify/ENA primary metagenome ERZ791911 (study PRJEB30046, sample SAMN00792056) | human gut metagenome | study: EMG produced TPA metagenomics assembly of the A metagenome-wide association study of gut microbiota in type 2... | reverse complement strand
AACAACGGCAATGGAACGTTCAATTTCAACTCACACGCTCACGTGGAGCGTGACACGGCGCAAATTACAGATATGCAGCTAGGTGTAAATTTCAACTCACACGCTCACGTGGAGCGTGACGATTCATTAACAGAAAATCTGCCTGCGCTAGTCATTTCAACTCACACGCTCACGTGGAGCGTGACTCACGTCGCCATTGCCACAGGCGAAGGTAACAAATTTCAACTCACACGCTCACGTGGAGCGTGACCACAGCACACGCATAGACGGCTTCTTGCCAAGAGATTTCAACTCACACGCTCACGTGGAGCGTGACGGGTTGAAAATCAACAACGGCAATGGAACGTTCAATTTCAACTCACACGCTCACGTGGAGCGTGACAAAATAAAATTTGAAAGGAACTGATAACATGAGCATTTCAACTCACACGCTCACGTGGAGCGTGACGCACCTATTCGGATATAGGCGACCGACAAAAGTCATTTCAACTCACACGCTCACGTGGAGCGTGACTGCTAGATAACATGGTATACTATAATCACAGGCATTTCAACTCACACGCTCACGTGGAGCGTGACGCTCCTGCGTTGCTAAGATATGTACACGGCGGATATTTCAACTCACACGCTCACGTGGAGCGTGACGCACACAAGCGCCTACATCTTGACGATACCGAAATTTCAACTCACACGCTCACGTGGAGCGTGACACCAGGCTTAACGGCATATTTGGCGACTTCTGCACATTTCAACTCACACGCTCACGTGGAGCGTGACAACCCCCTGCGGGGGTTATTCTTTATCCTTAGCATTTCAACTCACACGCTCACGTGGAGCGTGACGCAATGCTACAATCATTGCAAGCCTATTCGGCGATTTCAACTCACACGCTCACGTGGAGCGTGACTGAACCGCTTGAATGTCACCGCCACACTCATGGAAATTTCAACTCACACGCTCACGTGGAGCGTGACGCCTAACGCGGCAGAAGTTCGCCAGTTTAAGCCGATTTCAACTCACACGCTCACGTGGAGCGTGACGCGACTGTTTCAATGACGGCGAAGAGGTAAAGGTATTTCAACTCACACGCTCACGTGGAGCGTGACGTCTGCTTTATTGCTTTGGCACTTTAACATAATAATTTCAACTCACACGCTCACGTGGAGCGTGACCATAGGCGTGAACGCAAACTATAATATGAAACGTATTTCAACTCACACGCTCACGTGGAGCGTGACGGGTAGCGGAACGGCTGACAATGTTGCGTTTGCTATTTCAACTCACACGCTCACGTGGAGCGTGACTCCTGAAATATCGTTCAAATGTACTGAAACAGAAAATTTCAACTCACACGCTCACGTGGAGCGTGACTACAGGCTGGCAAAATAACCCTTTTAATGGTATATTTCAACTCACACGCTCACGTGGAGCGTGACGGTCTACTTCATTGCTTTGGCACTTTAGCATAGTAATTTCAACTCACACGCTCACGTGGAGCGTGACTAAGGTATCATACGGCTATGAGCAGGTCAAATCATTTCAACTCACACGCTCACGTGGAGCGTGACGACTGGGAATACGGTTCAGTTTTGGAAAAAATAAATTTCAACTCACACGCTCACGTGGAGCGTGACGCCTGCCGTGCCATTACTCGTGCCGAAATAAAAAATTTCAACTCACACGCTCACGTGGAGCGTGACGCGAATTTCTAATAACTAGAAATGAAAATATTGGATTTCAACTCACACGCTCACGTGGAGCGTGACCTTAGAGCGGAGATAGGTGACAGACGACGCTGTCATTTCAACTCACACGCTCACGTGGAGCGTGACGATACGGATAAATACCCCACACAAACAATGACGGATTTCAACTCACACGCTCACGTGGAGCGTGACTTATTATCTCCACGCTTTAAGCCTGCAGTATCAAATTTCAACTCACACGCTCACGTGGAGCGTGACCCTTGATGTTGTGTATATCTGGTGCTTGCTCAACGTGATGCGGACTTATTTTTTTATTTAATGGGTATCGGTTTGATTTTGTTCACTATTCATTCACATATAGCATGGCATTTTCATGCGAACTTACTAGGGATTTGTGGATCACTTGGGGTACGCTGGTCAAAATATTAGGACGCCTTCGGGGTCATAGGTCTCTTTGGTGCCGTAGTGTTCTACTCTATGCTTCCAATTGTTGCCTAAGTAATATATTCGCAGACTATCATGCTTTGGGTCTATTATTTTCAGAAGTTTATCTTTCACTTTCAGAAAAGTGCCATAGTCTACGTCTATTTCAAACACGCTGTTCTGCACTCGCTGACCATAATTTTGACACTCTTTCGACACTTTTCTCAGCCTTGTTTTACCCTTATTATCTGTTGTTGATACATCATAGCTTACTAAGGTCATCATTTATATCACCTCTATTTCAGCAAATAGTTCGGGTACTCATCTAGCTCGCCACGGATATATTTTGCGAGAAGCGAGCTTTGCACATATGGGAGTAGCCCTTGCTGTATCTTTTCGCCCAGATATGGGTGGACTATGCTTGTGCGCTTACGCTCCTGCCATGCGGTGAGGACTTTTTTCTTGCCCTCTTTGGAGAGGTATACTGCGCCACTGACCTGAGTTTCAAAGTCCTCGGGCTTTATCATTTTCAAGTTTATCATGGTAAGCACAAGTCGCTCCACCACGCAACGAAATTCCTCTACAAGGTCGCAGGACAGGCTGCTTCTGCCTGAACGCAGGGCGTGGTAAAAGCCGAGGCAGCTATCAAGTCCTACGCTTTCAAGGGCTGATGTATATGATGAAATTGCGATAGTATACAGAAACGAGAGCATGGCGTTTACTCTGTCGAGGGGTGGGCGTTTGGTGCGGTTGGCAAGGTAAAAATCTTCTTTTTGGTGGAGTATCAGTCGGTCAAATATATCAAAATATGCCTTTGCACAGCTTCCCTCTATACCCATGATGATATCTTTATCGGAAGTTTCATAGACGGTCTTTATGCCGTTTTCAAGATATTTTATACAATCTGTAAGCGCTCCGTCACTGTTTATATCCGGGTTATCGTGGAGCGAACGTCTGATAAGATAACGTGTATTTGAAAGCTTTGCGGCGACAGTATTCCTGATAAGGTCGAGCTGAGGAATAGAAAAAAGCTCAAACTGCTCTTTTCGCAGATAGACGTTGCCCTTTGTTTTGCCCTGAACTCTTGCGAGAAATTTACCTTGAGGAGAAATAAAATTTAAGGCTATGCCATACTCTGCACACTTGCCCATAAGTGCAGGTGAACAGCCCGAATAGCTAAAAATATAGATATCCTCGATATTAGTAAAAGGCACACGGAACTTCTCGCTGTCCTCTGCCCTGCACACTATGTTTTCGCCGTCAAGTGTGAGGTAGGCAGTTTCTTCGAGAATATAAAGTGAATTGAGCAGTTTACGCATTGTTTTCGCCTCCGTTCATGGAGAAAATCGTATTTTTCACGCTATATTTCTTCACTTTTGGAAAGCACATATCCGACAGTGAACAGCCTGAACATTTCTGACCTTTTACACGCTTTGGAATAATATCCGCTGCAAGTATCTCACGCATTTTTCCAAGATAGTCGCAAAGCATTTTATCATACTCTGCGCCCTGAGTATCAAAGGGCAATTCTGATCGTCTGCGCACATCTGCATAGTACAGAAAACATCGGCTATTGCAATGAAATACGTTATCCACGCAAAGCTTCTGCGCATAGACTTGTATAGCGTCGGTCTGATTGAACTCCCCTGCTTTGGGTCTGGTGGGTTTATACTCCACAATTTCCACACGGAATGTGCCGTCCAGGGTATCTATATATTCGCCGCATTTGTCACGGACGAACTCGATACAATCTACAACTCCGAAAATATTGTACTTAGGGTCATCATTATACACTGACACGTCACTTTGGACGATCTTATGCTTATTTTCAAAGTTGCGCTCACCACTGTGGACGTTCTCATGGAGGAGGTTTGCTTTGACGACAAAGGCGTTTTCAGCCCAGTCGTCATTAACTTCTAAAAGAGCAAACCTGCGTGGACAATACATATAATGCTGTATGTCACGGATATTGATAGTTACATCTTCGCTCATCAGAGCTTTTCAATAAGGGTAACGCCATCAGGCATATCCTTATCTATGGTGATATCATAGTCTGAGTAATGTCTTGGAGTTGTCACGCCGTCTTTGAGCTTAACTGACACCTTGTCAAAGAGGATATGTGCAGGGGCATTGCCCAGGGCGGAGTCATGCTTGAACACGATAAGCTTACGCATACAGAGCTTTCCTCTTGCGGCGCTTCTGTCATGCTCGAACATATTGATAATAGATGTCCAAAGAAGCTCAAGGTCGTCCTCGCTAAAGCCTGTTATCTTCTGAGCGAGCATTGCGGAAACATAGCCCTCGCCACGATAGAGAGCGTATGGGATTATGCTCTTTTTGCCCATTTCGGTCTCACCGCTCTGCTGTCTGTCTTCTGTTGTTCTTGCCTGTCTTGTGATTGTGATATCCTGAGCAAAAACAGGATCGATACTTCTTGCAAAATTGAGCTGTACAGGACCTCTTACAATGCCGCATGGATCGTCACCTGTACTCATTACTGCACCGAACGTTCTTACGTCAAAGTAGTTCTGACAAATATAGTCACGAGCCTGCTTAACGTCATCAGGATTCTTGCCTTTCTGCTTTGTGACAAGTCCAAGGGTATTATAAGCTTCGGTGAACTTTGTATTAAGGGCTTTGTCTGCCTTGATAAGGATATTGTAGCCTGCTTCGCCCTCTTTGGTAAGCTCCACAAAGTTTCTTATCTTTCTTTTAAGGCACACGTCTGTAACGATACCGAGGCTTGTTTCGGGGTCTGTTCTAGGCATATTGCCTGCGTCAGGGTCGCCGTTTGGGTTGCCGTTCTCAACGTCAAAAAGCATTACAAATTCATATCTGTTCTTGATCACATTTTCCATAATATTTCGTCCTTTCTTTATTCTTCTGATTTTTTGGTGTAAAGCGCTTTATTCTGCTGTGCATAGCCTACAATAAATCTGCCCTGATCGTCCAGGGAGAGTGTAGACGGGAATTTGCCGTCAAGTCCGTCAAGTATCTCTCCGCAGAGTTTGTTATAGAATATTGGGCTTGAAAGCTTCTTGATATGGTTTTGTGAAAGCTTATACAGCTTTGGAAAAACTGTTGACGGCTTTGAGCACGCAGAAGCAAAGTATGAGTCCTTAATTGTTCTGTTAAGTCCTCCGCCTGAAGCGTCCTGCTGGATCTTTTCAAGCACTGCGAAAAGTCTTCCGCAGAGATAAGCCTGATTTTTGTTTTCAAGGTCTAATGACATTTTGATCTCCTCCTTATTTTGTTTACGGTTTATGCAGCCTTTTATCAAGCCTGCCCTTGTATCATTGAGTTTTATAAAATGGTTTTTTTCCTCGTCGCTGTCGGTCTTGACCCTTGTTATTACTGTGGAAAGCAGTTCGTCAGGGTATCTTGTACCTTTGAGTATTGCTTCAAAAAGTGCGGCGGTGAGAGGCGACGGAACTTTTTCTTTAGACGATTTTGGTGAGATAAGCTCACGCTTGATACGTTCAATGCTTACTTGATGCTGACCCTCAGTGAATGCGATATCCTGCTGATGTTTGAGTACATTGTCAAATATCCTGCCGAACTTATCGTGGAAGATGAACTTCTGGGATATTCTTGAACTGTTTGGGGTAAAGCCTGCAACGTAAAATTCTACGTTAGGGTCATAAGGCATATCGGCTGTCCTGCCCTGTTTAAGCTGAGTCATGACAGTGTTTATGTTTCGGTCGGCTTCGGCCACAACGGTTTTATTTAATTCGTCCTCAAATCCGCTGAACATACCGGCAAACATATTGCATTCTTCTGCATCGTTCTTCTTCATTGCGAAATAGACTATTGTCATATCGTCAAAAGTCTTGTAATGGCTTCTGTCAGCAAGCAGAGAATTAAGTGCAGAGGTATACATTTTCATAGCTTTCTCAGAAACATTGCTGTTGTAGGACTGCTTCTTGCCATAGGACTCAAAGGCAGATTCTTTCATGCCAACGAGGACACAGCCTGAGGACATTCCACCTTTGATACCCTTTATTTTATCATGGATACGGGCTTGCGGGAGCTTCTCACCAAGAATGGAACAGGTGGATAGTTCGGTATCGTCACTGTCGATGTCGGCGTTAAGCTGGGCGAGATAATCCTCATAGGCGGCTTTGAATTTGCTGTCATTGTGAAGCTTAGTTTCAGGTGATCCGTCAAGTCCAAACTCATAGTAGGAGCTTGAATACTCCTTGCCTAGGGCAAGAAGGTGTGGGTTTTGGGTTTCCTGCTCAGGTTCCCATGTACGGATATAATTAAGATAGGCTTTGCAGATAGGTGAGTCGATATTCTCAAAGAACTTCTCATTCCATTCGCAAAAGCATTTGTGTGATTTTGCCGCTTTGTTGGTAGCGTCTGTAGGGGTCAAAGTTCCTTTATCATAGTTCAGACCGAATATGTAGAGTGGTCTGTGTTCGATCGTGTTTTTGTCTATGCCCGGTTTCTGCGTTCTTACGGGAAGCTGTTCCATTACTGGATCATAGACTGTTTTTGTCTTTTTATTTTTCAGAGGGATAATTCGGGGTACTCTCAAATCGTTTATTGCGGCTATCTTGCCCTCGGGGGTAAGAAGAATTTCAAAGTGTATGGCTTGCTTACAATAGCCTGCAGGAGTTTTATTCTCCTGCAAAGCACTGTAATCGCACAAGGCTTTTATCAGCATTTAATCTCCTCCCTGTATTTTGCAACATCGATAACACCGTCTATCATATGCGGACGGTAGAAAACTGCGTCGGCCTTGTCAGAAAACTTAGGGTCATTCCAATCATTATTGACAGGCTTGCCTCCGTCCTCAAACTTCATGCCGTAAAGCATAAAGCCAAGGTCTTTATCACCCATATTTTGCGGTGCTATCTGCGTAAGGTCAAAGTCGTCAACAAGTTCAATACTCTTTATTGCAAATTCACGACAGCCAAGGCATGGCTGTCTGAAATGCTGGCCGTTTCTGAGACGTCTGAGCATTATGTTATAATGCTTCTCATCAGATTCGTCTGGGTGGTCTGATTTAAGATAGGTGCGCTCAAACGTGAACTCGATACCGTATTTCACATTTTTCAGCACCATTGCCGCTCGCTGACTTCGTATCTCCGAGGTGTACATCTCCGCCGAGCCTCCGCCTTTCATTTGCTGTTTCACTGATGATAACAACAGCTTATCTTTGACCTCGTTTCGTCGGATATTGGTAAACTCGATAGGGTTGAACACCACTATTTTGTTTATTTGGTAGCGCACGGCAGGCTTCCAATACACCGATTTGATAAGTCCCTCCAGTGCGCTTGGGGTAGGTACGTCGTAGCTTACCCGCTCAACTTTCATTTCAGGTCTCGAAAAGCAAGCATAGTCACCTGTCACGATGATCTTAAAACCATAGCTCATTTTTACATCACTCCTTTTATTAGCTTATATTATTATTAGGTACATTGCTTTTGCTCTACATATATGATACACCATTATGAATAAAATGTCAATAGTTTTCATGTATAAAAAAAGTGTCGGATTTTCGGCATATTTCACAATTCTTTGTTCAGTGGTTTGTGGTATAAAAAAGTTGACTTTTTAAAATAATGTTTGTATAATATATTTGTCTATGCTTTACGCATATGTGAGTTGAAAAATATTCGTATTCGGTACGATATGGAATGTAGCAAGTGGCAGACTGTCTTGGTGGCAGCCTGCCATTTGTTTTAGATAAAATAATCCTGCATTGCGGCTTCGGTGGTCAGACCTGTTTCATTATTATAATAGCTCTGATTTTCAAGAATGAATATACCTGTGCCGTGATCGTTAAGCACACCCTGTGAATAGAGATCTTTGAAAACGTTCATATAGACGGACACTGAATATTTCTGCAATGCTCTTCTTACTGACATATCACCATTACGCAAGGTTTCAACAAGTTCATGGCAAGTCTGGTCGTTAGGATCGTCGATAACGATAGAGATAGTGTCGGCGGAGATGTATTCAAACTGCATTGCGTAGCTTCGGAATGGTATGCTATATGGTGACATCAAGCCTTGGCGGTCGAATGAGTTGCTTTGTTCATTATATTTCGCAATAGAGTTTTCAGCTATACGACTTTGGTTGAAGTCGAAAATTCCGTCGTAGTATTCTTTAATACAATCATAGGAAGTTATGTCTTGGTACTTTTCCAGTAAACCTTTAGTCTTGTTAATTCGCATGGCAAGGTCGCTTCCCTTGCGGTATGTTTCGTCAATGTCAAAAACGTACACATAGCACTTGTCATCTTTACCCTCACGATTACATCTGCCCCCTGCCTGCAAAATACTGTCTAAACCTGAAAGCTGGCGGAAAACTGTGTTAAAGTCAAGGTCAACGCCTGCCTCTACAAGTGAAGTTGAAACTACTGTGATATGCTCGCCATTTTCAAGCTTATTTCTTACTACTTCTATGACACGGCTTCTGTGGGCTGGGGTCATATTGGCGGAAAGGTGATATTTTTCACCTTGAACAAGGCTATAAAGCTCTGCCGCTGTTTTCTTGGTATTCACAACGATCAGGGCATTTTTACACCGAGAGGCATTTTCTGCAATGGTTTCAAGAGTGGTTCTGCCCATGTCTTTATATTCGCATTTCTTGAAATACTTAAAATTGGTTCGGTCGGTAACAAGCTTATTATAGTTCACATCAGGCAGGAACTTATCAAAAAGCTTAGAATAATCGGGCATTGTGGCGGAGAGAAAAAGGGCTTCGCTGTTAAGATACTTTGTTATATAGCCCACAGCTTTAAGGCAGGGGCGAAGAAGTTCTGTTGGAATAAGGTGTATTTCATCAAAAACTATCACGCTGTCACGGAGATTGTGGAGCTTTCGCAGTGCCGAGCCTTTATAATGGTACATGGATTGGAAAAATTGCACGCTTGTGGTGATTATAAGTGGTGCATCCCAATTTTCGCAGGTCCTTTTGAGCTTCTCTGCGGTTTTCTTTTCTTCCTCTGTGTTGCCGTCATAGGAATAGTTTGAATGATGCTGTAAGACAGGGAGAACGTCGCCGAACATTTTTTCAAACTTATTAGCGGTCTGTTCTATTATACTTGTGTAAGGTATGACATATATGATTCTCTTCTTTCCGCTTTCTAAGGCTAGTTTCAAACTACATAAGGTTTTTCCGCTACCTGTTGGCATATCAAGAATTGAAATATGACTTTTATTGACCGAATTATCAAAAGCTTGTTGCTGAATACGGCTTCTTGCTTGCCTTAACGGGTTATCTGACGGCATATCACTTAATTCTCTGTTCAGTTTATCAAGCGCCATTTTAAAATCGCCGCTCATGCCACGTTCAACATTTTTATTGCAAAATATTTCAGTATCGAGAAAATCTGCGTCTGTCAGGCAAGAGAACACGTACTTGGTGAAAAAGGCGTAACGCTCGATACGCTCGGTGGGGTCTTTTGTAGAAAGCAGTTCATTTAATGGCGGTGTTATTTCTTCCTGAGTTAGGGTGGCAAATTCTATTTCAGTGGTGTATGCACTGTAGTCATTATCGCCTGTGTATTCATTTTCTCTTTTTAAAGTGCCGCTAAGAGTCGGGCTGTCAGAGTTGTCTGCGACTGTGCCGCCGTCCATAAGTCCTGTGTGGTGTCCTGCGATGCAATACTCCATAAGGGGTGCGAAACAATCGTTTTTATCTGCAAGATCTTTATACTCTATCGCTCCGCAGGCAGCATGGCTGAATTTTACTTTGTCATCATCAAGCCGTTTCTGAAAGTTAAGAGCATACTTACCTATATCGTGATACAGGCTCGCTTTTTTCGCAATGGGTTTCAAAAGATCTACTGAAAATTTTTCTGCTTTTTCACTTACTCCTGTGAGGTGGGCTTTTACAGTTTGCCTTTCACCGTCCTCACGGGTGTGTGCATAATATTCCATGGTCATTCCTCCTTTTAGATATACAAGTTTATCTATGTTTTTTTATTATACCATACAATTTAATACTTGCGGGGAAAATTTTTGTACACATAAACAAATATTTGTACAAATTGTTATATTTTTATTATAATACATTATAATATACAGGTCAACACAAAGCATCCGACATTTTGAAAATTCGACTTGATTATTAGTGAAAGTGGTGGCCTGCAATACAATATTCCATAAAGGGTGCGAAAACGTCCTTTTGCATACTCACAGTTTTATCATATCAAAGAGTTCAGCAGGCGGCATGGCTGAATTTTACTTTATCATCATCAAGCCGTCTTTGAAAATTGGGTGCGTATTTGCCTATATCGTGATACAGACCCGCTTTTTTCGCAAGGGGCTTCAAAAGGTCAACTGAAAACTCCTCCGCTTTCTCGCTTACGTTTGCAAGGTGGGCTTTTACAGTTTGCCTTTCACCGTCCTCACGGGTGTGTGCGTAATATTTCATGGTCATTCCTCCCTTTTCAGATATACAAGTTTATCTATGTTTTTTATTATACCATACGATTTAATACTTGTGGGGAATTTTTTGTACACATAAACAAATATTTGTACAAATTGTTATATTTTTATTATAATAC
>ERZ791911.1505-NODE-1505-length-10724-cov-2.201050_pt1 | contig 10724 bp, 10 predicted proteins | sample MGYA00510142_ERZ791911 | MGnify/ENA primary metagenome ERZ791911 (study PRJEB30046, sample SAMN00792056) | human gut metagenome | study: EMG produced TPA metagenomics assembly of the A metagenome-wide association study of gut microbiota in type 2... | reverse complement strand
CGTTGGGGCCGGGAGGCTTTTTCCATATAAAAAGAACCCGCCCAAACCGGGCGGGTTCTTACCTTCGGCCGCTGACCGTTGAAAGCTGGCCGTTGACCGGGCTGCTGCTCCTGCAGCACTCCTTATTCTTTCGCCGGAAACAGTTTCGTCAGGCCCCAGGTCAGGCCGGCGAACAGGGCCATGACCACGAACAGGGTGGGGTAGGCGATGATGAGAAGCTGCAGGGCTGCGGTTACGGAATCCATGTTTCTGCCTCCTTTACATTAACACCGGGATCAGGGCCATGGCCAGGCCGCCGGCTACCACGCTGGCCACCTGTCCGGCCACGTTCACTCCGATGGCGGACTGGATGATGAAGTTGGTGGGGTCTTCCTTCAAGGCCATCCGGGCGATGACCCGGCCGGAGATGGGGAAGGCGGAAATGCCGCAGGCCCCGATCATGGGATTGATCTTCTTTTTCAGGAACAGGTTGGCTATTTTGGCGAACAGCAGGCCTCCCACCGTATCGAAGATGAAGGCCACCGCACCCAGGGCCAGGATCTTCAGCACCTGGAGGGTCAGGATGTTTTCCGCGGTCATGGTGGCTCCTACGGTGATCCCCAGGAGCAGGGTCACCAGGTTGGTCAGTTCATTCTGGGCACAGTTGGACAGGCTGTCGCAGCAGCCGGACACTTTCAGCAGGTTCCCGAACATCAGGGCCCCGATGAGGGGTACGGAAATGGGAGCGATGATCCCGGCAATCAGGGTGACCATAAGCGGGAACAGGAACAGGGCGGTCTGGGATACGGGCTTTTCTTCGTGATAGGGCATCCGGATCCGCCGTTCTTCTTTGGTGGTCAGCAGCTTCACCACAGGAGGCTGGATAATGGGCACCAGGGACATGTAGCAGAAGGCGGTGACGGTAAGGGGAGCCAGCATCTCGGTGGCGAATTTCTGGGCCACGAAAATGGTGGTGGGGCCGTCAGCGGCGCCGATGATCCCGATGGAAGCGGCTTCGTTGAAGGGGAAGCCCACCAGGGTGGCACAGAGGGTGGCGGCGAAGATCCCCAGGTGGGCGGCGGCTGCGAACAGCATCATGTAGGGAGCCCGGATCAGGGGGGTAAAGTCGCACATGGCGCCGATGCCGATGAAGATCAGCACCGGGAACAGTTCGTTGGCGATGCCCATGTTGTACAGCACGGTAAGGAAGCCCGGTTCACCGCCCCCGGTGGGCATGACGGCAAAATGGCCGGGGATGTTGGCCAGGATGCAGCCTACTCCCATGGGGAAAAGGAGCACCGGTTCGTAGCCCTTCCGGACCCCCAGCCAGATCAGGATGGCCCCGATGGCCAGCATGACCCAGATGGTCCAGTCGCCCATGGCGAAGACCCCGGAAAACAGTTCCTGCAGTACTTGGCTTGCGTTTGACATACAATCACCTCATTGTAGAATGTGCCAGGTAGAACACCAAAAAAGAGGACCGGACATTTTTCAATGCCAGGTCCTCATGATCCCTCCTGCCCCTGTGCCATACGCAGGAAGGTTTTATCCATTTGTAGGAGTATTATAGCGTATTTTGAGGGGGAGCGCAAGGGGAAAAGAGTGCAGAGTGCAGAGTGAAGAGTGCAGAGGGAAGAGGGAAGAGTATCTGCCGCAGGCGCAATGGTCCCCCGCCCTTGAAAAGGGCGGATATAAAAAAGATAAAGGGGCAGAGAAAAGTCACCTGACACCCTGATCACTTACCCAATTACCCCCCTGGCCACACTGGCGGGCGGCCGGGCCTGCCGCCCCTACGGTTGGGGGAGCATTTCATTTCTTCCTGGATGGGTGTATAGTCTGCCTGCCGCCTACGGTTGGGGGGAGCATCCGGGCTCCAATGTGGTATAATAGGATTCGAATCTGGAGGCGGTGCCTCCTACTACAGGGGAGTGACAGATATGGATTTCAAGGAAGTTATGGAAAATGCCAGAAAATGTCTGGGTAAATGCAAGGGCTGCCCGGTGTGCAACGGGGTTGCCTGCCGGAACACCATTCCCGGGCCCGGAGCCAAAGGAGTGGGGGATACGGCTATCCGGAACTACGCCAAATGGCAGGACATCCGTGTGGTGATGGATACCCTTTGCGAAAAACGGCCGGTGGACACTTCCATCGAACTGTTCGGACGGACCTTCAAATATCCTATTTTCGCCGGTCCGGTGGGGGCTGTGGCCATGCACTACAGCGACAAATACAATGATGTGACCTACAATGCGGAACTGGTGCCCGGGTGCGCGGAAGCCGGCATCGCCGCCTTTACCGGGGACGGGATGGATCCCCAGGTGATGCAGGGAGCCACCGCTGCCATCAAGGCCTGCGGAGGTGTGGGGGTGCCCACGGTGAAACCCTGGAACGCCCAGATGATCGCTGAAAAAATGGACCTGGTGAAACAATCCGGGGCCTTTGCCGTGGCCATGGACGTGGATGCGGCCGGTCTGCCCTTCCTGAAGAATTTCGTCCCCCCTGCGGGCAGCAAATCTGTGGAAGAAATGCAAGCCATCATCAAAGACGCGGGTCTGCCCTTCATCATCAAGGGGATCATGAGCGTGAGAGGGGCCCTGAAGGCCCGGGAAGCCGGTGCTTCTGCCATCGTTGTCTCCAACCACGGGGGACGGGTGCTGGACCAGAGCCCGGCAACGGCGGAAGTGCTGGAAGAAATCGCCGTAGCCGTAGGCGGCACCATGAAGATCTTTGTGGACGGGGGCATCCGCAGCGGGGTGGATGTGTTCAAGGCACTGGCCCTGGGGGCTGACGCAGTGCTCATTGCCCGTCCCTTCGTAAACGCGGTCTATGGGGGCGGCAAGGAAGGCGCCAGACTCCTGGCGGACAAACTGGGGGCGGAACTGGCGGACACCATGGAAATGTGCGGCGCCGCTTCCCTGAAGGAAATCTCTTCGGAAATGGTCCGGAAATAAGGTGGAGGGGCTTTGAACCAGATTAGACATTTTTCCCCTTCCCAGCTGATCGCCCTGACTTTCGCCGGGCTGATCCTGGCCGGGGCTCTGCTGCTGATGCTGCCCTTTGCCGGCCGGGAAGGGGCAGGGCTGTCCTTTGTGGACGCTCTCTTCACCGCCACTTCCGCCTCCTGTGTCACCGGCCTTGTGGTGGTGGATACAGGGACGTATTTTTCCACCTTCGGCCAATTGGTGATCATCGCCCTGATCCAGATGGGGGGCCTGGGACTGGTGCTGTTCGCCACGTTGTTTTCCGTATTGCTGCGGAAAAAGATCGACCTGCAGTCCCGGCTGAACATCCAGGCTTCCCTGAACCAGGACGAACTGGATGGGGTGGTGCGGATGAGCCTGAAAATCGCCAAATACACGGCGGTGATCGAAGGGTTCTTCGGCACGGTGCTGGCCTTCCGGTTCTGGCCCCAGTTCGGGGTCCGGGGGATCTACTACGGCTACTGGCACGCGGTGTCTGCCTTCTGCAACGCCGGATTCGACCTGTTCGGCCACTACCAGAGCCTGACGGCTTTTGTGGGGGATCCGGTGGTGAACCTGTCCATCGGCCTGCTGATCATCCTGGGGGGCCTGGGGTTCGCGGTGATGCGGGACGTGCTCCAGAAACGGTGCTTCCGGCGGCTGAAGCTCCACAGCAAAATGGTGCTGACGGTGACCGGGCTGCTGATCGGCATCGGGATGATCGGGTTCGCTCTGCTGGAAGGACGAAACCCGGCCACCCTGGGCAGCCTCAGCACCGGGGATGCCTTCTGGGCCAGCTTTATGCAGTCGGTGAGCCCCCGGACCGCCGGGTTCAATTCCGTGGACCTGAACAGCCTCCGGGTGCCCACCATGATCTTCACCATTTTCCTCATGTTCATCGGGGCATCCCCGGCATCCACTGGGGGCGGCATCAAGACCACCACCTTTGCCCTGCTGCTGCTGAACATCTGGCAGGTGGTCCGGGGCAAAAGCGAATGTGAGATCTTCGGACGGCGGATCGGGGAGGAGACCCTGTTCCAGGCCTTCGCCATCACCAGCCTGTCCCTTCTGTGGGTGGCCTTTGCCACCCTGGCCCTCACCTGCCTGGAGGACACCAGCTTTCTGGCGGCGGCTTTCGAAGTGGTGTCCGCCTATGCCACGGTGGGGCTGTCCACCCGGCTCAGCCAGCATATCGGCACCGCCAGCAAGATCATCCTGATTTTGTCCATGTATGCAGGCCGGGTAGGGTTCATGACCTTCGCCCTGGCCCTGGCGGCCAACAAACCTTCGGGACACATCCATTATCCCAAGGAACATATCATCATCGGTTAGGAGTTATGGGGATATCATGAAAAACAAACAGCAATTTATCGTCTGGGGATTGGGCCGGTTCGGCAGCAGTGTGGCGGAAACCCTCACTGCCCTGGGCCACGAGGTCCTGGGCGTGGACAACAATGAAGATGTGGTGGAAAACATGGCGGACAAACTGACCCATGCGGTGGTCTGCGACGTGATCGACGAAAAGACGGTGAACAGCCTGGGGATCCGGAATTTCGACGTGGGGATCGTGGCCATCGGCACCCTGGAACCCAGCCTGCTGGCCACCATGCTGCTCCGGGAAGCGGGGCTGAAGACCATTGTGGCCAAGGCTTCCAATCCCATCCACGGGAAGATGCTGAAGAAGCTGGGAGCCACCAAGATCATCTATCCGGAACGGGACATGGGACGCCGGGTGGGCCACAACCTGGCCTACACCAATATCCTGGATTTTGTTGAACTGTCCGACAACATCTGCCTGATGGAAGTGAACCTGAGCCCCAAAATGGCCGGGAAAAGCCTGGCGGAAATGGACGTGCGCCGGAAGTACCAGGTGAACGTGGTGGCCATCAAACACCAGGACGGCTCCACGGAAATGACCCTGGAACCCACCAAGCCCCTTGCGGAAGGGGACCTTTTGGTGGTCATCGGCAGCCGGAAAAGTGTGGAAGCCCTGGAGGACGGCATATGATCAGTACCATCACTTCGCTGAAAAATGAGCTGGTGAAGCGGGCGGCTTCCCTGAAAATGAAAAAATACCGCCAGAAGGAAGGCTTGTTCCTGCTGGAAGGGAAACGGGCAGTGGAAGAGGCCCTGGCTTCCCAATGGAATATCCGGGCCCTGTTCTTTACCCGGCTTCCGGAAGGCTGGGAAGAAAAGGCGGAAAAAAGCAGCCTGCCCTGGTATGAAGTGCCCCTGCCGGTGCTCCAGAAAATCACCGCTACGGAAGACCCCCAGAGCGTGGCGGCCCTGGTGGAGATCCGCCGGGAAGACCTGGAGACCTTTGCCCCGGACCGGGGGTTTGTGCTGGTGCTGGACCAGATCCGGGACCCGGGGAACCTGGGGACGCTGATCCGCACCGCCGATGCCCTGGGGGCCGCCGGGGTGGTGCTGCTGAAGGATACGGCGGACCTGTACAATCCCAAAGTGGTCCGGTCCACCATGGGATCCCTGTTCCACCTGCCGGTGTTTACCGGGGTGGAGCCGGCGGACCTGGAAACCTGGTGCCGGAAAAACGGATACGCCCTGTGGGCCACGGCCCTGGAAGGGGCGGAAGACATGACGAAGCTCCAGTGGCCGGCAAAGACCGCCCTGGTGCTGGGCAGCGAAGCGGAAGGGGTGTCCCCGGAGCTCCTCAAAGCCGCGGACCAGAAGGTGAAGATCCCCATGGCCGGCCAGGCGGAAAGCCTGAATGTGGCCGTAGCCGGGGGGATCGTGATGTTTGAAGCGGCAAGGGGAAAGTGCTTGTCAGCGGCCCCTTTCCCAGTTGACCTCTCTGTGTAAGAAGTGTATAATAGACACAAATTCATACCAACAGGCGATGACAGAGACAGTACGCTTCTGGCTGGTACAGCGACCCGGGGAGGGTGGGAGCCCGGGCAGGAGGCCTTTGTGCGGAAGATCACTCTGGAGCCGGTCTTTGAACCAGCAGTAGGGGACCCGGGTTATGACCGTTATCTCATAGGAGAGTGGCAGCAAAGCTGTCATGAGGGTGGTACCACGGGCCCTTTTGTCCCGTCCCTTTCGGGGGACGGGACTTATTTTTTTGGAGGTGTGCAAGAGTGAGCAAGAAAGACGACAAGTACGCAGCGACCCTGAATCTTCCGGAAACGGAATTCCCCATGCGGGCAGGGCTGCCCAAACGGGAACCGGATTTCCTGGATTTCTGGTATAAAAATGATATCTATGGAGAAAAACAGAAGCTCCATGCAGGCCACAAGAAGTTCGTCCTCCACGATGGACCTCCCTATGCCAACGGCAAGATCCACATGGGCCATGCCCTGAACAAGGTCCTGAAGGACATCATCATCAAATACAAATACGCCCAGGGCTATGACACCCCCTACGTCCCCGGCTGGGATACCCACGGCATGCCCATCGAACATGCCTGCCTGAAGGCCACCGGGGTGGACCGTCACAAGCTGTCCCCGGTGGAACTGCGGAAAATGTGCCGGGAATATGCCCTCCAGTGGATTGACACCCAGCGGAAGGACTTCAAACGGCTGGGTGTGCTGGGCGACTGGGACCATCCCTATGTAACCCTGGATCCTCATTTCGAAGCGGAACAGATCCGGGTGTTCGGCACCATGGCCAACAAGGGCTACATCTATAAAGGGAAGAAGACCGTATACTGGTGCCCTCACTGCGAAACTGCCCTGGCCGAAGCGGAAATCGAATACGCCGATCAGAAGACTCCCACCATTTTCGTGAAGATGCCGCTGGTAAAAGACAACGGCCTGACTCCAGAAGCCGCCAAGGGCAAAAAAGCCTATATGGTGATCTGGACCACCACCCCCTGGACCATTCCTGCCAACGTGGCTGTGGCCCTGAACCCGGACTTTGACTATGCCTGGGTGGAATACAACGGGGAAGTGCTGATCATGGCCGCCGATATGGTGGACAAAGTGGCCCAGGAATGCGGGGTGGAATTCGGCCCTGTGCTGGGGACCACCAAAGGCCGTGCCTTTGAATATGCGGAATGCGAACATCCCTTCCCGGAATACAACCACCGGAAATCCCTGGTGGTGTTGGCGGACTATGTGGATAAGGAAGCCGGTTCCGGCTGCGTCCATACGGCTCCCGGCCATGGGGACGTGGACTATCTCACCGGTCTGAAATACAAGCTGCCCATCCTGTGCCCGGTGGACCAGAAGGGCTGCTTCACCGCAGAAGCCGGGGAACTGTTCCAGGGCAAGTTCGTCTTTGACAGCAACGGCCTGGTGATCAAGCATCTGGCGGAACAGAACGCCATCCTGGGCAAAAAGACCATCCATCACCAGTACGCCCACTGCTGGCGCTGCAAGAACCCCATTATCTTCCGGGCTTCCGAGCAGTGGTTCGCTTCCGTGGACGGGTTCCGGGATGAAGCCCTGAAGGCCATTTCCAAAGACGTCCAGTGGATCCCCAGCTGGGGGGAATCCCGGATCCACAACATGGTGGCCGACCGGCATGACTGGTGCATTTCCCGGCAGAGAGTCTGGGGCGTGCCCATTCCCATCTTCTACTGCGAAGACTGCGGGGAACCTTTGATCAACGAAGACACGGTGGAAAAGATCGCCACCATTTTCGATAAAGAAGGCAGCGACGCCTGGTGGAACCACACTGCTGAAGAACTGCTGCCGGAAGGGACCAAATGCCCCAAATGCGGGGGCACCCACTTCCGGAAGGAAAAGGACATCATGGACGTGTGGTTCGACAGCGGCTCCTCCCACATGGGGGTATGCAAGCGCCGTCCGGAACTGAGCTGGCCCGCGGACATGTACCTGGAAGGCAGTGACCAGCACAGAGGCTGGTTCCAGAGCTCCCTTCTGACCAGTGTGGCCGTCACCGGCAAGGCTCCCTACCGGAGCGTGCTGACCCACGGCTACGTGCTGGACGGGGAGGGCCGGAAAATGTCCAAATCCCTGGGGAACGTGGTGGTGCCCCAGGAAGTCATCGACCAGTACGGGGCGGATATCGTCCGGCTGTGGGCGGCTTCTTCCGACTACAAGCAGGATGTGCGAATCTCCCCGGTGATCCTGAAGCAGCTGGCAGAAGCCTACCGGAAAGTCCGGAACACCATCCGGTACATCCTGGGGAACACCCATGATTTCGATTATGAAACCCAGAAGGTGGCCTTTGCCGACATGGAAGAACTGGACCAGTGGGCCCTCATGCGCTTCGAAGCCCTGAAGAAGGACGTGACCGAAGCCTATGAAACCTACGACTTCCACGTGCTGTTCCATGCCATCCACGATTTCTGCACCGTGGACATGAGCTCCTTCTATCTGGACATCATCAAAGACCGTCTGTACACCAGCCGGAAGGACAGCAAGGCCCGCCGGTCCGCCCAGACCGCCATGACCCAGATCCTCCGGGAACTGATGGTGATGCTGATGCCTGTGCTGAGCTTCACCATGGAAGAAGTGTACCAGTATATGAACAAACCCGCTGATGCTCCCCAGAGCGTGCAGATGCTGCCCTGGCCCCAGGCCCATCCGGAATATGTGAAGGAAGACCTGAAAGCCAAATGGGATGCCTTCATCGCCATCCGGGGTGAAATCACCAAGGTGCTGGAAGGGGCCCGCCGGGCCAAGACCATCGGCCATTCCCTGGATGCCAAGGTGGAACTGTTCGCCACCGGGGATGCCCTGGCGGAACTGAAGGCCGTGGAAAAGGATCTGCCGGCTCTCTTGATCGTGTCCCAGGCGGAAGTCCACGAAGGGCTCACCGATGCCGGGGAAGCCACCGGCCGGGACGACCTGAAGGTGCTGGTGGAAGCTGCCGAAGGGGAGAAATGTGAACGGTGCTGGTGCTACAGCAAGACCGTAGGCCAGGATCCCAAGCATCCCACCCTGTGCGCCAAGTGCTGTGAGGCGGTGGAGTGACACTGGCTGTCAATAGTCAATGGTCAATGGCCGGATGAGGCCAAACGCATTTGCGTTTGGCTTCCATCGGCTGCTGACCAAAAAGGGATTGTCACTTGACAATCCCTTTTTCCATGGCTACAATATACGTAACGGAGGTATAGTACCATGGAACATCTGAAGACAATGCGGGACAAGAATGGGAAGGATTATCAGGACCTGATCACCCGTCTGAACCGGATCGAAGGCCAGGTGCGGGGAGTGAAAAAAATGCTGGAAGAGGACCGGTACTGTGTGGACATCCTGACCCAGGTCAGTGCCATCACCTGCGGCCTCAATGCCTTCAACAAAAAGCTCCTGGCCAACCACATCAAAAGCTGTGTGGTCAACGACATCCGGGCCGGGGACGATTCTGTAGTGGACGAACTGTGCGAAACCCTGCAGAAACTGATGAAATGAAAAAACGGCAGACTGCCTGTGGAAATTGAAGGAGGAACTGTAATGGAAAAAGAACTGAAAGTCAATGGAATGATGTGCGTCAACTGCCAGAAACACGTCCATGATGCCCTGGCCGCCATGGCCGGCGTATCCAGTGTGGACGTCAAACTGGAAAAAGGCACCGCCAAAGTGACCGCTGACCGGGACATCCCCCAGGATGAATTCAAGAAGGTCATCGAAGAAGCAGGGTATGAATTGGCGTGAGAGCCGGGGCGGGGGTGTGGAAAAATCCACACCCCCTTTTTCGCTTGCGTCCGAAAACCACTCATGATATAATGACTCCTGTTAGATTCGCTGTTGCTTTAGAAGGATTCTTACAGAAGAAAGGATGATTTTCAGTGAAAAAACAATTGATGGCCCTGGTTATGGCCCTTCTGGTGTGCGTTGGCTACTCCGGCACCCTGGTTCCGGCTACGGCCTATGCCGCCGAAACCATCGGCTATGTGGATTTAAATACCGTATTCTCCCACCATCCTGATTTCGCCTCTGCCCGGGCTGCCATGAGCCTGGAACAGCAGAACGCCCAGAAGGAATTCCAGGAAAAGGCCCCCAGCCTGGACGACAACGGCAAACGGGCCCTGGACAACACCCTGACCGAACGGATCGCCAAGAGAGAGCAGGATCTGTTCGATCCCATTCGGAAGAAGATCCTGGATGCGGTCCACAAAGTGGCCAAGGAAAAGGGCATCAACACGGTTCTCAGCGCCGGTGCCGTAGTTGACGGCGGCGTGGACATCACCAACGATGTGATGAAGGCCGTAGGAGCAAAATAAATCGGACACGGAAAGGTGCTGCCTGGCAGCACCTTTTTTGCATTTGGAAAGGAAAAAATATGGATCAAAACGAAAACAGCCGCAATCTGGGAGGCGTGGCCTTCCTGCCCCTTATTGTCTTCCTGGCTTTGTACATCGGCTGCGGGCTGGCCTTTACCCTGCTGGGGATCCCCAAGCCCTTCAGCTTCCTGCCCCGGCACGTGGCCCTTCTGGCCGGGACCCTGGTGGCCTTTATGCTGTGGAAAAAGGGCCCCATCGATGAAAAACTGAAAGTCTTCTGCACCGGCATGGGGGATTCCGGGGTGATGATGATCGTACTGATCTATCTCCTGGCCGGGGGGTTCCAGGGGGCAGCGGCTGCCATCGGGGGAAAGACTTCCGTGGTGAATTTCTGTCTCCAGTTCGTGCCGCCTTCCTTCCTGATCCCCGGGGTGTTCCTGATGTGCTGCTTCATTTCCACCGCCATCGGCACCAGCATGGGCACCATTGCCGCCATGGCTCCGGTGGCCATCGGGGTGGCCCAGGGGGCGGGACTCAACGCGGCCGCCGTGTGCGCTGCGGTGATCTGCGGCTCTTATTTCGGGGACAACCTGTCCATGATCTCGGATACGACCATTGCCGCCACCCGCACC
>ERZ791911.1500-NODE-1500-length-10739-cov-2.882722_pt1 | contig 10739 bp, 6 predicted proteins | sample MGYA00510142_ERZ791911 | MGnify/ENA primary metagenome ERZ791911 (study PRJEB30046, sample SAMN00792056) | human gut metagenome | study: EMG produced TPA metagenomics assembly of the A metagenome-wide association study of gut microbiota in type 2... | reverse complement strand
CGGCCCCCCGGAGGGTTCATTTTCATTCCATCCTTTGGCCATCGACCATCGGCAGCCGCAAAAAACCACCCCGCGCATTGCGCGGGGTGGTTTTTTGCTTTATGGTTCTGCTCCAGAGGGGGTGTGTGCAATCCATCTGGGGAGACGGTTACGCTTTTCTCTGGGCAGCCATTGCCTGGAGTTCAGGCCGGAATTCTTCTACCAGTTTGGCTTCCGCCTTGGCCCCTTTGGACAGGGCGTTGTAGATGATTTCGGCCATTTCATAACGGGTCATAGTCCGTTCGCCGTGATACTTGCCGTCCTCGTATCCCTGGACGATGTCGTTCCCTGCCAGCCGGCTTACGGCTTCGTAAGCCCAGTGGTTGGCCGGTACATCCGGGAAGTCCTTGGACAGGCTGGGATTCAGCACTCCCAGCAGGGCATCCAGCCGGTTCTGCAGGTTGGTCACCTGTTTGGCCAGGGCGGCGTTGGTGGCTTCCGCCTTTTCCAGCCGCTTGCTGCTCTTGCCCAGCTTGAAGGAGACGCCGCCGCCCACCATGTTTTCTCCGTTGCCGAAGCTGGTGGAAACATTCAGCATCACCCGGTCAGTAGGCCGGTAGAACACGCCCAGGGCCCCGGCGGTTTCTCTGCGGTAGCTGCCCATGGCCGCTGCCACACTGACCTTGGAATCTTCATCAAAGTCCATAGGATGCAGGTTGGCCATAGCCGCTGCGCTGGCCCCTACCTTGTCGATCCGGTTATCCAGGTTGTCCACCCGGTTTTCTACCCGATCCATACGGTTTTCCACCCCGTCCATCCGGTTTTCCACAGTGGTCACACGCTGGTTGGTGGCATTGAGCTGTCCGCCATTCACCGCATCGGTGCTGCCTTCAGCAATGGTCCCATCCGCCACGTTGGTGATCTTCTGGCCATTGGCATTGATGCCGTTTTCGTTAATGTAGGTCTTGTCCCCTACCTTGTAGGACTTGGCCGTCACATCGCCGGCTACGGTAGCGTTGCCGCCTACGGACAGATCTTGCAGCACTTCTGCATAATCCATCTGGGTCTTGTGATTCCCGGCTTCGTTGGTCAGTTTGGTCAGTCCATCGGTGGTGGTTACGGTCGTCGTGCCCACTTTGTCCTGGATCCGGTTCCCAGCCGTATTGGTGATGTTTTCAGCTGCCTCGTTCACCAGGTCCTTGGCCTCATGGGTGATGGTCCCCTGTTCGGCCATGCTGGTGATATCCGTATAGGTCTGCTTCACCCCGGTGCTGGAGGAGCCATCGCTATTGGAAACGGTGGTATTCACATACCCGTTTTCTGCATCCTTCAGGATGTCGATGATGTTCCCGCTGACCAGCTTCTGTTCCGACTTGGTGGCCGTATCCGTCACCGTGTTGGATCCGCCGCTGCCATTCTTCACCAGGCTGGTGAAGCCGTCGGCCTTCTGGCTGCTGCTGGAGAAGCTGCCGCTGGCAGTATCGGTGATCTTGGTGGTGTCTTCAGAAACGGTCTGCACATTGTTCAGGGACTTGGTGGTCTTGCCTTCTCCGTCCACTTCCTTCAGGGAGGTGTTCACACTGCCGGCCAGCTGGCTCAGGGTACTGGTGCTGGTCCCGTCAGTGACGATATTGATGTCCTTGTCAGCGGTCTTGGAAGAAGAGTTGCTCTTGGTCCCATCCACCACAGATTCGGCAATCTTGCTGGTGGTCATGGTCCGGCTCACGTTTTCACCCACTTTATCCTTGATGGACTTGGTGGCCGTATTTTCGATTTCCGCTGCGGAATTGCTGAGTTTTTCCGCTGCGGTATTGGTGATGTTCTTGGCACTGTTGCTCAAGGTTTCAGAAGCCGTGTTGGTGATGTTTTCCGCCGTCAGGCTGCTGTCACCGGTCACGGTGGTGGTCTGGTTGCCGCCCACCGTGGTGCTCAGGTTGGCTTTATAGTCTTCCGTTACATCGCCGGTCACGGTCTCGGTCAAGGTCCCGCTTACCGTATGGATTTCGTTGCCGCCCACCGTAGTGGTCAGGTTGCCGGTGGCAGTGTTCACCAGATCTTTGGCGATGTTGGAAATGGTTCCCTGTTCCGCCGTATTGGTAATATCCGCCGTCCCCTGTTTCACCGAAGTGGTGTTGGTCCCGTCCGTCACGGTACTGGTGATGCTGTCCAGTTTCTGGTCTACAGAAGAGGATTCCGTACCGGCTGCATTCTTGATTTCCTGGAGGATGGCATCTACTTTCTGCCGGAAAGTAGAGGTATTACCGTCCCCATCCTTCACCACGTCACTGGATTCTGTCGAAGTCTGTTTAGACTCATTGCTGTTCTTGTCAGAGTCCACAACCTTGGAAGTCACATCGCTGCCTTCTACAGTGAGAGTGCTCTTCTTCCAGTTGCCATCTGCGTCGGTAGCTTTGGCCCAGGTGGAAGTGCCGTTTTCATCATAGTCGATGGAGCTTTCTTTTTCACTGCCATCTTTGGTGTTGGTGGCTTCCTTGTAGGAGGTGATTTCACCGGCTGCCACTCTTGTGCTGGCAGTTACGTTGTTGTCCCCTACAATGCCGTTCTTGGTCAGGTCGATTTCATCCACATTCAGCTTGCCCTTGACCGTCAGGTCTCCGCCGATGGTGGCATCGCCGCTGGTGGTAATGGTTTCAGCGCTCAGGTTCTTCACACCGGTGAGGTTGCCATTCTGCATGGTTGCCGTACCATCGGAGATGCTCTTGCCCTGGATAGCGCCGCCGGCGGTCAGGCCACCGGTAATGGTGGCGCTGCCTGCTGTGAGAGCTCCCTGGATGGAAGCGCTGGCCCCTGTAATGGCGCCGCCTGCGTGGATGTCACCCACTGCAGAGATGTTGCCTGTGGAAGTTACGGTGCCGCCGGTAATGGTACCACTGGTGTTGATGTTGCCATTGGTAATGGTAGCAATCCCATCAGTCAGGGTCTTGCTGGTTACCGTTCCGTTGCTCATGGAAGCACCCTTGCCGTCGGTTACGGTTTCACCGGTGATAGTTGCCTTGGAAGTGACATTCCCGTTTTCATCTACGGTGAAGTCCCCATTGGCCCCTTTGATCTTGCCGTCAGCACTCATAGCTGCCTTGGCTTCGCTGTAGGTATCCCCGCCGGTGTAGACACCGTCTTTATCCACCACCGTGCTGTTGGTGCCAACCTTGATTCCCTTTTCGTTCAGGGTGATCCGGTTGTCGTTGCCCTTGTTCAGGATCATTTCATTGGCATCGGTCTTGGAGGTGGTCACGTTGCCATGGGCGTCAATGGTAGTGGCGTTCTTTTGCAGAACATTGTCGTTGCTCAGGCTCAGTCCGCTATTGACGGCTTCCACCAGTTTGGCATCTGCTGCCACACGGGCCGAAGTTTCTGCCGTAATCTTATCATCCAGTGCTGCATCAGCGGCTGCCCGTTCCTGGGCTTCCTTGGCATCTGCCTGGTTCAGGGCCGTGAATCCATCAGCCATATTCTTGTTGATGGTATTGAACCCATCCACCATATTCTGATTGACCTGCTGAATCACCTTGTCTTGGGTTTTATCTGCCCAAATGCGAGCATTTTTTTCCGCATCCAGAGCGGCATCCAGGTTAGCCACGTTTTCGCCAATGGTGTTGGCCGCTTTCACGATGGCCCCATCCTGTACGGCGGCATCAGCCTTGCTTACATAATTGTCGGAAGTCTGTTTCTCCAGATATCCCTTCACATTGGTGATCCGGGTATCCAGAGCCGCATCGGCGGTTTCACGGGCGGTCGTTTCCGTATTCAGGTCAGTCTGCAGCTGTTTCGTCGTTTCGTGGATCGCATTGGCTTCGTTCGTAATCCGTTCATTCAGTTCGTTATCAGCGGTTTTGCGGTCAGTCGTTTCTTTGGCCAGGGCAGCATCCAGGTTGGTGACATTTTCGCCGATGGTGTTGGCTGCTTTGACGATGGCTCCGTCCTGTACGGCGGCATCGGCCTTGCTCACATACTTGTCGGAAGTCTGTTGTTCCAGATATTCCTTCACATTGGTGATGCGGGTATCCAGTTCAGCCGCTTTACGATACGTATATTTTCTGGCTGCCTCAATCTGCGCATCCGTGCCATTCTTGGTATAGACTTCTACCGCCGTACCGGAAGTCGACGATTCAACCTTCGTGGTGCCATCCGCCGCAAAAGACGTCCCTCCTGCAGAGACAATGCTGAAAAATACGGCCAGAGCCGCAGCGGTCTGTGCCACTTTCTTCCGTCCCACGGCACGGCGTCCGTCTTTGGACTGGCCTTTGGCCAGTTCGGAAACCACCATGTACATGCCCCGTGTTTTGTTCCAGATCACTTTATAAATCCTGTTCATAAAGCCACACCCCTTTTCTTGAACTCTCCTGTTTTTTCATTTTCATGCATCTTTTGGTGGGTTTCCCATGCGCGCTTTGGTCTCCCCGTTACCTTCAGTTTACCAAAATCCCTGAAATTTCCAATTATCCATTGGTATACTCTTTTGAATTTCCGGAGTATACTTTTGTATAAGAACGTTCGTCCGTATATACAATACTATTTGCTTCACTCTTCAGTTTTCTTGAATCGTTCTCATTTGAGTTCTTTGGAATTTTATACAGGAATCCAGTGTTTTACTTTGGGAAGGAAGCCCCGCGTCCGGAACTTCTTTCTCTTTGTTCTGCTAAAGCATATCATGGATTTCAAAACTTTTTTTTCGAAAATCACGAAAGGGTCATTTTTTGTCCTGAAAATATTTTTCTGACTTTTCTTTTTCTTTGTTCTTGATTCAAAGACATTTTAATCTCCTTTTCATGCAAAAAAACCGCCCTTTCAGGGCGGAGATTTTCCAAGACTGTCCGGACTGGGTATAATAGAAGTGAGTAAATTGGTACAGACCCATGGAAAGGAAGTGAACAGCATGCTGCATATTGCCATTTGTGATGATCAGCAGGACCAGATCCAGAAGATCCGGGAAGCTGCAGAGAAATACTTCCAGAACCGCAAAGAAAATATGAGCTGCCAGACCTTTGAAAACGCTTTTGCCTTTGTGGAAGCGGTGGACAAGGGGGCCCTGTTCGATATTGTGCTGCTGGATGTGTGCATGCCCGGGATTTTGGGCACCGATGTGGCCCGGGAGCTCCGGGACCACCACAGCCGGGCGGAAATCATTTTTCTCACCACCAGCGACGAATTTGCCGTGGAAGCTTTTGAGGTGAAAGCCACGGATTATCTCCTGAAGCCCTTTACCCAGGCCCAGTTCGCCAAGGCCATGGACCGTGCCATTGCCTACATCCGCCAGCGGAACAGCGCCAAGGTGATCTTCCGGCTGGTGGGCGGAGGCGTCCGGGTGGAAGAAATCGCCCAGATCCTGTTCCTGGAAAGCCACGGCCATGTGCTGGAGATATACCTGGCTGACGGCAGTACCCTGGAAACCCGGAAATCCGGCCAGGACATGAAGGCGGACCTGGACAAAATCGCCCCTGGTCAGTTCGTATCCCCCAACAAAGGCTATCTGGTGAACCTGGGCGCCATCCACCTGATCAAAACCGATTACGTAGAGATCCAGGGCCATCAGATTCCCCTGGGAAAGCGGAAGTACCGGGAGTTCCAGGAGCAGTATTTCCAGTATATGTTTGGGACGAAGTAAAAAAGGGGCTGTGAAGAAATGAGATTCTCATTTCTTCACAGCCCCTTTGGTCGCGGGTCGCGGGCTTTGAGTCGCAGCCCCCTAATCCCCCACTCCCTTCGCTCCCATATCCACCTGGAGATAGGTGAGGAACCAGCCTTCTTTTTGTTGACAGAGGACACTGGCTCCGTATTTGTCCCGGAACCGGGCCAGGGATTTCATGCCGATGCCGTGGCCTTTTACTTTGGTCACCGGCAGGCCCTCTTCGTCCAGGGCCACCGGGGCATCGAACAGGTTCTTCACCAAAATGTTCAGCATGTCCCCCTGACGCCGGACCAGTACGGTGATGTTCCGCCGGTCTTCCGGCTGCTTCCTGCTGGCGATCAGGGCGTTTTCCACCAGGTTGGACAGCACAATGGACAGATCCCCGCTGCAGTTCAGATTCTGGGGCAGGTCCACGGACACGGTGATGGGAATCCCTTCTTCCCGGGCCCGGGACAGATACACCGTAAGGGCCGCATTGATCAGGGGATTCTGGCAGTACTGGGGCAGTTTGGTGCTGTTGAATTCTTCTCCCAGTTCTTCAATATAGGTGAGCACCCCCACCCGGTCCTTTTGCCGGACCAGATCCAGCAGCTGGTCGATATGGTCCCGTTTTTCCCGGTAGATGGCTTCCAGCCGCTGCCGGGATTCTTTTGACATCTTTACATAGTTGGCCGCGGACACCACCTGCTGCTGGAGCTGGTGCTTTTCCTCGTAGGCGCTGATCTCATCATACACTTCCTGCTGGCCCCGGCGGATGGCAGACATCATCAGGAGTACTACAATCATCAGCAGGATCCGGGCACCCATCAGATCGAAATACCGTTCCTGGGAATCATACACACTCACATACAGAGTATCCACCGCCAGCAGCATGGGGATGATGGTGGTGCTCCGCCAGAACCGGCGGGTGGCCGCTTCCTGGAAATGGCTGAAGGTGCGGGTAAAGAACCGGAGGAGGACGGGGAAGGCGATCAGGCATTCTCCCCCATAGAACAGGATCTGCCAGAAATACATGGAAGCAAATTCACTTGCCGGCCAGAAATACAGGAAAAAGTGACGGAGGAAGGTATAAAAGCAGCTGGAAAACAGGATCCGGAAGGAAAGGATGAACAGATGGCCCACCCAGTACTTCCGGGTGACCCAGAAGCACAGCAGGAACTGGGGAATCCATATAAGGTACCCTATGGCCCAGTAGGCGGCAGAGACAGAAGGGAACAGTCCGGACCGGACCAGCCCCACTGTCAGGGCCGTTTCCGCCACCGCCAGGACCACCCAGGCCCGGCAGAAGGGCTTTTTCTTTTCTTCTTCCAGAAATCCCCAGAAAGGCAGGATCTCCAGCAGATAGAAGGGCTGGAGCACCAGGATGTAGACCAGGGACACGGCCGTGGTTTCCAGGATGGGAGTCACTTGTCCGCCACCTCTTTCCGCAGCTTCAGCAGGTATTTTTCCGCTTCTTCAAATTCCCCGTTTTCTGCCAGTTCCGCCAGCATCCGCAGCTGATGCCGGCTGTCGTGCCGGATGATGGCCAGTTCCTGCTGCTCTTTCCGCAGGGAAACGGCGTAACTGTTGATGTCATTGAGCCGTCCCTGGAGCTGGAGATTCTGTTCTTTCAGCTGGAACATTTTCTGCACCTGCTCCAGCTCGCCCCGGATGGTCAGGACCAGGAACAAAGCCACCAGCATCAGCATCCCCAGGGTGATCAGGGTATAGATCTGGAGTCCCGGTTGGAACAGCTCCTGAGGGGCCAGGACGAAATACCCCTGATTGGCATGGTAGTAGCACAGCAGCAGAGGCACAGGCCCCAGGTAAGGCCAGAAGGCGGACCGGGGAGACGTGAGCTGTTCCGAAGTGAACAGCCGCCCGATGATCTTCAGGGCCAGGGGCATCCCCAGAAGGAACAGGAGCAGATAGATGATGAAATAAGGCAGTACCCGGCCAATGTGCCAGAACTCGGGCAGGAACAGTTTGAAGGCTTCCAGGGACAGGGTGTGGATAAAGATCATATAGATGGCCTGGAGCCCCAGCACAAACAAATGCCGGAACCAGAACGGCCGGATGGTGAACACCAGGAGCAGCAAATGGGGCAGATAGCAGAACAGGTACAGGAACTGAAACATGCCGCTTTCCAGCTTCAGCGCTCCCCGGCTGAAAAGAGCCGCCAGGAGCAGGAATTCCAGGAAAAAGATCCACAGATGTCCCAGGAGCAGCACCTTCCGCCGGCGGGGACCGGCCACGGACCGGAAGGGATAGTACCGGAGATAAGCCGGAGGCAGCAGGGAAAAACAGAACAGGAATACAGTGGCAAAAGCATAACCCATGGCAGAAATCACCTCCGGAATTCATTAATTGTAATTATGACGAAAAGAGAAAAAGATGTCAAACACAAAAAGCCCGCCACCAAAGTGACGGGCCGGTCTGGTCTATTGGAGCTACTGATAGGATTCGAACCTACGACCCTCTCATTACGAATGAGATGCTCTACCAACTGAGCTACAGTAGCATTGAACAGGGAAATTATATCATATCCCCGGGGATTGTTCAAGAGGCTGTTGCACAGGCAACAGCCATTGACCATTGACCGCTTTTACAACTGGATCAGTCGGAAATCACACTGGTTCATATCCAGCATCCGGGCTGCCAGGCGCTTGCCTCTTTCCAGGTCGGCGGTAAAACATACTTCTGCCCGTCCCAGGCCCACTTCCCGGTCCAGATGGCGGGCTTTCAGGTCTTCCATGGCTGCCTGGACCGTCCGTTCCGCCGGATCCAGGATGGTAACCCCGGGTCCAAAGGCTTCCCGGATTTCCTTTTCCACAAAGGGATAATGGGTGCAGGACAGCATCACCGTATCCACCTTATGTTCCTTCAGCTTGTCCGTATATTCCTTGATGGCCGCCGCCAGTTCCGGGCTGCCGAATTTCTCCCCTTCGATAAGGGGAACGAATTTGGGGCACCCCTGGCCGAACACCTGGATTTCCGGATCCATTTCCTGGATTTCCTTTTTATGGGCCCCGGAAGCCACGGTGAAATCGGTGGCCAGAAAGCCCACCCGTTTGTTCTTCGTGACCCCTTCCACCATATGGGCGCCTTTTTTCATGCCGATCACGGAAAAATCGTACCCGTTTTTGATCACGTCGGTGCCCAGCACCGTAATGGTGTTGCAGGCCACCACCAGCTGTTTGATGTTCCGCCGGTTCAGCCAGGCGGTCATTTCGCTGACGAACTGCTGGATTTCTTCCCGGGGCCGGTTCCCATAGGGAGTCCGGGCGGTATCCCCGATAAAGATGAACCGTTCATGGGGCATTTTCTGCTGGAGCCATTTCAGGACGGTCAATCCGCCCACCCCGGAATCAATGACGCCAATGGGATCTAATCTGTTCATGGAACCCTCCTTGCCTGTATTTGTGCCGTTAAACCACTTTAGGAAAGTATATTATACCACGAATAAGGGGGTGCTGCACATTGCGTGCAATACCCCCTTTTCTGTCAGCGGACTGCTGACGGGGTTGTTGCGCCGGCAACAGCCCCTTTTTTCACCCATTCAAATACTCCAGCGCAAACTGGATCTCTATCCCCGTCCCGTTAGGCAGCACGTCTTCGTCCACTTCGAAGGCGGGATGATGATGGACGCAGCAGATGCCTTTTTCTTTGTTCCGGGCTCCCAGGAACATAAACACGCCGGGTACTTTTTCCATGAACACGGAAAAATCTTCCGCACCCATCTGTTTTTCCATGGGCACCAGGGCTTTTTCTCCCATAATCCGGGTCACGGCTTTCCGGCCCCGATCGTTCAGGTCTTTGTGCTCGTTGATGAGAGGGGCAGGACCAAAGAAATAGGTGCAGTCCACCTGGCAGCCCAGCCCTTCTCCAAAGGCCCGGGCCACTTTTTCGATTTTCTGGGGCAGGGTCTTCCGAAATTCTTTGTTGAAGGTCCGGGTGGTGCCCACCAGCTGGACAGAACGGGCCAGCTGGCCCTTCTCCCCCTCGCTGTTCATCATGCCCACCGTAAGCACAAAGGTGTTTTCCGGGTCGTTCTGCCGGCTCACCAACTGCTGGAGCCCCATGACCACGGAGGCAGACGCTGCCAGGGAATCCGCCCCCTGTTCCGGGGCGTCAGAAGGGGCTGGTTTCCCGGTAAGAGTAATGGTGAACCGGTCGCTGCAGGCCATCCGCTCCCCGTCTTCCAGATTGGCGGTGCCTGCATCCAGCAGGGCCCAGATGTGCATGCCGAAAATGGCATCCACCTGATCCAGACAGCCTTTCTCCACGTAATGGCGGGATTCGGGACCGATTTCTTCCCCCATCTGGAACAGCAGCTTCACCTGGCCCGGGAAGGCATCCCGATGGGCGCTGAGGATTTTTGCTGCTCCCAGGAGCATGGCCGTATGGCAGTCGTGGCCACAGGCGTGCATGACCCCGGGATGCTGGGAGGCATAGGGTTTGGTCAGGTCCGCTTCCTGGATGGGCAAGGCGTCGATATCCGCCCGGAGCATCAGGGTCTTCCCCGGGCCTTTGGCTCCCTGGATGGTGCCGATGCACCCGGTGATGTCCGGGAAGGTCTGGACCGGGATCCCCATTTTTTCCAGTTCCGCGGCAATGTGAGCGGTGGTTTCCTTTTCTTCCCGGCCCAGTTCCGGATGGGCATGGAGCCAGTGCCGTTGTGCCAGGATATAGTCTTTTTCGCCGGCCGCCAAGGCTTTCACATCCATCAGCAGGCGCCTCCTTCCGGCAGCAGAGTCAGTTCGCTGCGGCAGTCAAAAGTTTCTGCCGTGCGCCGGACCAGGTTCTTAAGTTTGTCCACCATGTCCATGAGCAGTTCGTCGTCATAGGCCCGAAGGCAGCCGGTCAGCTGCACTTTGTCGCAGACGATGTTGAACTGTTTCCCGGCCTTGACGCTTTCAAAACCCAGGACCAGGGGCCGCAGGGGATTGTTCACCCGGCTCACCAGGGTCTGGGCCGCCTGGATCACCGCCGAAGCCGCCACAATGGCATCCTTCCCCAGATGGGGCGTGGATCCATGGGCCGAAACCCCATGGACCGTAATGGTAAAGTCGATTTCCTTTTCCGTATCTTTCAGTAAACCCATAAGCGTTTGTCCTTTCCACAAGAGGGTCTG
>ERZ791911.1491-NODE-1491-length-10787-cov-2.931979_pt1 | contig 10787 bp, 1 predicted proteins | sample MGYA00510142_ERZ791911 | MGnify/ENA primary metagenome ERZ791911 (study PRJEB30046, sample SAMN00792056) | human gut metagenome | study: EMG produced TPA metagenomics assembly of the A metagenome-wide association study of gut microbiota in type 2... | reverse complement strand
TCCGATCTCCGGTAAAATAGGCGATAAATTTATTTTAAACGGTATGCTTTCCAGCCACGATGTTGAAAATTACGGCATCCGTTACGAGCTGCCGGTTGGCAGCCGCGGCACCCGAGTTGGTATTGCTTACAGCCAAAGCACTTACGAAATGAGTACAAACAGCTTTTACGATACGCTCGGCAAATCCAAAGGCATCAGCCTTTATGGCATGACGCCTGTTTACCGCGACCGTTCTAACCGCATTACCGCTATTTACGGTTATGACCACCGCGATATTGAAGATGAACTGCGAATTGATTTGAACAATCTTGGCAGAGTCAGTGAGAAAACAGAAAAAGATGCCGATGTATGGCATATCGGCATCAGCGGCAGCCAGTACAACGTAAACCAGTTTACGCAGTACAGCTTAATTTACTGGTACGGCGATATTGATACCGAAGGGCAGAATGCTTATTATGACGGCGGCTACCATAAACTGACCGGTGACTTGCTGAACGTTTGGTATGACGGCGACTGGAATTACCGCATTAAAGCCAGCGGGCAAATGGCAAGCCGTGCACTGGACGGCAGCGAACAGTTTTACCTTGGCGGCATTAACGGTGTGCGTGCTTATGGCGCAAGCGATGGCTACGGCGACCTTGGCTACCTGGCAACGGCTGAAATCCGCCGTGCAACCGGAATTGAAGGTTTGGAAGCAGCAGTGTTTATCGACAGCGGCGCCGTTAAAAATAAATACGACGGCACCATGGACCACCTGGCAGGCTGGGGCGTTGGTTTACGCTACGCCAAACCCGGCGACTGGTATGCCCAGCTTGATTACGCCCGCAAGATTGACGCGCGCCCTGACCGCATTGAGCGCGATGACCATGACGGCAGGCTGTGGTTCCAGCTTTATAAAATGTTTTAAATACTGTTGATAGTTTTTAAATGTTAATGGGTTAATGTTACGGAGGGCTTAACGTGAGCAAACATAAAAATCTTAAACGTAATTTACTGATATGCCTATTGGCAGGTTCGGCAGTAATGTATACCCTGCCGCTGCATGCAGCAACCAGCGTGGTGGCAAATAATGCGCTGCCGCAGAATGGACAGTTTTTTAACGGCAATAAATTTATTCAAGGGACAGCAAATGAAAAGGGTAATGGTTTTGATTTTGCAGACATCGGCAGCATTACCAAACCTAATGATTTAACGATGAATGTTCATCAAAATGAACAAAATGCTGTTATAAAATGGAATGATTTTAGCGTTGGCTGCAATGCTACGGTTAATTTTGATTATACAGGAAAAGATAATTTTAATACCTTGAACTATGTAAACAGTGGTAAGGTTTCTCAGATTTACGGTACAATTAACGCACAGCACGAAGGTTATAATGGCAATATTTTTATTGTTAATACTGCCGGTGTGCAAATTGGCCCCAGTGCGCAAATTAACGTTGGCAGTTTGCATGTATCAAATAAGTATTTGAATGAAAGTGAATTAGGTGATTTTGCGGGTAAAATTACACCTGAGATGATTAATACTGACAAAAATGCTGACGCCGTCTTAATGAGTCTTGGTAATATCAATGCAACCAACGTAACCTTTGAAGGCGACGGGCGCATCGTTATCGACAGTGAGCGCTTGCTTAATTCAGATGGCAATAGTAAAAATACTAATTTTGAAGTGCATACCGATGACGCAGGTAATGTGCTTATTGGTTATGACGCTTATGTAGATACTGATAAAGACGGCGATGGACACATCGATGGTTATAAAAATCAAGACAGAGCATTTAATCAGAATGTTTTTGTCAATGGACAGAATCCAAAAGATAATGTTAAAGGCTACATGTGGGTAGAAGATGTTAAGCAGCTGCAAGCCATTAATACCAATCTTAGCGGCAATTATGCTTTAAGAAACAGTATTGATGCAACAGCAACAGATAATGGCGGTGAAGGGTTTAACCCGATAGGGCTTGATGACAGCGGCAAAGTTATTGTTAATAAAGTTGATAATAGCGATAAGTATGGTTTTTATGGCAATTTTGACGGCATTGACTATAATATTTTTGGCTTAACAATAAATAGAAGTAATGAAGCCAATGTCGGTTTATTTGGCGTTGCGCATGATGCCAATATCAACAACGTAACGCTTGTAGGCGGCAGCATTACCGGCGGCAGCGTAGTCGGCAGTGTTGTTGGCGCGGCTTTGGGCAATACACATATTACCAATGCCACTAACAGCGCATCTGTAACAGGCAATACTGATGTTGGCGGTATTGTTGGTTACAGCGGTGATGATATTGACGATGGTGCTGGTGGTGAAATTACTGTTAGTGATAGTGATACATACGCACATTTTACTAATCTTATCAATACTGGCGCAGTACACAGCAATGGTGAGGATGATAGACAAGGTGGCACTGTAAGCAATGCCGGCGGCCTTATCGGTTATATGTATAACGGTACTTTAGACGGCAACAGTTATAATCTTGGTGATGTATCCGGCGATGGTTATAATGTCGGCGGGCTGGTTGGCAATGCCGTAAATTCTGCTATTGGCGATGGCACTAACCTTGTTTACAACCGTCTTGATGTTACCGGCGCTTACAACGTAGGCGGCATTGTCGGCAATATGGAAGGCAGTACCGTGAAATATGCTGAAAACAGTGGTACGGTAGAAGCAGAAAAATATAAGACAGAGTATTATACATACCATACAGGTAATCAAACTTATGATGATTATTATGGCATGAGAGACGATGGAATTAGCGGTGTAGAAGTAAATGTTGCTAATGTTGGTGGTATAGTAGGTACTAGCTCTGCATCTAACAATGGAAAAGCAAGCAAAATTGAAAATGTAACTAATACGGCAAATGTAAGTAGTGATACGGATACTTATAATCAGTATGGTTCAGAGAATGAATATTATATCGCAGGCAATGTAGCCGGCATTGTTGGGCGTGCAGAAGATACTGATATTTCCAATGCAACCAATCAGGAAAACGAAATCCGCGGCGCGCATAACGTTGGCGGCGTAGCCGGATATTTTGGCACAAGTGATGATAATAGTGACAACAAATATACTGTTACTAACGGCATTAATGACGGCGGCGATATTATGGCTACCGGCGCGCGTGCAAAACAAGGCGTAAATAATTCAAACTTAGTTAATGACAAAGGCTTTGCTTTGGAACAAGTGCGTTCTGTTTCTGGAGGAAGTGAAACCGTAATTATTGGTAATATGGGCGGCGTAGTTGGTTATCTTGAAGGTGACAATGTTTATGTAACCGGCAGTGCTAATCGCGGTATCGTGCATTCCCAAGAAATTACAAATCCAAATCAAGTTCTATATACAAGTCAGGCAGCTAATACAGGCGGTGTAGTTGGCAAACTGGATACTGACAGGAACAGTGACCTTTCTGATGAGGAAAAATTGAAAGGACTGCAAGGAAAAACTATTACAGCGGCTGTTTCTGATAGCTATAATACCGGTAACATTTCTGGTTATACAGGCGTCGGCGGTATAATTGGCATGATGTACAATGGCGAAGTGGCAAATTCTTATAATATTGGTGCCATTAATACTACAAGGCGGCCTGTTTCAGATGCTAATGGAGACACTGTTAATATGGGCGGTGTCGTTGGAGATACAACTGAAGAAGCTGGTGCCAGTGCCGTTATTTATAACGTTTATAACGAAGGACAGATTGGCGATGACGAGTACAATTATTATGCCCGCCATATAGGAGGCGTGGTTGGACGCCTTAGCGGTATAGTAGATAAAGCATATAACACTGGTGATATTTATAGCGGGTACAGCGTTGTTGGTGGTATTGTAGGATGGTTATACGAAGGCACAGTTAGCAATGCTTTTAATACAGGCAATATTACTACCGTCAATAATGACCGACAAAATAACGGTAGTCAAGTAGGCGGTATTGCTGGTGCAGTAGCAGGTTACAATACCTACGATGCAAATGTGTCAAACAGGCTCTACAATGCATATAATTTGGGAACTATTAGAAGCTTTACAGGTGAAAGCAATTATATTGATATGGGCGGTATTGTTGGTAAAATTGTAGCAGGTGCTAATAATCAGGCAACTGTCAATATCGAAAATGTTTATACTACTGCTAACTTGTATACTAATAGTAACAATACTGGTATTGATGGTACCTATGGTGCTTATCGTGATATTGGCAGTATTTATGGACAAAATAGCATAGGTACAGGGCTCACTGTTAATAATGCAAACTATGTGCAGTTTGAAAATTATAATAATTTTAATGATTTAACTTATACTAACAATAATGGCAGAAATGGTGAGAACATTAAAATTGTTTCTTATAAAGATAGATACAGTCATGATGCTTATGATTTAGTCAATATTGATACTGACAATACATGGTCTGAAATATCAGGTGGGAGTGTTGGCAAGGGAGATTGGCGATATTATGATGGTAAAACAATGCCTATTTTAAATGCTTTCTTGCCTAATGCTGAAGATTATTTTAGCGGCGAAACTGGTCATACCAATACTATGAACGGTATTGATTCCATTCAGTATGGTACGGCATATAATCCTTTACTTACAATTATTAATGCTAAGGTTAATACAGATAATTTAACATTCGATTGGGGCGATCTTGATATAACAGGTGCAGCCAGCATAGCTGTTTATAACAGCGGTTTAACGCTTTATAATGTCGACACTTCGGACGGCACCGGTTATTATGGCGGGCTTTTATACAGTGATGGCGATTTAAGCCTTAACACAAGCAACAAAGACGGTGAAGCTGAAGACGGCGTCAGCGGCAATATTTCTTTGGGCAGTGGTGCTAAGTTATATGGTTCTTCTGTTGATATTAATGCCGATGGAACAGTAACTATTTATGGCAGTGTAACAGCAAGTGGTAATAAAGGTGAAAGTAATATTAAGATAACTGCTGGTGATGTTAACGTATATGGCACGATGGTCTCTGTTGCTGAAGGCAGGAAAACAAGTATATCTGGAATTGCAGATAGTGCTACTGCGGACAACTTTAATTTTGGTAATATTACAGATAGATATCAAGCTGCAACAAGTATTGGCAACCGTTATGGTGAAAGTGTAGAGTCCCAAGGTACAGGTAGTATTACAATTAACTCTGGTACTAAAACTGTGGTAAATAATGATGGAAGTACTTCAACTATTGCAATAGGCGATGGCAACGTTAACCTGTATTTTGGCAACAAAGAACAGGGGTTTATTACAACCGGAGGCGATTTAACTGTAACCGGCACGGGCGATGTTTATGTTGACAGCGACCTTGACATCGGCGGCGATATGACTCTTACCAGTACTGGTGCAGATAGTGAAGTATTGCTTACACTTACTAATATCGGTAAAGTACAGGCTGATAGATTTACTAATGTTATCGAGAGTGCAATTAACGGAAAAGATTTAGAGTCTTTAACTCTTAAAGATATTGTAGATGCAGTAAAAAAAGCATATCCTGATCTTGCGTTTGGTGAAGAACAAGCTGAGGATATAATTATCGCATTAAAAAAGGGCAGTAATAAAGTGGATGCTGTCGAAAAGTTAAATAATGATATTGCGGTTGCGTACATGCATGATTTTATGCATAGTTTTTATAAACCCGTTTCAGGTGAAACCAAACCTGGTATTTATCTTAATGCTGCATCCGGTGATGCTAAACTTACTGTTGATATGTGGGTAGAAAATACAAACGGAAGCGGTCAATTTAATTTTGAAAAATATGATAAAACTTTCCCTGGTACAAATGATAAACATACATTTAAAGAAGAACTTAACAATTTGAATTTTACTGTTAATGGCACAAATGGCAATGCTGCAGATACTGTTTATGTAGAAGTAAGCACCGGTGAACAGTTAAAAGCAATTCAAAATGCAGGCAGTGAAGCGCTTGGATATAATTATGCGCTTATGGGCGACATTAACGCCAGTGACGTAGAAGATTATGTTGCTATTGGTACTGAAAGTGAATTTACCGGAACTTTTGATGGGCGTGGTAACCGCATTATTGGTTTAACGGTTGATAAAGTTGATGGTAAAGATACTGCTAACGCTGGTATTTTTGATACCATAGGCACAAACGGCGTTGTTAAAGATGTTAATATTTACAGCGGCACATTTACTGGCAGCAGTAACGCCGGTGCTGTTGCAGGCGTAAACAAAGGACGAATTGAAGGCATTGTAACCTTTGGCAACACTGTAACTTCAGATGGTAACGCAGGCGGCATTGTTGGCGAAAATAAAGGCAATAATGGTAAAATTGTAACTAATGAAGATGGAACAATTACTTTAGAGCCGGTTGATGACGAGTTGCCTGTTACCGGCATTATTGACGTTGAAAGCACCGGCAGCGTTATTGCAGGAGGATCAAGTGCAGTTGCAGGCGGTTTGGTTGGTACTAATGACGGTGCGCTTGGCAACAGTTACAGCGACAGCGCAGTAACAGTTAAAGTTGATAATCAAAATCCTGTTACTACTACTGGCGGTCTTGGCGGTGTAGTTGGCGTTAATACCGAAAAGGGCAACGTGCAATATGTTGATAGCCTTGGCGTTACCAACGGCGGTGCAACCAATAGCAGCAATATTGGTGGTATTATCGGTACAAACAACGGCAATATGTACAGTGGTTATAACGAAAGTATCGTCAGCGGCAATAGTAATGTCGGCGGTATTATTGGTGATAATAATGGTAGTTATGATGATACAGATACTTGGACTGGAGGCATTGTAGAAAACGTTGTTAACGCAACCGGCGTTACCGGTACTGGTGACTATGTAGGCGGTTTGGTAGGTACTAATATTGGCAGTGTAGAAAACGGACGCAACAACGGCACTATTACCGGTACTAACTATGTTGGCGGTATGGTTGGCAGCAATGCTGATGAACATTCGGTTTTAGCAAATCTTACTAACGATAGTGCGGCAGATATTAGCGGTGAAAATTATGTAGGCGGTATTGCAGGTACTAACTCAGGTACAATTACGGCGCAAAATCAATCTAATTTAATTAATCGCGGCAGTATTACCGGGCAGAATTATGTTGGCGGCGTAGCCGGTGAAAATATTGGTACTATTGAATATGTTAAAAATGACGTTAACCTTTATGTAAAAGACGATACTAAAAATGCACAATATTTTGGCGGTGTTGCAGGCATTAATGGCAGGGTTGATGATACAGCAACTACTGAAGATGAAACGGCAACTGGCACTATTACCAGTGCAACTAACGAAGGCGATGTTGTTGCTGAAAATGCACAGTATGTAGGTGGCATTGTAGGTTGGAATACTGTCAATGGCAAACTTGACGGTATGGGCAACAGCAATACAGGTCGTGTTGAGGGTGCAACCTATGTCGGCGGTGTTGCCGGTAAAAATGATGCTGACATTGCCGGTACTGCTGATAATATTATAACTATCGAAAACACCGGTGTAGTTATTGCGCATAACGGCGGTGCAGGCGGTATTTTCGGTGAAAACACCGGTGATATTACTTACGCAGAAATGTCTAACAGCGGTATCGTTTCCGGAACGAATTATAGCGGAAGCGATAACGTAACCAATGGCACAGGCGGCATTATCGGCGTTAACAGCGGTGATATTACTTATTCCAGCCTTAAAAACGAAGCTGACGGACAAGTTATTGGCATGGAAAACGTTGGCGGCTTAATTGGCTACAATTCTGGTGAAATTACCGGCGGGCGTACAGAGGTTGACGACACAGATGCCGGTTACTACAAATACCAAATTTACAACAATGGTGTTATTAATGCAGGTAAATGGGTTGATGGAGATAATTCTAATGAAGAAGGATATGGTGTAATTGATAGCGGTGAATTTACAGCAGCAACGGTAAATGATAACAGTAAAAACATCGGCGGCCTTATCGGTAACAACGCTGCTAATGGCAAATTAACCGCAGGCTACAATACCGGCGCAATCAATGCAGGCAGCAGCACCAATGTCGGCGGCATTGCAGGCAGCAACAGCGGCACAATAGACCAGGTATTTAACACTGTTTATAATACTGACGGTACTAAGGGTGCCATTACCGGCGGCACTAACGTTGGCGGCTTGGTTGGCACTAACAGCGGCATGTTAAGCAATGCGTATAACATAACAGATGTTAGCGGCAATTATGCAGGCAATGCGGTTGGCATAAATAGTGGTACAATTAGTAATATTTATGCTACTAATACCACAGGGCAATTAATCGGCAGTGGTTATGACAGTAATGTTAGCAATGCTTATAGCTTCTCGGCAAATGAGGTTTCCAGTAAGAATGTAATTGTTATTTCTGACCAAGACGATCAAAAAGACAGTGGCAGCTATGACGGGTTTGTTTTTAGTGCGGCTGATGTTGATGGTGACGTCGCAGATTGGAAGAACTACGATGGTTACAGCAATCCGCTTCTTAAAGTATTCTTAACGAGAGCGGAATATACTGGTAACGAAAGCTTTACCTATAATGGACAGAATCAAGGCTTAACGATTAGCGGCAATGTCAGTGCAGCAGATCAGCTGAATGCTTATAACAATGCTAGTAGTTTATTGCAGGCTGCCAAAAATGAAGATGCTGGTCAAGATTATCTTGGCATTTACTCACAGCAAATTGCGGCAAGTGGAAGCGGAGAAACCTTTGATCCTAATAATCTTGGTTATGATATTGATGTAACCTATGATATTGATAAAGCAACCATTACCATTAATCTCGACAAAATTAGCCGCGACTATGGTAACAGTACTATAACTAATGTTACCAGTGGCGGTAATAATTATGGATTTAACTTCGGCGATATGGTTTTGACAGACGAAATGAAAGCTGAATTAACAGCCGATAATCTTGGTTTTACGCAAACCTCTGACGGTGCGGTAGATAATTTAAAAGACGGTCAGAAAACAAACAATGCTGGCACTTATAGCTGGTATGCTAATTTTAAGCTTTCAGATACGCTGTCAGGTAATTATCAATTTGATACCAAAGGCGCTGATAGTTTAACAAGCGTTGAAGGTGTTTCTAAAGTAAACCAGGTACAACTTACCATAGACTTAAAAGATATTACCAGAGTTTACGGCAATTTGGATAAAGCTGATTATGAATTTATTGCTAATGGGCTTGTTAACGGCGATAATATTGAGGATTTAATACTTACAGTAACATCTGACGGTGCTATTGTTGAAGGTTCAACAGATAATCCGCTTAAAACTAATGTTGTTGGGGTTTACGAATGGAGCGCAACAGTATCCAACATTAGTAATAACTTAAATACAAACTATATTATAACGATAGATGCTTCGGCAAAATCTACTGTAACACCTGCGCAGCTTGATATAGTGCTTGGTAATGTAAGCCATGTATACGGCAGCCCGAATCTTGATGATTATAAGGCAAGTTTTGGCAATAATGGACTTGTCAACGGTGACAGTGGCAGCATAAGCATAAATGTTGGCAGTGTAACAGATGATGCATTGAGTACTGATAAACAGTACACTGACAATGTTGGCGATTACCATTGGAATGTTGAAGAAGGAGGATTAAGTGCTAACGGTTTTGACCTTGGCAACTACACAGTTCATTATGTAGACAAAGGTAATTCAAAAGTAACGCCTGCGCAGCTTGACATAGTGCTTGGTGATGTAAGCCATGTATACGGTTCGCCTAATCTAAATGGTTATGCAGCAAGCTTTGGCAATAACAACGGACTGGTAAACGGTGACAGTGGCAGCATAAGTGTAAATGTTGACAGAGTAACTGATGCAGCATTGAGTACTGATAAACAGTATACTAACGATGTTGATAATTACCATTGGACTGTTGGCGAAGGTGGGTTAAGTGCTGATGGCTTTAAACTTGGAAACTATGCAATTAATTTTGTAAACGAAGGTAGTTCAAAAGTAACAAAAGCTAACTTAACAATTAACATCAATGACGTAAATATGACTTATGGTGATTTGGAAAACTGGATTTCCGGTCAATATGGCTATAACGCATCTGATGTTGATGGGCAAAAACTTGTTAATGGCGATAGCCTTGCCGATGTTATTGCAGGCATGACTTATAATAATACTGCTTATAACAGCGATGGAACTACTAAAAATGTGGCAGAAGGTAATTTTGCCATTACAAATGATGATGTAACACAAGGTACTAAATATGGTAACTACAACATAACATTTAATAATGGCACTGTTACTATGGATAAAAAACAAATCACCATCGGTGCAAATAACGAGCAAATTCTTGTTGGTGAAACGCCGAATTATAGCGGTACGGATATTGACAGCGTACTTGTAAATGGTGATAGTTTAAATGGTAATTATTATTATGGCGTTGCAGATGGTACTATTGAAAGTGTAGTTGGCGCTCATAATGGTGTAATTGGTGTATGGATTGGCGGAGCTTTCTATGATTTGTCGCAAAATGTTGACTGGACACAGGCAGGTAACTTCTTTAGTAATTATGAAGTTAATTATATTCCCGGCACTTTAACAGTCAGCGCATATGATATTCCTGAAGACTGGCCGCATAACCGTTGGAACTACCTCTTTAACGACGCTCCGTTCGATCGCAATAAAGACTTCCGTGAACGTAAAGCAGAAGTAAACTTTGTAGACGGCGGCATGGAGATTTAAAAGTAGCTCATTAAATAAAAACACCTGTGGATATTTCCACAGGTGTTTTTTGTAGTGTTCAAAAAGTTTTTAGTAAAATGTAAAGCCGGGCAGCTGCGCTGCTAGTTTTACGCAGGCAGCACTTCCTTCACCAT
>ERZ791911.1485-NODE-1485-length-10842-cov-2.161583_pt1 | contig 10842 bp, 9 predicted proteins | sample MGYA00510142_ERZ791911 | MGnify/ENA primary metagenome ERZ791911 (study PRJEB30046, sample SAMN00792056) | human gut metagenome | study: EMG produced TPA metagenomics assembly of the A metagenome-wide association study of gut microbiota in type 2... | reverse complement strand
TGCCGACGACGTGGTGATGAGCGAGCAGATGGGACGCGCCTTTTTAGCGGATTTGGACAGCGACGGCGCTGATGAGCTGGTTTTCCTGTACGACGACTACCTGCGCTATCAGGGCATCGTTTACCGCTTGGGTGACTCCATCGAAGAGCTGGGCAGCTTTTCGGTGTCCAATCCCTCCCCTGAGCTGGAATTTTCCATCTATCAAAACGGTCAGGGAACCGTCCTCTATCACAAAGCGGTCATCACCCACGCAGGAGAGATGGGAACTGAAACGGAAGAAAGCTTTATTCGCCTGGAGGACGGCGCAGTGGTGCAGGACGGACTGTACTCCACCAACGCTAACGGCACAGAAACTTATCTGGATGGGATGCAGGCAGGCGCCAACGAGCTGACCCGAGAGGATTATGAGCTGCTGCGCATCGGGATGCTGGGAAGCAGCACACCCAGCCGCACCATCCGCTTTGAAGCGGACGACTTTTTTGATTTTACCGACAGCTCCGCTCTGTCTGACTATCTGACCAAGCTGTTTTAGCTGACGAAGGGCAACATAAAAAGCAGGTAAGGAAACAAGAGTTTCCTTACCTGCTTTTGCTTTGTTACATCAATGGTGCCAGCACACGCAGGACCGAACGTCCCAGTCTGCGCGGGATGGAGATGTTTCTGCACTCTTCCAGGGTAATCTCCTGGCTCATCTGCTGGGTCTTTAAAAAGTCGTCCCGCACATCGGTCACGCAGGATGCCTTGTACATCCAGGCAGCGCACTCAAAGTGCAGGTAGAGGCTGCGGTAGTCCAGATTGATGGTGCCGACCACCGCGTACTCGTCATCCACCACAAAGGTTTTTGCATGAACAAAACCAGGGGTGTACTCATAAATTTTTACACCGGCTTCCACCAGCATCTCGTAGTAGCTGCGGGATACTGCGTGCACATACCATTTATCCGGCACATGCGGGGTGATGATGCGGACATCGACGCCGCTTTTTGCTGCGGTGTTCATCGCAGTCACCATCTCGTTGCTCAAAATGAGGTATGGGGTCGTGATGTATACATAACGTTTTGCTTTGTTGATGAGGTTGAGGTAGACCGTTTCTCCCACCGCTTCATCATCCAACGGGTTATCTGCAAACGGCTGGACGATACCCTGTGCATTCTCGTCCCAGCTGTCCGGGTAGTAGGCAGCGTAGTCCTCGCCCTCTTTTTTAATCAGATAGTCCCACATCGACAGGAACATGGTGGTCAGGCTGAACACCGCTTCTCCTTTCAACAGGATGGCGGTATCCTTCCAGTGACCATGCTTTTCATAGCCGTTGATATATTCATCGGCAAGGTTGATGCCGCCGGTAAAGCCGACGTTACCGTCGATGACACAAATCTTGCGGTGGTCACGGGTGTTAAAATGGCTGGACAAGATTGGGATGAAGGGGTTAAAAATCTGGCACTGGATCCCCTTTTCCCGCAGGGTCTTTTCATATCCGGTCGGCAGGGTCAGGATGCAGCCCATATCGTCATAGATGACACGGACATCCACGCCCTCCTTCGCCTTTTCCTCCAGCACATCCAGAATGGTGTTCCACATGGTGCCTTCCTGAATGATGAAGTATTCCATGAAGATATAACGCTTGGCTTTCTTTAGCTCCTGCACCATCCGTTCAAACTTGACCTCACCCATCGGCAGATACTCCACCGTTGTGTTCTTGTACGGCGGACAGTGTGCGCTGTTGGAGATATAGTGCGACTGATTGACCACATCCGGCGGCATTTTTTCAATGCCCGAACGCTCGTTTGCCTTGCTGATACCGTCCTGCATCTCTTTTTCGATTCTGCCCATCTTGTTTCGGATGTATTTACCGGTTCTGTCCGAGCCGAACACCAGGTAGACCAGCCCGCCCAGCACCGGGAACAGCAGGATGGGAATAAGCCATGCAATCTTGAAGGCAGGATTGCTCTTGTTGTTGATGATGCGCAAAGTCAGCAGCAGGCTGAGCAGCACACTGAAGGCATAAAAGTAAATGAAGTAGTTGTTCAGCTTCCAGATGATACCGAACAGCAAAAGCGCCTGAATCAGAATCAGCAGTGCCGTCAGCACCACCCTTTGGGTAAGGAAGCGCAAAATTTTTTTCATCCAATCTCCCCTTTATTCAACATTACTTTTATTTATCTTACCATTTTCTTCTCCTTTTTTCAATCCTCAAATGAGGGGCATTTGCCTCCTGACGGTCCTTTTGGGTGATTTTGGTAAAAGTAAAATACGCCATCTATCTCCACTGCATTTTGCAGACCGAGCTGCGATATAAGCTGTTCCTGTCACTTTGTTTTTATTTTGATAGTCTCCCCGCAATGTCGGCAGTGGTACGGATGATTCTTTGCATAAAACAGTCTGTCCAGATTTTCAAATCCACCACATTTGGGACATCTCAAATATCGTTTATCAATCCACAGATACCCTGCCAGAGCAATGCCTGCCAGAAGAAACAAAGGCTTGCAGAAAAATCCTGCCATCAAGCAAACTGCCAAAACAACTACACATAAAAATGCCAAATGGATTTTATCTTCTGTTATCATGGTGCATCCTCCACGCAAATTTCTGTTCCTTTATTTTCAGTATAGCATATTTTTTACCTGATTCAATGATTGGGGAAGCTGGAATTTTGAGAGCAAATGTGGTAAAATAAAATGGCATGAACAATGGAAAAAGACAAAACAGAAGAAAAGTTATTACCTGATTTTATCACCGGACGTTAAATCGCAATCAGATTTGGCGTTCTCTTCAGGAGGTTACCAAACATGAAAAACTATTACGACATTGCCATCATCGGAGGCGGCATTGGAGGACTGATGGCTGCCTACCGCATCACCGAAAGGGATCCATCTGCCTCGGTTTGCATCATCGAGAAAGGACACACGATTGAAAAACGCAGCTGCCCGATCGTCACCAAAAAGGTAGACAAGTGTATCAAATGCCCTTCCTGCGCCATCATGGAGGGTCTTGCCGGCGCAGGCGCATTTTCGGACGGCAAGTATGTCATCTCCACCGAATACGGCGGCTGGCTGACCGACTTTTTAAAGCCGCAGACGGTCATTGACTACATCGAGCAAGCTGACAAGATTCTGGTTTCCTTCGGTGCGACCACCGAGCGCTTCCTGCCGGACAACGAGCTGAAAAAACTTTGTCTGAGCCACGACCTGCACATGAACCAGGCACAGCTCAAGCATCTGGGCACCGACTCCAACTTTGAAACGATGCGACGCCTGATTGAACAGCTGCGCACCCGCTGTGACATCATCACCGACACCGAGGTGACCGATGTCGACCGCGAAACAATGCAAATTCAGACGCACAGCGCACAGGGCGACAGCAGCTGCAAGGCAGGCAAAATCATCTTTGCTGTCGGTCGTGTGGGCAGCCGTTTCTTTTCTGCGTGGTGTACCCGCAACCAAATCGAGCTGAGCAACAACCAGGTGGACGTTGGCGTGCGCGTCGAGCTGCCTGCTATCGTGTGGGAGGATTTTTCCAAACGAATCTACGAGCCGAAAATCTGGTACCGCTCCAAGCAGTACGGCGACAAGACCCGTATGTTCTGCTTCAATGAACGAGGCAGCGTCGTCACCGAAAACACCGACGGCGTTTTGACCGTCAACGGTCATTCCTACCGCGACCAGAGCAGAAAGACCGAAAATTCCAACTTTGCCCTGCTCTCCACCATCCGCTTCACCGAGCCGTTTAAACAGCCAATCGACTATGCACGGCACGTCGCCAGCCTTGCCAACCTCATCTCCGGCGGCAGCGTGCTGGTACAGCGCCTGGGCGATTTGGAAAACGGACGCCGCACCGATGCCAAGCGGCTGGCAGCCTCCACCACCCAGCCGACCCTCAATGCCGTTCCGGGCGATTTGAGCCTGTGTATGCCAAAGCGTCAGCTGGACAATATCATCGAAACACTGCATGCTCTGGATGCCGTAGCGCCGGGTACTGCCAATTATGACACCCTGCTGTACGGCATTGAATGCAAATATTATTCAGCACGTCCGCAGACCGAAAACTTTAAACTCTGTGGCTGCGAAAACATCTATGCTGTCGGAGACGGTGCGGGCTTTACCCGTTCGCTTTCTCAGGCAGCTGCCAACGGCTTATATGTTGCCGATTTACTGTGTGAACAAAAATAAGCTTTCCTGCCACTTTTGCAAGCTCCTGCCAAAGCAGGGGCTTGTTTTTTATTTAACAAATTGGATATATTTTCTACCCTTCAAAAATCAGCTTTTGCATAATTTGACGTTTTTAGCAAAATAAAGCCTTTTTTAGCTGACAACCTCTTGATTTCACCCTCAGTGTCTGTTACTATATGTGCATATTCATACATGATATCTTCTCTCTTTTGGTTGTGTAATAAAAAATAAGCAGGGACCGCATCGGGTGAAATGCGGTCCCTGCTTATTTTTTTATTTTGTATTTTTTTCCTTTGTATCTTCGATAAAAAAGCGGTCAATAATTGCCTCCGATGTCTTTCTGCAATAAGCCGCTATCCCCGCAAAGCTCAACAGCAGCGACACCAGCGCCATCGTGTCCATCTCTTCATCATAATTCTGTTTAAGGCGGTCCACCATAACGTTGATGCTTTCTTTGAGCTCCTTCTGGTTCTCTCGGTCCTTCTCAAAGATTTCCTGCATTCCTTTTGCCTGCACGCCCTCCGCCATCAGCAGGGTCATCACCTGTTTGATGTCCCCAATCGAGAGCACATTTTTCAGATTGCAGATCATCAGAATCTGCAAAATCTGTTCGCGGCTGTATTTTTTTCCGCGCATCGGACGAATCATTTTTTCCTTGCTGTAATTATTCACCATCGACTTGGTCAAAATCTTATCGTTCTCCCGACGGCGGTTTTCTCCCAGCTTGTCCTCAAACAGCATCAAAATCTGGTCGATGTACAATTCCAGCTCCGGTATCTGCTCCGGCTCCAGTCTGCTGGGGTTGGCGGACTGATTGATGATTTGTTCAAGCTTCTCTTTTTTTATTTCCATTCCTTTTTCCTCCAAACTCTCCCCTTGCCAAAGGAATTTGCAAAAGGAAGCGGATTGCTGTTTTCTATTTTATATTATTTTTAAAAAATTTTCAAGATGTATTGCAAAACTCTTTTGTATTTGTTATTATAGATTACATAAAATAGTTTTTAAAACTACTTTACGTCAGGAGGAACACCATGTATAGTTATTTTAAAAATGCTCGTGAACCGATGAGCAGCTACACCCACTTTCTGGGCGTCATCTTTGCGGTGGTCGGCACCGTCTTTTTATTTGTTTTGAACAATCTGACCGGCAATTTTTCTGCACGGATGTTTGTTTCTATTCTGGCTTTTGGCGGCTCGATGCTGGCTTTGTACAGTGCCAGCTCCATCTATCACTATTACAAAGGTCCTGTCTTGAAGCAGGAGTATCTGCGCAAGCTGGACCACGCCATGATCTATGTACTGATTGCCGGCTCTTACACACCCATCTGCTTAAAATTCATGGAAGGCGCACACGGAATCCTCTTTGTCCTGGGCATCTGGGCAGTAGCGTTGTGTGGTATCTTCGTCAAAATGTTCTGGATGAACGCTCCTCGCGCACTGTATACCGGATTTTACCTGCTGATGGGTTGGGCAATCATCTTCGACTGGAAAGCACTGAGCCTGATGCCTGCCGGCGCCATCGGTCTGCTGCTGGCAGGAGGCGTTGCCTATTCCATCGGTGCTGTTTTTTATATTTTAAAGAAGCCAAACATCTCCGACCGTTTCGGATTCCATGAGCTGTTCCACGTCTTTATCCTGCTGGGTACTTTTTTCCACTTTCTGGCAGTTGTCTTTTATGTTGTGCTGTAAAATCCAATCCTATCAAAATAAGCCAAACCTGACAGGGATAATCCCTGTCAGGTTTTCTTTTATCGCAGGAAGGATTTCTACTCGTAATCTTCCTCTTCTTCATTGTCATCAGACTTGCTGCACTCTTCAAAAATCCGCTTTCTTTCATTCTAGCACACCCTTTCCTGCTTTCCACGCGACTTTCTGCTCCGCCTTGATTTTTCTGTGCGGGTCATTGACGGTTGACAAAGGCGCATAGTATAATGACTCAATAGGACTTGTTCCTTTTTACTCAAATACAGAAACGGAGGCTTTTGCCTTGATTTTACTCAGTGCAGAAAAAGTATATAAAGGATACAGCGAACGCCAGCTGTTGGACGGCTGCTCGCTTGCCATCGGCGACGGGGAAAAAATCGGATTGATTGGCATCAACGGAACCGGAAAATCCACCCTGCTCAAGGTGATGGCGGGCATCGACCCACCGGACAGCGGCATCGTCACCCGCGCCGGCGGCGTTCGCGTCGCCTATCTTCCCCAGAACCCGCTGTTTGACGGTGAAACCACCGTCCTGCAGCAGGTCATGAAGGGCGTTGCCATCGACGAGGAAAGAGCCAAAGATGCCAAGGTCATCCAGCAGGCGGACGAATACCAGTGCAAAAGCATCCTCAACCAGTTGGGTCTTGGCGACTATGACCAGAAGATTGCACAACTTTCCGGCGGACAAAAACGTCGGGTTGCCCTTGCCTGTGCCCTTGCTGCCGAAGCCGAGGTGCTGATTCTGGACGAGCCGACCAACCACATCGACAGCGAGATGGTCGATTGGCTGGAGGGCTACCTCAAACGCTTCCAGGGCGCTCTGCTGATGGTCACCCACGACCGCTACTTTTTGGAGCGGGTGGTCAACCGCATCGTCGAACTGGACCACGGCAAGCTCTACTCCTACCCTGCCAACTATTCACAATATCTTGAGCTGAAGGCACAGCGGGAGGAGATGGCGCTTGCCACCGAGCGCAAACGCCAGAGCCTGTACCGCAAGGAGCTTGCCTGGATCCAGCGCGGCGCACGCGCCAGAAGCACCAAGGCACAGTTCCGCGTCGACCGCTTTGAGCAGCTGAAGAACAGCGAGTATGTCCCTGACCAGTCCAAGCTGGAGGTCTCCGCTCTCTCCTCCCGCTTAGGTCGCAAGATCATCGAAATCGACAACATCTCCAAAGCCTTCGACGGAAAGCAGCTGGTTCGCGATTTCAGCTACAACCTGCTGCGCGGCGACCGCATCGGCATCATCGGACCCAACGGCTACGGAAAAACCACCCTGGTGCGGATGATTTGCGGATTGCTGGAGCCGGACAGCGGCACCATCGTTCGCGGCGACACCGTCAAGATTGGGTACTTCTCTCAGGAATCCTTTATTGGGGAGGAATTTGACCCATCGGTCAAGGCAGTGGATTACATCCGCAGTATCTCGCAGGAGATTCAAACACCCGAAGGCACCCTCTCTGCCTCACAGATGATGGAAAAATTCCTTTTCCCCAGCGAGCTGCAATACACCGAAATCGGACGGTTATCGGGCGGAGAGCGCCGTCGGCTGTATCTGCTGCGTGTTCTGATGGAGGCACCGAACGTGCTGGTGTTGGACGAACCGACCAACGACCTGGACATCGAAACGCTGGCGGTGCTGGAGGATTATCTGGAGAGCTTCCCCGGCGTCGTCATCGCTGTCAGCCACGACCGCTACTTTTTGGACAAGCTGATGAACCACGTCTTTGTCCTTGCCGGAAACGGAGAGGTGCGCCACTACACCGGCGGCTATGCCGACTACCGAGCCGATGTAGCCGAGCAGGAACGAATCAAAAAGCAGTCCACTGCATCGGTCTCCAATGGAGAAAAGCGCGACGAAGGAACCAGCGGGAGAAGCTGAAGTTTTCTTTTAAAGAGCAGCGGGAGTACGAGCAGATCGACCAGGTCATCGCCGAGCTGGAAGAAAAGATTGAGGAAACCGAACAGCAGATTCGCAGCAATTCCAGTGACTACACCGCCTTGCAACAGCTGACGCAGGAAAAAGAGGAGCTGGAGGAACAGCTTGCACAAAAGATGGAGCGCTGGGTCTACCTCAACGACCTTGCCGAGCGCATTGCCGAACAAAACAAACGATAAAACAAAAAAAGGAAACCGGAATCTTCCGGTTTCCTTTTTCTTTTGCTTATGTAGATTATCTTCTCTGACCAAACAGTGCCATGATGTCATACGGCTCATCGTCATCGTCCTGACGGTCGTAGTCATTCTTTTCAGCTGTCTGCTTTGGCTCCTCTGCGGAAGCTGCCTTAAAGCGATAATCCGGGATGTCAAAGTTTTTGTCCAGCTCAAAGCCGGTCGCAATGACAGTGACCACCATCTCGTCATCCAAGCTGTCGTCAAACGCAACACCGAAGATGAGGTTGACATCAGGATGCGCACAGGCACGGATCATATCCGCAGCCAGGTTGACCTCGTCCAGCTCGATATCCGATGGAGCAGTGATGTTGAGGATGACCCTCTCTGCACCGTCGATCGAAGATTCGAGCAGTGGAGAAGAGATGGCTGCCTTTGCAGCAATCTCTGCCTTGTCCTTGCCGCTTGCACGACCGACACCCATGTGAGCGGAGCCTGCGCCGCGCATGATCTGGCAAACGTCCTCGAAGTCGAGGTTGATAAGACCCGGTGTGTAAATCAGGTCGGAGATGCTCTGTACGCCGTGCTTGAGGACGTTGTCCGCCTCTGCAAAGGCGTTGAGAAGGGTAATCTTGGTTTCCGAAACCAGACGCAGACGCTCGTTCTGGATAACGACCAGGGCATCCACATTTTCCTTGAGGGTTGCGATGCCGCGCTCTGCCTGTTCCATTCTCTTTTTGCCCTCAAATTCAAACGGCTTGGTCACGATACCGACCGTCAGGATGTTCATTTCCTTTGCCACCTGTGCCACAACAGGAGCCGCTCCGGTGCCGGTGCCGCCGCCCATGCCGGCTGCAATGAAAATCATCTGACAGCCTTTGATTGCAGCTGCAATCTCATCGCGGCTTTCTTCCGCTGCCTTCTGACCTCTCTCGGGAACGCCTCCTGCTCCGCGTCCTCTGGTCAGACGGTCGCCAATGACGATCTTCTGGCTGGCTTTCGAGTTCTTTAACGCCTGCGCATCGGTGTTGATGGAGATAAATTCCACACCCTGCATGCCGCCTTCAATCATTCTGTTGACTGCGTTTCCGCCACCGCCGCCGACGCCTATGACCTTTATGGTCACTTCTACGCCATCATAATCGTTGTCGAGTTCAAAATTCGCCATCATCTTTTTCGTTCCTCCTAAGTTTTATCTCCAGCATACAAGATGCAAGCTATCATCAAAATTTATCCATAGTTCCCGTTTTCCTGCTTCATGGGGAAATCTACTGACAAAACAAATGAAAAGATAAAAGTATACATATATAAGGTATCAGATTTTCATATATTTTTCAATAGAAGATTGCATAAAAAAGACAAATTCTAAAAATAGCAAATAGATTGCAGTTGCTTCTGTGCTTTTTGACTAAAATTTACCCTCCGTTGACGATTGGAGCCTGACTGGGTGCGTTGAACACCCCGGACTGTCCTGCCGCGTTGGGAGTGCCGGTCTGCGGAGATTGGTTTTGTCCCTCCTGCGTCCCGGATGTCGTACCCGAGCCGTTGACCTGCGGTGCAGTGTTCTGCTGGGTCGTGCCTGAGCTGTTGACCTGCGGTGCAGTGTTCTGCTGCGGCGTACCCGAGCCGTTGACCTGCGGTGCAGTGTTCTGCTGCGGCGTACCCGAAGCGCTTGGCAGTGGTGTAGTATTTGTCTGTGGTGTTTGGTTTTGCGTGTTGCCTTGTTCCGTACTGTCGCCGCCAATCACCACCCCGTTGATGACCTGTGGTCCGCTGTTCTGCACCGGCTGCTGTCCTTCCAGCGGGCTCTGTGACTGCTCGGCGGGCTGCTGGTCGTTTTGAGGCTGCTGATTCGACTGCTGCTCGGAAGTTGTCGACTGTTCTTCTGTGGTCTGCTGTTCCTCCGGCGTTTCAACCGGAGTTGTTTGCAGTGGTTCTGACTGCTGCCCACCGGCGATGTTGTCGGTCTGTTGCAGCTGATTGGAGCCGTAGTCCAGATAGGCTTCCTCATTTTTGACCTTGTCGATGCTGATGGACATAGTGTGCAGCGCAGGCGGACTGCTAAAGTCGAGAGTCCCTTCCTCCGGCACCTGCTCAAACTCCTCCTCACCCGATTTTTTGCCTGCCAGCACCTTGCTGATAAATTCCAGCTTGTAATCCATTTCACTGGGAGAGCCCAGTTTGAGCAGCAGCTTGTCCTCCAACATCACCTCGATATTCAAAATATCTCCTACATCGTAGTAGGTGATGTCGGTCAGCTGGTTTGCTGCAAGCTGCTTTTGCACCTCCTGCAGCACCTTGATCTGGTCGAGCAGCTCCCCATCCTTGGTATCGCTCTTGCGCAGATAACCACCCGTTTCATAGGTCAATCCCACCAGACCGACAATGCGGGGGATTCCTTCCCGCAGGGCAAGCACCTTGGTTTCCAGCACCTTGCCGGTTGTGGAGAGGATGGCAAAACCTTCGTTTGTGTACACCGCTCCCAGAACTTCCTCCTCCTGGACATCCACCTTGAGGGTGGTCGGGAACTTTCTGGAAATTTTAATCGAGCGCACATAGGGCAATTTGCCGACCAGCAGCTTTTCTGCGTTGGAGATGTTGACCTTGAACAGGCTCTCCCCTTTCTGCGCTCCGATTTCATCTATGATCTGTGCCTGACTGTAAACGCTGCACCCGTTGACCTGGATTTGGTCCAATTTAAAAAAAACGGTGTAGCACATGACAAACAAAATCGCAAGGCAAAATGCCGCAAGCAAAATATAATGGAAAAGATATTTTCTGATTTTGCGAAAGGTCCGCCCTTTTGGCGAGCCGCGTGACTGAGCTTGTGGCATTTTGCTTCTCCTTTCTGACAGGATTCTT
>ERZ791911.1482-NODE-1482-length-10853-cov-6.020930_pt1 | contig 10853 bp, 6 predicted proteins | sample MGYA00510142_ERZ791911 | MGnify/ENA primary metagenome ERZ791911 (study PRJEB30046, sample SAMN00792056) | human gut metagenome | study: EMG produced TPA metagenomics assembly of the A metagenome-wide association study of gut microbiota in type 2... | reverse complement strand
AGAGGGGAAGGTATCGCCGCTTCGCGGCGATGAGTATGAAGTCAGCGTTACGGGATTATCTTCCCACCCTCATCGTCATTCTGACCCCGGGCGAAGAATCCTGGTACATGTAGATAGTGACACTTACTAGTCCACTAGTTCACCAGCTCACTAGCCCACTAGCTCACTAAAGAATCCCGGTCGACGGGAAGGCTGCCGATTGGCAGTCAAGGCAGCGTAGAGTGTCTTTTCGACTTGCAGCGTCGTACACCCCTTCGCCACTTCGTGGCCCTCTTCCCCTAAAGGGGACGCAAGACGTTACGGGATTTTGTTTTGTGTCATCAGTGGTACATATCGAAGAGTCAGAGCCCCCTGAGCGAAGCGATGCAACCCTTTTTCATAACCTGCCTGCGAAAGCAGGCCATAACCTGCCGCGCCAGCGGCGTCCCTTTACGGCGAAGCCGCATGCATGCAATAAAAAAGCTGCCTTGCGGCAGCAGGTCGATGGAAATTAATGTTTATTCAGGCAAGCCAGTTCAAGTAATGCCCAGGATGCTTCTTCCTGTTTTTCTTCTTCTACTAAAACTTCATTTTCAACCTGCTGTTCCTTCATTGTTTCTTCTGCCTCCATTGAAAGTACCCGCTTCTCCGCGAGCCGTCACAATCATTTGTATGTTTATAATATATATCTTTTATACCCCATTATCCAATATTTCTTTGACAAGGTTTGTTTTCTCACTTGAAGAGTCATTCATATATTTCATAGCATAAATATCTTATGAAATCGGTGGTCATTTGTATTGATTACAGGATATCGGTTCGGTGAAGGTGCGTGGGAATGCATGGAGAGGCGGTTTTGTGTCACATACTTTTGTATTTATGGGCTGTATAGAGTGGGAGTTATGTATTAAAAGAAAAGGTTCAGAGGGTTCAAAGGGTTCAGCGGGGAAGGTGGACGGGGCCTTCAGCCCCGAGGGTTATGGCCGCCTATCGGTGGCGGGTTGTGTAGAAGGGGGGCGACAGCGGCCTTTGGCCGCTGAGGGTGGTGGTATCGCCTTGCGGGCGATGAGTATGAAGTCAGCGTTACGGAAATGCCTTCCCGCCCCAACTGTCATCCTGAACGCAGCGAAGGATCTTGGTAAGAATCGCAAGTGAAAGAAATGTCGATAAATACGAGTCGGCGGGAAGGCTGCTGCTCTAAGCTTTTTCTTGGACTCATACGATATGAACAGCATTTCGATGATTAGCCACGCATGGTCAGCCAGTTAAAAGGAAGGCCCTTTTATGGGCAGGCTATGGGCCAACTTTGGCTGACTCGAAGACCCTATGCAGGGTCTTCGCAGTGGCTTTCCCCCCTTTGGTGCCTACGGCACCACCTTTCCCCCGCTGTGCGGGGGCACAACAACCCGTGCATTGCTTAGAGTAACTTATGAGAATACAACCTCGCGGAGCTTTAATGTCCACTGTGCACATCCTGCATAGGATGTGCAAGTTGGGTGAAATAAGGCGCCTAGCCTGCCCATTAAGGCGCTTTCCTTTTGTCGCCCAACCGAACTGCGGGGGGAAGGTGGTGGCACCAGCCACCACCGGGGGGCGCTTTTCCCACGCGCCGTAGGCGCGGTTGTATGGTTTTTACTAGCTCACTAGTCTACTAGCCCACCAGTTCACTAGCACACTAAAGCTGTTTTATCATACTGGCGCCTTCTATAACTTAAAAGGCGCCTACCACCACCCTCTGAACCTTGTGAACCTTTTGAGCCCTTTGAACCCTCACGCCCGCAAGGGCGTGTCAAAAAAAGCAGCGGCCAGGCCGCTGCTTTTTTCAGTCTTTCAAGGTTCCAACGATTTCATTGATGTCTTTTACGTTATTCTTATCGCACCATTCTTCCATTTCGTCCACGATGCGTTCCATGGCGGTGGGGTCAGCCAGGTTGGCGGTGCCTACCTGTACGGTATCGGCGCCGGCTATCATGAATTCGATGGCGTCTTCGCCGGTCATAATGCCGCCTAAGCCGCAGACGGGGATGTTGACGGCTTTAGCCACCTGCCATACCATGCGGAGGGCCACAGGTTTCACGGCGGGGCCGGAGAGGCCGCCGGTGATGTTGCCCAGGATGGGGCGGCGGGTGCGGGTGTCGATGGCGATACCCAGGAGTGTATTGATGAGGGAGATGCTGTCGGCCCCTGCGTCTTCCACGGCTTTGGCGATGGAGACGATGTCGGTGACGTTGGGGGACAGTTTGACGATCACCGGCAGGGTGGTGGCGTCTTTGACGGCTCTGGTGACGGCTGCTGCCTGCTTGGGGTCGGTGCCGAAGGCGGCGCCCCCTTCTTTGACGTTGGGGCAGGAAATGTTGACTTCCAGGGCGTCGATGCCGTCTACCGTGAGCATCCTGGCACATTCGGCGTATTCTTCCACGCTTTTGCCCACCATGTTGGCGATGAAGCGGGTGGGAAGTTTTTTGACTTCCGGCAGGTAGTGCTCTTTGAAATAGGGAGCTCCCGGGTTTTCAAGGCCGATGCAGTTCAGCATGCCGGAAGTGGTTTCAGCCACCCGGACGCCTTCGTTTCCTTTCCAGGGGGTCGGCGCCAGGCCTTTGCCGGAGAGGGCTCCGATTTTTTTCATGTCTATGTAGTCATTAAGTTCCAGGCCGTATCCTACGGTGCCGGAGGCGCCGATGACGGGACTGGCCATGGGGATGCCCAGATAGTTTACCTTGAGGCTGCTCATAGGACCACCTCCTCTGCATTGAATACGGGGCCGTCGGCGCAGACTTTGTAGTGGCCTTTGCCGTCTTTCCTGTCGCATACGCAGCCAAGGCAGGTACCGATGCCGCAGCCCATGCGGCGTTCCATGGAGACTTCACAGGGGACATTGGCATCCTTTGCCATTTGCGCGGCGGTTCTCATCATGATGCCGGGGCCGCAGACGCAGGCTTCGTCCACTTTTTCTTCCGCAAAAAGTTTGGGGAGGACAGAGACGGAGAAGCCTTTGATGCCGTAGGAGCCGTCGTCGGTGGTGACGATCATCTGCCGGACTTTCTTGGGGAAGAGGTCTTTCCAGAAGACTTCTTCCTTATTTCTGCCGCCGATGACCACGGTCATCTGGCCTTCTTTGGAAGCCCTTGCCATGAAGAGGATGGGGGCGATGCCCACGCCGCCGCCGATGCCGACGATGTGGTTTTTATCCATATCGAAGGAGGTGCCCAAGGGTCCCAGGCAGTCCAGGGTGTCCCCCACTTTGAGGTGGGACATGGCGTCGGTGCCTTTGCCTACGATGCGGTAGATGATTTCCACGAGGCCCCTGCCTGCGTCGGTGCCGGCGATGGAAATGGGACGGCGCAGGATATAGCGGGGGTCATTCACTTTCACATGGACGAACTGGCCGGGCTTTGCTTCTTTGGCAATACGGGGCAGCTCGATCTGCATGAGCCAGATGCCGGGGCCCACGTGATTGTGGACCCGGATGATTCCTTTTTCAACAAAACCTGACATTCTATTACTCCTTCACATAGTCCTGGATAGCTTCCACATGGTGTTCGGCGCCGCCGGTGGATGCCATGACGCGGAGCACTTCCTTGGCGGTGTCCAGGGAGGTAATGCAGGGGATGGCCAGTTCCACCGCAATGCGGCGCAGGTCATAGCCTTCCTGCTCGATCTGGCTGCCGTAGGAAATGGTATTCAGCACCATGTCCACTTTGCCGGATTTCAGATACTTTTCGCAGTTTTCGCCTTTTTCGTGAATCTTCTTGATGATTTCCACAGGGATGCCAAGGCTCTGGAAATAGGCTCCTGTGCCGGAGGTGCAGATGAGGTGGTAGCCCAGGTCTACGAAACCCTTAGCCAGTTCCGCGGTTTCCGGTTTATCCCGGTCGCTCACCGTGATGAGGACGTTGGCGCCGGCAGGAACCATGAGGTTTGCTGCCACCACTGCCTTGTAGAGGGCTTCCTGGTAGGTGTGGCCGATACCCATGACTTCACCGGTGGATTTCATTTCCGGTCCCAGTTTGATTTCTACGAGGCCCAGTTTGGAGAAGGAGAATACCGGCGCTTTGATGGCCACATAGTTCTTCGGCGGAACCAGGCCCAGGGGCAGTCCCAGGGTATGGAGCGGTTCGCCAAGAGCCACGCGGGTGGCGTATTCCACCATGTTGATGCCGGTAATCTTGCTCATGAAGGGCACGGTGCGGCTGGCGCGGGGGTTCACTTCGATGACGTAAACTTTGCCGCCTACTACGATGAACTGGATGTTCACGAGACCTTTGACATTCATGGCACAGGCAATGTCCTTCGTGTACTTAGTCAATGTATCAATGACGTCCTCTGACAGGTGCTGGGGCGGGTACACGGCGATGGAGTCGCCGGAGTGGACGCCGGAGCGTTCGATCTGTTCCATGATGCCCGGAATGCAGACGTCCACGCCGTCGGAGATGGCGTCGATTTCCACTTCCCGGCCTACCATGTACTGGTCGATGAGGACCGGATGTTCATGGGATGCCACCACCGCTTCTTTCAGGTACTGGCGCAGTTCCGCCTGGTCGTAGACGATCTGCATGGCCCGGCCGCCAAGAACGTAGCTGGGGCGTACGATGAGGGGATATTCCAGTTCTTCCGTCTTCTGCATGGCTTCTTCCACGCTTTCCACCAGGCAGCCCTTCGGACGGGGGATGCCCAGCTGGCCGCAGAGGGTGTCGAACCGTTCCCTGTCTTCTGCCATGTCGATGGATTCATTGGAGGAGCCAATGATGCGGATGCCCCTCTTGGCCATGGGGGTGGCCAGGTTGATGGCGGTCTGGCCGCCGAACTGGCAGATGACCCCTTCGGGCTTTTCCTTTTCAATGACTTCCATCACGTCCTGTTCCGTGAGGGGTTCAAAGTACAGGGAGTCGGAGGTGTCGAAGTCGGTGGACACGGTTTCCGGGTTGTTGTTGATGACGATGGATTTCTTTCCTGCCTTTTTCAATGCCCAGGAGGCATGAACGGAGCAGTAGTCGAATTCGATGCCCTGGCCGATGCGGATGGGGCCGGAGCCGAAGACCACCACGGACCCCTTGCCCTGGGGCTTCACTTCGTCTTCTGCGCCGTAGGTGGAGTAGTAGTAAGGGGTGTGGGCTTCAAATTCGGCGGCGCAGGTATCTACCATTTTGAAATCGGGGTGGAAATTTAATTTCTTCTTGAAATTTTCCACGTCCTTCACTGTGACTTCCGCAAAATGAGCGATGGCTTCATCGGGCATCTGGATGCGTTTAGCCGCTTTCAGGGTCTCTTCGGTGAGGCCTTCCTTCAGGAGGCGCCGTTCCATTTTAATAATATTCTGGATCTTATAGATGAAGAAGAGGTCGATCCGGGTAATGCGGTTGATTTCTTCCGGTTCAATGCCGCGGCGGAGGGCCTCAGCCACCACGAAGATTCTTTCGTTGTCGATACGTTTCAGGAGGCAGCGGATATCGTAGAGGGACTGGCTGTCCAGTTTCTTCAAATGGAGGTATCCCTCTCCCACTTCCAGGGACCGAAGGGCCTTCAGCAGCGCCCCTTCCAGGGTGCGGTCCAGGGCCATCACTTCGCCGGTGGCCTTCATCTGGGTGCCGATTTCACGGTCCGCCAGGGTGAATTTTTCAAAGGGCCACCGTGGGAATTTGCATACCACGTAGTCGATGGACGGTTCGAAGCAGGCCTTCGTGTTGCCTGTAATGGCGTTGGTGATTTCGTCCAGGTGCATGCCCAGGGCGATCTTTGCTGCCACTTTCGCGATAGGATAGCCCGTGGCTTTCGATGCCAGGGCGGAGGAACGGCTGACACGGGGGTTCACTTCGATGACATAATACTGGTTGGTCTTGGTGTCCAGGCCGTACTGCACGTTGCAGCCCCCTTCGATCTGGAGGTAGCGGATGATGTTGATGGATGCGGTGCGGAGCATCTGGTACTGGCCGTCGGTCAGGGTCTGGGTAGGAGCCACCACGATGGAGTCGCCGGTGTGGACGCCGACAGGATCGATGTTTTCCATGGCGCAGACGATGATGCAGTTGTCCGCGCTGTCCCGCATGACTTCAAACTCCACTTCCTTCCAGCCCGCAATGGACCGTTCCACCAGAATCTGGTTGATAGGAGACAGCTTGATGCCGCGGTTGGCGATTTCTTCCATTTCATAGCGGTCATGGGCAATGCCGCCGCCGGTGCCGCCTAAGGTGTAGGCAGGACGGATGATGACGGGGTAGCCGATTTTATCGGCAAAGGCCACAGCCGGTTCCAGTTCTTCGAAAATGTCGGATTCCGGTACAGGCTGGTGGATTTCTTCCATGGCTTCCTTGAAAAGTTCCCGGTCCTCCGCATGTTTGATGGCATGGAGGGAAGAGCCCAGAAGTTTCACATGGTACTTTTCCAGCACCCCGGCGTCGGAGAGCTGGACAGCCATGTTCAGGCCCACCTGTCCGCCAAGGGTGGCAAGGAGGGCGTCCGGCCGTTCTTTCTTAATCACTTCGGTGACGAAGGGCAGCGTAATCGGTTCGATGTACACCCGGTCCGCAATGTCCACGTCCGTCATAATGGTGGAAGGGTTGCTGTTTACCAGGACCACTTCCACCCCCTCTTCCCGAAGGGAGCGGCAGGCCTGGGTGCCGGCGTAGTCGAATTCCGCCGCCTGGCCGATGACGATGGGGCCGGAACCGATGACAAGAACTTTTTTGACATCCTTATTAATCATTTTTTAAATTCCTCCATGGCCTTGGTAAATTCAGCAAAGAGATAGAAATTATCCTTCGGTCCCGGAGATGCTTCCGGATGGTACTGTACTGCCTGGATGGGCAGGGTCTTGTGGCGGATGCCTTCGATGGTGCCGTCGTTCACGCTGCGATGGGTCACTTCGATGCAGTCCGGCAGGCCTTCATCGGAAATGGCGTAGCCATGGTTCTGGCTGGTAATGTACACCCGGCCAGTGCGGAGATCCTTCACCGGATGGTTGGAGCCGCGATGGCCGAAGGGCAGCTTGAAGGTGTGGCCGCCAAGGGCGGTGGCCAGCATCTGGATGCCCAGGCAGATGCCGAAAATAGGTCTTGTGCCGATGAGCTTCTTCACCGTATCCACCACATAGGGCACGTCCTTCGGGTCCCCCGGTCCGGGAGAGAGGAAAATGCCGTCCGGATTTCCTGCCAGAAGTTCTTCCGCGCTGGTGTGGGCGGGGAATACGTGCACCGTGCAGTCATTGGCTGCCAGGCTTACAAGGATATTCTTCTTCAGGCCGCAGTCCAAGAGGGACACCTGGTATTTCCCATTTCCATAGGTATAGGGATAGGCCGTGGTGACCCGCTCCACCTGGTCCCGATGGAGGGGCTTTGCCAGCTCTGCTTTGATGAAATCTTCGCTTCTCTCGGCGCTCACGATGACTGCCTTCATGACGCCCTGGGTGCGGACCATACGGGTCACCGCCCGGGTGTCCACATTGTACAGGCAGGGCACATGGTATCTTTCGATGAAATCGGTAATCTTTTCCTTACATTCCCAGTTGCTGGGATGGTCGGCGATCTGGTCCAGCACATAGCCTGCAGCGGCGGGCTTCCTGTTCTGCATGAACAGGTCGTTGGCGCCGTAGTTGCCGATGAGGGGGTACGTGAGGGTCAGAATCTGCCCTTCATAGGAGGGGTCCGTAAAGCATTCCTGGTATCCCGTCATGCCGGTATTGAAAACCAGTTCTCCCAGGCCTTCCACAGTCCCCAGGAGGTCCCCTTCAAAGCGGGCGCCGTTTTCCAAAATCAAGAGGCCTTTCATTTGAGCACCTTTCCTTCTTTCATAACGATTTCTCCATCCACCACCGTCAGCACAGCCTTGCCTTTGAGGGTGATGTTTTCATAGGGCGTAAAGAGGGACTTGGTGTACAGGTCCTCCCCGTGCACCGTCCATTCCTTATCCGGGTCAAATACGGTAATATCTGCGGCTGCCCCTTCTTCCAGGACGCCCCCTTCTACGCCAAGGAGTCTGGCGGGGTTTACGCTCATGAGCTCCACGATACGGTCCAGGGTAAAGCCCCTTTCATGGTAGAGCACGGTCAGCGTGGACGCCAGGGACGTTTCCAGCCCTGCAATGCCGTTGGGCGCGCAGTTGAAGGGCACATTCTTTTCTTCATTGCAGTGGGGCGCATGGTCCGTCATGATGGCATCGATGGTGCCGTCCTTCAGCCCTTCGATAAGAGCCTCCCGGTCCTCTTCGCTGCGGATAGGAGGAGCCATCTTGAAAGCCGTGTCATAGTCCTTCAGCCATTCATCGGTGAAATAGAGGTGCTGCGCCGTCACTTCGGTGGAGCAGTTCACGCCCTTCTTCTTCGCCTCCCTGATAAGGTCCACCGCCTTTTTGCTGGACACATGGGCGATGTGGATATGGCAGCCCGTCAGTTCAGAGAGGAGCAGGTCCCTTGCTACGGCAATATTTTCCCCTGCCGCCGGACGTCCGGTGACGCCCATGGCATAGGAAACCTTGCCTTCATTCATGAAACCTGCGCCGCACATGGTCATGTCTTCGGCGTGGTCAATGACCATCTTGTGGAGCATGTCCGCATACTCCATGGCCCGACGCATGAAATTAGCACTTTCCACGTAGTGGCCGTCATCGGAGAAAGCCACGGCGCCGTCCGCTGCCATGTCCCCCATTTCAGAGAGCTGCTTTCCTTCCAAGTTCTTGGAAATGGAACCGATCACGCTGACTTTGACGACCCCCACGTCCTGGGCCCGCTTCAGCACATCCCGAAGCACCGCGGAATTATCGATCACCGGCTTCGTGTTGGCCATGGTGGCCACCCTTGTGATGCCGCCGGCAGCGGCAGCCTCGGTGCCGGTGTGGATATCTTCCTTCGCTTCCTGCCCCGGTTCGCGGAGGTGTACATGCATATCGATGAGACCCGGTGTCACCACAAGACCTTTGGCGTCGAATACTTCCACGTCACTTCCCATGACGGGGATTTCCTTACCTATTTCCACAATCTTTCCGTTTTCAACGAGGATATCTCCCACTTCATGCTGCTTTTTGGCGGGATTTACAATCGTTCCGTTTTTAATTAAGAGCATCAATGTCTTTACCCTCCGTCAGTGTCAAATATTCCAGAGCCATGCGCACAGCCACGCCGTTCCGCACTTCCTCCTGAATCCAGGATTTCTCATCATAGGCCACATCATAGCCGATTTCAATGCCCCTGTTCATGGGACCGGGGTGAATCACCGCCACATCCGGTTTGCACAGGGCAAGACGCTTCTTATTGATGCCAAAGAGACGGGCATACTCCCGGGTGGTGGGGATAAAGCCGGCAGCCGCCCTTTCCAGCTGGATGCGGAGAATATTGATGGCATCCGCCCCCTGGAGAGCCATTTCCAAATCATCATCCACAATGCAGCCCATGGCCTCCAGTTCCTTCGGAACCAGCGTCCGCGGCCCCACCAGGTGCACCTCGGCCCCCAGCTTCGTAAAGCCCACGATATCGCTCCTGGCCACGCGGGAATGAAGGATATCGCCGATGATGACATATTTCATCCCTTTAATATTCTTCCCCGCCTCCTTCAGCGTAAAGAGCTCAAGGAGCGCCTGGCTCGGATGGGCATGGGCCCCGTCGCCGGCATTCAGCACCACCGGCACCTTCACCTTCGGGCTCATCACTTTGGATGCAAAAAGAGCGGCACCCTCTGACGAATCACGAATAATCACTGCATCCACTCCCATTGCGGAAACGGTAAGCAATGTATCTCGCATGCTTTCACCTTTCGTCATCGAGCTGCCGCTCTTTGTAATATTAATCACATCGGCTCCCAAATATTTACCGGCAAGCTCGAAAGAACTGCGTGTCCTGGTAGATGCTTCGGAAAACACTGTCACCATGGATTTCCCTTTGAGGAAATCTCTCTTCTTGTTGTCAGACAAAACAATCTTTTTCATCTGTGCTGCTACTTGAAGGATGCGTTCGATCTCCTCCGCTGAGAAATCAGCTAAGGCGAGAACGGAACGACCTTGTAGTGAAATCGCGCTCATGCCGGCCTCCTAATAAATAACATCAAAATAGTTATCTCTATAATCATATAGACATTGAATCGCTTTTTCAATAGGTGGAAAATTAAAATTTTATTATGGCCCGCAAAGCAGGCCATATTCCCGCCTGAAGGGCGGGAACGGTTCTTAAGATTGACCGGCCTGTGGCCGGAGGGTTCTTAGGGCCCAAAGGTTCTTAGGTTTGACAGCGGCCATAGGCCGCTGAGGGTTGTGGTGGCGGCTGGCGCCGCAGTAAAAAAGGGGGGGCGCGCCTGACGGCGCAGGTTGGGACCGCCTGCGCCGGCGGGTTGTGCAGAAAGGGTTGTGTTCGCTTTGCTCAAGGGGAAGGTATCGCCGCTTCGCGGCGATGAGTATAAAATCAGCGTTACGGGATTGCCTTCCCGCCGGATACTGTCATCCTGAGCGCAGCGAAGGATCTCGGTATAAGCCGCTTATGAGACAATCGGTAGTAAATACCGATCGGCGGGAAGGAGCCACCTCCAGTGGCTTTTCCCCCTTTGGTACCTTCGGTACCACCTTCCCCGCCCGCGGTTCGGTTGGGCGACAAAAAGAAAGCGCCTTAATGGGCAGGCTAGGCACCTTATTTCGCCCAACTTGCACATCCTATGCAGGATGTGCACAGTGGGACAACAACCCGCGGGGAACCATCTCCCCCATAAGCATCTCAAGGCATCACGCCGCTAAAACTTCCCCCTCCGGGGGAAGTGGTGCGTTAGCACCAATAGGGGTGCATTTCCTCGCGCTGCAGGCGCGGTTGTATGGTTTTCCCCGCCCGCAGGGCGGTTCGCCTGTTTTTCCCCGGGCGACAGCCCGGTTGTAAAGGTTTAATACAAACTGGCGTCGCAGCCGCCCAC
>ERZ791911.1464-NODE-1464-length-10979-cov-4.961461_pt1 | contig 10979 bp, 9 predicted proteins | sample MGYA00510142_ERZ791911 | MGnify/ENA primary metagenome ERZ791911 (study PRJEB30046, sample SAMN00792056) | human gut metagenome | study: EMG produced TPA metagenomics assembly of the A metagenome-wide association study of gut microbiota in type 2... | reverse complement strand
CGCCGATGCGGCTGACGTCAAACTGCCAGATACGGCCGCCGCGCTCCACGCGCGCCTCACTGTGCCCCTCGTCCATGGCGCGCTCGATGGCAAGGCTCATGTCGTGGCTGCGGTCGATGGTCAAAAAGTCCTGCCCGACGCAGCTCTCGTCCGTGCCGAAGAGCTTTTCCGCCGCGGGGTTGATACTCAGCACATGCTCTTTTTCATCGAGCAGCACAAGCCCTTCGCGCATGCTGCTTGTGATCTGCGAAAATTCCGTCTGCTGGCGCTGAAGTTCGTCCATCTGCTCGTCGATCTGCAAGTGCTGGCGGTTGATGCGCCCGAGCAGCGGGGCGAGCTCTTCATAGGCGTCATTTTCAAGCGGATGCTCAAGGTCCAGCTTGTTGAGCGGCTGGACGATGCGGTGCGACAGGCTCTTGGCTAAAACAGAGGACAGGATCAGCGCCACGATCAGCACCACTAAAATGGGCTGCCCCATGCCGACGAGCAGCACACCCGCCGTCGCGCGGCTCATCGAAATGCGCAGCACGCTCCCGTCCGCGAGCCTTTCCGCGCAGTACATCGTCTTTTGCAGCAGCGTCGAGGAATAGCGCGTACTCTCGCCCTCGCCGTATTCCAGCGCTTGCTTGACCTCCACGCGGTCGGCGTGATTTTCAAGGCTTTCGGCATCGGTCACGGTGTCGTAGAGCACCGTACCGTCGTTTTCGATCCACGTCAGGCGGTAGCGCTCGGAGGAGAGCTGAGAGAGATACTCCGTCCCGTTTTCCTTCACGGCGACGGCGGCAAGCTCCAGCTCGTCGCGCAGCTGCTTTTTTTCGACGCTCCCGAAGTATTCGTACAGGCAGCCCATGATGACGAGCAGGCTCGCCAGCAGCACCGTGCCCGCCACAAGCAGGATGGAGTGAAAGATCTTTTTTGTCATGCCTTGCCCTCCATCCGGTAGCCCACGCCGCGCACGGTCTCGATCTTCTCGCCGTACGCGCCGAGCTTCTGCCGCAGCGTGCGGATGTGCATGTCCACCGTGCGCGTCTCGCCGCAGTAGTCCGTGCCCCACACGTCCGCCATGAGCTGGTCGCGCGAAAACGCCGTGCCGGGATGCGAGAGGAACAGGCGCAGCAGTTCGAATTCCTTGTATGTCAGCGCGACGCTCTCTCCATCCGCCGTGACGGTGTGGCTCTCTTCGTCGAGCACCAGACCGCCGCAGCGGAACTGGGATGCGCTCTTTGTGCCACAGCGGCGCAGCACCGCTTTGACGCAGGAGACGAGCTCCATCACGCCGAACGGCTTTGTCAGATAGTAGTCTGCACCGAGGTCGAGACCGCGGATCTTGTCGTATTCCGCGCCCTTGGCCGTCGCCATGACGACAGGGATATCGGAAAGCGCCGCGTCCGCGCGCATGCGGCGCAGCAGCTCCATCCCGTCGATGCCGGGGAGCATCACATCGAGCACGACAAGCTCGGGTCTTCCCGTGCGCAGCGCCTCCCAGAACGAGGTACCGTCTTCAAAGCCCTTGGCCTCAAAGCCGGTCGATTGCAGGGCATATACCTCGATATCGCGGATACTGGCATCGTCTTCCACGCACCAGATCATACTTTACCCCTCCTTATGCTCTCCTGTCACAGAGAAAATGACCCATTCGGCGATGTTCGTCGCATGGTCGCCGATGCGCTCAAAATACTTGGCGATCATCAGCAGGTCGAGTGCGAATTCACCATCATCAGGGTCCTGCGCGATGCGCTTGATGAGGTCCTTCTTCACGCGCGCGAAATAGTCGTCCACGGTGTCGTCCTCAGCGATGACCTGATCGGCAAGCGCCGTGTCGTGCTTGACATAGGCGTCCACGCTCTCGGTCACCATCTTGATGGTCGAGCGCGCCATCTCGCGCAGGAGATTACTGTTTTCCGCACCGCGCCCGCCGAGGAACGTGATGATCTCGGCAATATCCTCGGCCTGGTCGCCGATGCGCTCCATGTCCGTGATCATCTTGAGCGCCGCCGAGATCTGGCGCAGGTCCTTTGCCACGGGCTGCTGCTGCAAAAGAAGCTTTAGGCACAGCGACTCGATCTCGCGCTCCTTGCGGTCGATCTCCTGATCGAGCGGTGCGACGCGCGCGGCCAGCTCCGCGTTGCCCTCCGTCAACGCCTGTGCCGAAAGGGCGATGACCTCCTCGCACAGCGCGCCCATCTCAATGAGCTCGCGGTTCAAAAGCGCAAGCTGTTCATCAAACCGGCTTCTCATTTAACCGAACCTCCCCGTGATGTAATCTTCTGTCCGCTTGTCCTGCGGCTGGGAGAAGAGCTTCTCCGTCTCGCCGTACTCTACGAGCTCGCCGAGCAGGAAGAACGCCGTGTGGTCGGAAATACGCACCGCCTGCTGCATGTTGTGCGTGACGATGACGATGGTGTACTTCTCCTTGAGCTCCATCGCGAGCTCTTCGATCTTCGACGTCGAAATGGGGTCGAGCGCACTTGTCGGCTCGTCCATCAGCAACACCTCGGGCTCGACCGCGAGCGCGCGGGCGATGCAAAGGCGCTGCTGCTGGCCGCCGGAGAGGCCGAGCGCGTTTTTCTTCAGGCGGTCCTTGACCTCGTCCCAAATCGCCGCGCCGCGCAGGGATTTTTCAACGATCTCATCGAGCTTTGCCTTGTTCTTCACGCCGTGCGTGCGCGGACCGTAGGCAATGTTGTCGTAAATGCTCATTGGGAAGGGGTTCGGCTTCTGGAACACCATACCCACCTGACGCCTAAGCTCGCTCACATCGACGGACGAGTCAAAAATGTCCTCGCCCTTATAGAGGACGCTGCCCGTGATCTTCACATCGGGGAGCAAATCGTTCATGCGGTCGAGCGTCTTTAAAAACGTCGACTTGCCGCAGCCGCTCGGGCCGATGAGCGCCGTAATGCTTTTTTCGGGAATTTCAATGTTGATGTCCTTGAGCGCCTGATGGCTCCCGTACCACAGACACAGGTTCTCAACGGAAAGGATGTTGTTCATAGCCCTCTCCCCTCTTTCAATTTGTCTTCAAAGGCGAGGCCGTACCAGTGGCTCTCGCCGCGTTTTGCCGTTTTCTGCACGCAGTCGTCGCAGAATTCCGCCGCGTCTTTCAGGGCTTGCGGCATGCCTTTACCGTTCATCAGCTCGCCGCACAGGGCGGAGACGAACACATCACCCGTGCCATGCAGCGTCTGCGGAAGGCAGGGCTTGAAAATTTCCATATACTGCCCGTTCAGCCGCGCGCAGTAGCCGATCTCCTCCCCGCGGTGGACGCCGGTGATGATGACATTTTCCACCGTGAGCGCTTTAAGAAGCGTTTCTATCGGTGCGTCCATCCCGCAGCCCGCGAGAAGCGCCGCCTCCGTGCGGTTGGGCGTGATAAGCTGTGCGCTCTCGCACAGCGCGCGCATCGCCTGCACGTACTCTTCGGTAAAGCAGCCGTACAGCGCGCCGTTGTCGCCGAGCACGGGGTCGACCACAACGATGGTATCCTCCCCCGCAAAGTCGCGGAGGAAATCTTTTGCAAAATGCATCTGCTCCACCGAGCCGAAAAAGCCCATGCAGATGCCGTCGAATTTGATTTGAAGCTGTCTCCAGTGCGCGGCAAAGGCTTTCATCTCGTCCGTCATATCGCGCATGACGTAGCTGCCGAAGCCGTCCGCCGTGTGCGTCGATAAAATGGCCGTCGGCAGCGGTACCGTCTCCACCCCGTAGGAAGAGAGGATGGGCATGGCCACGCTCAGCGAACACTTGCCGAAGCAGGAAAGGTCATTTAAGAGCGCCATGCGCTTCATGCCGCTTCCGTTGACAGGTCGTATCATTGCTGTTTCCTCCTGAAGTATCGGCCGACCAGATCGGCGATGAGGTTAATGAGCATCGTCAGCAGCATCAAAATGGCCGCGATGGCGAACACCACCCCCGTATCGCTCGACTCCTTGGCGTAGAAGTACAGCGCCACCGTCAGCGTCGCGCCCGCGTTGTGCATGCCCTCAAAGAAGTTGTAGAGCATGTGCGCCGAGCCCGCCGTGAATAAGAGCGCCGCCGACTCGCCGAGGATGCGTCCGATCGACAGGATACAGCCCGTCACGATACCGTCCACGCAGCTTGGCAGCACCACCGTGCGGATGGTGCGCCATTTGCCCGCGCCCAGGCCGAACGCGCCCTCGCGGTAGCTCTGCGGTACGGTCTTGAGGCTCTCCTGTGTCGTGCGCATGATGGTCGGCAGGTTCATGATCGTCAGCGTCAGCGCACCCGCAAGAAGCGACGTGCCGTTTTTGCAGAAGATCAGCATGCCGACAAGGCCGTAGATGATCGACGGGATACCGGAGAGCGTTTCCGACGCGTATTCGATGACGGAGACGAGCTTTTTGTTCGCGGCGTATTCATTTAAGTAGATGGCCGCGCCCACGCCGAGCGGCAGCACGATTAAAAGCGTCGCGATGACGATGTAGAGCGTGCTCAGGATGTCCGGCAGGATGCCGACGCGGCTGGCAAGATAGCTCGGCGCGGTGGAGAGCATCTCCCAGGTGACGTTCGGAATGCCGTTGCCCAATATATAACCAATCATACCGACTACGAGCGCACAAGTCAATACTGCGGCGACGCCCATCAGGAGCTTCATCGCCGTGATATAGGCCTTGCGGCGGGCCGAGGACTGCATTTTCAGCATCAGTTACCCTCCTTGTCGCGCTTTAAGAAGAAGTTGAGCGCCGCATTGATGAGCAGGATGAAAAGATACAGCACGAGCGCAATGGAAAACAGCGCCTGATGCTGCAAGCCGCTCGAATACGACATCTCGCTTGCGACCGCCGTGGTGAGAAAGCGGACGCTCTCAAAGATCGACGTTGGCATATTCGACACGTTGCCCGAGACCATCATGACTGCCATCGCCTCGCCGATGGCGCGCCCCACGCCGAGCACGACCGCCGCAGCAATGCCGCTCTTCGCCGCCGGGACGGAGACGCGGAAATACGTCTCGACCTCAGTCGCACCGAGGGCAAGCGAGGCGTCCTCATATTCATGCGGAACGGCCTCGAGCGCCGTGACGCTCACCTTGATGATCGACGGCAGGATCATGACGGCCAGCACGATGATGGCCGCAAACAGGCTTGCGCCATCCGGCAGGTGGAACGTCTTGCGGATGGCAGGCACGAGCACCAGCATACCGACAAGGCCGTACACGACCGACGGGATCCCCGCGAGCAGGCTGACGGCGGCCTCCAGCACGGTGCGGACCTTCTTGGGCGCGACCTTGGAGAGGTACACCGCCGTCAAAAAACCGATGGGCACGCCGAGGACGATCGCGCCTGCCGTGCCGTAAACACTCGTTAAAATAAAGGGCAGAATGCCGTACTTCGGCTCCGCCGACGTCGACGACCACACCTTGCCCGTGAGAAACGGCACAAGGCCGATCTTCTGAATGGCCGGGATGCCGGAGATGATGAGATACACCGTGATCAGCAGCACGCATCCGACCGTAATGAGGCCGAGAAGCAGAAAAATACCGTGGACGACGGCTTCAAACATTTTTTTCCTCTGCGCCATAATTGTTTCCTCTTTTTGCTGTCAGCGGGAGACGGCTCACGCCGCCTCCCGTGATGGTTCCTGTGTTCTGTTAGTTGGCTGCGACCGCACCGGCAGCGGCGATGATGCTTGCCGCGTCAGCGGACAGCACGTAGTCGAAGAAGGCCTGTGCCGCGGGGGAAAGCTTGGTGCCCTCCTTCGTGACGAGCACGAACGGACGCTGGACCACATAGCTGCCGTCCTTGACGGTCGCCTCCGTGGCTTCCACACCGCCGACTGTCAGCGCCTTGACGCTGTCGCCGACCGCGGAGAGGGAGGCATAGCCGATGGCGTCGGGGTTCTGGGACACGGTGTTGATGACGTCGCCCGTGGAGGTGAGCTCCTGACGGTACTGGCAGGCGTCCTTGGTGTCGGTGATGGACTCGAAGCCGTCACGCGTGCCGGAGCCGGCCTCACGGCCGATGAGCACGATCTCGGCGTCGTTGCCGCCGACGTCCTTCCAGTTGGTGATCTCGCCGGTGTAGATCTTGGCGATGGTGTCAATGTCGAGATCGGAGACAGGGTTCTCGGGGTTCACGACAATGGCGATGCCGTCGAGCGCGACGACGGTCTCAACAAGGCCGGAGGCCTTTTCGTCATCCTTGAGCGCGCGGCTCGAAAGGCCGATGTCGCAGCGGCCTTCGCTAACGGCCTGAATGCCGGAGCCCGAGCCGGTGGGGTTATAGGTGAACTTCACGTCCTTGTTCATGGCCATGAAGGATTCGCCAAGAGAGTTGATGACCTTTTCCATCGAGGTGGAGCCGTCGGTCGAGACGGTGCCGGAGAGGGTCGTTTCGGTGCTGCTGCCGTCAGTGTTGGTGTCGGCGCTGTTGTCGTTCTTGCTGCCGCAGGCGGTCAGCAGGCTCAGCGCCATGACAGCGGTCAGCGCAAGAGTGAGAAACTTTTTCATTTGAAATACTTCCTTTCAATTTTCCAAGATGTTGTTCCTTGCTACATTTGCCATCATAAAGGCAGGTTGTAAAATCAGAAAGTCGCCTTTTGTAAAATCGCGGTAAAAGAGAAAAAGGACGTTTTCCGTCGGAAAACGTCCTTTTTGAAGGTCAAATATCGTGTTATTCGGTGCGCAGCGCTTCGACAGGGTCCTTGCGCGCGGCGATGCCGGAGGGGATGAGGCCCGCGATAAACGTGAGCGCCATGCTGATGACCACGAGCGCCGCGCCGCCGACAGGCGGCAGGATGGCGTTGAGGCTCTCGATACCCGTCAGGTGGTGCACGACGAGGTTGATGGGGATGATCAGCAATAGCGTGATGCCGATGCCGATGGCACCGGAGCAGAAGCCCTCGATGAGCGTCTCCGCGTTGAACACGCGCGAGATATCGCGCTTGCTCGCGCCGATGGCGCGCAGGATGCCGATCTCCTTCGTGCGCTCAAGCACCGAGATATACGTGATGATGCCGATCATAATGCTCGACACGATGAGCGAGATGGCGACAAACGCAATGAGCACATAGCTGATGGCGTTGATGATCGTTGTGACCGAGCTCATCAGAAGCGCCACATAGTCGGTGTAGTCGATCTGGTCATCCTCGGAAACGCTGCTGTTGTACTGCTCGATCGCATCGGCGATGGCGTCCTTGTCGGCAAAGGTCGAGGCGTAGATGTTGATGGTCTTGGGACTCGCGAGGTCGACGTCGCCAAGCAGCTCCAAATTGTCCTCATACGTGCCGTTCGAGACCGTCGCAGGCATGTAGTTGTCGTAGAGCCAGTTGTACTGCTCGCTCGTCAGCGGCGTGACGGCGGGCGATTTTTCGAGCGCCAGGTCGAGCGCCATGGCGAGCTGATCGCTTGTCATGTTAGATAGCCGCGCCTGCACGCCCGCGGCGTACTGCTCCGTCACCTGCTCGCGGATAGACTGCTCCACGTAGCCGAAAAGCGTCTCGTCGTCCATCTGCGCAATATAGGACTTGACGGTCGCCTCATCCACGCTCATCTGCTGGGCGTAGGTCGAAATGACCATCTGCTCGATGCTCGCGCGGTCGAGCGAGCCCATCTGCTGCTCCACGATGGCGGAAAGATACTCCTCGCTCGGCACGCTCATCATCGCGGTGTAGGCTGCGGCGCGCTCGGTGACGGAAAGCGTTTCGAGATAGTCCGTCACGTCCGCTTCCTTCTGCTCGTCGCTCACGGAGTAGTCATCGGTCAGGAACGGCAGGCCGAGGATAACGTCGGTATCGGGGTCTTCTTTCTGCTTCTGCAAAATCTCGGTCTGTCCCGCCTTTTCGACGAGGTAGTCCGTCAGCGCGGACGTATAGCCGATCGCGCCGGAGAGCATCGAGGATACCGCGTTCTCGTTCGGGCGCAGGATGCCGACGATCTTCACGCGCGTGCCGACATCGTCGGAGTTATAAAGGAAGTCGAGCCCCGTGTCCGTCGTGCTGACGTCGGTATATGTGCCGCTTGCGGAATCGTACTGGTAGCGCTCAGCGGGCAGGACGATCTTGAAGCTCATATTGCACAGGTCTTCATAGCTCCAGCTCTGGATGTCCTTGCTGTCGAATTCCGAGCCGTCGAGCATGTGCTGCATCGACTCCACGACCTCGTCCTGCGCGCTCAGGCCCAGCGAATAGATGACAAGGTCGGAAATTTCATTGTCCTTGTTGACGATGAGCATGACCTCGTCATAATTCTGCGGCCAGGAGCCGTAAATGAGGTCGTACTGCTCGTGTAGCAAATCGCCCACGAGCTCGCCGCTCTCACTATCCTGCGGCGGGAGCATCTGCTCCCAGGTCTCCATCGCGGAGTAGGCCGAGCCGAAGCGCTCGAAATAGCTGCTGTAATCGCCGCCGTAGAGCTCGCTCATGCAGGTCTGCAAAAGCTCCGTCACGTCGGACTTGAAGACCTTGCCGTCGGTGTCTTTGGCATAGATGCTCATGCCGAGGTCGTAGTCATAGGAAATGGAGCTGATGTGGCTTGAAAGCTCGTCGTCGCCCTCGAGGTAGGTCTTGAAGTCCTTCAAATTGTTCGTCTGCGTCTCCGCCGAGGCAAACGAGCTCATCATGTCGTACATAATGTTGTTGGAGTAGACGGCGTCGAGGTCATGCTGCTCCCCATCGCCCTCGTCCTGCGCATGGACGCCCATCATCGAACTGACCATGCTGGACATGTCCATGCTCTCAGCTTCGATGGTCAGCGGATAGCTCGAGAGCGTATCCTCCTGCACGCGGTCGATGTAGGTCTGGATGCCGTTGCTCAGCGACAGAATGAGCGCGATGCCGATGATACCAATGCTGCCGGCGAAGGCCGTCAAAAATGTCCGTCCCTTTTTCGTCATCAGGTTGTTGAGCGAGAGCGACAGCGCCGTGCCAAAGCCCATCGATGGCTTTTTCTCCTTTCCCTGCGCCGCGGGCTTTTCCGTTCCGCCGGCATAGGGCGCGCTGTCGTCCACGATCTCGCCGTCCTTTAAGCGCACAATGCGGCTCGCGTAGGTCTCGGCAAGCTCGGGGTTGTGCGTGACCATGATGATGAGACGATCCTTGGAGATCTTTTTCAAGATCTCCATCACCTGCACGCTCGTCTCGCTGTCGAGCGCGCCGGTCGGCTCGTCGGCGAGCAGAATGTCCGGATCGTTGACAAGCGCCCGCGCGATGGCGACGCGCTGCATCTGACCGCCGGACATCTGGTTTGGCTTTTTGCCCATCTGGTCGCCGAGGCCGACGCTCTCAAGCGCCTTTTTCGCGCGCTCGCGGCGCTCACTCTTGCTCACGCCCGAGAGCGTGAGCGCCAGCTCCACGTTGCTCAGCACCGTCTGGTGCGGGATCAAATTATAGCTCTGGAAGACGAAACCGATGGAGTGGTTGCGGTAGCTGTCCCAGTCGGCGTCGGAAAAGTCCTTCGTCGACTTGCCATTGATGACAAGGTCGCCGCTCGTGTACTGATCCAACCCGCCGATAATGTTCAAAAGCGTCGTCTTGCCGCAGCCTGAATGGCCGAGGATGGCGACAAACTCGTTCTCACGGAACTGTAAGCTCACGCCGCGCAGGGCGTGGACGGTGGTGTCACCCGCCTGATAATCCTTGACGATCTGTTGCAGCTTCAGCATATCCTGCCTTCTTTCTGAGGAAATAAATGAATAAGAATTCCAGAGTAGGATATCATTTTGACCTTTTACCGTCAACCGGCGCGGTCGAGAATTCATCGAAAGTTCATGCCTCTTCCCCCTTGCATCGATGCAAAGGGAGCGCGGCAAAGCTGCCGCGCTCCCGCTCCGCGCTTATAGGAGGCTGTTTGCGCCGATCTCAATTTCCCGGCGCAGAATTTCCCGGTGCATGGCATCGCAGCCCGTAATATACAGAACGCCCTTTTCCGCCGCATAGGATCTTGTATTTTCCTCGCGCTCACGCGCGTCAAGAAGGAAATAGCGGCAGCCGCCGTCCTCGATGAATTCTTCCACCGTGACGGTACGCAGCCTGCGGAGTTTTTCATTCTCGCCCCCCGGCTTTGTCCAGTCTCTGCCGCCCCATTCCTCAATGGTGAGCAGCGCAATGTTGGGATCGTCGACGCGGCCGAATATGATCTCCTGTCCGATGATCTTATTGAGCGAGCCCGGGCACCAATTGCCGACATGCACGCTTTCCCCATCCGCACAGGAGATCGCATCGCCCATAAAAATGATGTCCCAGCCGGAGGGAGTCAGCCGTGCCGCGCCGCAGTAGAGCGAGTTCTCTCCCGCCGTCAGATAGACGCGGTAGTTTTGCCAACCGATGCGCATACGCTGCATCGCAACGGTGCGCGTCGGCTCATAGATACCGTAATACTGCTCTCCCATGCGGATCGCCGCGCGCGGTGTGAGCTTCATGTCGGACAGAACGACATACGCCGCCAGCACGCACAGCAGCACGGCAACACTCCTGACCGCGCGGCGCATTCTGCCCGGTTTTCGCTTGATCGTTTTCACGGCTGCGCCTCCCTTCCCGGCAGTGGGATCTCCAATGCAACATGCTCGCCGAGCCGGTCATAAATGAGCCTGATATAAGTATCGTCCGGCTCGATATTGACGCGGTGACTCGCGATGCACACATAGAGCGTGCCACTGCTGCTCACGCAGCTTGGATAATCGCAGTCATCCCATTCGTCGATCACCTCGCCGCGCTCGTTTTCCAGCCGCAGCGTATGCAGCAGCCGCGCATAGACCACGCCGCCGGGAATACGGTCGAAGGCCGTCAACTGCACTTCTGCGCGCTGGGTACTGCAGGAGACCGCATCAATGCGCACGATATCATCGCCGATGGGAATGCGCGTGCCCGGCGTCTCCGTGTTCCAACGCTCCCAGCCCTCACCCGGTTTTTGCACCTCGTACCGGTCACGGATCGCGCCGTAGAGGCCGCTCGACTTCACGATCAGCCCCGCGATCAGCACGCACAGCAGCGCCGTGAGGATGCGCGCGGCGCGCTGCACGATGACG
>ERZ791911.1444-NODE-1444-length-11079-cov-3.054155_pt1 | contig 11079 bp, 10 predicted proteins | sample MGYA00510142_ERZ791911 | MGnify/ENA primary metagenome ERZ791911 (study PRJEB30046, sample SAMN00792056) | human gut metagenome | study: EMG produced TPA metagenomics assembly of the A metagenome-wide association study of gut microbiota in type 2... | reverse complement strand
CGAAAATATCGTACCGCTACATTCGAATCGGTTGTGGGTCAACGTGCTTTGACCACTACCCTGAAAAATGCGATTGCTACCGGCAAGCTGGCACATGCCTACCTGTTCTGCGGTCCACGCGGTGTGGGCAAGACAACCTGTGCACGTATCTTTGCCAAAACCATCAACTGCCTGTCTCCCACTGCTGACGGAGAGGCGTGCAACCAATGTGAATCGTGCCTTGCCTTCAACGAGCAACGCTCATATAACATTCATGAGCTGGATGCCGCCAGCAATAACTCCGTAGAAGACATCCGTTCGCTGATAGAGCAAGTACGTATCCCGCCGCAAATCGGCAAATATAAAGTATATATCATTGACGAGGTACACATGCTGTCCCAAGCTGCCTTCAATGCTTTTCTGAAGACCCTGGAAGAGCCTCCTCATCATGCCATTTTCATCCTTGCCACTACCGAAAAGCATAAGATATTGCCTACTATCCTGAGCCGTTGCCAAATCTATGATTTCAACCGCATCGGCATTAAAGATACCACAGAGCACCTGCAATATGTGGCAAAGCAGGAACATATCAATGCCGAACCCGAAGCGCTGACCGTCATTGCCCAAAAAGCGGATGGAGGTATGCGTGACGCGCTTTCCATCTTTGACCAGGTAGTAAGCTTCACAGGAGGAAACATTACTTATAAGAGTGTCATCGAGAACCTGAACGTATTGGATTACGAATACTACTTTAAATTGACGGATTTATTACTTGAAAACAAGGTACCCGAAGCAATGCTGCTTTTCAATGATGTACTGAAAAAAGGATTTGACGGCAGCCACTTTATTACGGGACTTTCTTCACATTTCCGCGATTTATTGGTGAGCAAGGATGCCTCAACTTTACAACTGCTGGAGGTAGGTGCAAGTATCCGTGAGCGTTATCAGGCACAAGCCCGGAAGTGCGAGGCCAAATTCCTGTACAAAGCCATGAAGCTGTGCAACGACTGCGATTTAAACTATCGCGCCAGCAAGAACAAACGCTTGCTAGTAGAGCTGACACTGATACAATGTGCGCAACTGACCTTGCCCGACGCTGACGATTTGGCCGGTGGGCGCAGCCCTAAAAAGAATCAAATAAAACCCATATTTACACAGCAAGCAACTCCTGAAGTTGCCACGCAATCGCAGCCTCAGGCTCCGGTTGCCGCTGCACAGACCGGTGTTGCTCCGGCTGCTTCATCACCGACTGCAACACAAGGTTCTACAAACGGAATGAATACGGGTGGACGTCCCAACCCGCTGCCTACGACAAAGGAAGAAAAGAAAATTCCAGTATTTAAAGCGGGTACGTTGGGCATGTCCATACGCCGTCCCCTGCATGAACAAACAGCTGAGAAAACAGATGCAAAAAGCACCTCTGCCGCCCATGCAACCGCTACATCAAGCAGTGCGTCGTATGAGGATTATATCTTTAACGAAAAAGATTTAAACTATTATTGGCGTGAATTTGCAGCTAATCTGCCGGTTGAAGAGAAAGCGAACTCGGCACGTATGATGAATATGCATCCGAAACTGCTGAATGATACTACTTTCGAAGTATTGGTAGACAACGAGATGGTAGAAAAATATATGACGCAGTTGGTTCAGGCAATTCAAAACCACTTGCGGGAACGTCTCCATAACCGAAAAATAACGATGACAATACGGGTAAGTGCCCCGACTGAAAACATACGTGCCTATAGCCATGTAGAACGTTTCCAGATGATGAGTAAAAAGAATCCCAATCTGCTAAAATTAAAAGAAGCATTGGGGCTGGAATTATCCTAAAGATATTTTGCTTCCACCGAAAGGAGTGAACGACTTTAAGTTCATCTTTCCCTTGGGTGGAAGCCCGCCGTTTATAAATCGTGGTTACGCAAACGATATTGCGCCAATTCTTCATATTTTGTTCCCGGACGTCCGTAATTGCAATACGGATAAATAGAGATGCCGCCACGTGGAGTAAAGATACCTGTTACTTCGATATATTTAGGCTCCATCAGTTTAATCAAGTCCTTCATAATGATATTTACGCAATCTTCATGAAAATCGCCATGATTGCGAAAGCTGAACAGGTAAAGTTTCAGGCTCTTGCTCTCTACCATCTTCATGTCAGGCAGATAAGAAATACGAATCTCAGCAAAATCCGGCTGTCCGGTGATGGGGCAAAGACTGGTAAATTCGGGACAATTGAAACGCACCCAATAATCATTCCCGGGGTGCTTGTTAACAAAAGACTCCAGCACCTCAGGAGCATAATCCTGCTTGTATTCCGTCTTCTTTCCTAATATTGTCAGTTCATCTTTTCTTTCCATATAGTTATTATTTTTTAGTTTCAAGTAAATCACTTCTTACTTGCCAGATATTTTTCCAAACCTTCACGGCGAAGTTTGCACGCCGGACAATGTCCGCATCCATCACCCTGAATGCCATTATAACAAGTTAAAGTTTCCCTGCGAATCAAATCAAGAACTCCCAGTTCATCCGCCAGTGCCCATGTTTCTGCCTTGTCAATCCACATCAACGGAGTATGGAGAACAAATTGTTCGTCCATGGCAAGATTGAGTGTGACATTCAATGACTTGATAAAAGTATCCCGACAATCGGGATAACCGCTGAAATCAGTCTGAGACACACCGGTCACAATATGGTTAATGCCATGTTCGCGAGCATAAACAGCTGCAATGCTCAAGAAAAACAGGTTACGCCCCGGAACAAAAGTATTCGGGAAACTATCGGCCGGCTTATCCTGGTCCATTGCAATAGTGGTATCCGTCAATGAATTCTTACCCAAATGACCGATAAAAGAAACATCCATCGCTTCAAACTCTACTCCTGCCCCGGCAGCTATGGAACGTGCCAGTTCCACCTCTTTCACATGTTTTTGTCCGTAGACAAAACTCAACGCATATACTTTACTAAAATGTTTCTTTGCCCAAAACAGACAAGTAGTTGAGTCCTGCCCACCGCTGAACACAACCAATGCATCACTCCTATTCATGATTTATAGTTCTTTGATTTTTAATACATTGTAGGAATTATTCTCATCATAAACATCACTTCCGTCCACCTTCTTTATATAATTCACTACACGGATGGTAACAGGAAGGATAATGATTTCATAAACTGTTTTTAAAAGAGCTTGAAGAATCATCATTTTAATCAGCTCACTCACCGGCATCAACCCTCCGAAAGCAATCGGAAAGAAAATCAGCGAATCGGCACTTTCACCCACCAATGTAGAAGTGATGGCACGAAGTGAAAAATTCTTGCCTCCCGAAGCCAGTTTCATCTTACTCATGACATAAGCATTGAGAAAAGAACCAACCAAAAAGGCAGTCAAACTTGCCACAGCAATACGCGGTGCCATGCCGAAAACAAAATTAAATCCTTCTTCCCCTTCCCAAAAGGGTGCTGCAGGCATCATAATGGCAAGTTGCCCCAACGCGACAACCATAAAGTTCATGGCAAAACCCATCCAAATAATCAGTCTTGCTTTACGAAAGCCCCACACTTCGGCTATGCAGTCATTGATGATATAAGAAATAGGGAATACGACAAGCCCGGCAGTTGCAGTAATTTTCCAAATCCGGACTACCTTGGTTTCCAACAAGTTTGCTGCAACGAGACATACACAGAACAGTATGCCAAGCAACATAAAAGATACAGATACAGTGTTATTATTCTTCATTTTTCCTGTTTTTTACGTGGTGTTCTAGAATACACGACCGCTATTCACGGCATCATACGTCTATTTTTTCTAATTCGGATGCAAAGATACGCACTTTTTTGAGAAACAGTATTATCTTTGTAACTAATTTAAATTAAAGACCTCGGGAATAAGTGAAGGACAATCATGAGAAAAAAAGAATTATATGATAAGGTAATAACGTATTTTCAAAATGCAATGCCTGTTGCAGAAACGGAACTGCATTATAACAATCCGTTCGAGCTGCTGATAGCAGTCATCCTCAGCGCACAATGTACAGACAAACGCGTAAACATGATTACCCCGCCTCTCTATCGGGATTTCCCTACACCGGAAGCCCTGGCAGCCTCTACGCCGGAAGTCATTTATGAATACATCCGCAGTGTGAGTTATCCTAACAATAAAGCGAAACATCTGGTCGGCATGGCACAAATGCTGGTTAAAGATTTTCATAGTGAAGTGCCCGGTACACTGGAAGAGCTGATAAAATTGCCGGGAGTAGGAAGAAAAACCGCCAATGTAATTCAAAGCGTGGTATTCAATAAAGCAACAATGGCAGTAGATACTCATGTTTTCCGCGTAAGCCACCGCATCGGCTTGGTACCGAAAACTTGTACTACTCCGCTGGCCACCGAAAAATATCTGATGAAATACATCCCGAAAGAAATCGTTCCGACAGCCCACCACTGGCTCATCTTGCACGGCAGGTATGTATGCATGGCCAGAACTCCCAAATGTGAAGAATGCGGGCTAAACGGACTTTGCCAATATTCATTAAAACCGACAGTCTAACCGACAGAAATTACTTCTCCGTCATAAGCAAAGTGCACATGAGGGGGAAGCAGTTTCTCAACTTCCGAATGTAATCCCATGTGATGGCTCATGTGGATAAAATAAGTTTCTTTAGCTCCGATACGCTTTGCATTGTCCAATGCTTCCTGTAGATTTTGGTGTGTGCTATGAGATTGGGGACGCAAAGCATTCATCACCAGTACATCCAGTCCATTCAGAAGCTCATACTCAGACTCCGGCATGGTCAGCATATCTGTAATCCATGCCATATTACCAATACGGTATCCCAAAATAGGAAGTTTGCCATGCATCACACGAACGGGAATAATCTCTACCTTAGCTTCCTTCGAGTTGCCAACCGTAAAAGGTGAATCCGGCACAATCTCCTTCAACAGGATGCGAGGTACTCCCGGATAAAGATGCTCTGCAAAACAATAAGGAATACGTTGACGCAAACGCTCTGCCGTATATCGTTCCGCATAAACCGGCACATCACGAAAGCGACAGAAGGGACGTAAATCATCCAAGCCACCCACATGATCATAATGCTCGTGACTGATGAATACAGCATCAAGGGGTTTAAAATCATTCAGACGTATCATCTGTTCACGAAAATCAGGACCACAATCCATCAAAATCCGCACTCCCTCTGTTTCTATCAGTCCCGAACAACGCAAACGGTTATCCCGAGGATCATTGCTGGTACAAACCGGGCATTTGCACCCTATTTCGGGTACTCCCGTAGATGTTCCACTGCCTAGTATTGTAATCTTCATATAACAGTTAAATAAAATTCACTTCAGGAGAAACAGTTATCCCGAATTTCAAAAAGACAGACTCTTGTATCTGCCGGGACAAATCTACGATTTCTCTTCCGGTAGCTCCTCCACAATTTACCAATACCAAAGCCTGTTTGGAATGAACACCTGCATTGCCTACCTGTTTACCTTTCCAGCCACAACGATCAATCATCCACGCTGCCGGAATCTTAACCCTATCTTCTCCCATATTATAATGAGGTATCTCAGGATATTCTCTTTGCAATGCCTCGAATTGCAGACGCGATACAACAGGATTCATAAAAAAACTTCCGGCATTGCCTTGCACCTTCGGGTCCGGCAACTTTGCTTCACGTATCTCAATTACTGTATTACGCACATTGTCCAATGTTATCTCGCATCCGCGTTTCTCCAATTCACCTCTCACATTACCATATTCGAGATTAAAAAGCGGATGTTTTCCAAGACGGTAAGTCACATGAGTAACGATATATTTTCCTTTCAATTCTTTTTTGAATATACTCTCACGATAGGCATAGTGACACTCATCATTAGCAAACACACGTTCCTGCCCCGTAGAGACTTCCAGTGTTTCTACCGAAACAATCAAATCTTTGACCTCTGCACCGTATGCACCAATATTTTGCACAGCCGAAGCACCCACTTCTCCCGGTATCAAAGATAAATTCTCCGCACCATACCATCCGTGCCGCACGGCAAAAGCCACAAAATCATCCCATACCTCTCCGGCTCCTACCCTTATGTCGACAGTTTTATCATTCTCATCCACTACTTCATAACCATGAATGGCCGAATGCAGAACGGTTCCTTCATAATCTGCCGTAAACAAAAAATTACTGCCCCCGCCAATATGCAACCATGACGGTTTTAAATAATCCTTATTTGATAATATAGCCTTCAATTCAGCAACCGACCCATATTCTACAAACACAGACGCCTTTACATCCATGCCGAAAGTATTATGCGGCAACAATGAATACTCCTTTATTTCTTTCATCAGTCATTAACAGGGTTAATCGCTTAAATCTTCAAACTGCACTAATTTCCACAACCCATTGCGCCGTTCAAAGTAAAGCGTATTATTAAATCCATTACCGAATCCTTTTATCTCAATTACCTTTGTATTCGATTTAGAATTCTCATTCTGTCCATAATTTACATTTGTCAGAAACTCGCGGGGAAGCACCGGCTGAAAAGCAAACCACTGTCCTGCTTCAAGGGTAGTTTCAATTATTTGAAATTCATCGTCCGGGTCTACCGTAACAAACTTCAATGGATTATGAAGGCGTGTTTGCTGGAAAAGAGAATCATTGGCAAAATGTTCATAGAACTCATAGAAGCTCTCCTTGCTGTCCTCATTCTCCGGCATATCTGCAAAATCAATGGCTTCCAACTTCCACAACCCCTTCAAACGTTCAAAATAATATCTCTTAATCTTGTTTGTCTTCAGATAAATCCACTCAATCTTCACGCTGGTAGCAGTAGTATCCTTTTCCGCTTCCATATCCACCGCCTTGTCAAAAAGAACAGTATAAGAATCCAATTGGCTGAACAACGGGTCGTGTTTCCAATCTTTCTTTTCGATATGTTCCTTCTTATCCATCGTATAATAAGGCAAGGGGAACACAATACGCGACACTTGCAGCTTTTCGTCAATTGCAAAATTGTAGATAAAGTCGGCAAAACTTTCATCTGCGGTAGCCGGAACCATCGGTTCTTCTTCCACCACTTCCATCACTTCCACCGTATCAGGAACGGCAGCCAGCGAATCAATCTCTTCAGTGAGCATCTCGAAGGGGTCTATTTTCTTTTTACCACCTCCACAGGAGCTAATCAGCACAAGCAGACAAACTCCGATAATCAGTTTCTTCATTTTCTATTTTTAGAAAAAATCAATGCAAAAGTATCTCTTTTTTTAGTTTTCAGCAAAATATTCGGTTTAATTCGCTAACTTTGCGGTCATTAAAAAAATAAAGAAGAAAGTATGTTAGCTAAAATAGAACAATTACTTCAGGAAATTGAAGGCTTACACGCTGCTAATGCAGAGGAATTAGAAGCCCTCCGTATTAAATATCTCAGTAAAAAAGGAGCAATTAATGAGTTGATGGCAGACTTCCGCAATGTACCTGCCGACCAAAAGAAGGAAGTGGGAATGAAACTGAATGAGCTGAAAAACAAGGCTCAGGAACGTATATCCACATTGAAGGAAGCTTTTGAAACACAAGACAACGGTGCCGCTGAAATGGATCTTACCCGCACGGCATATCCTATCGAATTGGGAACCCGCCATCCGTTAAGTATTGTCAAGAATGAAATTATCGATATTTTCCACCGTCTCGGTTTCAGTATTGCCGACGGACCGGAAATAGAAGATGACTGGCATGTTTTTTCTTCCATGAACTTTGCCGAAGATCATCCGGCACGCGATATGCAGGATACTTTCTTCGTTGAAGCCAACCCTGAGCATGTACAGGGCAATGTCATTTTGCGCACGCATACTTCATCCGTACAAAGCCGGGTAATGGAAAGCACCCAGCCACCCATCCGAATTATTTGTCCGGGGCGCGTATATCGCAACGAGGCTATCAGCTATCGTGCACATGCGTTTTTCCATCAGGTAGAAGCTCTCTATATTGACAAAAACGTGTCATTCACCGACCTGAAACAAGTATTGCTTTTATTTGCGAAGGAAATGTTCGGTGCCGAAACTCAAATCCGTTTACGTCCTTCTTACTTCCCCTTCACCGAGCCAAGTGCGGAAATGGATATCAGCTGTAATATCTGCGGTGGAAAAGGATGTCCGTTCTGTAAAGGAACCGGCTGGGTAGAAATTTTGGGTTGCGGTATGGTAGACCCGAATGTACTGGAAGCCAACGGCATTGACAGCAAAGTTTATTCAGGATATGCATTGGGTATGGGTATCGAACGTATCACCAACCTGAAATATCGCGTAAACGACCTGCGTTTGTTCTCTGAAAATGATACACGTTTCTTAAAAGAGTTCGAAGCTGCCAATTAATCAGTCTTTGTTTTGAATTTCATAAAACGATTAATAGACGGAACATTCTTTTGTCTGTTAATCGTTTCTTTATATGACAATATATGAAAGATAAGCTAGTAACAAAAAACTATATAGAAATTCTCGCAGCCAACTTTCTGCTCTACTTTGGTTTCTATTTACTAATGCCGGTACTGCCGTTCTATTTAGCCGAGATATTTAACAGCGAAAAAGGAACCATTGGTATTATCCTTTCATGTTACACAATAGCTGCCTTATGTATCCGTCCGTTTTCGGGCTATCTGCTGGATACTTTTGCCAGAAAACCGCTTTATTTATTAGCTTATTTTCTTTTTACGGCTGCCTTCGGCGGATATCTGTTGGCGGGCACCCTCACTTTATTCACACTTATCCGCATCTTCCACGGCTTAGCCTTCGGAACGGTCACGGTAGCAGGAAACACGGTAGTCATCGACATCATGCCCAGTTCACGGCGTGGAGAGGGACTGGGATATTATGGAATGATGAATAACACGGCAATGAGCATCGGCCCGATGGTAGGACTATTTCTACATAATGCATACTCTTTTGAAGTGATATTTTGGTGTGCACTGGTCAGTTGCGCTTTGGGACTGGTCATGGCGTCACTGGTGAAAACACCAGCTAAAGAACCTGTTAAAAGAGAACCGATATCGCTCGACCGATTCATTTTATTGAAAGGCATTCCTGCCGGAATCTGCCTGTTACTACTGTCCGTACCTTACGGAATGACCTCCAACTATATTGCCATGTATTCGCAACAAATAGGAATTACGGCTGAAACAGGTTTCTTTTTCACATTTATGGCTTTTGGAATGGCTACCAGCCGATTATTCAGCGGACGATTGGTTGACCGTGGCAAGATAACACAAGTTATCGAAGCCGGACTTTATTTGGTTTGTTTCTGCTTTTTCGGGCTGAGTGCCTGTGGGTGGTTAATCGACTTCAACCTACAGTGGACTACCTATTTCTTCTTTTTCATAGCTTTATTACTGGGTATCGGTTTTGGAACCATGTTTCCGGCATTCAATACATTGTTTGTCAATCTGGCTCCCAACAGCCAACGAGGTACAGCTACCAGCACTTACCTTACTTCATGGGATGTAGGTATAGGAGTGGGTATGCTGGCAGGCGGATATATCGCACAAATAGCCACTTTCAAAATAGCTTATTTATTCGGAGCAGTATTAACGGTTATTTCTTTATTCTACTTTCGGACAAAAGTAGCTCCACACTTTCATCAGCATAAGCTACGTTAGTCCTTGTACGTCAGCACCATAATATGAGAAAGACGGTCCTCAGAAATTGACAGTTGGGTAGACAGAATAAATGAATGAAATAAAGTAGCATTCTCTAAAATAAACGGCGGCAGATAAGGGCGAAAACGCTCAGGATTTTCAGAAACCTTATGCATATCGGCCACTAACATGAAAGAAGCGTCACGAGAAAGATTCGCCACACACTCGTCAAACAGTGTCCGACCACTACCGTCGTTTTCTTCTATTGCTTCATCCATATACCCGTTCATCGAATCTTTATTGCCCGAAATAACAACGCTGTCTTCCTTGACATCGGGCACTGACTGCATTTTTGCCACAAATTCGGAAGTACAGCTGCAAGTATCAGGCATAAAAGTATCCCCTGTAAGATATACCACATCACTATTCATATGAAAATCAAACTCACTCCAGCAACGATTATTATTCTGCAGGAAAGGCATCGAAGTCGTACGACCATATAATGTGAGGAAATTATGAGACTTCTTTTTCTCAAATACCTTCGAGAATACCTCATCATCACTCAATGCCGTTTCGTCCTCCTTGGCGTCTATAACTTCTTCTATTAACCGCTTCTGATAACTCGCGACAAAGAAACCTGACCCACTATAAACAGCCAAAAATTCATTATTATTCAAAGGATAAATATAAATATTCTTTCCTCTATATTTTTCTTTCTTCGGCTGAAACTCACCCGGAGCACGCTCTTGCAGCATATCGGCAAGTAACTTTTCGTCTCCTGCACCCATGCGGAAATATACAACCTGATCACGCGGAGACCCCGGAGCATGAAAACTTACCAATAAACGGCTCATCCGACTGCTCAGGCCATGTGCTTTCTGAGTGGCATACTCATTCAATCCCCCAAGAATAAAATCGAATAAACCGGGAAACTGAAAATCTCCCAGTTCATTGCTATAATTAAGTTGTGGAAAATCATTTAAAAAATAATTGATATTATCGCTTTCCAAAACACCAATACTGTTTGAAGGTACCAAGGAGAAGAGATTGAACTCCCGACCTCTATCGGTCATGCTCAATCGTGTAAATCCATAAAAACCAACTGCTATACAGAACAATACAACAGAAAGCACTACACCTAATTTTGCAACTGTCCGCAATCTCATACCTTACCTATATTTATATTTTTTTTGCAAATATAGCAAATTATTTAAGGAAACAAAAGAAACTCTCAAAAAAATGCCTGCGATTAACAATCTAGTCAGACACATTGGCAACCGGAAACTCTATGGCTCCCCAACCTATCATTGCATTAAACAATCTTACCGCCGAAAAAGATGACAGTTCTTCCTTTTTTATTTCTTTTTCTTTCAATACGCCTTTATCCAGCAATTCCGCCCGCTTGGTTCCCTTCAGCAAAGGATGCAAGGGAGTATACCAGTCATTCCCGTCATATAAAGCAATATTAGCAATTGAAGTATC
>ERZ791911.1442-NODE-1442-length-11084-cov-6.832986_pt1 | contig 11084 bp, 6 predicted proteins | sample MGYA00510142_ERZ791911 | MGnify/ENA primary metagenome ERZ791911 (study PRJEB30046, sample SAMN00792056) | human gut metagenome | study: EMG produced TPA metagenomics assembly of the A metagenome-wide association study of gut microbiota in type 2... | reverse complement strand
ATGGTAAGAATAGAAATGATACGAACGCTTCATGGGCACAAACTCTTGCGTCCCCCTTTAGGTGGCAAGCGAACGTGATTTGTAGGGGAGCGACAGCGACCTGAAAATCACGTGAGACGCTTTCCCGTGGAGGAAGAGGGCCACGAAGTGGCGAAGGGGTGCTGGAGGGTAAGAATCGGAAAGAAACTCAAAGTAGAGCAGGCCGCCTATCGGCGGTCACGTCCACGGTGGAGTGTCACATCGGTGCTTGACCTCGTACACCCTTTGCCACTACGTGGCGTTCCCCTCAAGGGGAAACGAGAGATTGAGGCAGGAGATTTTTGAGTCATACGCTTCTTACAGTATTCTGGAGAGAAAAATAAACAATCGCGCCGAAGGCCCGGCTTGCCTGTTTTCCACCGCCCGACAGGGCGATTTTAATGTTTTATTAGAACTGGCGCCGAAGGCGCCCACCACCACCCTCTGAACCCTTTGAACCCTCTGAACCTTCTGAACCCTCACGCCCAAAGGGCGTGTCCAAAAAGGCGCCCACCACCACCCTCTGAACCCTCTGTACCCTCCGACCTGCAGGGCCGGTCAATCCTAAAACCTTTCCTAACCAAATGGCAGAATCATCCTATGAGTTTAAGACATGTTATTTCCATTTTTTAGGGGGGGTAGACACTGAAATTTATCTTCTGCATAGTATTATCACACGTAATATGTGATATAATATTTTTGAAAGACTAATGTAACATGAGACTTTTAGTACATGACAGTCTGTTCTTTGTGAAGGTGGTTTTGTGAAACTTTTCGGCCCGGGGAAAAGGGATGTACCCTGACGGAGCCGGGCATTATAAGGCGGATGATGGATATGGCAGATGGCAGCGGTATGGGGAAAGCGGGACTTGACGGGCTTCCCTGCGGGATTTGTCTGGTGGCTATGGATGATGAGGAAAGGGTGCTTTATGCAAACCGTTCTTTTCTCCTGCTCATGGGCTTCTCTTCCATGGAGGAGCTTTTTTCGCAGCGAGGCAGCTCTTTTAAGGGGCTTGTGGCTGAGGGGTATGTGCCCCTTGGCCAGCGCTGCGGGGCGGAGGAAAGGAGCGGGTCTTTTTATTTTCAGCTGAGGGCTTCTTCCGGCAGTGTCCCGGTGAAAGGGACAGCCGGGGTGTATGAGGATGAAGAAAAGGGCAGGGCCTGGTGTCTATCCTGCATTCGCGACCGGGAAGGGAAGGCGCAGGATCTACAGCTCATGGACCGGAGGACTTTTTATCCGGCTATTACCAGGCAGGTCCGGGAGGATGTGAAGAAGGGCATCTTCGGCAGCCGGGCGCCGCTGTATTTCAATCTCACCAATTTCAAGGTCTACAATTCCCGTCACGGCACGGAGGCGGGGGACAGGCTTATCCGCTTTATGGCTGAAAGTATTGCTTCCCATTTTCCCTATTCTATCATCGCCCATCTGACCGGGGATACCTTTGCGGTGCTGGCTCTTCATCACGATGTGGCGGAGCGGATTGAGGCGGTGTCCCGGGATATCAGGAATTTTACCGGCGATCCGGCGGTGCAGCTGAAGGCGGGGGTGAATATTTTCAATCCCGATGAGGTGGAAATCAGCGAAAGTGGTATTCATCTTCTCTTTGATATGGCGAAAATCGCAGCGGACTGGATTAAGGGGGACGCCGGCAGGACCTTTGCGGTGTATGACAAGTCCATGGGGCAGCATCTTACGGATCGGGTCTATGTGCTTGGCAATTTCGACAGGGCCCTGAAGGAAGGGCATATCAAGGTGTACTATCAGCCGGTCATCCGCACGCTTACGGGAAAGGTGTGCGGCATGGAGGCCCTGGCCCGGTGGGAGGATCCGGTGCGGGGCATGATTATGCCTTCCATTTTTGTACCGGTGCTGGAGGAGGCCGGCCTGATCCATCGACTGGACTGCTTTGTCATAGAGACGGTTGCCAAACTGTACCGGTTTATTATGGAAAATCAGCGGCCCTTTGTGCCGGTGTCGGTGAATCTGTCGGCCGTGGATTTTGAGGTGATGGATCCCTTTTCCTTTGTGGAAGATGTGGTGGAGAAGTACCAGGTGCCCCGCCATTTCTTCCATATTGAAATCACGGAGTCTGCCTTGAAGAAGAATGAAATGCGGCTGAATCGGGAAATCGAGAAGTTCCGGAAGGCGGGCTATGAGTGCTGGCTGGATGATTTCGGCAGCGGCTATTCGTCTTTGAATGAGCTGAAGACCTACCACTTTGATACGCTGAAGCTGGATATGGCGTTCCAGCGTAACCAGAATGACCGGGGCCGGAAAATCATGGGCTCCATCATTTACATGGCCAAGGAGCTGGGCATCCATACCCTGGCGGAAGGGGTGGAGACCAGGGCCCAGGCGGAGTTTCTAAAGAGCATGGGCTGCGAGAAAATCCAGGGCTGGTACTACGGGAAGGCGCTGCCCTATGAGGAAAGCTACCGGTACTGCCTCCATCGTCATCTGGCTGTGGAAACGCCGCTGGAGAATTCTTTCTATGAAAAGCTGGGACTGGCCAATATCATCGGCGATACGCCGGCGGCCCTTTTTCTCTACGACGGGGAGAATATAGCCATCCTTCTGGGAAATGAAGCCAGCCGCCGGGCAGCAGCGGCCCTGAAGGCCACCTGTGTCAATGAGAATGGGCTGAGGCTGGCGAAGATGGACCTGCCGGTGATGCAGCAGTTCCATGAACTGCTGTCCACATCTGCCAAAAGCGGCAGGAAGGAGTCCATGAATTACATTTTCCATGGGCAGTATATGCACTGTACTCTGCAGGTGCTGGCCCAGGATGATCACAGCTTTGCCGGAAAAATGGAATACTACCAGGTTTCGGACGGCCAGGACAGGAAAGAAACCCATCGCATGGATAAGCTGCTGCGCCATCTCTTCATTGTCTATGACGGTCTCTATGTGATTCGGAAGAAAGAGGCCCTGGTGGAGGTGGCGGAGTCCATGAACGGCATTGTCCGTACCGGGGAGACGGTGCCTCTGGGCCGATTCCTGAAGCTTGGCGATTTCATGCATCCCGAAGACAGGGAGCGGTTTCTCCGGATCATGGAACCGGGGACGCTGGAGAAAAAGGCGAATCGGTCCAAACGAAACGCAGTGACCGGTCTGTTCCGTATGAAAATGGATGACGGCAGCTACCGGTGGAAGGAGTTTAATTTCGCCCTCCTCGGTTCCTCCTGGGATGGAGATATTCTCCTGGGCATTAAGGATACCGCCTCTGCCGCCGCCAGGGAGACAGCCATGCTTCCTTCCTATCTGGCCACTTTGGGGCCCCTGCCGGAAATAGAGCGGGAAGTAAACCGGCGTTCTTCGGTGCTGCAGGCCATGGCGGAGAGCGGCGATATCTGCTTCTTCTGGAAGGACAGGGAGCGCCGATTCAAAGGCGCCAGCCGGGCATTTCTTGCAAAGTACGATTTCACACTGCCCGAAATTCTGGGAAAGACGGATGATGAAATCGGCTGGCATGTCAACGGGCGCCGCTTCCAAAATGAAGAGGAGAAGGTACTCAAAAAAGGAGCGATTTCCAGAAATGTCATGGGCCAGTGCATCATCAAGGGACAGATCCACTATGTACAGGCCACCAAGTTCCCCATATACCGGGGTAATGAAATCGCCGGCCTGGCGGGATATTTCATCGACCGGGACAGCATCGGGAAAATCAGGCGGGAAAATCAGGAGCTGGATATAAAGGACATGGAAACGGGTCTCCTGAATTACCGGGGCATGTTCATTACCGCCATCCATTACTTTGATAACTACAAATCCTATGGGGAAAACTGCGCTGCCCTCTTCATGGACATTCCGGCTCTGGACGATGTGAGCCATCTCTATGGCATGGCGGTGCGAAAGAAACTGCTTGCCCGGCTGGCGAAGCTGATTTCCCATTTCTTCCGTCAGGGCGCGGCCATCGCCCATCTGGGCGGCGGCCGGTTCTGCGTCCTCATGAAGGCAGAGGACACGGCGGATATCCGGCGCCGCATGCTGGACCTGTCCAATGAAATCCATGGCATCCGGGAAGAGGCGGGACGGCATGTCACCCTTTTCCTGCAGTATGCCCTGGTCATGGCATCGGAGGTGCGCTCGGTGGACGAACTCTTCCATCTTCTGGCCCGCCGTCTGGCGGAGGCGGAACGGGAGAAATACGGGGAATCCCTGTATTCTGGAGACCGCATCGTTTTCGACAGGGCCGTCTTTGACAACAGCAGCGACCAGATCATGATTTCCGACCCCGACACCTACAGCCTCCTTTATGTGAACAAGGCGGGCCTTCGGGACCTGGGGCTGCCGGAGGACTATCCCTATGCCGGAAGAAAGTGCTATGAGCTTATCTGTGGAGAGTCTGCTCCCTGTGAAGTCTGTCCCCTGGCATTCCTCAGGCGGGACCGTTTCTATACCCAGACCTTCCATAACATGAATACCGGCGGCGATTACCTTATCCAGCATACCCTGATTTCCTGGCATGGAAAGAACGGTCATTTTGAACTGGCCACGAATCTGGGCGGCTACGCGGAAGGGGACTACCGGAAGAAATACATGCTCTTCCAGGAAATGGCGGTCAATGATGCCCTGGCGGGAGGGATTTCCGCGCCCACACCCCATGAAGGCGTCAGCCGGCTCCTGGCCCGGGCGGGAAAAATTCTGGAAGCCGAGAAGGTATGCATTTTTGAGGAGCAGGGAGACGGCACCGTGAAGAATACCTACGAATGGTGCGCTCCCGGCATAGAGCCTTCCAAAGACGCCATGCAGCATGTACCCATGGAGCTGGCAAGGCCCCTTTATGACCGCTTCGGCCCCGACCAGATAGCCATCATTGACGACGTGGAAGCAGTGCAGAAAGAGTACGGCATTTCCAGTGAGACCTACCGGCCTGGACTGAAGCGCCTCATCTCCGGCCATCTGGTCATCGGCGGCCTTTCCCTCGGCTACACGGAAGTGGTGAACCCATCGGAAAAAATCATGAAAGAAGCCAGCCCTCTGCTGGATACCTTGACCCGCTTTGCGGCAAGCCTCATCCGCAACCGCAATGTAATGGACCGTCTCCAGGCCTTGAGCCATGAAGACCAGCTCACAGGCCTTAGGAACCGCCTGGCCTTCATGGAATATGTGGAAAGCCTCCCCGTGGGTACAAAGACGGCCTTCCTCTTCGGCGATATGAACGGCCTCAAGCAGATCAACGACAAAGAGGGCCATGAAGCCGGCGACAGGGCCCTCCAAACCCTGGCAGCCATTGCCGGCGAACTGGTGGGCCGGAATCACGCCTTCCGCATGGGCGGCGACGAATTCATCCTGGCCGTGGAAGGAGCAGACAAAGCCCGGGCAGTGCAGCTGGCGGCGGAACTGAAGGGCAAACTGCACCTTCAGAACCTCAGCATGGCTCTGGGCATCGCCATCCGCACCGCCCCCATTATCGATATCGACGAACTCATCATGGAAATGGATAAGAAAATGTATGAGGATAAGAGACATCCGAGGAGATAGTGAGACAGTGGGACAGTGGAAAAGTGAAACAGTGAAACGGCTGTCCGCTGTCCGCTTACCGCCGGTCATGGTTAAAATGGTAAATTGTGAATGGTAAATGGTAAATGAAGGAGGCGCCCTCTAGGGAAGCGCTGATTAAGTCGTTATCGGATTTCATTCTTGTATTTTTATTCAATGCAAGGAATCAGTCGACGCGAATAGCGAGCTATTTAAGGAGACTTATGACGCAGCATTGGATAAAAATACTTATGAAATTCGATTCTGCGAATTAATCAGTGCTTCCCTAGAAACAGGGGCGCCTTTTTGAGTGGGGCGGCGGAGCCGAACATACACTAAAAACTTGCCGCCTGCTGCTTGCACGAGGAGACCATGTGCATTACCCACTTGCCTCCCCCATCCATGGGGGAGGGGGACCGCGTAAGCGGTGGAAGGGGCTGGCAAGTGGAGATAATGCGTCATACTCTTTCTTGCACCATTCCGGCGGCTCCCCCTTTGGTGGCTGTCGCCACCACCTTTGCCCCGGTGGGAAGCATGTCACTGGATTTTCGGGTCGCTGCGCTTCCCTACAGCACGGCTATCACCGACTCACTGGATTCTCAGGTCGCTGCTGCTCCCCTACGAATCCAGTTCGCTGGTGTAACTCCAGTTCCTTTGCCACCCCCTGTTCAGGGGCACTATGGACGCTGGGCATTTCGGTCAATTTGCGCGTGGAGCAGTAGCGAAAGAAAAACCATACAACCGGGCCTTCGGCCCGTGGAAATGCACCCCTTCTGCCGCCTTCGGCGGCGTCTCCCCACGGAGGGGGAGATTTTAGCGGCGCTATGCCTTGTGATGCTTATGGGGTGATTGTTTTTCTGCGGTTTTATTCTGTCCCCTGAATAGGGGAAAGTCCAGCGCAGCCGGATAAGGGGTGGCCGCCTACGGCGGCCAAATCAGCAGAATGGTAAGAATAGAAATGATACGAACGCTTCATGGGCACAAACTCTTGCGTCCCCTTTAGGGGAAGAGGGCCACGAAGTGGCGAAGGGGTGCTGGAGGGTAAGAATCGGAAAGAAACTCAAAGTAGAGCAGGCCGCCGATTGGCGGTCACGTTCACAGTGGAGTGTCACATCGGTGCTTGGCCTCGTACACCCTATGGCCCCTCAAGGGGCAACGAGGGTGGGTGGCGAGAAATCTTTGCGTCATACTCTTCCTGTACCATTCCGGCGGCTCCCCCTTTGGTGGCTGGCGCCACCACCTTGCCCGGTGGGAAGCGTGTCACTGGATTCTCAGTCGCCCTACGGCTCCCTACGAATCCAGTTCCCTTGCCACCCCCAGCTCCGCTGGGGGCACTATGGGTGCTGAGCATTGCGGGTAATTTGTGCATAGAGCAGTAGCGAAAGAAAAACTATACAACCGGGCTTCGCCCGTGGGAAATGCCCCCCTTTTGGTGCCTGCGGCACCACTTCCCCCGGAGGGGGGAAGTCTGCTCTCCGCTCGGCCTATGTTCTCATAAGAATCGCGATGGTAAGCATAGAGCAAATCTCCACCTAAAGGTGAAACGACTCACTATGATTTGAGCGTCGCTTCTCTCCTTCAAATCATGTTCGCTGTGCACCCCACCGGGGGAGATGCCGCAGGCAGAAGGGGTGCATTTCCATCGGGCCGCAGGCCCGGTCGGCCTGTTTTCCCTTCGCCCGCCAGGGCGGTTGTAAAGGTTTTATCAAAACTGGCGCCGAAGGCGCCCACTACAACCCTCGGGCCAAAGGCCCGTCAAACCTAAGAACCTTAAGAACCTTCGGGCCCGCAGGGCCCGTCCACCTTTCTCCTTTGAACCCTTTGAACCCTACGTTCCTTTTCATTTCATGTTATAATGAAGCCAAGATATGATCCCCAAGTATTTATAAAAAAGGAGTAAGAAGTATGGACGACGGCCACATATGGCTCGAAATTTTGATTATTGTGTTACTGGTTCTGGCCAACGGGGTCTGCTCCCTGGCGGAAATCGCCATTGTGGGGGCGCGGAAGACGAAGCTTCAGGAAATGATTGATGAAGGGAATAAGAGTGCCGGCTATGCCCTGCGTCTGGCAGAGCGGAAGGAGGAGCTTTTTTCTACCATTCAGGTGGGGATTACCACCATCAGCATTATTACCGGTATGTTTTCCGGAGCCTCTCTGTCGGGGCCCCTGGGAGAGGAGCTGGCGAAGTTCCCGCCGCTTGCGCCCTATGCCCAGATGGTGAGTATGGTGGCGGTGATGGTGCTGGTGACTTATTTTTCCCTGATTATCGGGGAGCTGGCACCGAAATGGATTGCCATTGCCATTCCGGAAAAGGCGGCCTGCTTTGTGGCCCGCCCCATGATTATCATGGCCACGGTGTGCAAGCCGCTGGTTCTCTTTTCCACCTGGTCCACCAAGAACGTGGTGGGTCTCCTTGGCATCCACATGGAAGGGGAGCAGCCTGTTTCTGAAGAGGAAATCAAGGTGCTTCTCCAGCAGGGGGCCAAGCTGGGCACCTTTGATAAGGAAGAACCGGAAATCATTGATAATGTGTTTGAGCTGAACGACCGCACGGCGGCGGACTGCATGACCGCCCGGCCCCAGCTGGACTGGATCGACCTGGAGGACAGCGAGAAGAAAATCTGGTCCGATATGATGAAGACGTCCCATTTCCGTCTGCCCCTGGGCAGCGGTTCCCTCGATGATTTCAAGGGGCTGGCGGATCTCTCTGATGTACTGATGGATCAGCATGCCCATCCGGGGAAGGCTTTGAAGAAGTCCCTCATGGAAACGGTCCATGCGCCGGTGTACATTCCGGAGACCCTGACCTTGACCAAGGTGCTGAAACTTTTCCGCAGCCGCGGTGTCCATGAGGCCATTGTGATTGATGAATACGGCACCCTGTCGGGGCTTATCACCCTTCATGATGTGCTGGAGGAAATCGTGGGAGACATGCCCGGAGACAAGGAGGATATCCTGGAAGAGCAGAACAAGTTTATCCGCCGCTCTGAAAATTCCTGGCTGGTGGAAGGGCTCTGTTCCATCGACGATTTCCGGGAGTATTTCCACATGGAAGACGAGCTTCCGGGAGAAGCGGAGGGTTATTACAAGACATTAGGGGGATTTATTACCTATCTCCTTGGATATATACCGAAAGAAACAGAAAAAGCCCGGTATGGCAGTTTCACCTTCGAGGTCATGGACTGCGATAACCGGCGGGTGGACAAAGTGCTTGTAACGAAAGGTAAAGAAGAGGAGGAAACCAAACATGAGCAGTGATAAGAAAATGTCCCTGAAAGACAGGCTTCATACCCTGGAGGAGGACCTGAAGGATAACCAGGCCTTTCTTCGAACCTATATGCTTTCCCCCAGCCCCGACTTCCGGCCGGCGGAGGAGGAAAGAATCCGCCAGATTTCCCGTCTGGCTGATGAAATGATGGGAATCCTCACGGAACTGGCAGGGAAGAGCGAAGAAGGGCCGGCAACCGATGCCATGGACGGGGATTTGAACCTGGAATTCAAGACCCACACCCTGGGCGACCCGGACGGAGAAGATAACATCGAAGGCGACTGGAACCTGGACGAAGAAGACCTCATTCCCCTCAATGAAGCCCACTCCATCCCCGAGGCGGAAGAACTTCTGGCTAAAAAGGAAAAGAAGGGAAAGAAGCACGGGAAAAAGGATAAGAAAAAAGGAAAGAAAGGGAAAAAGGGGAAGAAGTGAATTAGTGTGTTAGTGAGCTAGTGTGCTGGTGTACTAGTGAGCTAGTGGTATGCTGCACTTTTGTGACATAACAGGAGATAGGTCTATGGGGTTTACGGACTTCAGGGATTATAGCGTCTGGCATAAATCTATTATGCTGGCTAAGGAAGTGCACAGGCTAAGTAAAAAGCTGCCACAGAATGAACTGTTTGGCTTACAGTCGCAGATGAGCCGGGCCGCTACATCGGTGGCGTCCAATATTGCTGAAGGACAATCCCGTGGGTCAGCAAAGGATTTTATCAGGTTTCTGTATATATCTAATGGGTCAGTTGCTGAAATCCAGACACAGCTTATCCTATGTGTAGAATACGGATACCTTATGCAGGAGGATATAGATGTGGCTATGGATTTAGCTATCCAGACAGCTAAAATGCTAAATTCTTTGATTAAAACAATTAAGATTCGCAACGGAATGAAATAAATAGAAGTTGTACAGAAATGTGGCGATAAATCAATTACCAGTCCACTAGCTCACTAAAAGGAGGAAAAGAATGCCCCACTACGCATTACCTCATGAAATCATGTATCACACCGGCCTGTCAAAGGAGATGACCGGCGGCGCCCGGTTTGCCCTGGTGCCCGGTGACCCGGGACGGGTGGAAGGATTGGCGAAGGCGCTGGATGAGAAGGCGGTCTTTGTATGCGCCCATCGGGATTTCACCACCTGGAAGGCAAAGGTGTCGGGGGAAACGGTGCTGGTCATGTCCACCGGCATGGGGGGACCCTGCGTTACCTTCGCCGTGGAGGAGCTGGCCCGGCTGGGGGTGACGTCCTTTATCCGCGTAGGAACCACCGGCTCCATTCAGGACGATTTGAACCTGGGAGACGTGGTCATCAATAAGGGCGCTGTCCGCAGGGACGGTGCTTCTAAGGCCTATGCACCGGAGGCGTACCCTGCCATGGCAGACCTTCGCATCACACTGGCTCTGGAAGAGGCGGCAAGGGAGCTGAAGGTGCCCTGCAAAACCGGTATTTCCGTATCCACCGACAGCTTCTGGCCGGGACAGGAGCGCTACGACAGCTTCTCCGGCTACGTGCGGAGAAACCTGCAGGGAAGCCTTGCCGAATACCGCGCATTGGGCTGCACGAATTTTGAAATGGAAAACGCCACCCTCTTTACCCTGACCTCCGTCATGGGTCTTGCCGCCGGCTCCATCTGCGGCGTGGTGGCCAAAAGAACGGACAGCGAAGCCGTGGCACCACACGATGTATATGAACTGGCGGAAAAAAGGTTCCAGCAGGTGGCAAAGAGGGCACTCCAAATGCTGATTGGCCATTTCATGGTGACTTTGTGATATTGGCGGTGCTTACCTGTATTCCCGAAGGTTGACGCGCCCTTGCGGGCGCGAGGGTTGATGGCCCGTGCGCTGCCGCGCCGGGCCAAAGTTTCTGTCCGGGACCGGCTTCGCCTCCCGGACAGTTTGAGGGCATTCGCCCAGGGCAGCTATAAAGTATCGCTGCGCTGGCGAAGTGGGTGCCTTTGCGGGCACCATTATAAATGCTGCTTCGCAGCAAAACCAGACAACCGGGCTTCGCCCGATGGAAAACAAGCCAACCGCCCTGACGGATCGGTCGGTCGACTCATAGGAAGGTCCTTTTATGTGCAGGCTAAGGACCAACTTCGCCCGACTTGGAGACCCTCTGCAGGGTCTCCACAATGGAAATGCACCCCTTCTGCCGCCTGCGGCGGCATCTTCCCCGGAGGGGGAGGTTTGCTCTGCGCTTACCCTTGTGATGCTTATGAGACGATTGCTTATCTGCGGTTTTATTCTTCCCTCTGAATAGGGTGGCAAGCGAACGTGATTTGTAGGGGAGCGATAGCGACCTGAAAATCACGTG
>ERZ791911.1440-NODE-1440-length-11103-cov-3.001901_pt1 | contig 11103 bp, 8 predicted proteins | sample MGYA00510142_ERZ791911 | MGnify/ENA primary metagenome ERZ791911 (study PRJEB30046, sample SAMN00792056) | human gut metagenome | study: EMG produced TPA metagenomics assembly of the A metagenome-wide association study of gut microbiota in type 2... | reverse complement strand
GCAGCTGCCGCACCTCGCTCGCCGTATCGGCACTTAGAATTATGCGGTATTGCCCCGGGTTTACTATACGATGCTGCAGAAGAAAATGCAAGAGGATACGGGCGAAAAATCGGCCTCAGAATTGTAAAGGCAGATAAAGCTTCCGCAGAAAACGCTGCGAAAAAAAGTGCTGCTGCACCAGAATCAGATGCAGCAGCACTCTATTTACGCAAAAGGATCACTCGCGGATCTCAATGCCCAGCTTGAATTTAAGGTTGCCGAGAATCTTCTTGACGAAGCGGTCAATCTCATCGGGCGTCAGGGGCTTGGTGTCCGGCTGGAAGGAGAGGCTGAAGGCCATGCTCTTTTTGCCGGCGCCCAGCTTTTCACCGCGGTAGATGTCAAACAGCTCGACCTTGACAAGCTGCTTGCAGGCGCGCTGCATCTCGCTTACGAGGGTGCCGCACTCCATGCTTTCGGGGGCTACAAGCGCCAGATCGCGCTGTACCGGGGCCAGCGCAGGGATGGGCTGGTAGTGGATGGCGGCGGGCACCAGCGCGTGGAAAGCCACCCAGTCGATCTCGCCCAGATAGATGTTCAGGTTGCCGCGGCTATCCTTGGGCAGCTTGAGCTCGGCGGTGACATCGTTGGCCAGCTTGCCGAAAACGCCGACACGCTCCCCCTTGCAGAGGATATAGGCGGCGATGCCGGGATGCAGCCATGCAACATCGGCCGCACGCGCAACGGTCAGCTCGACACCGAATGCTGCGCCGAAGCTTTCGACTGCGCCCTTAACGGCAAAGAAGTCCTCCTCGCTGCCCCATGCGGCAAAGCCAAGATGCAGGCGTTCCTCCGGCAGCTCGGTGATGGGCTGCTGCTTCGGAATGTAGATGTTGGACATCTCGAAAAGGCGACCCTCGGCGTTGCCCTTGCGCAGGTTGTCAACGACCACATTCAGCAGGGACGGTGCCAGCAGCGGGCGCATGATGGTCAGATGAGAGGAGATCGGGTTCAAAATGCGGATGACATTGCGCTCGGGGGCATCAGCGGCAATGTGCAGCATATCCAGATCGGCATCAGCATAGAAGGCCAGTGTTTCTGCCTCATAGAAGCCCTGCGCACACATGGTACGCTTGGCCTTGGCCTGTGCCTTCTGCTCCGCCGTCAGACCGCCGGTGGTGACGGTGGCAGCCTTCAGGAAGGTAGGCACGATATGCTCATAGCCGTACTCGCGGATGATTTCCTCGGCAAGGTCGGGCTCGCCGACCTCAATGTCCTCGCGCCAGCGGGGCGCAACGACCTGCATCGTATCGCCGTCTGCCTCAAGCTTGACCTCAAACTGCAGGCGGTTCAGAATGTCGAGAATGTCGTCCGTGGGAACGGTGATGCCCAAAATGGCATTGATGCCGCTGATCTTGGCGGTGAAATGCTTGCCCTCGCGCGGGGCACCGGCCGAGCAGTCGAAATGGGTGGCGGTGACCTCGCCGCAGCCCAGCTCCTGAATCAGATGCAGGGCGCGGGCCATGCCCAGCTCGGTTGTATACTCCGAGATGCCCTTTTCGTAGTGGCTGGAGGCATCGGTGCTCTGGCCCAGACCGCGGGCGGTCTTGCGGATGTTGTCGCGGGCGAACTTGGCGCTCTCAAACAGCAGCTGGGTCGTGGTGCTCTTGATCTCGCTGTTCAGCCCGCCCATGACGCCGGCCAGCGCGACCGGCTTGGAGCCATCGCAGATGACGAGGTTGTTGGGCGTCAGGGTGAATTCCTTCTCATCGAGCGTTGTGATCTTCTCGCCGTCCTTAGCGCGGCGGACGAGAATCTGGCAGCTATCCAGCGTGTCCATGTCAAAGGCATGCATCGGCTGGCCGATCTCCAGCATGACATAGTTGGTGATATCGACTACATTGTCGATGCTGCGCAGGCCGCACAGGGCCAGCTGACGGCGCATCCAGCGCGGGGACTCGCCCGGTGTGATGTTGCGTACATAGTGGCCGATGTAGCGCGGGCAGAGATCCTCCGCCTCAACGCGGATGGAGAGGCGCGGCTCGGTGTAATCGCTGACGGTGTAGTCGGTGGCGGGCATTTTGAGAGGCTTTTTCAGCACAGCTGCAACCTCGCGGGCAATGCCCAGCACGCTCTGGCAGTCGGCGCGGTTGGCGGTGATGGAGATGTCAAAGATATAGTCGTTGAGTCCCACAACCTCCTGAATCGGCGTGCCGGGGACGGTGTCCTTCGGCAGGTCGAGCAGACCGTAGACCTCAGAGCCGGGGTAAAGATCATCGTTCAGACCCAGCTCCTCGCCGCTGCAGAGCATACCGTTGGACTCAATGCCCATCAGGGGCTTGGCCTTGATGGTGATGCCGCCGGGCAGCGTGGAGCCGTCCAGTGCGGCAGCGGTGTGCATACCGGCATAGACATTGGCTGCGCCGGTAGAGATCTGGATGTCGTGACCATAGTCACCGCAGTCCACCTTGCAGATGTGCAGATGCGTTCCCTCCTGCGGGACGCACTCCGTCACAACACCGACAACGACCTTGGAGATTTCACCGCCGAGGTCGATCAGCTCCTCAACCTCAAAGCCGCAGCCGAAGAGCTTGTCCTCCAGCTCCTGCGCGGTGACATCAATATCAACATATTGCTTTAACCAGCTGAATGGTACTTTCATACTCTGTACTCCTCCCCTGTCAATCCTCGAACTGCTTCAAGAAGCGCAGATCGTTTTCAAACATCAGACCGATGTTGTTGATGCCGTATTTCAGCATGGCGATACGCTCGATACCGATGCCGAAGGCAAAGCCGGAGTAGACATTGGGGTCGATGCCGCAGTTTTCCAGCACGCTGTGATGCACAACACCGGCGCCCAGCACCTCGATCCAGCCGGTATGCTTGCAGAGCGGGCAGCCCTTGCCGCCGCACTCAAAGCAGGAAACATCGACCTCGACGCTCGGCTCAGTAAACGGGAAGTAGGAAGGACGCAGACGGGTCTTGACCTCGGCACCGAACAGAGCCTGCACGAACTTGTCCAGCATACCCTGCAGGTCGCAGAGGGTGATGCCCTTGTCAACGACCAGACCCTCCATCTGGTGGAACATCGGGGAATGGGTCGCATCGGAGTCGGAACGGAACACACGGCCGGGCACCAGCACCTTGATGGGGGGCTTTTCGCGATCCATTACACGGATCTGGCCGCCGCTGGTCTGGGTGCGCAGAACAATGTCATCCGCGACATAGAAGGTATCCTGCATATCGCGGGCAGGATGGTTCTTCGGCACATTCAGGCGGGTGAAGTTGTGGTCATCGTCCTCAATCTCAGGGCCTTCATAAATTTCAAAGCCCATGCCGGAGAATACATCAATGATCTCGTTCTTGACGAGGGTGATGGGGTGCAGGTTGCCGGTCGTGCGGATCTTGGCGGGCATCGTAATGTCCACCGTCTCGGCAGCGTTGCGGGCGGCCAGCGCCGCCTTCTCGACCTGCTCAGACAGGGTCTGGTACTGAGCCTCGACCCACTGCTTGAATTCGTTGATGGTCTTGCCGACGGCGGGGCGATCCTCCTTGGGGACATCGCGCAGGCTCTTGGTCAGGCCTGCGACCTCACCGTTTTTGCTCAGATATTTCTGCCAGAAGTCAGAAAGCTGGGCTTTGTCAGTGACGGCTGCGCCGGCCTGCTCAATAGCGGCGCGCAGCTCCTTGATTTTTTCTTCCATAGTACACCTCTGCTTGGCTTTTGGGCCGGAGCCAAATAAAAAGGCCCCGTCCCTGTGTGAAATCAGGGACGAAGCCTTGTAAATACAATTCTCCGCGGTACCACCCGTGTTCCGCATTATGCAATACGGCACTCTTTGCTGCGGGTAACGGTGCAGGGCCGTTGCGCACTACCGGGCCTTTGGGCCTTTCCCGCGCACCACTCGGGAGAGAACTTCCGCGCATAGTCCCTGCAGACGGCTTACAGCCGGTGACCGCCCTCTCTTGCCCAAGGCGCATTGCGCGTACTTACTCCGTCATTGTGTTTTGCGAATACCTGTTTAGTATAGCGCGAAATTTGCGGCCTGTCAAGCCTGCGGCAGGGGATACTTCTGCTTATCCTCCACGCTGATGGCCTTGCCAAGCTGCACCTCGATCACCTTCAGCTCGGTATCGGCCAGGATCGTGTGCTTGCAGCCGGCTTTCATCGTCAGGATATCCCCTGCCTTGACGGGCTGTGCCTTGCCGTCTAGAATTGCGCGGCCGGTGCCCGAGATAACGGTCCAGACCTCATCGCGGTTCTCGTGGCTGTGGTAGTTCATGCCGTGACCGGCGTTCAGCGTGATCTTGATGGTCAGGCTTTCATCCTCCACATCCAGCACACGGAAGGACCCCCAAGACTTTTCAGCAAACATGATCTGCTGGTGGATGCTGTCCACATAGGGCTTGATATAGCTGGACTGCTCCTTATCGGAGACAAGGATACCCTCGGGGCTGGCAGAGACAACAACATCCTTCAGTCCCATGCAAAGCACCGGTACATCCAGTTCATTGAGAACATGCACATTCTCACAGGTCTCATTCAGCATGGCCTTGCCGATGCTCGGCTCCTGCATGGCCTCGGTCAGGGTGTTCCATGTACCCATATCCTTCCACTGCCCTGCAAAGCGCATGACCTGAATCTTCGATTCATTCTCAACGACCGCATAATCGAAGCTGATCTTCTTCAGCGTCTCATATTTACGGAAAAGATCCTGATAATCGGTAAAGTCGATCAGCTCATGTGCCTTGTTAAGCACATAGCGCAGCTTGTAGGCAAATACGCCGCCGTTCCAAAGCGCACCCTGCGCAATGTACTTTTCCGCCGTGGCGGCATCGGGCTTTTCCTTAAAGGTCTTGACCGGGCTGACGGCGTCGGCACTCTCCGGAATGATGTAGCCGTACTTTTCGCTGGGATAGGTCGGCTCAATGCCCATGAGCGAGAGGTTGGCGCTGCCCTTTTCCGCAAGATCGGAGAGATCCTTTAACGCGGCAAAATAGTCATTGTTGACATACGGGTCCACCGGGCAGACGACCACAGCCTCATCGAGGCCCACGCCCTTTACATCGTGCAGAAAGGCCGTGGCCAGTGCGATTGCCGGGAAGGTATCGTGGCGGCAGGGCTCAACGCAGACGCCGACCGAGTTGCCAAGCTGGTTGTGGATGGACGACACCTGCGTCTTGCTGGTGGCAATCGTCACGCTGGCATCAGCATCCACCTCTTTGATCTGGCGGTAGACGCGCTGGACCATCGACTCGTAGCCGTCATCGGTCTTGAAGATCTTGATGAACTGCTTGGAACGGATATCGTTCGACAGCGGCCACAGGCGCTTGCCGGAGCCGCCGGACAGCAGAATGATATTCATAGCGTTTCCTTTCAGCGCTCGGCGCGCATCGGGTTGTGTAAGAAGTCCTCATAGGACAGGCGCAGGCCGTCCTCCAGCTCAGTCCTGTAGGTCCAGCCGAGGTTCGTGGCCTTGGACACATCCAGCAGCTTGCGGGGCGTACCGTTGGGCTTGGAGGTGTCCCACTTGATCTCGCCGGTATAGCCCACGACCTTGGCAACCAGCTCGGTCAGCTCCCTGATGGTCAGCTCCTTGCCGGTACCGGCGTTGACAGTCTCATTGCCGGAGTAGTTGTTCATCAGGAAAACGCACAGGTTGGCCAGATCGTCCACATACAGGAATTCACGCAGCGGAGAGCCGTCGCCCCAGCAGGTAACACTCTCCACACCGTTGACCTTAGCCTCGTGGAAGCGGCGGATCAGCGCAGGGACCACATGGCTGTGGGTCGGGTGGTAGTTATCATTGGGGCCGTAGAGGTTGGTGGGCATGACCGAGATATAGTCGGTGCCGTACTGGCGGTTCAGAAACTCGCAGTATTTCAGGCCGCTGATCTTTGCCAGCGCGTAGGCCTCGTTGGTCTTTTCCAGCTCGCTGGTCAGCAGGCAGCTTTCCTTCATCGGCTGGGGCGCCATGCGGGGGTAGATGCAGGAGGAGCCGAGAAATTCCAGCTTTTTGCAGCCGTTCTGCCAGGCGGAGTGGATGACATTCATCTCCAGCGTCATATTGAACCACATAAAGTCGGCCAGTGCCTCCTGATTGGCAACGATACCGCCGACCTTGGCGGCTGCCAGAAAGACATATTCGGGCTTTTCCTCTGCAAAAAAGCGCTCGACATCCTCCTGACGGCAGAGGTCCAGCTCCTTATGGGTACGAGTAATGATATTGGTGTAGCCCTGACGCTGCAGCTCGCGCACGATGGCGCTGCCCACCATGCCGCGATGGCCGGCGACATAAATTTTAGCATTCTTTTCCATCATGATTGTTACCTTCTTTTGATGCTTTTGATGAAATTATTTGATAACGCCCTTTTCGAGATATTCAGCCAGATTGGTCTTGATATGCTCCTCGGCGCGCTCTACGGCGACCTTCTTCATGTCATGATCGACCATGATCTTGACAAGCTCTGCAAAGGTAGTTTTGGTGGGGTTCCAGCCCAGCTCACGCTTGGCCTTGCTGGGGTCACCCCACAGGTTGACAACATCGGTGGGACGGTAGAAATCGGGGCTGACCTCGATGACGACCTTGCCCGTAGCCTTGTCGATGCCCTTTTCGTTCATGCCCTCGCCCACAAATTCCAGCTCGATGCCGACATTGTGGAAGGCCAGCTCGCAGAACTCGCGCACGGAGTGCTGCTCGCCGGTGGCAATCACAAAGTCCTCGGGGGTCTTGTTCTGCAAAATCAGCCACATGCACTCGACATAGTCTTTGGCATAGCCCCAGTCGCGCAGGCTGGACAGATTGCCGAGATAGAGCTTGTCCTGCTTGCCCTGCGCAATGCGGGCAGCAGCCAGCGTGATCTTGCGGGTGACGAAGGTCTCGCCGCGGCGCTCAGACTCGTGGTTGAAAAGGATACCGGAGCAGCAGAACATGTTGTAAGCCTCGCGGTATTCCTTGACGATCCAGAAGCCGTACTGCTTGGCAACAGCATAGGGGCTGTAGGGATGGAACGGCGTGTTCTCGTTCTGGGGGACCTCCTCAACCTTGCCGTACAGCTCACTGGTGGAGGCCTGATAGATACGGCAGCTGTCCTTCAGGCCGCAGAGGCGAACAGCCTCCAGCACGCGCAGCACACCGGTGGCATCGACATCGGCTGTGAACTCCGGCACATCGAAGCTGACCTGCACATGGCTCTGGGCGGCCAGATTGTAGATCTCATCAGGGCGCACGGTGCTGACGACCGAGAGGATGCTCATCGAATCGCTCAGATCGCCGTAGTGCAGGTGGAAGTTGGGGTGACCTTCCAGATGGGCGATGCGCTCACGGTAATCAACGGAGGAGCGGCGGATAACGCCGTGGACATCGTAGCCCTTCTCAAGCAAAAACTCTGCCAGATAGCTGCCGTCCTGACCGGTAACACCGGTGATCAGTGCTTTTTTCATAATGCGGTTTTCCTTCCATTTGTATCTTGCGCGGTGATTTTGCGCGTAGTTTTCTATATGTTTGTTATTCTACCGCATTATTTTTACCTTTTGCAGGGCAAATCTTGCAAAAGACTAGCATTATATTGACTTTTTTGCTATACTGGTTTTGCAGTGTTGAGATGCAAAGATGTCGGGGCGGGCATTGCTCACCCACACAAAACAAGGAAGGTACAGGTATGGAAGCACCGTTATTTGACGGCAAGCTGGTGCATTCCCAGCGCATTATTTATACACCCTCCCCCTTTGCACGGTCGAATCTTGTGCATTTGCAGGAGGTTGGCCGGCTGCAGGCGCGCAGCCCCCACGCCAGCACCCGCAGGGGGCTGGCCTCCTACCTGTTCTTTATGGTGGAGAGCGGCAGCGGCACCTTGGAATATGAAGGCACCACCCGCGCCCTGTGCGCCGGGGACTGCGCATTTCTTGACTGCCGCAAGCCGTACCGGCACTATACGGGTGAGGACCTGTGGCAGCTGCGCTGGGTGCATTTTTACGGCCCGAACATGGGCGCTATCTACAAAAAGTACGAGGAGCGCGGCGGTCAGCCAAGCTTCCGCGCCGAGAATGCAGCCGCCTATGCCGTGCTGCTGGAAACTCTGTACACACTGGCCGATTCCGACAATTATGTGCGCGACATGCAGATATGCGAAAAGCTGCTGGCCCTGCTGACCCTGCTGATGCAGGAAAGCTGGCACCCCGAGGCCGTGCGCGCAGGAGGTGCAAAACGGCAGAATCTGCAGGAGATCAAGGATTATCTTGACGCCCATTACGGGGAAAAGATCACGCTGGACGCTTTGGCGGAGCAGTTCTACATCAATAAATTCTACCTGACCCGCGTTTTTAAGGAGCAGTTCGGTCAGACGGTCACAGGTTACCTGATGCAGCTGCGCATCACGCAGGCAAAGCGCCTGTTGCGATTCAGCGATAAAAACATTGAGGTTATCGCACAGGAATGCGGCATGAGCGATGCCAATTACTTTTCGCGCATCTTCAAAAAGGTGGAGAGCACAACACCGGGCCAGTACCGGCGGCAATGGTAAGCAAAGCGCAGGAGCCATGCTTAGGCGGCATGGCTCCTGCGTTGTTTCATTGTGTTATTTTTTCAAGATGATCCATGCTGACCCAGCCGTGCCACCTGCCGTAGAGAGTCAGCATCCAGCAGCCATCCTCGCTGCGGCCCAGCTCCTGCAGGGCGGTGTATTCCGGCACAAGGCTGATTTTTTCGTAGCTTGTGTCCGGCCCTACACGCAGCCGCAGGCCTCCGGTGGCGGTGACCCGCCAAAAGGTGTCTGTTGCCTTTAGCTCCTTTGGACCAACCTGAAAGCGCATTTTTGCATCCTGCCAATGCTCCGGCACGCCGGGCAGCGTTCTGCTTTGCCAGTGTCCGTCCTGCTGCAGCCAGAGGATATGGCCATTCCAAGCGGCACCTGCATAATCGCAGGGGATGTACTCCTTCCCGGCGGCGTCCAGTACACCCCATTTTCCGTCACGGCAGATGGCAGCATACCCATTCAGCAGGGGTGAGGCATACTTTGGCGTGTAATCCTCATAAAAATCCAGACCGCCGTAGACTGCGTCATACACGGCTTCCGTTGCCAAATTTCCCTTCCGGTCAAGGTAGGCCCATTTGTCACCGATCTTGACCGGGGCCAGTGGCTGGTCATAAAAGCAGCCCGCGGACGCATAGGTAATGCCGTTCAGAAGGTCTGCGTCAGAATTGGCAAAAACAATTCCGCCGCCCTCGGCTGTCGTATAATAGTCCGGGTCACCGTTTCCGGATGTCCACACACTCCGCACACAGGGCAGATACTCCCCATACAGGGCATCGCCATCATTCAGCTCGGCAGCGCCGCCCATCATGCCGGCGCTTTTGCATACACGGCCGGTATTGATGTCGTAGGTCCATGAATAGCTCTGCCCGTCATGCTCACCGGTGCAGAGTGTACCGGCATTTTCGGCGGCGAGCGCCGCCTCATATCTGCTGCGCGCCGCATCATCCATCGGGGCTGATAGGCTGAGAAAATGCCAGCGCAGACAGCCGTTGGCGCAGCGTTCGATCGGCCGGTCGGAGATACAGGGTAGCAGGACGGTGCCGTCACTTTTCATCAGGCCCCATTTTCCGTCCATGCACATCGTATAGTAGCCGTCTGTGGCAAGCCCGTCCTGCGCCAGCAGCTGGCCGCTTCGGGTATCCTGCTGCTGCAGCTGGATGGCTGTATATTCACCGGCTGCGGTTTCGGCTGTTTGGCCGGGCTGGCAGGTCGGTGCTGCTTCCGGTGTCTGGGCGGGCGCAGGCAGCGGCGCAGGTGTGCTGATCACATCAGCCGGCCTTGACGCGCAGCCTGCCAGCAGCAGTATTGCAGCGGCGCAAAGGATCTGTTTCATAGGTCCCCCCTGTGTTTAGCAGTCAAATTTCCCGGGTATTTTTCAGTTCCTCCTCGATACGGTCAAACCGCTCTAAGAAGGAATGCTCCTCCCCTTCGGTCTTGTAGCCGGGCATTGTGTCCAGCGCAACGGCGTGGATGCTGCGGAAGATGCTGTTCTCGATATTCGGATTGTCGCGCATCAGGCGGCGCAGCAGAACCTTGATCTCCTGCCGCTTGGAGCCGCCGCCCCCGTTGTCGCAGATGGTGCAGGCCTCGGTAAAGCGGCAGGCGCACTGGATAAATTCAAGGTCATTGTACCGCCGCCATGCGATGATGTCCTCCTCACGGATGCAGTAGAGCGGGCGGATCAGCGTCATACCCGGGAAATTTGTGCTGTGCAGCTTGGGCGGCATGGCCTGCAGCTGCGAGCCGTAAAACATGCTCATGACGGTCGTCTCGATAACATCATTGAAATGATGGCCGAGCGCGATTTTGTTGCAGCCAAGCTGCTGTGCTTTTTTGTACAGATGACCGCGGCGCATCCGGGCACAAAGGTAGCAGGGGGATTTATCACTGTTGTTAGCCACATCAAAGATGTTTGTTTCAAAGACCGTGATGGGAATATGCAGCAGTGCGGCGTTGCTCTCGATCTTTTGGCGGTTGATTTCGTTATAGCCGGGGTCCATGACGAGAAAGACCAGTTCAAACGGGACCTCGCTGTGGCGCTGCAGCTCCTGCAAAAGCTTGGCCATGACCATAGAATCCTTACCGCCGGAAATACAGACGGCGATCTTGTCCCCCGCCTGAATCAGTTCATACCGCTTGACGGCCACGATAAAGGGTGTCCACAACTGCTTGCGAAATTTTTTGATGATGCTGCGCTCGATTTTTTGATATGCTTCTAATTGGCGTTCCAACGGTCAATTCTCCTTGTTTGTCAGGGTTTTGTAGCAGGTATCGAAGGCCTGCAGAAAGCCTTCGATTTCTTCCTCGGTCGTCAGGTGGCTTAAACTGATGCGCCAGCTGGACAGTGCATTGCGGCGGTCGCGGCTGACGGCAAACACGGCCTTGGACGGCATCCCGTCCGAGGAACAGGCCGATTTGACCGAGACACAGACCCCCTGCTCGCTGAGAGCCTGCTGGAACCGTGTGCCCTTGATGCCGGTTACGCTGACATTGATGATGTGCGGCACTGCAGTCTCGGGGCTGTTGATACGCACAAGGCTGTAGCGCCGCAGCGCTGCCACAAGGCGGTCGTGCAGCAAGCGGACTTGC
>ERZ791911.1431-NODE-1431-length-11147-cov-6.063469_pt1 | contig 11147 bp, 10 predicted proteins | sample MGYA00510142_ERZ791911 | MGnify/ENA primary metagenome ERZ791911 (study PRJEB30046, sample SAMN00792056) | human gut metagenome | study: EMG produced TPA metagenomics assembly of the A metagenome-wide association study of gut microbiota in type 2... | reverse complement strand
CGGCGGCCCCATCAACCCTCGCGGCGAAGCCGCGTCAACCTTCGGGAATACAGCCACCTGCCGTAAGTGACGCAATAAAAAACTCCCCTGCGGGGAGTTTTTTATTGCTGCCATCAGTCTTTTCTCTTGATGACTACATAACGATGCGGTGCTTCGCCTTCACTTTCCGTGGTGACAGCACCATCATCCTGCAGTGCCAGATGGATGATGCGGCGTTCGCCGGCAGCCATGGGTTCCAGTTTCACCGGCTCACCGGTGCGTTTCACCTTGCCTGCCAGTCTTCTGGCCAGGGCTTCCAGGGTGTCCTTGCGGCGTTCCCTGTAGTTTTCCACGTCCAGAAGGACGAAGTAGTGATGGTGGAAGGCTTTGCCTGCGGCCAGGTTGGTGAGGTACTGGAGGGCGTCCAGGGTCTGGCCGTGTTTGCCGATGAGGATGCCCAGGCCTTCGCCGTGGAGATTGAGGAGGATCCGTTCTTCGTTCATGAGGCATTCCATGGTCACATCCAGGTGCATGCCCTTGAAGACGGAGGAAAGGAATTTCTTCGCTTCTTCAGCAGTCTTTTCCTGTTCTTCCTGTTTGAAGACGAATTCTTCCCTCCCCTTTTTCTCCGTTTCCTCTGCCTTTTCAGGAGCAGGAGCCTCTTTGGGTTCCTCCGTCACCGGAGCGGGAGCTTCCTTGGCAGAAGGTTCTTCGTCCGGTGTTTCTGCCTTCGGTGCTTCTACCGGGGCCGGTTCTTCCTTTGGTTCTTCTACCGCTGCTTCTTCGTCAGGGGCGGAAATATCTACCACTGCCATCTTTTTATGGATGAGGCCGAAAAGTCCGCTGGAGGGCTGTTCCACGACATGAACTACAGCTTCCTCCCGGCTGATACCAAGCTGCTTTAAGCCTTCGGCCACGGCGGCTTCAATGGTTTTTGCGGTGATTCTCACTGTTTTCATTTCTTATCTTCAGCCTCCCCGGAATCGTTGGACTCTTTTGTATCGGAAGGCCCTGTTTTCACAGTTTCTTCCTTTGCAGGAGTATCTGCAGCGCTGGATTTCTTTTCTTCCTTTGCCGGTTCATCGGAGGAAGCATCCTTTTCTGCAGAGGCTTCTTTGTTTTCTTCTTTGTGCGCTTCGGCGCCATTGTCTTTTTTCTTGACAACTTTCTTGATGACTCTCTTGCGAATCACCTTTTTCTTCTTCGCTTCCTTCAGGTTTTCCTGCTGCACGTCGCCGTGAACGGTGACGACCCCTTTCTTGGGGGTGCTGCCTTTGAAACGGTCCACCATTTCTTCACGGAACATGATGGTCTGCTGCACCAGCTGGTACAGGTTCACCACGATCCAGTAAATGACAAGGCCGCTTGGGAAGTTCAGGGACATCCAGCCAATCATAAGGGGCATGACGAGAAGCATGGTCTTCTGGTTCCCCGGTGCGTCTTTCGGCGTGGTCTGCCAGGAAATGACAAAGGTGGATGCGGCGGAAAGGATGGGCAGGATGTAGGTGCTGTCCGGTACAGCCAGGCTTTCCAGCCAGAGGAAGCTTTCGTGAGCCGGGTCGTAGGGGAATCCCTGGAGAGCATAGTAAATGGAAACCAGGAACGGCATCTGGATCAGAAGGGGAAGGCAGCCGGACATGGGGTTGGCGCCGTGTTCCTTATAGAGCTTTCCCATTTCTTCCCGAAGTTTCTTCGGGTCGTTCTTGTATTTCTTCTGTACCTGCTGCATGAGCGGCTGGATTTCCTGCATGGCCTTCATGGATTTAATCTGCTTCACGGCCAGCGGAAGAAGGGCTGTCTTGATGATAATGGTTAAAACGATGATGGCAATCCCGTAGCTTGGGAAGCCCAGGTCATCGGTCAGTTTGTAGGCGTATTCCAGGCAGATACGCATGATATCGGCAAGGAAACCTACCAGATTGCTCAGAAGCGGAATCTGAAAATCACTCATTATGACTCCTTGTACGGTCTTCATTTCAACCGTGGAATGGCAGGTTTCTGCATTTCAAAACCTGCTGAGTACGGGGTGGGGCGGCGGACCGCTCCGATTGTTATGGGCATGGAAAAGGATGCCTGAAATTGGGACAAACCGATGAAATCAGTGTCCCCTGTATTTCCTTCGGGAAACTTTCATTTCTTATGTCTTGATGATTGTGGTACAAAAAAAGCAGCCACATCACGGCAAGGGATCATAACCGCCTTTGCAAAATGGATTGCAGCGGATAATCCGTTTGACTGCGAGCCAGCTGCCTTTCAGGGCACCGTATTTTTCTATCGCCTGCAGCGCATATTCACTGCAGGTAGGTGTAAACCGGCAGCAGGGAGGCTTTAATGGAGAAATGAAAATCCTGTAAAAGCGGATGAGCGCTATCAGTACAGTTTTCATATTATTGCTCCAGAATCCCGGCTTTTCGCCATAATGCCAGTATCGCTTTTTCCGCTTCCTTATAGCTTGCGCCGGTAAGGAAGGGACTGGCCAGCAGGATGGCTTCGTAGTGGGAAGCAAGCTCATGCCTGTGGAGGCGGTAAACCTCCTTCATCAGCCGTTTGGCCCGGTTCCGGGCAAAGGCATGGCCGATTTTCTTCGTAGCCACAAAGCCGATGCGGACGTCGCTTCTTCTGGATTTCACCAGATAAAGAAGCCCCGCCCGGTTGCTGAAACGCTTACCCTGGCGATAAATTCTTCGGTAATCCCTATTCTGTCGTATACGGGAAGAGCGGGGAAGACTGAAATCCGCCTTTCCCTTCTCATCTAGATTAGGCACTTAATACCTTTCTGCCCTTTGCTCTTCTTCTTTTCAGAACAATACGGCCTGCTTTTGTCTTCATACGAGCGCGGAAACCGTGAGTCTGTTTTCTCCAGTGGTTGTTCGGCTGGAATGTCATTTTTGCCATGAGTAACACCTCCTTACATGCTGGCAGTGCCATTTTTCGCACACCATAACAGAATAATTATATACAAGTCGGTGGTGCCTGTCAATGAGAATTCCTTGACAAAATGGGATGACACTGGATACGCCGGATTGGCACTGCGGTGCTTGCCTGTATTCCCGAAGGTTGACGCCCGCTGACGCGGGCGAGGGTTGAGCCAGCCGTCGGGCTTACGCCCTGGGCTGGCAGGGTTCTATCCGGGACCGGCTGACGCCTCCCGGATGGGTTGAGGGCTCCGCCCAGGGAGTTATAAAGTACCACTGCGTTGGCGAGGTACGGCGCCAGTATAAATGCCGCCTGTCGGCGGCGATTATCGTACTGCCGCGAAGCGGCATATAAATTAGCGCCCGGCAGGGCGCCTTCCTCTCCAGCGGAGCGGTGCTATATAACTACCCTGGGCCGGAGGCCCTCAAACTGTCCGGAAGGCGAAGCCGATTCCGGACAGAACCCTTGGGGCCCAGGACCATAGGCCCGGCGGCCCCATCAACCCTCGCGGCGAAGCCGCGTCAACCTTCGGGAATACAGCCCCACGCCGCCAGTGCCTCAACAGCCAGTGACTCCTCAGTTCTTCCTTGTCTTCCACAGCAGCATAGCACTTCCAAAGACGATGACTGCGCCCCCTGCCCAGGAGAAAACCGTGAGCTCCTCGCCCCAGAGGAGCCAGCCTGCCAGGATGTGGAAGAGGAGGCCTGTGTACATGGCGAAGGTGACAATCACCGGAGGAATATGGGTACATCCCCAGGTGAGGGCCACCTGCGCAAAAAGAGAAGAGAAGGATAGGAGCAGTATCCAGAGCCAGTCATTTCCGACAGGCATCACCGTATGCCCCAGCATCAGGAGGGCACCGCCTATCATGGAATAGATTTGGAAATAGAAAACGATTTCCGCCCCGGAATGGCCGCCCTTTTCCGTGAGCTTCCCTATGCAGGTGTAGGCGCAGGCGCTGCAGAAGGAGGAAACCACCCCCAGGAGTGCATAGCCATTGAAGGCATCAAAGTTCCACACCCTCAGCACCACCGCGGCGCCGGCGGCAATGACTGCCAGCCAGGGCAGCACAGCGGCGGAGGGTTTGGTTTTTAAAAAAATGGGCGACAGAATGCACATGAAGAAGGCGGAAAGCTGCACCAGGATTTCCGCATCCCCCAGCTTCAGTCCCGGCAGGCTGTAGAAGAAAAGGAGAATGCCCAAGCCGCCGAAAATCCCCCGAAGGTGGAGAATCTTCCTGTCCTTTCCGGAAAACACAGGCTTCCCTTCATGGAGGGCAATGAGAGGAATAAAAAGAAGCCCCGCCAGCCCGCGGATAAAGGTGATTTCTCCCATGCCCAGGGAGGAGAGGGCCTTGGCGCTTACGTCCATGACGGTAAATAAAAGGGCCGCCATGATGGAGGCGGATATGCCCAGTGTCATTTGTCCTTTCATGCGGTTCCTGTCTTTCACGACTAATATCTCAAATGTCTCAAATGTTTCAAATCGGTGCTTACCTGTATTCCCGTAGGTTGACGCCCGCTGGCGCGGGCGAGGGTTGATGGCGCTATTGGGCCTACGGCCCTCAGCGCCAAGGGTTCTATCCGGGACCGGCTGACGCCTCCCGGATGGGTTGAGGGCTCCGCCCAGGGAGTTATAAAATACCACTGCGTTGGCGATGTACGGCGCCTTACGGCGCCAGTATAAATGCCGCCTGTCGGCGGCAAACATCGCACTGCCGCGAAGCGGCATATAAATTGGCGCCCGGCAGGGCGCCTTCCTCGCCAGCGCAGCGGTGCTATATAACTACCCTGGGCCGGAGGCCCTCAAACTGTCCGGAAGGCGAAGCCGATTCCGGACAGAACCCTTGGGGCCCAGGACCATAGGCCCGGCGGCCCCATCAACCCTCGCGGCGAAGCCGCGTCAACCTTCGGGAATACCGCCCAGCGCCGCCATTGCCTCAACAGCCAGTGACTCCATTACCTCAACGACCCGCCTTTTCCACCATGTCCAGTGCCCAGGCGGCGGCATTTTTGAAATCCTCTTCATTAGGATGCTTTTCCGCTTCCTGCAAACGTTTCAGCCTTTCCGGCGTCATGGGATGGACCTCTGCCTTGTGTTCACTCCGCTTTCCTACATGGAAGGAGTGAACCCGTCCCTGGCAGATGAAGGTGCCAAGGCAGGTAGAATCCTTTGGCAAAAGGGCAGCGGCGGCTTCCAGATAGTCCCTGGCTGCCGGTGAATCGGGGTAGGTGCCGGCGGTGGCGTAGATGGCCACTTTCCGGTTGTGGAGGCCGGAAAGGGTTCTTCTGGCAGCCATGTCGGCGCCCCGCCTGAAGCCCCAGAATCCTACAAAGATGATGTCATAGCCGGAAACATCCTTTTCCCGGCCTTCTTCTATGATGTCCTTATCTCCCGGAAGGGCGTCATAAATGGCCTGTGCCACGGCTTTCGTATTTCCTGTACGGGATGACCATAATACTAATGATTTCATAGCAGTTCCTCCTCTGCTTTTAAAAAGAATATAATTTTCCCTTTCCCTATCATACCTAATGCAGAGGGACCCTGTCAAAAGCCTTTGGGCTATGGATGAGTGGGCTGGTGAGTGACCGCTATCCGCTATCAGCTATCCGCTTACCGACGGACAATGGGCTGTATTCCCGGACGCCGGTAAAGGAGCGCCGCTGACGCGGCAGGCTGAGCAAAAGGTTAAGTTTTCTTTCGCTTCAGGAGGCAGGAAGCGGACAGCTGACAGCTGACAGCCGGCAGCCGGCTGCAGCTACTTCTTCTCTTCCAGCCAGAATCCCTTCTGCAGGGCCTTTTTGCCGAACCTGGCCTGGATTTCGTCCATGGCCAGGGCGGCCCGGTTTCTTTTGTCCCTCTCTTCGGAGAAGAGGGAGGCCATGGAGAGGGGCGGGCCCAGGCGGGAGGCGGTGACGCCGATGAGGCGCACCCCTTCGGTCAGGGGGATTTTACCAAGGAGGTCCATGGCGCAGCTGTAGATTTCTTCCTGCAGGCTGGTGCCTTCGTCAAAGGAGATGGCCCTGGTCACCGTGCGGAAGGAGGCGAATCGTATTTTGAGGGTCACCGTCCTGGCAGTGAGTCCCTGCTTTCTGAGTCTTTGGGCCACGATGTCGCTGTGGATGGCGATTTCCCTTTCTATGACGGCGGGGTCGGAAATATCCGTTTCATAGGTGGACTCATCGCCGATGGATTTGATTTCCCGCTGTGCCTCCACCGGCCTGTCGTCCACACCGAAGGCAAGGCGCTTCAGGAGTCCTCCCTGGTTTCCCAGAATGGCAGCAAGTTCTTCCACCGAGGCGTCCTGGATATTTCCTATGGTCCGAAAGCCTGCTTTGATCAGTTTCCCTTCCGTCACCTTCCCCACGCCCCAGAGGCGGCGCACCGGCAGGGGGCGGAGGATTTCCTTTTCCTTTCCGTAGGGAATGATGAAAAGGCCGTCGGGCTTGTCCATGTCGCTGGCCATTTTGGCCAGGAATTTATTAGGTGCAATGCCCACGGAAGCCACCAGCTCCGTTTTTTCAAGGATTTCCTTCTTAATGGCCCTCCCGATGGCGCCAAGCGTGGGATACTGGCTTCCCATGGCCGATATGTCCAGGAACGCTTCGTCCAGGGAAATAGGTTCGTAGGCCGCGGCATAGTGGAGCATGATTTCATGAATCCTGTCGGACGTTTCCTTGTACACCTGAAACCTTGGCTCCACGAAAATACCGAAGGGGCAGAGCTCCCTTGCTTTGGAAACGGGCATGGCCGAGTGGACGCCGTATTTTCTGGCTTCGTAGGAAGCGGTGGCCACCACGCCGCGGCGGCTCTTCCCGCCGACGATGACCGGCTTTCCCTTCATTTCCGGGTGGTCCCGTTGTTCCACCGACGCGAAAAAAGCGTCCATGTCCACATGCATAATCCATCGTCTCATGGCATCGCCTCCTTTTCTTCATCATAGGGGAGCATCCATCATCCGTCAAGTTGGACTCTTCCTGCCGCGGCCATTATAATAGGGACAGGGCATGGGCCCTATGAAATTTTCAATAAAGAGGTGCTTTCTATGGTCAATGAAGAACGAATGAGAAAGACTTTTACAGACCTGGTCAAAATATACGCTCCCAGCAAGGGAGAGCGGGAGGTCTGCGATTACCTGAAGAAGGAGCTGAAGAAACTGGGCGCTTCCCGGATTGTGGAGGACAACGGCGGCTCCATTAACGGAGGCAATGCCGGCAACCTCATCGCCACTTTCAACGGAAACGCAGAGGGCCTTCCGTCCATCGCCTTAACCGGCCACATGGACTGCGTGGAATGCTGCCGGAACATTGAGCCGGTGCTGGAGGACGGCGTTTTCCGCTCCAAAGGAAATACCATCTTAGGCGGCGATGACAAAGCCGGCGTCACTGCCATTCTGGAAGGGCTCCACCTGATGAAGGAAACCTATATCCCCCATGGGAAAATCACGGTCATTTTCACGGTGCAGGAAGAAATCGGCCTCTTCGGTTCCCGGAATATTGAAAAAGAATACATTCAGGGCATCGACTTCGGCTACACCCTGGACGCCGACGGCCCTGCAGGCTCCGTCTTTAACGCAGGCCCCTCGGAATACACCCTGGACTTCATCTGCCACGGCGTAGCCGCCCATGCCGGCATGTGCCCGGAAAAGGGCACCAGCGCCATCGCCATGGCGGGCCTTGGCATCGCCGCCTGCCCCAACGGGCGTATCGATGAAGAAACTACCTGCAACCTGGGCACCATCGAAGGCGGCACCGCCGTCAACATCGTCCCCGACCGCTGCGTGGTCCACGGAGAAGCCCGGAGCCGCAGCAGCGAAAAGCTGGAGAAAGTAGTTTCTGACATGGAAAATGCCTTCCGGAAAGCTGCTGAAAAGTTCCCGGAGGGGTCTCTGGAAATTAAAAAAGAAAAGGCCTACGACGCCTTCCTGGTCAAAGAATCGGATCCGGCCCTCCGCCTCTTCAAAGGCGCCTGCAGCGCAGCGGGATTCCCTGTCAAAGTGGCTCCCTCCGGCGGCGGCAGCGATGCCAACTGGTTCGGCACCAAGGGCTTCCCCTCTGTGCTGGTGGGCGTAGGCATGAACGATTTCCATACCAATAAGGAAAACCTGAAGGAAAAGGATCTCTATGATGCCGGTGAGCTGGTGTATCGGCTGATTGAGGCAGAAAGTCACTTCGGGAAATAATGAGCTGGTGAGGCAATACGGCGCTTGGCTGTATTCCCGAAGGTTGACGCCCGCTGACGCGGGCGAGGGTTGAGCCAGCCGCCGGGCCTTCGGCCCTGGGCTGGCAGGGTTCTATCCGGGACCGGCTGGCGCCTCCCGGATGGGTTCAAGGCCTTCGGCCTAGGAAGTTATAAAGTACCACTGCGTTAGCGATGTACGGCGCCTTACGGCGCCAGTATAAATGCCGCCTGTCGGCGGCGAAAGCCGCAGTGCCGCGAAGAGATATATAAAATGGCGCCGGCAGGCGCCCACCTCCCCAGCGGAGCGGTACTATATAACTACCCTGGGCCGGAGGCCCTCAAACTGTCCGGAAGGCGGAGCCGATTCCGGACAGAACCCTTGGGGCCCAGGGCCGAAGGCCCGGCGGCCCCATCAACCCTCACGCCCGTAAGGGCGTGTCAACCTTCGGGAATACAGGTACCCGCCGAAACCGCATAAAAAAGCCATCCCCCGCGGGATGGCTTTTTTATGCTTCTCAAAGTTTCAGTTGCCGAATTCGTCTTTTCCGCCAACCTGCTGAGGCTGGACTTTGACGTACTTAATCTGTTCGCACACGCATTTATCCTTCATTTTGTACAGTTCCGGAATGAACTCCATCATCTTATTGAAGGTATCATCGTTAATGGAATACTTGGTCCACAGGCCCTCTCTTCTGGCATTCACCACTTTAGCTTCAATCAGGATCTTCATATGATAGGACAGGGTGGACTGGGACAGGGTGAAATTTGACAGAATGTCACAGGCCGACATTTCACGGCAGGACAGCATATCCACAACCCGGAGACGGGTCTCGTCGGAAAGCGCCTTGAAAATAGTGGCAAACTCTTTATAGCTTGGTTGGAAATCCATAATAAACCCCTTTTCTAAACAGCTGATTCTCGCTCAGACTTTTATGATTATCTCTCATAGATTCAATGGTCCAGGTGCCGTAACGAATCGACACATTTAAATCTATTTTTGTCCATTTTATAACATCGTCCTGTTCTTGTCAATCCAGTTTTATCGATTCAGTGCAATTTATTTCCATTTCCCCTATTTTACCCATGAGAAAAGGCCTGCCAAAAGGCAGGCCCTTTCAGGTGGATTATGATGGTACCCCTTATTTTCTATTACATACCGGCCAGCATGAAGTAGCGGACTTCGATGTAGATGCTGGTGACGATAAGGGACATAATCATCAGCGGGAAGCACCATTTCATGAAGGTGCCGAAGGAAATGTTATGTCCTTCTTTAGCTGCAATAGCTACCATGATAACGTTCGGGGAAGCGCCGATCATGGTGCCGTTGCCGCCGAAGCAGGCGCCGGTAGCCAGAGCCCACCACATGTAGTCTGCATGGGGCAGGTTCATGAGGGCCTGCATATCCTTAATCAGAGGAATCATGGTTGCGGTGAAGGGAATGTTATCAATGAAGGCAGAAGCAACACCGGAGAGCCAGAGAATCATGTAAGTGATGAGATGGTTGTCTCCGTTGGCCAGAGCCACGCCCCAGGAAGCGATGGCTGTAATGACGCCGGCATTTTCCATGCCGCCTACCAGGATGAAGAGTCCCATGAAGAAGAACAGCGTATCCAGGTCCACTTCCTTCATGGCATCTTCCGGATTAATATGGCATGCCAGCATGGCAACCACGCCGCCGGTCATGGCGATGGTGGCAGACTGCAGACCGAAGCGGGAATGAAGGACGAAGCCTACGATGGTGAGACCAAGGACGATGAGGGAACGCTTGAAAATCATCTTATCTTCCACAGCGGACATGACATCGATGGCATCAATCTGTTCCTGGGGAAGGTGTCCATGGGGCAGCTCTTTTCTGAAGATAAAGAGGATGCCGATGAGGGTTGCCACGATAGTGATGACAACCACCGGAGCCAGATTGATAAGGAAATCATTGAAATCCAGATGGGTGGCAGAACCAATCATAACGTTCGGCGGGTTGCCGATCATGAGAGCCGTACCGCCTACGTTGCACATGAGGATTTCCGAAACCAGTACCGGCACCGGGGAAATCTTCAGCATGCGGCAGAGGGAAATGGTCATGGGCGCAATCAGAAGGGCCGCGGTGACGGAATCGATGAGGGAAGCACCTACGGCTGTCACGCAGGACAGGAGCACCAGAAGCTCCCTCGGGGACCCCTTGGACCTTTTCATTGCCCACAAAGCAAGCACCCGGAAGAAACCGGATTTCTTCACTACGGAAATCAGAATCATCATGCCTGCCAGAAGGCCAAGGGTGTTCCAGTCGATATATTTCCCAAAGGCTTCCGACTGAGTCACATACCCGGCATAAATCATCGCGCCGCCGCCGACCAATGCGCAGATGGTTCTCGGGAACTTTTCAGACATGATTCCCACATATGTGAGACAGAAGATGATGACGGCTAGGTAGAATTGAAATGTAGTCATGAAATACCTGAACTCCTCTCACTGCCCTGAAAAGGGTCGTAGATTTTCATTGGGAATGAGGGACCGCGTTCCTCCGGACCCTTCCTTTTCCGGAATTGCGGAATGTGAAATCACGACGTCCCCGATGAAGAAACACCACATCGCTTGATAGTTTTATTCTAACACAATGCATGGAAGAAATAAATAATACATAGCGAGGAAGATGAAAATTAATATATAAAATTTAGTTTATGATTATCATAAATCATTTTTATTACTTATATGTCTATGGATTTATGGAGCCGAAAAAATGGGGCTCTGCGGGGTTTGAGGAGAAGTTCAGCGCCCTTCGGGCGCAGGGTCCGCGGCTTCGCCGCAGGCTGCGCAGAAGGGCTGTGTAAAAAGGTTCTTAAGATGGACCGGCCTGTCGGCCGGAAGGTTCAGAGGGTTTTGGCGGTGCCCTTACGGGCGCATTATAAAAAAGCGCCGACCGGGATTTATCAGCCAAAGAGGCATAGGGAAGCACTGATTCATTCGCAGAATCGGATTTCATATGTATTTTTATCCAATAACGATTTAATCAGCGCTTCCCTAACGGCTTGTACCGAGATTCTTCGCTGTTGTGGAGGTCCTGCATAGGACCTCCA
>ERZ791911.1420-NODE-1420-length-11197-cov-3.065159_pt1 | contig 11197 bp, 7 predicted proteins | sample MGYA00510142_ERZ791911 | MGnify/ENA primary metagenome ERZ791911 (study PRJEB30046, sample SAMN00792056) | human gut metagenome | study: EMG produced TPA metagenomics assembly of the A metagenome-wide association study of gut microbiota in type 2... | reverse complement strand
GGCGTCAGGCTGAGAAACTCTCAGAACAGAAATAATGGCATGTCAGAAATTCAACTGACATGCCATTTTAATATATTTAATATCAGAACATTAATCCATATATTACTGCAAGACCAAGAATTACCTGGATAATTGTGAATCTGAAAACAACCTGTGTATCTGACCAGTCTTTATTCTTTCTCATATGGTCGTGGATTGGTGTACGAAGGTTCTTCATTAGGTTGATGTGAAGAAATCTCATGAAAGAAACCTTGATAAGACCAAGTCCGCCATCAAGAATAATTACAAGTGCCATTGGAATATAAAGCAGCGGTGCATGGAGCTTGAGGAATGTAAATGCTATAAATATTCCTATTGCTCTAGAACCCGCGTCACCCATAAGAAGCTTGCTTGGTGATGCATTGAACCACAGGTAGCCGAGGATACACACAATCATAATAAGAACGGTGTGTCTGTAAGCTGATTCAATATTAAATGACTTAAAAAGTACATACACTGAAGCAAGTGTTACAACTGAAAGTGTACCGCATAAGCCGTCAACACCATCTGAGCAGTTAGTAACATTGATACTTACCCATATAAGTATAATAATAAGTATTGCATAGATAATTGGATTAAGAGTTACTGTCTTTCCAAAGAATGCAAGGTCAAATGTGTTAGGGTTGTAATGCAGGTAAGTAACTGCCGCCATAACTGATATTGCAAGGTCAATAAGACCTTTCTTTAAATTACCCCATGGTGATGAAGCACTGTCATCAAGGTATCCGCTGAGCATTGCGGCAAGCACAAGTATAAGATAAATGATAAGCTCGGCACTTAAGTTTACGAATAATGCACATGTGACTGTGAATGTAAGAATGAAAATCATGCCGGCGCCTCTTGGCTTTCCAACTGATTTACTTCCGTTAATGGCATAAGCTCTTCCGGCATCTCTTGGAAGAAGATTCTTGCCAAGAGCAATTGCAGCTATTGTAAATGCGAAAGCAAACAGGATGCTGACAAATGCTATTATGTTAGTGAAACTTTCGTTAACAATATAGTATATCATAAGAATTTAATACTCCTTTTCATCTTTCTAACTTATATAAAGCATTTATTTCAATGCGATTTACAGTATAACATAATATATGTGAAATGAACATTTTTTTTGCTAATGAAATGTAGTAATTAATTTGCTAATGTGGTAATATACTATTAATTAGTGGGATATCTGAGGGGACCCATAAGTGTCGTGTAGGATAATAATAATATAATGGAGGATTTTATGAAGAATATGCAAAAATACGAGCAGCTGGCAATCACAGAACTGGATGCATATCTTTTTGGACAGGGAACTCATTATGAGATATATAACAAAATGGGTGCGCATGTTGGAGTAAAAGACGGAAAAGAAGGTGTGTATTTTGCTGTGTGGGCACCTGCTGCAAGAGAAGTCTATGTTATAGGTGAGTTTAATAACTGGAATGCATATGGTTATGATATGAAGAAGATTTCAGATGGTGGAATATATGATTTGTTCATACCGGGAGCTAAAGCAGGGGATATGTATAAGTTCCTTATTATTTCCCAGAGTGGAGAGGCTCTTTACAAGGCAGATCCATATGCTAATCAGGCACAGTTAAGACCAGAGACAGCATCAATAGTTGCTGATCTTTCAGGTTATGAATGGAAAGATTCTGAATGGGTTGAGAAGAAGAAGACAGAGAATCATCTTAAAGCACCTCTTTCTATATATGAATGTCATCTTGGCTCATGGAAGAAGAAAGATGATGGAACAGAGGACGGATTCTATACATATAGAGAATTGGCACCTGAGCTTGCAAAATATGTTTCAGATATGGGATATACACATATTGAACTTATGGGAATTGCAGAGTATCCATATGATGGATCATGGGGATATCAGGTAACAGGTTATTATGCACCTACAGCAAGATACGGAACACCTAAGGATTTCATGTATTTTGTAGATTATATGCATGAAAAAGGAATTGGTGTAATTCTTGACTGGGTACCGGCACATTTTCCAAAGGATGCACATGGACTTGCTAATTTCGATGGAAGCTGTGTATATGAGTATGCAGACCCTAGAAAGGGAGAGCATCCTGACTGGGGAACGAAGGTATTTGATTATTCCAAGAATGAAGTGGCTAACTTCCTTATTGCTAATGGAATGTTCTGGGTGGACAAGTTCCATATTGATGGTTTAAGAGTTGATGCTGTTGCTTCAATGCTGTATCTGGATTACGGAAGGACAGAAGGAAACTGGGTTCCTAACAAATATGGTGACAACGGTAATCTCGAAGCAATCAGCTTTTTAAAGCATTTTAACAGCATGTTAAAGAAGAGATTCCCACAGGCAATAACTATAGCTGAGGAGTCAACAGCATGGCCTATGGTAAGTGGTGATCCAGACAATGGGGAATGTCTTGGCTTTACATTTAAGTGGAATATGGGCTGGATGCATGATTTCCTTGAATATATGAAGCTTGATCCATATTTCAGAAAGTTTAATCATAGCAAGATGACATTTTCGTTGATGTATGCTTACAGCGAGAATTTCATTCTTGTGCTTTCACATGATGAGGTTGTACATCTTAAGTGTTCTATGCTTGGGAAAATGCCTGGTGACAGGGAGGATAAGTTCAAGAATCTTAAGCTGGCATATGCATATATGTGTGGACATCCAGGAAAGAAGCTTCTGTTCATGGGACAGGAATTTGGACAGTGGAATGAGTGGAGTGAGAAGCGTGCTCTTGACTGGTATCTGTTAGAGGATGAAAGTCATACAGAACTTAAGGATTTTACGAAGAAGTGTCTTAAGCTTAATAAGAATTATCCATGCCTGTATGCTACTGATTACAGTAGTGAAGGATTCAGATGGATTAATGCCAATGATAAAGATAATAGCGTTTTATCATTTATGAGAATCAGTCCGGATGGAAAGAAGAATCTTCTCTTTGTACTTAATTTTACACCAGTTGAAAGAGACAGATTCAGAATAGGAGTTCCGTTCAAGACTAAGTATAAGCTGGTTCTTGGAGATAATGAAGCAGACCAGAAGAAGACTCTTACAGCCGTTAAGGGAGATTGTGATGGATATCCGCAGTCATTGCTTATTGACTTACATAAGTATGGAATAGCTGTGTATGAGTTTAACGGTGATGTTTCTAAGGTTCAGGCTACGAAGATATAGGAGAATAATATAGAGAAAGGGAGCTGGTTTGGATTTTTATTAATTCTGAATTAGCTTCCTTTTTATTTGCTATAATATATCTCTCAATTATCCCACCATATCTGCCGAAATATTTATTATATGACAATGAGTGATTGTTTCAGATAGTAAATAAGAAAGGTAGCAGAATATGACATATACAGTTTCAGGCGCGAATTTTAATAAAGATGTTGCGGCACAGGGAACATCTATTAATTATAAAGAAAATAAGGCGGTTAAAAGTGAAGGTGTGGCAGGCTCATTTGCAGGAGTGGTAATCTCTGGCAGTGTGACAGCTGCAAATGACAATACATATGAGGGACTTCTTAAGGAGGCAGATGATGTAAAGAGCCAGATTATGGCGAGTGCTTCCAGTGCAAAGATAAGCCTTAAGGCATTGATGATGAAGTTATCAGGTGCTGATGCGGTAAAGCTAGATGAGGACGGCTTTAATCTTACAGATGCTACACCAGATGATATGGTTAATATTATTGAGAAAATTAAGATTGAACTTGCGATGCACTCTGATGATTATGTTAATTATGGCACAGCAGTTTCCAAGGATAAGATTGAGAGTGTGACTGGAAGTGCAGCAACAGCGGCAAGTGTCGAGAGCCGTATGCAGGGAGCAGATATAGCTGTCAATGATGAAAGTGTTGCTGAGGTTAAAGGCACACTTGAAAAGAGTAAAGAGTTAAAGTCATTATCAGAGAACACAAAGAATTACATGGTTGCTAATCGCATAGAGCCTTCAATTGCTGGAATATATCAGGCACAGGCGGCAATCTCATCAAGTATCAGTGCGGATGGCGTTACAATAGGAAAGTGCGCAGATGCAATATCTGACGCTGATTTTGAAGCTTTAAGGCCGGGAATTGAGAAGATAATTGCTTCGTCAGGTCTTGAGGTTAATGATAATACACTTGCGGATGCAAGAGCATTTATTAATGCACAGATTCCTGTTACTAAAGAAAATCTTGAATATAAGGCACAGCTTGATGCGATAGATATTGAAAAGATTCAGGCTGACCCTGATGAAATGCTTAATAAGATACTTGATAACATGAAGCTTGGAGGCAAGGCAGAGAATACGCTCGTTACAGGTTCGCCAATTGATGATATAAGGACAGCTCTTGATACTATTAACAGGGCAGAGTATTCAGATGTTGCAAATGTGGTATCAAAAGGGGAAACATTTACAATAGCAAGCCTTAAGCTGGAGATGGATGCAAGAAGCTTCAGAATTGAATACAGTGCAGCATCAGTAAGCACAGGAAATAGTGAAGTTAGAAATCAGGCATCTGATGTACAGCAGGCAGCAGATAAGGCGTATGACACGCTTGTAACAGCAAGAGTTCTTATGAGTGCAAATGCGTCTATATATCTCGTTAAGAATAACATTTCTATTCTTACAACTCCGATAGATGAGCTTAATTCAATGCTTATGGAATATGAACAGGCGGATGAAATGTATGAAGAAGCGCAGATTGCATATACAGATGTTCTTGAAGCAAGAAAGACATTGAATGAGATAGTAAGAAATCCTGCGCGTGTATTTGCCAGTATGTTTGACAAGATGAATGAAACTTATGAGGCAGTCGGAACTCAGATAAGAGGCGATTTAGGTGATTCATTAAAGAAGGCAGTACAGGGAAGTGCGGATGATATTATTAGGGAGCTTGGACTTGAGGGAACTGATGAGGACAAGGAAGCAATAAAGGTACTGGCTGCTAATAACATGGATATGACAAAGGAAAATGTAGAGATAGTCAAATCTGTTAATGCAATGATTAATAATCTTATTAAGAATATGAAACCAGAGACAGTTCTTAATATGATAAAAGACGGAGTAAATCCAATGAATGCTTCAATTGAGGAAGTCAACGAATATCTTACAGAGGCTAATGATAAAGCATCTAAGGATAATGAGGAGAAGTTTTCAAAGTTTCTTTATAAGCTTGACCGTACCAATGGTATTACTAAAGAGCAGAGAAAGCAGTTTATAGGAATATACCAGATGATGAATATATTCACCAGAGATGCCGGAGTGGCAGCAGGTGCGCTGATTAAGCAGGGAGCTGAGGTCACTATGAATAATCTTATGACTGCATATAATTCAAGAAAGCATTATGACATGGACGCTGTTATTGATGAGAATACAGGAATGGCAGAGGTAAGCGGAATTGCTAACTATTACAGTGCATTATTTATGGCAAATGGTGGATTAGTTACCCCGAATACATTAAAGAATGTGGATAACTCATCCGGAATCGGAGAACAGTCCGTTGAAATGTTTATTGAACAGTTAGAGGATAACTATGATGCGGCAGCCGAGGAACAATATTATGAGGAATATCTTAAGGAACAGCAGGCAGCAGTGCAGGCAGGAGCTGATATATTGAGGCAGATAAGAAATGCAGATACAGAAATAAACAGTGGTAACATACAGGCTGTTAAAGCATTTTTAGAATCCGGACAGTTCCCGGATATCAGAGGTGTTAAGACAACACGTGATTATGCAAGGGATTCGATTGAAAAAATCGGACATAAAGAAAAACTGTCACTTATGTATGAAGAAATGAAAGATGAGACAGAGGAAGAACTTCAGGAGGTTCTTTCCAAAGCAGGAGAACTTGATACACAGATAGATGTCAATTACGAGGGATTTCTGGATTTAAGACTTAAGGACAGAACAATCGGATATATTAAGAATCTGGCATTAAGGCATGATTACAGAATACCGTATATAACAGACTCAGGAAGTACAGGTATGCTGAAACTTACATTGGTTCAGGATGACGACAATAAAGGTCGTATATCTGTAAACATGCTAAGCAGCGTATTAGGAAAAGTTTCTGTTGAGGCTAAGGCTGACAGAGAAAGTCTTGGTATGTACATTGTCAGTGACACAGCAGTTTCAGATGAAGGAAGCCAGCTTCTTGAGGATATGGAAGAAAATTTAAAAGAAGGATTTGGATTTACAAATGTGACCGTCAACATTACAAAATCGTCAGACGTGCCATATGTGACTTATGAAGCAGCGGCTGACAGTGTGGCAACAGATAAGCTGTATGAAATTGCAGCACAGATTGTAAAACTGCTTGCAGGCTAAAGATTTGCACAGAAAGTCCGATATATAGAGCATGAACAGGTAAATTGGACAGACAGAAAGGTTAAGATATGAGAATAGGAACTAATGTGGCAGCGATTGTTGCCAACAATGCATTACAGAAATCACAGAATAATCTGTCAACATCAATTGAAAGATTATCATCAGGATACAAGATAAATGGCTCTAAGGATGATGCTGCAGGATGTGCTATTTCTGAAAAGATGAGAGCACAGATAAGAGGTCTTAGTCAGGCCCAGAATAATACAGCTGATGGAGTTTCTGTTTTAAATACAGCAGAAGGTGCAATTACAGAAATCCAGAGTATGCTCACAAGATTAAAGGAACTTAGCGTTCAGGCTGCTAATGATGTTAATTCAGATGATGAAAGAGAAGCTATACAGAAAGAGATAGAACAGATTAATAACGAGATTGACAGAATATCTGATCAGACAGAATTCAATACACAGTCTCTTATTAACGGTAATCTTTCAAGAAGAGTATATTCAGATCTTCAGGGAGTTAATCAGCTTTCTGTATCTGACAGCTATACAGCAGGTGTATATGGAATAACTGTTACTGAGGATGCAAGACAGGCTATAGCGGTAGGAGCAGGAAGTATTACTATGTCATCAACAGCTTCTATAACAGAAGAACAGGCTGGAGCAATAAACATTAATGGCTACAAGATAAGCATTTCCGAAGGTGATACACTTGATAAGGTGATGGGAAAGATTATTGACGGAGTTAACATCACAGGGGGTTCTGCATTTACAGTTAAAGACCTTAATAATGATACAGCAGCTAATGGTACTGATTATGCAGGTTATGTGCCAACAGCAGATTACGCTGGTTCAACACTTGTTATTATGACTAACCAGTATGGAAGCGACCAGAAGATGAATATAACATGTGATAATGCAGAGCTTGCAGATATTTTGGGAATACCACAGGCAGCAACACAAGATGGTATATATGTAGAAGGAAGCGATGTTAAGGCAGAGATTGCTACAGGAGATGATGGGAAGCGAATTGGGTTTGCTGATTCGGCAATTCTTTCAACAAAGGGTACTGTAATTACAGTAACAGATGTTAATAACAAAGAGTTTTCAATGGATGTTCCGGGTAATGCGGCAGGTACTGTATTTGACGATAGTAACAATGATGGACAGTCAGCTGCAGGTGCAGGTACAGCGAGAACTATAAGTCAGGAAGTCACAGACGTTGGAACTATGAGCATACATGTAGGTGCTAATCAGGATCAGGTTATTGTTATTGATATTCCGGCAATAACAACGTATTCACTTGGCACGGAGCATATGAATGTCATGACTCAGTATACAGCATCAAGGGCGATATCTACTGTAGATGAAGCTATTAATAAGACTAATAAAATACGTTCAAGAATTGGTGCATACGAGAACAGATTTGATCATACAACTAATAACCTTGAGGTTTCAAGTGAGAACCTTACCAAGTCATTATCAACAATGATAGATACTGATATGTCAGAAGAGATGACTACTTATACTTCTGAAACAGTTCTTACACAGGCAGCTACGTCAATACTTGCACAGGCTAATGAAAGACCTTCACAGGTATTACAGTTATTACAGTAGTTTAAGATTCAATGGTTATATAGGAAAGGGATGCTATGACTAAAGAAACAATTAAGACATTTCAGTATAGAATTACACAGGCTACAGCATCACAGCTTGTTGTGATTCTGTATGATATGGCTATAGAATATCTTAATGATGCATGTGAGAGTGATAGTGCTGAGCAGGCACATAATAATATATATATGGCGCAGAAGGTTATAGACCAGCTTATATGCGGACTTGATATGCAGTATGAGATATCAGCTAATCTTTTTGTAATATATAATCATATGAAGAGGTCACTTATTTCAGCATCTGTAAGTCTTGATAATAATGAGATTAACAGAATTACAGGGCTTTTAAAGAAACTCAGGGCATCCTTTTATGAGGTTAGTAAACAGGATGATTCTGAGCCGCTTATGAAGAATACACAGGCTGTATATTCAGGCCTTACATATTCAAAAGGTGGAATTAGTAATGAAACACAGACTGATAATATAGAAAACAGAGGATTCAGGGTTTAGCTCCGAATCCTCTGTTTATTATAATCTGCGTCTTCTTCTGTTATAGTGTCTTCTCTGTCTTTTTCTTCTTGCCCGTTCTTCAATAATGTAGATGATAAAAAGAATAACGGCACCAATTCCAACAAGTATCCATATATTAATTCTGATACATGTTTTTGGTTTATAAGATGATGAAACATCATTATTAATGTATGGCAGCAGGCTTCCGGTATCTGTTCCGGCAGCAGATATATTAAGTGTAGTTGTGCCGACAGTATTATCATTGTATAAGAACTTAAGATGTGTTGTCATAACACCATTCTCATTGGTCATGTCATAATTATCATCAACCGTCATTGATACATTTGACAATGAACTTTTATTAGGTATTGTGATAAATGAAGCATTTAGTCCAAAGTTTAGTGAAAGAGTTGAGAAAACAGCCGAGTTGTAATAGTTGTCATTAGAGAACATTGCTCCGAGCTGGCTTCCGGTTGTTGTTGATTTCTGGAAATTGGAAAATCCCCAGTCAAAAAGGGTTCTTGTATCAACATATCTTATCTCATCTGTGGCTTCCTTAAATACAACGCATATAAGACGCATACCGTCTTTTTCTGCAAATGTAACAAGTGTATTCTGTGATTCATCAGTATATCCTGTTTTGCCACCCTTGCAGTATTCATAATAGTAGGCACGACCCTTCAACATCTTGTGTCGGTGTCTTATTGTACGCTGTGCAGACATGTTAGTTGCAGGAATTACATATGCATCGGCAGTTGAATCAATGCTGACAAAAGAAGCATTGTTATAGCATCCTCTTGCAATCATTGCCATATCATATGCCGTTGTGTAGTGGTTGGTATTATATAATCCGCTTGCATTGGCAAAATGTGTATTCAAAGCACCAAGTTCTTTTGCCTTGGCATTCATCATATCGACAAATGCATCTATTGAGCCAGCCACATGTTCACCGAGGGCATAAGCCATCTCGTTGGCAGAATACAGCAGAAGTCCGTGAAGAAGCTGGTTGACAGTAAATTGCTCGCCTGCTTTTGAACTTAAGTTGGCATCCTCATATACATTAATTGAGTTAGCAGCTGACTGTGAAAATGTTACAACATCGTCCATATTACAGTTCTCAATAGTAAGGAGCCCTGTTAAAATCTTGGTTGTGCTGGCTGGATAACATTTTTCATGAGAGTTCCTCTCGAAAAGAATGGAACCTGTATCAGCATCAATAAGAATGCAGCTGCTTGAGTTAACATCAGGTGCATCCGGCCATACAGCCTCTGTGCTGGTTGTGTCTGTCTCGCTGTAGACTTTGTTGTATGCTGCAGCCTGGGTATCCGTTGCAAAAGCTGAGAATACCAAAACAGTGGCAGATACAGCGCTGGTTATCTTTATAAGTAATCCTTTTAAAAATTGCTTTTTCATTATAGAGATAATTCCTCCGATTAATAAAATATACAAATACATTGTAGCCCAGGATTGTACATAAGTAAACCCCGCTTGGCAAAAAGTGATATTTATGGTAAATAATATATAGGAAACTCAGATTTCGGCTATGTCTGTGTGCGGCATGTGCTTTCAGGATGACTTCGCTTAGCATGAGTAAATGCCGCCATCTGCAAAGTCTATTACAGTGCGTGAAATCAAACGCACTTCGTTTGGACGTGCTTTCACGCACTGAACTTATGCAGATGGTGGCATTAACTCCTGCACAGCTTGTCATATTCAAGCGTATACCGCACACGGACATAGCCGAAATCTGAGCTAATATATAAGATAGGAGTAATGTATGAGACTTAGAAATGTACCCGGAGCAAGGGAAGTAATGATAGAGAATGAATATGTGTTTACAGAGCCAGAGGGGATGAAAGGCACATGGTCACAGGTTTTCGGTAACGATAATCCAATCCGTATTGAGATTGGTATGGGTAAAGGCACATTTATAACAACACTGGCAGCAAATAATCCTGATATTAATTATGTGGGTATAGAGAAGTATTCAAGCGTGCTTTTAAGAGCTGTTGAGAAACAGGACGAACTTCAGCTTCCTAATTTAAGATTCATCAGAATGGATGCAGAGGCTATATGTGAGGTGTTCGGAGATGGAGAGGTAGACAGAATATACCTTAATTTTTCAGATCCATGGCCAAAAGACAGACATGCGAAGAGAAGACTTACCTCAAGACAGTTCATGGCAAGATATGACATTATATTAAAGCCGGACGGACAGGTGGAATTCAAAACAGATAATAAAGATTTATTCGATTTTTCATTAGAAGAGATTAAAGAGGCAGACTGGGAGCTTCCTGTTGTCACATTTGACTTACATAATGACTCTGTACTTAACGAGGGTAATGTAATGACAGAGTATGAGACAAGATTTTCACAGATGGGCAATCCTATCTGTAAACTTATCGCAGTAAGAAATCATTAATAATAAATGCATATACTATATAAAGGCTTTTGGAGAATTGTTGTGAAGAATAAAGCATTTGCAAGGAAAGTATCAGAAGTGATGTATGTGCATAAAGGTGCGAATTACAGAGTGGTAAGATTTAAGAATTCCCTCGACGATGTCGTGAGAATTCTTAATACCAAAAAATAATCTAGAGGTCATCGGGCGAGTCATAAGGCTGCACGGTGACTTTTCTTTTGTCCAGAAAATGCTGCACTGTAATGTTTAACAGGTAGCTTAATACGGCAAATACGGGAACTCCAAGGAACATTCCAATTACGCCAAACAGCGCCCCACCTACGGTTA
>ERZ791911.1415-NODE-1415-length-11252-cov-15.872377_pt1 | contig 11252 bp, 8 predicted proteins | sample MGYA00510142_ERZ791911 | MGnify/ENA primary metagenome ERZ791911 (study PRJEB30046, sample SAMN00792056) | human gut metagenome | study: EMG produced TPA metagenomics assembly of the A metagenome-wide association study of gut microbiota in type 2... | reverse complement strand
ATAATTTTACGACATACGCCACTCCCGTTTTTATACGGTTGCCCATCAGCCATGTGCCGCCGTGGAGTCGGTATGGATATTATCGTATGTTATGGCTTTCAGGTCCACATAGGAAAGACCGGTGAAGCACATGAAGAGAAACATGTCTCGCATGGCACGCTGGCGTTTGTATTTCAGCTCCACGTGGATGATTCTCTGTAATTCCTCTTCAGTAAGAAAAGACCTTTTCTTGTATTCCGGCTTGCACTCGAAGGATGTGAAAGGATGGACTCGCAACCAACCCTTTTCCTGCGCGATGTACATCGGCCATTTCAGGGTATTGACACGGTTGAAAGCGGTGGCATTCGCATTGCCTGCCGTGCCGAGCATCCATGTGTAATAGTCCTCAATGAACGACTTTTCAAGCTCGTCAATAGCTATATCCTCGATGTTCTTTTTGGTTTTCATGAAAAGCAAAAGACTCTTGTAGTCGGCAACCAGTCCACGGTAAGTGCTTTCCGCCTTTCCTTTGCCTATCTTTTCTTTATACGATTCAATCTGTTCTCTGAAGAGTACCATAAGAGTATGGCATTCCTTTGAGAAACCTGCATAGCGGTTATATACTTTCTTGGCCGTAACAAAACTGTCATGATCGCAAATGTACTGATGTATCTTTAGGAAAGGCATGGGCGGAGGCTTGCAACACGCCCTATGCGTATTATAAAATGACTACAGCGGAAGGAGGTATTTGTGTACCATTGATTGTTTCTGGTCTGGATGTACAGCGAGGCAAGATAGATACCAGCAACTTGATGCATGTCACTGATTTGTTTCCTACAGTACTGGATTATGTCGGGATTTCCAGACCGGATGTGTACAGGGGCAAGAAGCTTGCACCACTTTATGGAAAATCTCTCCGTGCTACTTTCTCATCAGAAACACCGTCACGCACGGATAACGAGGCCATCTGTTTTGAAATGGCAGAAAGCAAGGCAGTCATAAAGGGACAGTGGAAAGCGACCCTTCTACTTCCTCCTTATGGGGACGGTATGCACTGGAAGCTGTATGATATAAGTCGTGATTATTCCGAGAAAAAAGATTTGTCTCATCAATATACCGACAAACTGAAGGAGTTAGTTTCCGATTGGGAACGTTATGCTACATCTGTAGGATATATTTCATCAGATGGTACACATATTATCGAAGAAATCGGGGCAGAAGATTTTTATGAAATCCCTCTCCATGACGGACATTCTCAAGGTAACTAAAAGAAAATAGTCATTTTTTCCGTACATAAATAAACCACAGATGATTGTGCCAAGAAGAGAAATACCTTATTAATGTGTATTTCTCTTCTTTCTTTTTAATGTCTCTGTGTTTTGTTACAGATAATGTATATAATTAAAGAACAGAAAAAATATGATCTCTATAGAAGTTTTTTCTTCCGGGATGTTGTTCAAGTAAACAATGCGGATGAAATCATCACGGACAAACTGGCTCTCTGTTCCGGAAGTATATGCTGCCTGTGACGTTTCTGATATGGCGTATAAGCAGATTGTCATATCCATGGGGAGAAGGGGCAAAAGCTGCTTAGTCCGCTTTTACTGACCGGATCAGAGTCGTAAGCATGTAGTGTGACCGTGTAATTAAAGAAGAAGGCAGATGCTCTTAATTTATAGGGCATCCGTCTTTATTCTTTCAGGTGCTGATATGTGCTTTGCAACCAAGTTGTATGAGATATGTTCTACCTTTGCAGTGTGAAAGAAAAATATATCTCAGTATGAAAACAATACATTCTAATCCGTTTCAACAACTACATGCAGCAGAATCCTGCTGCCAAGCCCAGTATGTATCCCCATCTGTATCTTCACCTCATGCCGACTCTTGCTGTGCCCATCATCATGCCGATGGAGTGTCCGGTAAATGGAGCTCTCTTGTTTCGGGGATGTTGTTGTTGGCAGGTATCGTGATGAGCTATATCCAGCTAAGTTGGTTTCAGGGTACAATCCAGTCTGTGTGGTATCTGCTTGCCTTTATGCCTGTAGGTTTGCCGGTGTTGCATGCTGCTTGGCACAGCATGCGTGACAAGGATTTTTTCAATGAGTTCACTTTGATGCTCATTGCTTCAATCGGAGCTTTCTGTATCGGTGAATACCCCGAAGCTGTAGCTGTAATGTTACTCTATACAGTAGGGGAGATGTTGCAGCATGGAGCTGTGGAACGTGCTACTAAGAATATTGGAGAACTGCTGGATGTCCGTCCGGAACGTGCCCAGGTATTCCGGAATGGAGCTTTTATCGAAGTGGCACCCAAGGAGGTGCAGGTAGGTGAGCGCATCGAGGTGAAACCGGGAGAAAGAATACCGTTGGACGGTACATTGATAAACGAATCGGCACTGTTTGATACTTCGGCTTTGACAGGTGAAAGTATGCCTCGTTCTATTGAGGTAAACGGTGAGGTGCTGGCAGGCATGATTGCCTTTAACCAGAAGGTTGATTTAGAAGTGAAACGTCCTAACGAGCAGAGTGCATTAGCTCGTATTCTCTCTTTGGTTCAGGAAGCATCCGCACGGAAAGCTCCGACAGAACTGTTCATACGGCGTTTTGCCCGGATTTATACGCCTTTGGTGCTATTCCTTTCGGCACTGGTAGTTATAATACCTGCAGTGGTGGAATGGTTAGCTCCTTCTTTCGATTATGTATTTGCCGACTGGCTTTATCGTGCACTGGTTTTCTTGGTGATTTCCTGTCCTTGTGCCTTGATCATCAGTATTCCTTTGGGATATTATGGTGGAATCGGTGCTGCTTCCCGTGCGGGTATCCTTTTTAAAGGAGGTAATTATCTGAATGCTATCACAAAATTAGACAGCATTGCTTTTGATAAAACCGGAACATTGACTACCGGGCAGTTTGAAGTAGCATCTGTCCAAGCTGCTACCTTGAAGAAAGAGGAATTGCTTGCAATCATCGGAACGGCTGAACAGAAGAGTACTCACCCTATTGCACAAGCCATTCAGCAGTATGTGCGGGGGCAGCATATTTCCTTACATTCGGCCTTATCCATGCAGGAAATAGCTGGATATGGTGTGGAAACCATTATTGATGGAAAAAATGTACTGGTAGGGAATCCACGACTACTTTTGATGCGGAAGACGGTAGTACCATCTAAGGTACTTGAATCTGAAATGACGGTTGTCGTATGTGCTATAGACGGAGTATATGCCGGAGCTGTATGGTTGGCTGACAAATTGAAAGAGGATGCGGTACAAGCTATCCGGTATCTAAAGGAATTAGGCGTAAAAGATATCCATCTGCTATCAGGCGACAAGCAATCATTAGTGGAAAAAGTGGCTCGCGAACTGGAAATTCCGCAGGCACATGGTGACTTGCTACCTGAAGACAAAGCTACCTATATTCAGAAGTTGTCATTTCATGCTACTCGTACTGTAGCTTTTGTAGGCGATGGCATGAACGATGCACCTGTATTGGCTCTTAGCAATGTAGGTATTGCCATGGGTGGTCTAGGGTCGGATGCAGCCATTGAAAGTGCTGATGTGGTAATTCAAACAGACCAACCATCGAAGGTGGCTACAGCCATTGAAATAGGACGTGCCACACAATGTATAGTATGGCAGAATATCATTGGGGCTATCAGCATGAAAGTTATCATTTTGTTGGCAGGGGTCTTGGGATACGCTTCATTATGGGGAGCTGTTTTTGCTGATGTAGGAGTGGCTTTATTAGCTGTGTTGAATTCAATCCGTATTTTGGCTAAAAAATTTAAATAAGATGAAGAAAGCAAAGTATCAATGGCATCCCATTCCGGGCATGCCTTTGACAGAAGTTGATAAAAAAGTGATGTATTGGGAAAAAAAGGCAGACTGGTTCCCTCACGAAAACTCATTAAATTGCCGGAACAAATTGAAGGAATAAGGAAAAGTGGACTGTTGAATACAGCTGTATTGGATTGTGTGGAGGAAAATATTCGGGAAGGTATCAGTACCGCAGAAATAGACCGTTTGGTGTATGAATATACCATGGATCACCAGGGTATTCCTGCAACATTGGGGTATCACGGTTTTCCGAATAGCTGTTGTATTTCGGTTAATGAAGTGGTGTGCCACGGCATTCCTAATGAGAATCAGGTGCTCCATGAAGGTGATATTGTAAACGTAGACTGTACAACGATAGTTAACGGTTTTTATGCAGACGCTTCACGGATGTTTATTATTGGGAAAACCTCTTCAGAAAAAGAAAAGCTGGTACGTGTTACTGAAGAGTGTCTGAAAAAGGGAGTGCAAGCCGCTCAGGCGTTTACTTTTTTGGGTGATGTAGGTCATGTAATAGAGTGCCATGCCAAGCGCAATGGCTTTTCTGTAGTTCGTGATTTTTGCGGTCATGGTGTAGGAATACAGTTCCACGAGGAGCCGGAAGTGTTGCATTATGGTAGAAAGAGCTCAGGTATGCTATTGGTTCCTGGTATGACATTAACCATAGAGCCGATGCTTAATATGGGTACTTGGAAAGTCGTGATGGATCAATCAGACGGATGGACTGTTTATACAGAAGACCGCCTGCCGTCTGCACAATGGGAGTATACCATTTTAATCACAGAGTCAGAGCCCGAAATTTTAGCCCACTGACAACAATGATGATAAAGAAAGAGTAACTCCATAAGAATTACTATAAGGAGTCTCTTTCTATATTAAACTCAATATTTACACCTATGTGGTATTGTCTTTCTCCTAATTTGTCAATACCTTTCGTTGTTGACATTGGCATTCAGGACATACCCCTTTTATGGTATAATTGATGTTTTCGATTGCATAGCCATTGGGAAGGCTGATTATTGGGATTTTATGCTCTTTCATACAGAATGTTCTGTTGCAAGCTTCACAATGGAAATGTACATGTTGCTCTTCTATAGGACAATGTTCCACCGTACTTCTGCAAATCTCATATTTGGTTGATCCGCTTCCATCTTCAAATGAATGAATGGCATGACGTTTCAGGAGTACAGCCAATGAACGGGAAATGGTAGACTTGTCCAATGTGTCAAGCATAGTCTCAAGTTCAAGCAGAGAAACAGGATATTCCAGTTCGGATAATTTACGTAGAGTTAGGATTCTTGCCGGGGTCGGACGTAGTCCCCTGTCCAGCAGTCTGTCTTCACATTGCTTTATTGACATGGATATGAATTTTTAAAGTTCAACAATCAGTAAAGCTATCAAGTGGAAAAGGCGGTATTTTATACCGCCTTTTCCATGCAGTATTCTTTATCTGTTTTAGCACTGCAAAAATACATTTTTTTATTTGCAATCTTGTTGCAAATATGTTTAGAAATAACATTAATTATTGAATTACAGTTTTTTATCGAAACAACAAAAAAACATGCAACAAGATTGCAAATAATCCGCTCTAACTTTGCCGATAAAAGATAAAAATCAAACATTAAAATATTGATATGAAACTTTCTGATTTAAAAAGGGATGACAAAGGAATCATTACGAAAGTACTCGGTAGAGGGCCTTTCAGAAAGCGCATTATCGAGATGGGATTTGTACAGGGACAAGAAGTGGAGGCTGTCCGGAGTGCGCCTTTGGGCGATCCTGTCTATTACAAGGTGATGGGCTATAATGTTTCTCTTAGCAAAAGTGATGCAGAGCTGGTGGAAGTTGTAAGCATGAATGAATATCAACACGAATATGGTACAATAACAGACACGGAGTCACAGGTTAATACACTTACTACTCTGTCACACGAAGATTTTATTCGATTTGCTAAAGACAGAGGGAAAACTATCAATATCGCACTGGTCGGTAATCCGAATTGTGGAAAAACATCTATGTTCAATTTTGCATCTGGAGCGTATGAGCATGTAGGCAATTACAGTGGAGTCACGGTAGATGCCAAAGAAGAGGTGTTCACCCAGGACGAATATACATTTAAAATCATAGATCTTCCGGGAACTTATTCCTTGTCCACCTATATTCTGGAAGAACTATATGTCCGTAAATACTTGAAAGAGGACTAGCCAGACATTGTTGTCAATGTGATTGACACATCGAATCTTGAACGGAATCTATATCTTACCAGCAAGTTGATTGACATGGATACCCACATGGTCATTGCCGTGAACATGTATGATGAACTTGAGAAGAAAGGCGACAGGTTCGACTATGTATCTCTGGCACGGATGATAGGTGTACCGATTATACCCACTATCGGTAAAACCGGTTTCGGCATAGACAGCTTGCTGAAAAAAATCATAGAAGTGTATGAGGCAAAGAACCGCTGACGCGCCATATACACATAAACTATGGCAATACGCTGGAAACGGAAATTGATAGAATGCATAAGGAATTGAAAATCTACGGGAACGTAGCCGAGCGTTTTTCCAAACGTTTCCTTGCCATCAAACTATTGGAAAAGGATGTGGAGATAGAAAGAATGGTCAAGAGATGGGGGAATTATTCCCGGCTGATGGCAGTGAGGGAAAAGGCTATAAACACCATTCAAGATTTGTTGCAGACTGATTCGGAAACCGCTTTCACAGATGTCCGTTATGGCTTTATATCAGGAGCACTCCGGGAGACTTATCATGAAAATCCCATGCATAAAAAAGACAAAACAAAGTTGATTGACCATATTGCCACCAGCAAGTTGCTTGGTTTTTCTCTGTTCATTTTCTTCCTATGGCTCATGTTCGAAGCCACTTTTGTCATCGGAGAATATCCTAAAGGATGGATCGACTCCTGGATGAGCTGGATGGAACAACTGGTACAGGAGAATTTTGCTCCCGGTCCGTTGGCGGATTTGCTGACTAACGGAATTATAAACAGTGTGGGCGGTATCATTGTGTTCCTGCCGCAAATTCTGATTCTGTACTTTTTCATATTACTGATGGAGGATTTCGGATATATGGTACGGACAGCATTTATTATGGACAAATTGATGCACAAAATGGGCTTGCATGGCAAGTCGTTCATTCTGCTGATTATGGGATTCGGATGCAACGTATTGGCTGTAATGGCTACCCGTACCATAGAAAGCCGGAGTAGCCGCATGATAACCATGCTGGCTGTCCCTCTGATGAGTTGCAGTGCCCGTCTGCCTCTCTATGTATTAATATGCGGAACTTTTTTTGCGGAATATGCGGGAACCATGCTTTTAGTCTTATGCCTTACAGGTATTACAGCTGCGGTATGCATGGCCAGATTGTTCAGAAAGTTTTTATTCAAGAACGAGGATGTTCCTTTTGTAATGAAACTGCCTCCTTACCGGATGCCTACTACACGCGCCATCTGTATACATATGTGGGAAAAAGCCAAACAGTATCTGCATAAAAGGGGAAGTGTCATTCTTGTAGCTTCTGTCATCGTATGGTTTCTTGGATATTATCCCCATCATTCTGAAAAGCTTGATGCCCTCGACAAAGAAATCAGCCGGATAGAACAGACAGAAAAAGACTTTTCAACAAAAGAACAGAAGATAAAGGAATTGACTGCCTTCCGAAACTTGAAACAACAGGAAAATTCCTATATCGGCAGAATAGGTCATTTTATAAGTCCGGTGATGAAACTGTTAGGATTTAAAAAAAAACACCTTATTTTATTCCGTTTTATAATGTGAATATTTGTTCTTATTTCCTTTTAGATACACTATATACAAATTATATGTTCTATTTCTCTTCTTAATATTGTTAAAATTGAAAAGTTCGTGTAATTATAAAAACAAAAAGAGCTTTAATGTATAGTAAAATTTGATTGTCAATCAGCTAAAAGCACTACATTATCAGTGCAATTTATCAATACAAGATGATTTAGTATTAGTGTCACTATATACTAATAAGTTTTTTATTTTGCCTTTTCAGATATTGCACTTATTGATGTGAACATTATATAAATTTACAGTCGGTATCATTATGTGGTTAAAGTTAAAAATATGCTTCGGTTATGCTATTTTAGTTTTACTGTTAGCTTTCATTGTCTATCAGTTCCGCAAGGAACAGGTACTAAGACACATGCTGCGCAAAGAAGAGAAGGAGTTGGCAGCGATACATAGTCTAGCAGAAAAAAGTTACATAGGCCTATTGGATCTTTCTACTCATGCGGAAATTGCCATAACATGGGATGACAACGATTTGAAGAACTACAGTTATAAACGATATGGGGTTTGTGACAGTCTGCAACTCCTAAAGGAGTATGTCCATACTCCCTTACAAAAAAGCCGTATTGACTCATTGTGTCTTCTTCTTTGGAATAAAGAAATTCTTCTTTCCAAGACAATGCATACTTTCAATGAATTGCAGAGTATTGGCGATATTGTACAGGAAAGTATCCCTTCCATTATTTTGACTGCTAGGAGACAAGCTGTGCAGCAAAAGAGGAATATGGTCTTGTTTAAATCCGGTACGAGAGATAGTTCTAAGAAGGGAATTTGGGATATTTTTCCATTAAAAGAGAATAAACTTGCCTGTCAGCGACAGAAGGAAGATGGCGAATGTAGGCATTGCTCTTTGTTCATTGTCCCTTCAATCGGAATGGCAACATGTATGCTCCACTCTCTGTCCTTGGAACAGGCTGAAAGATTAGTGCAAATACAGGCACAGATGGACAGCTTATACGTTGGCAGCATGGAGCTGAACGAAAGGATGAACAGCATGGTCTCTGAATTTGAACGGGAGAATAACGAACGTTTTGCTGCAGGCTACAGAACCTTTGTCCTTGAACGGAATAACTCCTACTATGTGATAGCCGGCTTGGCTTTGTCTGTCTCTTTACTGGCAATTGTATTGTATATCCTCATCCACCGGGATTTGAACCGCCGTCTCCGGTACGAGAGGGAACTTGAACAGTCCGACAATCGGAATAGAGAATTGCTCCGTTCACGTAAGGAGCTGATGGCCTCGGTGACCCATGACCTGCGTGCTCCGCTGGCAGCTATCAGAGGCTGTGCGGAACAGTTACCTTTGGAAAGCGATGGTAGTCGCAGAGCCGGTTATCTGGGCAATATCCTGCATTCGTCCGATTATATGCTCGCTCTGGTAGACACGCTGATGGAATATCACCGGATGGATGAAGGTGGGACGCACTCCAAAAACACACTCTTCAGCTTGAAAACTCTGTTTGAAGAAATAGCGGACAGCCACCGTCTTGCCGCCCGGCAGAAAAAACTTGCGTTCACCGCATCTTTCTCCGGTCTGGATGTTATGGTCAACTGTGACAGCTCGCATATCCGGCAGATAGTCGGCAACCTGCTGTCCAATGCCTTGAAGTTCACATTTCACGGGAAGGTGCTTCTTGAGGTGGAATACCGGCCGGGAGATCTCCACATTTCTGTCCTGGATACGGGTATGGGAATAGGCCTTGAGGAGAAAAAACGGATATTCGGAGCTTTCGAAAGGCTCGACAATGCGCGTAATATCCCCGGCTTTGGGTTGGGGTTGGCAATTACGGCCCGACTCGTATCCTCAATGCAGGGGCATGTGGAAGTGGAGAGTGTACCCGGTAAAGGCAGCCGTTTTTCTGTTTTCCTGCCTATACTACCGGCCGAACAACTCGTCTGTCCGGAAGAGAAGTTTTCTCCTGTTTGTGAATTGCCCGTTGATATCCGTGTGCTGGTCATTGATGACAACCGTATCCAGCTGGAAGTCATCAGTAAAATGCTTTCCCGCAGTCAGATTCACTGTGACTGCTGCACCGATGTCCGGGAGTTGATGGATTGTCTGAACAAACAGAAATACGACCTTCTGCTGACCGACATACAGATGCCCGGTGCAAATGGCTTCTCGGTCCTTGAACTGTTGAGGACATCGAACATTCCCCGGGCATGGGAGATTCCCGTCATAGCCATCACGGCACGTTCCGATAAAAAGGAAAAGTATCTTACCGCAGGTTTTGCCGACTGTCTGTATAAGCCTTTCTCTGAGGAAGAGTTGCTGGCGGCAGTTTCACAAATGGATCGATCTGATTTTGCTGCCATCATGGAAGGAGAGGAAAACGTGGAAGAGATGCTGGACCTATTTATAGAGGATACCATGGATGAACTTGCCGGAATAAGGGACGCTTTTTCCACGGGAGATTATAAGAAGTTGGGGAGTATCATACACAAAGCCGCACCGCTTTGGGAAATGATCCGTATAAATATTCCCCAAAGTGAACTGAGGGAAATGGCTTCCATGCCTTCCGAAAAATGGGGTGGCCTATCGGACGAAAGAATAGAGGAACTGATTAAAGCTGTGGAATATGCTCTAAAGAAAGCAAAAAGAATAAAGAAAAGGCTATATGGAAACTGTATTGATAGTAGAGGATGACCGTGTGTATGCACGTGCTACCACAAACTGGCTGGTGAAAAACGGTATCAATGCCCGTTATGTATTATCCGTGGACAATGCAAAGGAGTTTTTGGGCAATCATGATGTGGATCTGGTATTGTCGGATTTTCGTTTCGACAACGGCAATGGCATGGAACTGCTGGAATGGATGAATACACATGGCTATCGTATTCCTTTCCTTATCATGACAGGCTACGGGGACATACCCGGTGCAGTGGAAGCGGTTAAAAAAGGTGTCGTGGACTATCTGCCCAAACCTGTGCAGACAGAAAAGGTACTCAGTATTATCCGGAAAGCATTGGAGCGTAAGAGAAGGGATGGCAATACAAAACAAAGATTCTATACAAGCAAAAGCCCTTTGGCATTGAGATTGCAGGAGCATATCCGGCTGGTGGCTCCGGTGGATACGTTAGCCGTGCTGATACGTGGCGCATCAGGGACAGGCAAGGAGTATGTGGCCCGGCAGATACATGTGTTGAGCGGTCGGTCGGATGCATCTTTCATCGCAGTGGATTGCGGGGTGCTTCCGAAGGAACTGGCGGCATCGGAACTGTTCGGTCATGTGAAGGGTGCCTTTACCGGAGCGACGGAAAACAAGACGGGCATGTTTGCCGCCGCCAACCATGGGACACTGTTTCTGGACGAGGTGGGTAATCTGAATGCCGAAGTACAAAGGGCACTGTTGCGTGCCTTGCAGGAAAAACGCTACCGTCCCGTAGGCGGTAAAGAGGAGATTCAGACGGACATCCGTCTGGTAGCTGCTACCAATGAGGACCTGGAGAAGGCGATAGCCGAAGGACGTTTCCGGGAAGACCTGTTCCATCGTCTGAATGAATTTCCGTTGCATGTACCATTGCTGGCAGAGTGCATTGAGGATATTATCCCGTTGGCGGAATTCATGCTGGATGCCGCCAATCAAGAGTTCTCAAGGAAAGTGA
>ERZ791911.1409-NODE-1409-length-11311-cov-6.900142_pt1 | contig 11311 bp, 12 predicted proteins | sample MGYA00510142_ERZ791911 | MGnify/ENA primary metagenome ERZ791911 (study PRJEB30046, sample SAMN00792056) | human gut metagenome | study: EMG produced TPA metagenomics assembly of the A metagenome-wide association study of gut microbiota in type 2... | reverse complement strand
CAACAGGACAAACCACTCCAGTATGTAATATTTACGATATGGGAGGAAATGTTTGTGAGTGGACAACTGAGTCCTGTTCGAACACGGACTATCCTTACGCTGTACGTGGAGGCAGTTGCTACCACAATTTCGCGAGTGTTCCAGCCGGTAATCGCAATAACAATTCTGACGATGCCTACGATGACTATGGTTTCAGGCTCACCTTATTTATGTAGACCTGAGCCCTGTATGCTCGAATTTGAGCATAGCTAAAAGCAGAGCCCAGAGAGCTAAATTAGAAACAGGGATGTTTCACCCTAAACTGAGAAGCAGAAATTATAACATGTAGAGAAGGTAGGAGGCGTTATGAGTCTTGGCGAAGCCAAGAGTCATAACGCCCCTACCGGACTAGTCCTACTGGACTAGTCCTTGTTTTTTTGCAAAAACAAGGATGGGTTAAACATAAAAAGAAAGGAGGAGAAGATATGCAAACAAAAGACTCGTTCTATAACATTGCAAAAGAACTCGAAATGGCACAGGAAAATGAAGGGTACCTAATAATTATAAGATGTGGAGCTTCCTTCATATCCATTGGAGCAAATGCAATAGCACTCTCAAATGAATTAGGCTTAAAACTTACATGTTTGAAGAAAGGCTTGTGTAAAGCTGGAGTACCAATAAATGTCATAAATCATTAAGTATCCATTATCAAAATGATACAAAATACAATATGAAATTATTTATAATCTTAAGTTGTAATAAAAATCTAAAAGGTGGTAATAAAATGAGCCAAAGTGAAGAACTAGTATTAATTCCAAAGTATGAAAAATATATGCAATACATGGTAGAAGCAATAGTAAAAATGCCCAGAACAGAAAAATTAAATAAAAGAAAAACAAAATTGACATTAATCTACTGGGATAAATCGAAAGTCCTATTCAAACACGAACAATCCTTACGCTAAACGTGGAGGCAATTACAACAACAATTTCGCGAATAATCCAGCCGGTAATCGCAATAACAATTCAGACAATGCCAACGATAACAATGGTTTCAGGCTCACTCTAATACATTTTCTAGATTATATATTTTACGGAATATATACAATGAAAGTATTAGTATTAAAGAGATTTATCCCATCCTAATTTAGGTAAACATGAATCAGCATGCAACATATAAGTAGGCTTTTATAAGTAGAACTTATGTGGCATGCGTATATTTTTATGAGGAGTATTAACAGTAAATGAAAATTTTTGCATATATTGATTTTATATAGATATAAAAATACTGAAAATAAAACGCGAATTATAAAAGCAAAAGCTTAAATTAAAAAAATAAAGAAAGAAGATAAAAAATGAATGAAGTATTTTTAACAGGAATAATAATTGGAGAAATAAGTTTTAAATTTATTATTAAATCAAAAAATATGTCAGTTGCAAGATTCACGATAGCAACGTTAGACAAACAGACAATCAAACTATACAACTATTAGTATTAAAACGTTTATTTAATTTTTAAATGCTAATGGGAGAGTATTTTCGTACCGTAGTACCTTAATCCCTCTCCCTTAATGTGTATTTTTCGTTGTTGTTGATGTTAACCGAATATTGCCCCTGCAGCACCTAAGACACCAGCTGTGCCAAGTCCCATTATTATTCCGGCAAGTATAACACCAGCCATAACTGCAATTACACTCTTTTTAAAATCCATGTCTAAAAGGCTTGCTGCTAAAGTTCCTGTCCAAGCACCTGTTCCTGGAAGTGGAATTCCAACAAATAAGAATAGCGCCCAGTATAAACCTTTACCAGCTTTTGCTTCCAATTTCTTTCCGCCTTTTTCACCCTTTTCAAGACAGAATTTAAAAAACTTTCCAATAAATTTTTTATCAGAACCCCATACTAGAACTTTTCTTGCAAAGAAAAATATAAATGGTACAGGAAGCATATTTCCAACAATACAAATAATATAAAGCCATAATGGATTTAGCCCCATGCCTAATCCGATTGGAATAGATCCTCTTAATTCAATTAGTGGTACCATAGATACCAAAAACATTAATGCATATTTCTTAAACATAATAAATTTAATCCTTTCCACATTTGTTTAGCTCTGCAGAGTGTGCAGAAAAATATTAACTTCTAAAATTAGTACTTACGAATTATAACATTATAGGAATGTGGTAGTCAATACAATTTGATAAAATGAGAAATGATACATTTTAATTAAGATGAATTTAAAATTCAAAATAAAAATACTTAATGTATGTAAAATTGGAACAGAATATTCGCTATAGCGAAACCTTGGTCGAACTTTGTCGATGAGATTTTCTTGACAATATACAAAAATTAATATACAATTTTGATATCAAGAGGAGGAGAGAGCTATGCCATTAATAATACCAAGTGCAGATTTAAGAAATAATTACAATAAAATTTCAAAGAGATGTCATGAAACTAAAGAACCAATCTATGTTACTAGAAATGGAGTGAATGATTTAGTTGTATTAAGTGATGAGGTATTCGAAAAAATGAGAAAGCAAAATGAAGAAAGCGAAGAAGAAAGAATAGAGAGATTAATATCAGAAAAATTTGACAAACACTATAAGGATTTTAATGAATTTAAAGCAGATTTGCTAAAGAATGTTACAGAGGCAATAGAGGAGATAGAAAATGGTAAAGGAATTCCTATGGAACAAATAGTAGCGGAAATGGAGGAAACATATAATATTGGAAAATAAAAAATATGAAATCATATGGTCACCAAAGGCATATAGAAATATTCAAAAAATATATGCCTTTACACTAGAAAAGCTAGGGAATGAGCGTTATGCTATAAAAATTGTAAAGAAAATACTGAAAGCGATTAATAGTTTAAGATTATTCCCGTTTATGTATCCAAAAATATATATTGATAGGAAATTTAAAAGACAACTTAGAAGAGCAACAGTTGGAAAATATGCCGTAATTTATGAAGTTAAAAATAATAAAATTTTAATTCTATACATATTTCATGAAAATCAAAATTATTCAAATCTTTTATTAAATCAAGAAAATCTAAATTAAAACTTATATAATATTCGCTATAGCGAAAGCAAATATTAATTTAAAATTTCTTTACATTTCCATAAAAATATGATATTATTGTTAATGTTAAAGCCTATGAAGAAGCAAAGTATGTAATTTGCAAATATATTTCAGAGAGCAAGGCTATAGCTGGAAGCCGTGCATATATAAATTACAGAAATTTCACTTTGGAGGTTTCTTTTTGAAGAGAGCAATCTTGTGTAGGAAAGAACGGTAGCAAACGTTATAGCTATAATGAGGTTAATTTTATTAGAAGAGTTTAGTTGTAGATATTTTTGTAAGAAGCGTTAATAAGATGATAAATATTTATAAACTCTACTAAGTTGTTAATAAAAATAGGTGGTACCACGAATATTAAAGTCATTCGTCCTATTAAATATAGAATATGAAGAGTATTTATATTTAATAAGTGAATGGCTTTTTTGATGTAAAAATTATCAGTTGAAGAATGGCATGAGAAAAATTTGCATTTTGTTATTTTTAACTGAAGTTAAAATAAAAGAAAGGATTGTGATTTTAATGAAAGAAAAGCTTGAAGCAATAAGCAAAATGTCAAAAGAGAAAATTGCTGAAATTAAAGACAGCCAAGCCTTGAATGATTTTAAGGTTAAGGTTTTAGGGAAAAAAGGTGAACTTACAGAGATTTTAAGAGGTATGAAAGACATTGCGGCTGAAGAAAGACCAGTTGTAGGGAACCTTGTAAATAAAATCAGAGATGAAATTGAGCAAATGATTGATGAGAAGGAATCAGAATTTAAGAATAAAGATTTACAAGAAAGACTTGAAAAAGAGAAGATAGATGTAACTCTTCCAGCTACTAAAGTAAAAAGAGGAAGTGAGCATCCATTAAACAGAGTAATAGAAGAGGTTGAAGATTTATTCGTTTCTATGGGATATGATGTTGTATCAGGACCAGAACTTGAAACTGATGAATATTGCTTTGAGAGATTAAACCTTCCAAAGGGACATCCAGCAAGAGATATGCAAGATAGCTTTTACATAACATCAGAATATTTGCTTAGAACTCAAACATCTGCAGTGCAAGCAAGAACAATGATGGCAAATACAGAAAAGACTCCAATAAGAGTAATTTGCCCAGGAAAAACTTACAGAAAAGAAGACGATGCAACACACTCACATCAATTTAATCAAGTTGAAGGATTGGTAATAGATAAAAATATTGCATTTGCGGACTTAAAGGGAACACTAGAAATATTCATGAGAAAAATGCTTGGAGAAAACACGCAATTAAGATTTAGACCAAGTTACTTCCCATTCACAGAGCCATCTTACGAAGTTGATGTAAGTTGCTTTAAGTGTGGAGGAAAAGGCTGTAACTTATGCAAACAAACAGGATGGATAGAACTTTTAGGTTCTGGAATAGTACACCCAAACGTATTAAAAATGAATGGATACGACCCAGAAATATATAGCGGTTTTGCATTCGGCACAGGACTAGACCGTTTGGCAATGTTTAAATATGGAATAACAGACATGAGACTTCTATATACAAACGATGTGAAATTTCTATCACAATTTGATAGAATGGATAAATAGAAATTTCGACCAATAGGGACGCCCATTTTGGGGCGAAAGAAAGGAAAGAGTTATGATTTTAAGTACGAATTTTTTAAAAGATTATTTAGATATAGATTTTGATACTACTGATAAAATACATGAGCTTGCAGAGAATATGACTAAAGTTGGAAATGAATATGACTCTGCTAAGAAGCTTATTGATGCTACTAATTTGACTATTGGAGAGGTTTTAGAGTGTGAAATGCATCCAGATTCTGACCATTTGCATGTGTGCAAGGTTAATGTGGGAGATGAAGTTTTGCAAATTGTTTGTGGTGCTCCAAATGTTAGAAAGGGTTTGAAGGTTATTGTCGCACTTCCTGGTGCAAAACTTCCAGGTGGAACTATAAGCAAAAGTATGAAACGTGGAGTTGAGTCTAATGGTATGTTGTGCTCTATTGCTGAACTTGGATTGGAAAGCAAGTTTTTAAATCCAGAGGATAAAGATGGAATACACGAGTTGCCAGCTGATGCTCCTGTTGGTGAGGATCCTATTAAATATATGCAGATGGACGATGGAGTTATCGACTTTGAACTTACTGCAAACCGTGGAGATTTACTAAGTATTTTAGGAATGGCTTATGAAGTTGGTGCAATTTATGATAAAAAAGTTAAAGATGTCGATTTGTCTCATGGACAAAATAACGAAAATATTGCAGATAGCTTTAAGCTAAATATAAATACAGATAATTGTACAATGTTCTTGGCTAAGAAAGTTGAGAATGTAGAGATTAAGGAAAGTCCTACATTTATTAAGAATAGACTTATTGCATGTGGAATAAGACCTATAAACAATGTTGTAGATATTAGCAACTATGTAATGTTAGAACTAGGTCAACCTCTTCATTTCTATGATGCAGATAAACTTCAAAATGTTATAGAAGTTAGAATGGCTGAAAATGGCGAAAAGCTAACTACTTTAGATAATATAGAAAGAGCACTTACATCAGATGATATTGTAATATCAAATGGAAAAGAGGCCATAGGTCTTGCTGGTGTTATGGGAGGCTTAGATACAGAAATTACAGAAAATACTAAGAATGTAATAGTAGAAGCCGCAATATTTAATCAAGTAAAAGTAAGAAAAACTGCACAAAAAATAGTAAGAAGCGAAGCAAGCAATCGTTTTGAAAAAGGACTAGATCCAAACAGAACTTATATGGCTGCTGAGCGTGCTGTGAAACTTCTTGAAGAATATGCAAATGGAACTGTTGTTGGTGGAACAGTAGAATATAACAAAGAAGATATGTCAGACAAAGTAATAGAAATTACATATAAAAAAATAAATGATGTTTTAGGAACAGAATTGCCAAAGCAAGACGTTTTAGATGTATTTAGAAAATTAGGCTTTAGCTGTAAACAAGACGGAGAAAAAATTGAAGTTTCTGTTCCAAGAAGAAGACTAGATATTTCTATTAAAGAAGATTTAATAGAAGAAGTTGGACGTATATATGGAGTTGACAATATTGCTTCAAAAGTACCAGTAATGCCAATAAAACTTGGAAGTTATGATAAGACTACAAGAGAAATAAGACACAAAATGATGAATTTAGGATTAAATGAGACTCTATCATATGTATTGGTAAATGAAAAAGAAGCAAAGAACTATGCAGGTTATGACAAGAAAGAAGAATTTGAGGCAATAAAACTATTATCTCCACTTACAGAAGACAGAAGCACATTAAGATGCAGTATAATCACATCTTTATATAAGATATATGAATACAATGTTGCACATTATAACAAAAATGTATCAATATTCGAAATAGGAAAATCATTCTACAAGAAAGACGAAACATACAACGAAGAAAACAAACTAGCATGTTTAATGACAGGCGATTTCTATGCAGGAATAAACAGTGAAAAGAAAGTTGATTTCTACATTATTAAAGGAATTGCAGAAGAGCTATTAGATTTCTTAGGATATGCTGGAAGATATAGCTTTGTAGTAAAAGACAGCATGCCAAAAGAATTACATCCAGGTCAATCTGCATATATATCTGTAAATAACGATATAGTTGGAATAATAGGAAAAATACACCCAGAAATAAATAAAGAAGCGGTATTTGTAATGGAAATAAATCTAGACAAATTACTAGAAAAGAAAACTGGAAAAATGAAATACAAAGAAATTTCTAAATATCCAACAGTAAAGAAAGACATAGCAATAGTCGTAGACAAAAAAATAACTGCCGGAGATATAGCAATGCAAATAAAAAAAGCAGCCGGTTCATTACTAATAAATAGTGAAGTGTTTGATGTTTACACAGGCACAGGAATAGAAGAAGGCAAAAAGAGCTTAGCGTATTCACTAACATTTGGAAGCAACGATAGAACACTAACAGATGAAGAAATAAATGCAATACTAGAAAAGATAATAGACAAACTTTCAAAAATAGGAGAAGTAAGAAATAAATAATTTTGGCAACATCGCCCAAAGGGGACGCCCCTCCGCCCAACAGGGACGCCCCTTTTTGGGCGAAAATTTTCTAACAAAATATAGTAAAATTTGTCGAACGATTCTTTAATAAAATGAATAAAATATATTGAAAAAAATTAAATATATAATATAATTATAAGCAAAATTAGCCACGGAAACAATTTTATAAAAGATGAGCAATCAAAGATTGCAAAAAGAATAGGTATGTGTTTACATATCTGTTTTTTTATTTTATGATTAAAATTGACAAATACGTAAAAATATGGTAAAATATGGATTAAAATTTAGAAAGAAATAAAATATGAAAATAAGTAATGAACAATTAAGTAAGTTATATGAAGAAGAAAATGGTAAATTATTATTAGGATTGAGCAATACTAGATTTAACCAGTATGTTGAAATTATTAATAATACAAAAGCTTATATAGAAATAATTAAATCGATTCCGCAAAATTTAAGCAATTTAGAAAAGGCATACTATATATATAATAAACTAGGAATATTATTATACGAAAATGAAAGTTTGGTATATAATCATATTGAAAATATCGGTATGTATTATTCTACTATAAGGGATAATGGAATTGGAAATTGTAGACAGATGTGTGAATTATATGTAACAATGCTTACTATGACCAACACTATTGAAAGATTTTATTTGACAAGAAAGCCTGTTGGAGTTGAAAAAGTAGATTTAAGGCATATTGATGCAATTATTCAAATTGATGGTAAGCTCTATATGACTGATATAATAAGAGATACAGTAAATATGAGAGCTGGAATCAAAAATATGAAATTTGGCTACATAGATACAGAAAAAAAGAGAATTGATGAAATAATTAGTTTTATCAATGAAAATAGCATAATCGGGATAGAACAAAGAAACACATTAATAGAATATATTAAACAAAAACAATTTGAAAAGTTTCTGATTGATATGTCGGAACTTCAAAAGAAATATGATACAGACTTAGGTATAGAATTTCTAAAAAGAAAAATACCTAAAATAGAATATGCTTTACTGATAAAAGAGCAAATAGGGGAATTAACAGAAATACCAAGAAAGGCACAAGGAGATAAATTATCAATTGAATATTTGGATAGAAAGACTAATATGATGAGGAGCTATAAAGATATTGGATTTCCGTTTTATTTAAAATTAAAAAAATATCACTATTTAGAGGAAATTATAGATAAAGAATTTATACCTCAAATGTTTGACAATGATTCAAGCATAAGGAAAAGATATAGTTATGCTAATAATATTTTACCAAGTAATATGTTAGAAGAAAATATCGAATTGGACATAGAGATTATTTTAAACTTTTTTTTTAAAATTGCACCTGAAATTGATTTAGAGCTTTGTTTCAAATATTTAAAATATGTTTTAGAGAGAATCTATGAAACAAGAAGTTATAATGGTAAAACAATAGACAGAGGATGGATAAATAAAAATATAAGATTTTATAAAATGATAAATGAATGTGACATTGAAAACAATAGCTCATTATTTCATTTAATGACTCTAATTGCTGTAAGAATAGAAAAAAAGGGACAAAAATATGATTTTTTTGAACTAGGAGGCGAAAAGAAATACAAGAGGGTACCATATAGAGAAATGATTGCAAAATTGAAGATTGAGAAACCAAAGATATGCTTTAAATTTTCTGATAAAAGGAAAGATACATTAGGAGAGTTAGAAATATAGCAATATTAAGGAGAAAAATAAAATGCTTGAAAATGTTTGTTATAAAAAAATTTCTATTAAAATACCTGCTAGAATACATTTAGATGTTATGAATATAAAAAAGATGAATGAAGGAAAAGTTGGTGGAGGGGGAATCGGAATTGCAATAAGAAGAAATGTATGTATGTCTGTTGAAGTTGAAAAAACAGGGCAGGATATTATTGAATCGATAAAACCCAAGTTAGTTAGGTTCTATTTAAATTTAATTAGGCAACATTTAAACATGGATACAAGGTTTCACATTATTTTTAAACCGAGTAATGAATTAAAAACGCATAGTGGAATGGGGTCTAATGCACTAATACAGATGGGAGTTATATATTCAATAAATAATTTATTAAATTGCCCTTTGAACGATACTCAAATGTTAGAGTTGCTTAATGAAAACTATTATGAAGAAGATAATGGAATACTTACTAATAAGGTATTTTGCTCAGGTGTTGCCCATAATACTATGCTTTATGGAGGCGTGTGCTTTGTATCAGAAGATGGTAAAATGATATATCATAAAAGGTTACCTCCAAGTGTTAAAGTGGGGGTAGTAAGGGCTAATTTGGATAAAATATTTGAAAAAAATAATATTGATAAGGATGAACTAATTGTAAAACTTAGAAAAGAAAAAGATGAACGAGATGGGATGAAAAATAAAGAAAACATTATAAAAAATTTAATTATAAAAGATTTATTAAATAATAAGTATAAATCTTTTGTGGATATGATGAATAGGTTTTCAAAAGAAGATGATTCCGTGGCGTTAAGTAAAGACTATAAAGTAAATAATTTAGAATATTATAAGTTTTGTGAAATGATGGAAAATATAGAAAATACATTTGTTAGAATATCAAGTAATTCACCATACATATATATAGTTACTAATGAACTAGCAAAAGTTAAAGAAAAATGTAAAGAATACGGAATTATTATAAATGAATACCAAATAGACAATAATGGAATTGAAATACTTGAGAGGTTTTAATAGTGAAAAAAGGTAAGATAATAATATTATTAGGTATTTCTACTTCTGGAAAAACGTACTATAAAGAAAAGCTAATAAGAAAATTTTCTTTATATCAGTTAAGGAGAGTTATAACAAGGCCTAAAAGGCAAAGTGAAAATAACAGTATGGATATTAATGTATCAGAAGAACAATTTAAAATGATGAAAAAACAAAATAGGCTTTTTATTGATACAAAGATTGATAAATACTATTATGGTTATTTAAAAGAAGATTTTCAAATGGAATATGAAAAAAATGCTATAGGTGATTGCTATTATAAATTGATAAAAAGATTAAGAAAAAAATTAAAGGATAGAGTTATCATCATATGTTTACAACCATATGACTTAAAAAATGCAATAGAAAGAATAGCAAGAGAAAGAGAAGATTATAAAAAAAGAATAAAGAGTGCAAAAAAAGAATATAAATTTTATAACAAAAATAAAAATAAGATTGATTTTATGATTTATACAGACTATTCAGCAAATACAGATGAAAAAGTTTACGAAATTGTTAATAATATTTTAAAAAATTAGAAAGGAGCATTATGACAGCAGAATTAATTGAATTTTACGCCAAAGATGGTGTTGCATTAAATGGATATATAATCAAAAACAAGAAAAAAACAAAGAAACTTTTAATAGAAATACATGGCATGACAAGTAACTGCTTTAAAAAAAGAGAAAGAGTAATAGCTGAAACAGCTGTTAAGATGACCAATGTTGATACAATATGCATAAATACAAGAGGCAGTGAAATTACCAAGTATATAAAAAATATGCAAGGAGAGAAAAAGTTAGCAGGGACAGCCTATGAAGATATTGAAGAATCATATTATGATATATTAGGAATAGTTGAATATGCATTAAATTTAGGATATACATCAATATACTTACAAGGGCACAGTCTGGGAGCAACAAAAGTAGTGTTTTCCTATATGAAAATGATAGAAGAAGATGTTAAGGAAGTAAATAATATAAAGGGAATAATATTGTTGTCTTTGGTTGATATACCAGAGCTATTTAGAATTTTATCTTGTGAAAAATTCTTACCACATGCAGAAAAAATGGAAAAAGACGGTAAGACCTTAACCCTAATGCCGGAAGAAGCGTTTATTCATCCGATTTCAGTAAAAACATATTTAAAATATACTAAATACAATAACGATATTGATTTTGCACAATATAATAAAAAAGATTATAAATTTGAAGTAATTAATAAAATTAAAATTCCAATATTTATGAGATGGGGAAATAATAAAGAATTGGTTAATATGAAAACAGAAACGCTTGTAGAATTAATGAATAATGTGATAAAAAATAAAAACAAAGATATAAGTTATATAGATGGTGCAGATCATACTTATTCAGATAAGGAATACAGTTTAGCACAAGAGATTGTAAACTTTATAAAGAAAATGGAAGGTTAGCAGAATTTGTCGAACGATTCTTTAATAAAATGAATAAAATATATTGAAAAAAATTAAA
>ERZ791911.1402-NODE-1402-length-11338-cov-4.683861_pt1 | contig 11338 bp, 9 predicted proteins | sample MGYA00510142_ERZ791911 | MGnify/ENA primary metagenome ERZ791911 (study PRJEB30046, sample SAMN00792056) | human gut metagenome | study: EMG produced TPA metagenomics assembly of the A metagenome-wide association study of gut microbiota in type 2... | reverse complement strand
TGAACCCTCTGAACCCTCTGAACCCTCTGAACCCTCTGAACCCGGGCCGCCGCGGCGGCCCTATTTTTTGCAGTCTTTCTACAGTCATGGTAGAATAAACGTAAGTCCGGGATGACCCGGCAGGGAGGCGTGTATGGCAGGCTTTTTTCCCCATGTATTTGGGCAGGAGAAGGTATCGAGAGAATTGAAGCGGCTTTTTGAGGAAAACCGGCTGCCCCATACCCTGATTTTCTACGGAGATGAGGGGTTGGGAAAGACGACGGCGGCGCTGGATCTGGCAGGGATTCTGACGGGGAAGGCGGAGAAGCTTGAAAAGGAGCTTTCTGAAATTTCCGAAGAGGAGCGGCAGAAGATGCCGGTACTTACTCTGGCGGATGAACAGGTGTGGTATCTCCATCCTGTGGGGATGGAGCTTAAGATAGAACAGTTCCGTACCTTTCTTTCGGCCATGTCTTCTTTTGATGAAAAGCCCCATGTGTGTATTATTGATGAGGCCCAGACCATGATGGACCCGGTGGCCAACGCCCTTTTGAAGACGCTGGAGGAGCCGGAGGGAAATATCCATTTCATCCTCATCACCCATGACCTGGACGCACTTCTCCCAACCATTATTTCCAGGGGGGAGCGGTTCGGTTTCCTGCCTCTTGGTGCAGCGGATTATTTCTCCTTTATCCGCTCCCGGAAGGATATTCATTTTCCCCGCGGCATGGATGAGAAGGTGCTTTTCCAGCTGTCTGAAGGAAATCCGGGAATTACGCTGGAGGTAGCAGGTGACGGCGTCAGCGCCCAGCCGGAGAGTGCCATGGATTTTTGGGAAACCGTGACTGGCGGGGATACGCCCTTTTCCACTCTTTCTTCCATGGAATTTAAGGAACGGAAGGATTTTCTAAAGATGCTCCGCTGGATTCTTCTGGTGGGGAGGGATATCTTTATCCTTGCGGAAACGGGAAACTCCTCGGCCCTCCGCTGTGTCACTGTGGCAGCGAGGGAGGAAAGGATTGCCCCCTTCTGGCAGGGGGAAAAGGGTGAGGCCGCACTGCAGGCGCTGAAGACGGCGGAAACTGCAGTGGCCCGCTATATCAATATTAAGAATATTTGGGACATGATTCTCATTACATTTGAACATATACAGAAAGGCGAAAAGGAATGGATCAGGTAATCGGCGTCCGCTTTAAGCCGGCAGGTAAAATATATTATTTCGACTCCAACCATCTGGATATTCATCTGGATGACGGGGTCATTGTGGAGACATCCCGGGGGCTGGAGTACGGCAATGTGGTGATTATGCCGAAGCATCCGGTGATTGATGAGGATTCCCCCTTAAAGCCGGCCATCCGCAAGGCCACCATGAAGGATATGGCCCAGCTGGAACGGAATAAGGAAAGGGAGAAGTCCGCTTTTGAAATCTGTCTGAAGAAGATTGAAAAGTTTAAGGTGCCCATGAAGCTCCTTCGGGCGGAATATACTTTTGATAGAAATAAAATCGTTTTCTTTTTCACCTCCGACGGCAGGGTGGATTTCCGGGAACTGGTGAAGGAGCTGGCCGCCGTTTTTCACACCCGCATCGAACTTCGGCAGGTGGGGGTGAGGGACGAGGCCAAGCAGGTGTCCGGCATCGGCTCCTGCGGCAGGCCCCTCTGCTGCGCCACGTTCCTTGGCGATTTCGCTCCTGTTTCCATTAAAATGGCAAAGAACCAGGGCCTTTCCCTGAACCCCTCCAAGATTTCCGGAGTCTGCGGCAGGCTCATGTGCTGCCTGCGCTATGAAAACGACATGTACGAGGGAGACAGCCATAAGAAGCGCTGCTGTGCCATGCAGGGCAGGGGCCCCCGCTTCCGGGTGGGCATGAAGGTCATCACCGACGAAGGCAGCGGGCAGGTGCTTTATGTGAACGGACAGAAACATACGGTAAAGGTACAGCTGGAAGGGCAGAAGACGAAGATTCTCCCCTGGGACGCTGTGGAACAGGAAGAAAATGACTGATTGGAAACTAAAAGAAGGGGAAAGGCTGGACGACCTGGTGCGGGACGGCATGAAACTCATCCAGCGGCCGGACCAGTTCTGCTTCTCCATCGACTCCGTGCTTCTGGCCCATTACCCCGCCATCAAAGGCAGGGATAAAATCTGCGACTTGGGCACCGGCACCGGCGTCATTGCCCTCCTCATGTCCGCTTTAGGCGGCAGGGACATTACGGCGCTGGAAGTGAACCCGGTGATGGCGGACCTGGCGGAAAGAAACGTGAAGGGCAACGGCAGAGAATCGGTGATTCACGTGGTGCCCTGCGACTACCGGAAGGTGAAGGACTATTTCCCCTCCGGTTCTTTTTCTCTGGTTGTGGTAAACCCGCCGTACCGGGAAGTGGGCAGCGGCAAAATGAGCGAAAGCCAGGGCGTAGCCAGCGCCAGCTACGAAGTGAATGCCACGCTGGAAGAAGTTTTCCGGACAAGCCGCTACCTTTTGAAATACGGCGGCCGCCTTGCCATGGTGCACCGCGCCGACCGCACGGCGGATCTCATTTCCCTGGGCAGGAAATACGGCATGGAACCCAAGCGCATGCGTTTCATCTATGCCAGGAAAGGCCATAACGCGGTGAGGGTGCTCCTGGAGTGGAAATACGGAGGCCATGCGGAAATGGCAGTGGAACCGCCGCTCCTCATCCACAACAGCGACGGCTCCTATACAAAGGAAATCATGGACATATACGGGAAGGAAGAAACATGAACGAAGTGAAACCGGGCACCCTGTACTTAGTGCCCACACCCATAGGAAATCTCTCAGACATTACGGAAAGGGCGGTGGACGTGCTGAAGGAGGCGGACATCATCGCCTGCGAACACCCCCGCCACACCCGCATCCTCCTGGACCACCTGGGCATTGCGGGTCACGTGGTTTCCTATCATGAACACAATAAAAAAGAAGCGGGACCGAAAATTATAGCCATGCTGGAAGAAGGACAGTCCGTGGCCCAGGTCAGTGACGCCGGCATGCCCGTCATCTCCGACCCCGGCGCCGACCTCGTGCGCCTTGCCATCAACGCCGGCATCCCCATCGTGCCACTGCCGGGCCCCAACGCCGCCCTTACTGCCCTCGTGGCCTCGGGCCTTGATGCCAGGCAGTTCGCCTTCATCGGCTTCCTCCCCAAAATCACGGCCAAGAGGAAGAAACTTCTGGAAGACATGAGCCGGGTGCCGGTGACCCTCATCTTCTACGAAGCACCTCACCGCATCAAAGACACCATGGACACCCTCATCAAGGCCCTGGGTGACAGAAAAGCGGTCACCGCCAGAGAACTGACAAAGAAATTTGAAACCTTCGAAAGAGGTACCCTCTCCTCCCTCCGCACCGGTATGGACGAAGAAGACCCCAGAGGGGAATACGTGATCCTCGTGGAAGGCTGGAACGAGGACATGGAAGAAAAAGAAGGAGAAGAAACGTCCTGGCAGGAAGAAGCGCTGAAGCTTTCAGAAACACTGCCCTTGAAAGAAGCTGCAAGGCAGGCCGCAGGGAAATACCACCTGTCCAGAAGGGAAGTGTACCAGTTTCTGGTGAAGGCACGACCGTAAGGACACGCCCTTTGGGGCGTGAGGGTTGACGGCCCTTCGGGCCGAGGTTTGACGGGGCTTCCGCCCCGATGGTTCTAAAGTTTGACGCGGCCTCTGGTCGCGAGGGTTGTGGTGGGCGGCTCCGCCGCCAATATGAATAAAACCTTTACAACCGGGCTTTCGCCCGTGGGAAAACAGGCAAACCGCCCTTGCGGGCGGGGGAAAACCATAAAACCGGGCCTGTGGCCCGTGGAAATGCACCCCTTCTGCTGCCTGCGGCGGCGTCTCCCCCGGAGGGGGAGATTCTAGCGGCACTATGCTTTGCGATGCTTATGAGACCAAAGGCTGAGCGGAGAGCAGACTTCCCCCTCCGGGGGAAGTGGTGCATTTCCATCGAGTGAAGCGAGGTTGTATGGTTTTCGCTGCCAAAGGCAGCGGTGCCGCCGCAGGCGGCACACATACTCATCGCCCGCAGGGCGATACCTTCCCCTCTGAACCCTCTGAACCTTTTGAACCTTATGAACCTTCTGAACCCGGGCGCCCAAAGGGCGCCCTCATAAAGGAGATACTATGATTACACGATTTATGAAATACTACAGACCCTATATGAAAATCCTGGTGTGGGTCATTATCGGCACCTTTGCCATGGCGGGACTGGACTTGATTTTCCCGATTGTGGTGAGGAATCTGATTAACCAGGTGCTGCCGGAGAAGGATATGCACCGGCTCCTTTGGGGTTCAGCCATTCTTCTTGTGCTCTACATCATCAATTTCATCATCCAATTCCTGGTGCAGTACTATGGCCACGTCATGAGCGCCTCCATTGAGCATGATATGCGGCGGGACCTCTTTTCCCATATTGAAAAGCTGTCTTTCCACTATTTTGACAATGAAAAGACGGGGCAGCTGCTCTCCCGCATTACCAGCGACATTACGGAAATTAGTGAACTTTCTTTCCGGGGCCCTAACGATGTGCTTCTCTGCGGCGTCATTATGGCAGGCACCCTGGTGGTGATGCTGGTGATGAACTGGAAGCTGGCTCTTCTGATCGGCGCCCTTCTGGTGGCCAAGGCCATCCACACCGTGAAAATCAACAAGCAGATGAAGGGGGCCTTCCGGAAGAACCGGCGGGTGGCAGGGGAAGTGGCTGCCCGGGCGGAGGAAAGTCTTTCCGGCATCCGCCTGGTGAAGGCCTTTGCCCAGGAGGCCTTCGAACTTTCCCGGTTTGAGGAAAAGAGTGTGGACCTTAGAAATACAAAATTTGCGTCCTACCGACTGGTTGGCTATTTCTCGGGCTCCATCAATTTCTTTACCAATTTCATCAACGTCGTGGTTATTTTGGCCGGCGGTTTCATGATTACCAGGGACGAACTCCTTCTTTCCGATTTTGTGGCCTTCCTTCTTTATGTGAATATTTTCATGCGTCCTGTATTCCGCCTCACCATTCTGGCGGAGGTGTACCAGCGGGGCATGGCAGGGTTCCACCGCTTTGAGGAAATCATGCACACCGAGCCTTCCATCAAGGACCCGCCCCATCCCCTGGCCCTTACCCATGTGAAGGGGGACATCGATTTCCACGACCTTTCCTTTGGCTATGAACCGAACCGGCTCATCCTTCATCATCTGAATTTTGACATCCCTGCCGGAAAGACCGTGGCCTTCGTCGGGGAAACGGGGGCCGGCAAGAGCACCCTGGTGAGCCTGCTCCTCCGCTTCTACGAACCCACCGAAGGGGCCATCACCCTGGACGGCCATAACCTCAATGAATTTGCCCAGCAGGACCTTCGCCGCAAAATCGGTATCGTCCAGCAGGACGTCTTCCTCTTCGGCGACACCATTGCTGAAAACATTGCCTACGGCAGAGAAGGAGCGTCCATGGATGAAATCCGACGGGCTGCCAAAATGGCTGCGGCGGATGAATTCATCGAATCCCTCCCCAACGGCTACGATACCAAAGTAGGCGAGAGGGGCGTGAAGCTATCGGGCGGCCAGAAACAGAGAATCGCCATTGCCCGGGTATTCCTCAAGAATCCTCCCGTGGTTATCTTCGATGAAGCCACCTCCGCCCTGGATACCCAGACAGAAAAAACAGTGCAGGCTACTTTGGACGATCTGGCCAAAGACAGGACCACCATCATCATCGCCCACCGCCTCTCCACCGTAAGAAACGCCGACTGCATCTACGTCCTCGACCACGGCAGCCTCATTGAATCCGGAAACCATGAGGCACTCATCGCCAAAAAGGGCAAGTACTATGAACTCTATGAGGCCCAGAAAAAGAAGAAAAGCGGTGAGGAATGAACGCCCTGTCGGGCGTGAGGGTTGACGGCCCTTCGGGCGAGGGAAAAGTCCCCTTTGGTGGCTGGCGCCACCACCTTTCCCCCAGTGGGAAGCGTGTCACTGGATTCTTAGTCGCCTGCCGACTCCCTACGAATCCAGTTCCCTTAACGGCCCCACCCGCTGGCCGGGCTTTAAGGTGTTCGCTTAATGTGCAGGCTATGCTCACACAAGAGCCCGGCTCGGAAATGTTGCTGATTTCTGCCTAAGGAAGGGGGTAAAAAACTGCGGCGGAGCCGCCACCACAACCCTCAGCGGCCAAAGGCCGCTGTCAAACTTAAGAACCCTCCGGCCAAAGGCCGGTCAATCTTAAGAACCTTTAAAGCACAAAAAAAGACCGGCCCCAGAGCCGGTCTTTTTTCATCTTATTTATCCTCTGCCAAGAGGTTTTTCAAATACTGCCGGAACTGGGGTCCCAAGTCCGGGCGGCGGAGGGCGAATTCCACGGTGGCTTTCAGGTAGCCCAGTTTATTTCCTGTGTCGTACCGTTTGCCGGTGAAGTTATAGGCGTACACGCTGCCGTTGTGGGCCATGACGCGGAGGGCGTCGGTGAGTTGGATTTCTCCGCCCTTGCCGGGCTTTGTCTGTTCCAGCACTTCGAATACGTCCGGTGTGATGACGTAGCGTCCCAGGGCGGCGAAGCGGCTGGGGGCTTCTTCTCTGCTTGGCTTTTCCACCATGTCCTTCACCCTGAGAAGGTTCGGGTCTTCCGTAGGCGCGCCGTCTACGATGCCGTAGGAGGAAACAAGCTCCGGTTTCACGATCTGGCAGCCGATGACGGTGCCGCCGGTTTTCTCATACTGGTCCATGAGCTGGCGCAGTGCCGGTTCGCCGTTGGCGTTGTACACCACATCGTCCCCCAGAATGACGCCGAAGGGTTCGCCGTCGATGAAATCCTTGGCGCAGAGAATGGCATCCCCCAGCCCTCTCATGTACTGCTGGCGGGTGTAGTGGATTTTGACGGAAGCCACCTGCCTGACTTCCCGAAGAAGGTCCATTTTCCCCGATTCATACAGATGCTGCTCCAGCTCCGGAGAAGAGTCGAAATGGTCTTCAATGGCCCTCTTGGCATGGCCGGAAATAATGAGAATCTGCTCAATGCCGCTGGCTTTGATTTCTTCCACGATGTACTGGATGGTGGGCTTGTCCACAATAGGAAGCATTTCCTTGGGCATGGCCTTGGTCTCCGGAAGGAAACGGGTGCCGAAACCGGCTGCCGGAATGACTGCTTTTCTGATTTTCTGCATGTATGTACTCCTTTTTGTCTTAATTGCTATATGGACACGCCCTGCGGGCGTGAGGGTTCAGAAGGTTCAAAGGGTTCAAAAGGTTCAAAAGGTTGTGGTGGCGCCTTGCAGGCGCAATATAAAAAACCTTTACAACCGGGCTGTCGCCCGGGGAAAACAGGCAAACCGCCCTTGCGGGCGTGGGAAATGCACCCCTATCGGTGGCTGGCGCCACCACTTCCCCCGGAGGGGGAAGTTCTAGCTCCGCTAAACCTTTGAGGCTATGTGGCACATTGCTAAGCACCCATAGTCCCACCGCTTCAGCGAGGGAAGGTGGTGCCGTAGGCACCAAAGGGGGGAAAAGCCACCGAAGGTGGCTAATCATCGTAATGCCATTTATAACATATGAGGCCAAGGAAAAGAATAGAGCAGACTTCCCCCTCCGGGGAAAGTACCGCCGCAGGCGGGGATAGGGGTGCATTTCCACCGGGCCGCAGGCCCGGTTTAATGGTTTCCGCTGCCGGCAGGCAGCGCTGCCGCGGAGCGGCATATAAAACTCATCGCCCGGAGGGCGATACCTTCACCTTTGAACCCGCCCGCTGAAAGCGGGCAGAACCCTCTGAACCCTTTGAACCGGGCCGCTCTGCGGCCCATCAGTATCCGTAGGGATGCTCTTTATGCCATTTCCAGGCGGAGGCGATGATTTCTTCCGTGTTGGAATGGGTGGGGTGCCAGCCCAGGGTTTCTCTGCATTTTTTAGAGGAGGCAATGAGTACGGCGGGGTCGCCGCTGCGGCGGGCTTCTTCGGTGACTTTGAAATCGATGCCTGTCACTTTTTTCGCTGTTTCAATGATTTCACGGACGCTGAAGCCCTTTTCACTGCCCAGGTTGAAGTAGGTGCTCTTTCCACCGTCAGCCAGGTATTTCATGGCCAGCACGTGGGCGTCGGCCAGATCCAGGACGTGGATGTAGTCCCGGATGCAGGTGCCGTCGGGGGTGGGGTAGTCGGTGCCGTAGATGGCGATGTGGTCCCTTACGCCCTGGGCGGTTTTCAGGATGAGGGGAATGAGGTGGGATTCGGGATTGTGGTCTTCGCCGATGGAGCCGTCCAGGGCGGCGCCGGCGGCGTTGAAGTAGCGGAGGGCCACGTAATGGAGGCCGTAGGCGCTGGTGAAGTCTTTCATCATGTTTTCGATGACCAGTTTCGTGCGGCCGTACACGTTGGTGGGGTTGTGGGGGAAATCTTCTTCAATCGGCGTTTTCTCCGGTTCCCCGTACACGGCGGCGGTGGAGGAAAAGACGATTTTGTCTACCCCCGCCTTCTTCATGCCAAGAAGGAGATGAAGGGTGCCTTCTACATTGTTGGTGTAGTACTTCGCCGGGTCCACCATGGATTCGCCTACCAGGGAATAGGCAGCGAAATGGATAACCCCTTTGATGTCATATTTCTTCAGGGTATCTGCTACGAAATCTATATCATGAATGTCCCCTTTCACCAATACCGTGCCTTCAGGTACCGATTCTGCGTGGCCGGTGGACAGGTTGTCGAAAATAACGGGCGTAAAGCTGTCGGATGAAAGAAGGGCCCTCACCGTGTGGGAACCAATGTATCCGGCACCGCCGGTAACTAAAATATTCATGGTCTGCCTCCTTATAATAAGTTATTTATAAGTATAGCATATATCATGGGAAAAAGGGGCGCGGCTTCATGGACACGCCCTTTCGGGCGTGAGGGTTGACGGCCCTTCGGGCCGAGGGTTCTTAGGGGTCTAAAGTTTGACGCGCCGATGGCGCGAGGTTTGTGGTGGCGCCTGCGGCGCAATATAAAAGGGGTGCCGCTGGCGCGGCAGGTTGTGTAACAGGGGGGGTGTAGAAGGGTTGGGGATGCAAGGGCTCAGAAGGTTCAAAAGGTTCAGAGGGTTGTGGTGGGCGGCTTCGCCGCCAGTATTTAAAAACCTTCACAACCGGGCTTTCGCCCGGGGAAAACAGGCAAACTGCCCTTGCGGGTAAAAAGCCACCAGAGGTGGCTTTTTACCGGAATGCTGTTCATTGTATCTGAAGCCAAAGAAAAGCACAGAATAGTCTTCCCGCCCCCCCTTCTACACAACCTGCCGCCCCGGGCGGCCATAACCTCCAGCCCCGCAGGGGCTGGCCACCTTCCCCTTCAGAACCCTCTGAACCCTCACCCCTAAAGGGGAAACGACTCACTATGATTTGCGCGTCGCTTTGCTCCTTCAAATCATGTTCGCTGTGCACGCCGCAGGCGTGTCCAAAATATGATAAAATGGATAAAAACAGGAAATTCCCATTTCATACAGGAGGAACAGGATGAAAAAGGTGATTTTTGATGTGGACGGCGTGCTCCTTTCGGAGGAGCGGTATTTTGATGTATCTGCCCTCACGGTATGGGAGCTTTTGCATAGCAAGGACTACATGGGGCTTCCCCTGGAGGGGGAGGATTTTGATGCCCGCCATGTGACGGAAGGGCAGATTGCGTCCTGCCGCAGCCGGGTGTGGGGGAATGACCGGCTCCTTTCGTTCCTGAAGGCCCATGGCATCAATTCTAACTGGGACATGGTGCACTGCTGGCTCATTACGGCGCTGTGGCTCATGGCGCTGACCTATGAGAAGCGGTCCGGCGGGGAAAAGGTGTCTCTTTCTTTTGAAAAACCGTCGGACATGAAGGAGGCGGGGCTTGTTCTTATGGGGCTTCCCATTCCCACAGCAGAGGACATCCTCCATCAGTGGGAAAAGGTTCTTCCAAAAGATTTGGAAGGAGAGGACGTGGTGAACCGTCTCAAGGAGGCCATGGCCCCTGATTTTGGAAACAGCACGGACTGGGCACTGCTTCGTTCGCCCTTCTGGACCATCCATACCGAAGCTTTCCAGGCATGGTACCTGGGAGATGATACCTTTATTTCCCTTCTCCACCACATGCCCTACAGCGGCGGCAAGGAGGGCTTCCTTTCCCGGGAAGTGACCCTGGCGCCGGCAGAGGCTATCCGTTCCCTTTTCATTCGGCTCAAGGATAGGGGCTTTGCAATCGCCGTGGCCACGGGAAGGGCCAGGGAAGAAATGGAAATTCCCTTTAAACTTTTCCACTGGTATGAAGAATTCGACCCTCTCTACCTGGCCACCGCTTCCGATGCCGTAGAAGCAGCGGATATGTTCAAATGCTCTGTACCCGACAAGCCGGCGCCCTTCATTTTCAGCTGCGCCGTGTTCGGCAGGAAACGGGAAAATTACGAGGCCTATCTGAAGGAAGAAATGAAACCCTCAAAGGACGATGAAATCTACGTCTGCGGCGACTCCTACTCCGACGTTCTCGGAAGCCGCCGGGCCGGCACCAGATTCATCGGTATCCTCACCGGACTGGAAGGAAAGAAAGAGGCTCCCATGTTTGAAAGGGAGAAAGTGCCCTATGTGGATAGGATTACGGAAATAGAGAAGGTGATTTTTGGATAGAGGCCGCGGGTCGGCCTCTATCCAAAGGTTCAGAAGGTTCAAAGGGTTCAAATGGTTCAGAGGGTTTTGGTGGCGCCCTGCGGGCGCAATATAAAGAAAACCTTTAAAACCGGGCTTCGCCCGTGGGAAAACCGTACAACCGCCCTTTCGGGCGAGGGAAAAGCGCACCCCCCTTTGGTGCCTACGGCACCACCTTCGCCACGGTGTGAAGCGTGTCACACGATTCTCAGGTCGCTAACGCTCCCCTACGAATCGTGTTCCCTTGCCACCCCGCTGAAGCGGTGGGACTATGGGTACTCTGCAGTGTGCTGCATGGGATTAAGGGGAAGCGTAGAGAGGTTTATTCTCCCCCCTGCATAGGGGGGAGTCCCGCGAAGCGGGATAGGGGGTGGCGAACGCAGTGAGCCAATCAGCAGAGTGCTATTCATCGCATATGACGCTAAGGAAAAGCATAGAGCAGCCTTCCCGCCGACTTGTATTTAACAGCATTTGTCTCATAAGTGGCACGTACCAAGATTCTTCACTTCGTTCAGAATGACGCGTCCGGCGGGAAGGAAATCCCGTAACGTAGTCTGACGTCTGATTTCTGATTTCTATCGTCTAATTCACGCCCCTATCCTCCGTCGACTACGGCGCCACCCCCCTTCCTAAGGAAGGGGGCTCCGGCTCTCCGTCATGCAGCACTGGTGACACAAGCGCAAATCCCGTAATGCACTTGCCTCCCCATCTATGGGGGAGGGGGACCGCGATGGCGGTTGAAGGGGGCC
>ERZ791911.1373-NODE-1373-length-11574-cov-2.641462_pt1 | contig 11574 bp, 5 predicted proteins | sample MGYA00510142_ERZ791911 | MGnify/ENA primary metagenome ERZ791911 (study PRJEB30046, sample SAMN00792056) | human gut metagenome | study: EMG produced TPA metagenomics assembly of the A metagenome-wide association study of gut microbiota in type 2... | reverse complement strand
GATGTCCGAGCAGACCGGAGAAGAGTTCTAAAAAGGAGGGCGCCCGGCCACGCGGCCCGGCGCCCTCCTTTGACCGAATATCCCCTAATTACGCTCGAATAGTGTATTACAATACACCGTATCGATGATTCCCACGTCGATGCGAGAGATGGTCCGGTCCGGCACATGAGGGGCGAGAAAGGTCCCCCTTCCAATCAGAGCACATTCCAGCGTTTGCGGCTGGGGGCATCTGCGCCCCTCCCCATCGCGCCCGCCCTCCCATCTGTCGCCTCCCGGCGTCCTCATCATCGAGAGTTTTGTCCGCACGGGATGGTATTTAGCTTTTGGCAGCTAATAATGGGAGCTTGAATGAACGATAGCTATAAATATGCATCTGAAGTCATCAGCGACTTTATGACTGAGGCGGGGCAGAGGAACACGTGCGGAACTGTCCTGGTGCCGATGGCGACCGGGTCTGGCAAAACGTATGCTGCGGCGGAAGCGGCGGCGCGATTGATCGCGGATGGGGACCCTCATAACTCGGACCGGCCATCACAGATCATATATCTGACGACAAGAAAGGCCGCGAGAAATGATTACATGGACAATCTGCTCGCCGCGCTTTCGAGCAGGGGTTATGGCAGGGAGTTTACCTCCCGTTACGTCCATCTTGTCGAGGCTGACGCCGATTTCGTCCTCTCGCGTATTTTCACCCTGTCCGATGCGGCTAATGGTCAGGTTAAGATCTCCTTCAACAGCGATTATCTTGTCCCTATAAAGGGTTTTCTCGAGAATAACTGGGATACCATCGATCAGAGGCTGGTTCCTTCACCTCGTGCGTCTGAGTTTATCAGGTCTTCAGTTGGAGATTTTGAGGGACGGATGCGCGGGCTGGTTGCCAATCTGAATTATCTCTATAGCGTTAATCCGGTCTTGCGGGATGCGGGTATCAGAGCTCGCGATGAGGCGGTTGCGGCTTATAAGAGATTCGGCAGGTCAGTAAAAATGGCCTACGACTTGACCATACAGTTTCATATGCAGAACTCGGAACTCCCCGCAATCAAAGGGGTGAACGACGCCAGAGAGCTTCTTAAGAGCCTTTTGTATGACCCTGTCAGTCCTTGGACGTGGATACCCAGTTTATTCCCCCAGGTAAAATATATCGATGCCAGGGTTCTGGTGATGACGGCCACCAAGGCGCGTCATCCCATCGACACTGTGTTGTTCGGCTCGATAAACGTGCTGAAGGATGACGAGCCGCGCTATATCTTCATCGACGAGGCCGATGCCGTGAAGACGGAGTTGCTCGACAGCTGCATCAACGATGCGGTTGATAATCATCAGAACATCCCGAGGGAGCTGATGCTCCTGAATGAGCGCCTCGACAACCGTATAGACAGCGCCAACAAGGACCTATTCAAGACCTTTAAGGATAATGGGGTCGTTGATAACGGGTTTCTCGCAAAGTGGCAGGAGTTCAGCAATAGCCTCCGTGGTCTCGTAGCTGAAGAGTCTCTGGTATACAGTCTGAAGCGTAAGGAAACCCTCGATCGCGAGCAATCTCTGTTCTTCGCGTCTGACGTGTACGGTGCTTTGAGCGGCGCGTCGTCCACTGAACATGTCATCACCGATGATAAGAATCGCGTCTGCTGGATTGTCAGGCCAGAGAGGGACCAGGTGGATGGCAAGAAGACGGTCGAGAAAGGGGAGCGCAGAACCAATCTCTGGGTTCTCTCGCAGAAATGCACGAGGACTTATCATCGTCTTGCCAAACTCACCTATTACAACGCGAGGGAGTACCAGGCGTATCGTAAGCGCAAGGATTTCTCAAGGGACCTCATTCGGGCTAATGAGCTGTTTACTTCTTCAGAGCCGACGATGGCTTCGATTCTTTCATTGGTCGCTGAGCTCGGCCTCTTTGATTCTGAGAGCGGATTGGAGGAGTTTGCGAAATACGTTTACAACTTGATTTCGACAAGCACCCAAAGCCTCAATGATGAGCCTTTCGGGATTATGAGCGAGGAGGATTGCAGCATCTTCCATAGGGGAGTCGATCTCATGCAGCTTGTGGACTCGGAGTATCACTCGACCTATACCAAGGTGAACACGAACTCCCTCAAGGTCACTCCCGAGATGATCATTGCCCATCTGTGCAACAGGTCTCTTGTCTACTTGATGTCCGCGACCATTGGTATAGACCATATCGGCAACTTTAACCTTCCGTACTTGGACGCCGCCTCAGAATCCGGTCTCATCGTTCCCGAGGGTGATTATGCACGCGAGTTGGATCGGATTGCCGGCCTGCGAGACCTCGCCGCGGTCGAAGACTATAAGATCGATGTCCTTCTGGCAGACATGACTCCCACCAGCATCGACGTTCTCGACGAGTGCAAGTGGCACACGCTATGCGACAACATGTTGTTTAAAAGGGAATTGAAGAAGCTGCTCAAACTGTACTATTCGGATGATGACAACAGAAATGACGGCAAGAGTGACACCTCTAAGTTCTTAGGGCTGTCACGCACCTACAACATCCTATTTTCTTGGAGGCGTTTTATCGAGAGGCGCGAGGTTAGGTCGTTTATTTGCATCCTTATGTCCAGCGTCGTCAAATTTGATGAGAAGCCTGTTCTCGGGGTGTCTAAGCCGGATTCGAAGCCCTATGGCCATTACATCAAGCGTTTGATGACCGCGATTATGACCGATTTCGGTTACGACATGCCCTCGGCGGAGCGTTTTGTCGACGATACGGTGGCTTGCGTTCTTTCCGACAACCTTGAGGCTGAGATCTCCAAAGCAAACCGCGATCTTGCCAATGGGGGGCAGAAATTCGTGATCACCACTTATGGCACAGCCGCGGTCGCCCTTAACTTGCAATACGAGATCCCCGATGACATCGAGGTCGCCAGGGTAGAGGGTGTCTATCCGTCAAACAAGAAGGATTGGGACGGCATTTACCTCGACAGGCCGACTCATATGCTTGAGTGTGGGGAGTGTTATCGAGGGGAGGAGAGGTTCCCGGAGGAGGAAATCACCCGAAAGAAGCTCAAAGGTGTCTACGAGACTCAAGAGCTGGCGGAATGGGGAGAGATTTCCGTCAAGGATACGAATACGAGGATGAGGAGCATTCTCAAAAATAACGGCAAGTATCCAACTGTAAGTGTTTGGGATATTCCTTCTGCCAGGAGGGCGTGCAGTCGATATGTGGCGCAGGCCCTCGGCCGCATCGGCCGAACCGGCAATAAGGCTGCATGTCTCATCGTCCTTGATGCGGGACTCATCCCAGATGTCGATGTAGACGCCTTTAAGAACGATGTGGTCGGTTTCAATTACACCACACCCGAATGGAAGGCCGTCGAAGATGTTATCCGCGGCGCACAGGAGTCTGCGGGCTCGAAGATGAGAGCCATGAAAGCTAAGGGCTGGGTTGATGATGTCATACGGGCGGATAAGGCAGGTCGGCGCCTTCTGCTCACAACCATTCCAAAATATACCTATCACGCGGATGACGAAGCGCCGTTCTGGTCGGACAGGCAGATTGCCACCTATGAGTTGCTCGGTAGGATGTGCCTATCACTCCCCGTTGGATCTAAAGAGCGCTATATCGAGCTGACGAACAAGACCATATTGAGCTATCTCGCTCCGGTGCCGGAAAACGGACCTCGTTACTACAGCCAGATGAAAGAGGGCTCACGAGACGCGATCGCCTTTTTCGCATCACCGCAACCACCGATGAAGAAAGCCGGAGAGTTCGCCAGAGAGGTCTCCGAGGAGAGGGCCCGACTCGATATCGTCAGGAAGAATGTCGTACTGACGGACGGTCTGGAGCGAATGAGTGTCGCCACGAGCTGGGCCGAGGGCGATTACATGTTGAGTGATGAATTGTTCTACAGCATCTATCTCGGGCGGCTTGGCGAGAAGATCTTCGAAGTCTGGTGGCAAAACGTGATGGCTCCGTTTGGCTATGAGCTCGAATCGCTGCCGAGAGACTTTTACGAGCTTTTCGATTACAGGATAAAGGGAACTTCCGTGTATATCGACGCCAAGGATTATTCTCCCAACACCAAGGTGTCGATTGAGGAGCTTACCGGTAGGGCTCGCTGGAAGCTCGATAGGGTTGAGCATGATAAAGATAAACAGTGTCAGGCCGTTTACGTGAACGCTTTTGGTCCGTCCAGCGGTTCTTGGCGCAGAATCGACAATAAGGCGGATGTATTTGAGGTGCCCGGTGTCATCGATGATGTTACAGGTGCTTTCCTCTTGTCTTCTCGAGACTTGTTCTTAGGTTTGTTGAATTACTGATCGAAAGGAAAGCCGCCGATGGGTGAAGAAATCGCAATCTCCTTAGTCGAAATCGAGGGCGATGGGGTGATTTGGCGGGGCAATACCGTCTATCGCATCCTTGCGCAGGGTAGGAGTTTCGACCTGGGGTCGGATTTTTATGCCAACGTTTACAACGCTATCGACGGCGTGTTTGCAGGTACCAGGGTGTTGGAGGATGCTGGGGCTGCGATCTACCTTGCAGCCGATGGGATGACCGGACTCGATGACCCAAGGCTTCGTCTTCTCAGGGCAAGTGTTCCAGAGGACTGCATCGTATCCGCTTGCAAGGGAGAGGATATCGTCAATACCATTCCAAATTTCATCAGGGCCAATCTGGCTATAGCTTCCGTTTATCGCGATGATTTCGAGAGCATCGCGGCGACGGGTAAGATCATGGTCGTGGAAAGGGCTTGGAAGAAGCACGTCGTGGCGCTTGAAGTGTCGGTCGATTCAGATTGCCGCCTCAATATGGCCGTGAGGACATTCACCAACGTCTCAGATTTCAAAGACGGTATCGTGAGGTGGCGAAATGGCAAGCCTTATAAGAGGATTGCCGACTACACCCGTTTTTTCGTCAATGATTTCGGTATTCTCATTCCGATCACGAAGAGTGATTCAAGGGGTGGGGAAGTATACATCCAGGCAAGGCAGACATTCGATACCGAACGGTCTAATATCGACACCTTGGCCCTGTGGTACGGAAAGGGCTCATCAAAAGAGAATTCCCCTGAGAATAATAAGTGGATATCGAAGAAGAGGATCAGGCATAAAGGCCACACCAAGCTGGGCATCCTTTGCGGAATCATCGAGGATATGCGCGACTTGTACGGTGATGGGGTGTCTCTGAAGTTTAAGAGGCTTGAAACGTCATCGCGAATCAGCTCACATGTAAATCAGTTGAGGATGCTCGATATCGATATTCCCGGCGTCGGCCTGCTTTACGACGAGCGCATTCCCCGATGTGCTCGACTGTATCCGTTTGCATTGAAGCGTTTGTCGGAGTGGGGTGTGAAAGTCGAGGATGGTTATCCGGTCCTGAAGATTATCGGAGACGTTGACTGCTACTCAGATGAGTTGCCAGATGCTTACGATCGATCTGTATCCCCCTTGTCAGTTCAACATTTGACATGCGATTCCAAGCCGATGTCCCTCAAGGTCGATGATGACCAGAATGTGGAGGTTGGAAGCAAGAAGCAGTTTGATAGCGCCTTGATGTCATGTCTCAGGGAACTTGCATTCAAGCGAGACGTCCTTTCATGTCAGATCTCGGTTGCGAATTGGCCCGAATTTGGAATTCGGGATTTCTGCATAGCGAAACCAATCAAGGTTTGTTTGCGTCCAGAGGAGGGACAGATCGGAACACCGGCAAAATGCGGTAGGAACTTGCTGACCACGGGATATTCGTTGTTGGAGATTTCCGAGTCCGGTGAACTTCGGTACAAGCTGATTCATGCAGATGAACTGTTTGGGTGCGACGAGGAGGGGCTTCTCTGTCTTCTTGATGATTCCGACATGGAGGTTGCTGTCAGGATCGATGGATGCGAATTCGTCATCCGGAATCCCAATCTATTTCCCATTCCTCAGGACCTTATGGCTCTTCACGAGGTCATTATGGGGGATGTCGAGAACAGTTTTCGCGGTAAGGCATACCAGGGTCTCTATGATGCCATGCTCGATATCAACTTATTCAGCGCTCCCATACCCGGCATTGAGGGTGATTACTTTTACTATGTCGGTCCGTCCTCAAAGGGAATCAGCCAGGTGTTGAGCCGCTTCACGCCTTTGAGGTCGATTAGCGTGAGCTCCGGATTCTTTGATGTCGATAAATACCTTCCACTTCTGGCTGTGGATGGAGTGCGCTTGGGACAGCCATCGGTCTTTCCCTTCCCTTTGAAGCACCTTCGCCATTTCGAAGACGGTGCTTTGTATGAGATAGCACGAGGCGCGCAAGAATCATAACTTGGAGTATATGGCTTTATGTCGACATGGCAGCGAGGAGGAGTGCAACTACTGGAACATTCAACCCCTCGCTTAGCGATGGAAATGCGAAAAGCCTCCCGCCAACTGACGGGAGGCTTTTCGTTTCACCGAGATTCAAAGCGGCCAATCGACCTATCCATCTGATCCCTACTCTGAACACAAGACGTTCTCTTACCCTAGATGTAAATTGCTCATCACTTATCGACGATGATGCCATTACAAGTCTCATTCTCGGGAACCAATGCGACTCTGTATCCGAGCTTTTCGACCGTCTGACAGAAGTTGCTTATGTACATGCTGCTGTTAAGTCTGTTAGTGAGCGCCTGCGGGGAAATGCCGAGTTCCAATGCGAGCGACCGCCATGACCTGCCTTTCTCCGCGAGAATCACCTTGATGACCTCACCGGATGTCATTTGCCATCATCCCCAATCGTCACCTGACCGTTCATGAGTAACGGGAGAAGGAAATCCCGTGTCTTAGTCAAGGACTCAATCTCTCCCTGAAGAGTGCTGTATAGCTCCATTTGCGTAGCTCTAATCGAGCTATACCTTTGAAGGACGCGGGTGTCATCAGGAGGACACGCGGCAAAAAAGTTCAACGCCTCATAAACGTCAAGATGCTTGATCTTGGTGCCATTCGCATATCCAACAATATATTTGTGAATATAAGCCTGTTTAAATAGGCCTTCCAGCCAAAAACAGATATCGGCAGTTTCTGTCTCGAGCTTTACTACATCCGTTGATATGACGACTTGGCTATCGAACAGATCCGGCGTAAGGATTGCTTTTCCTATAACGTTCGCCCTACCAGTCAAATCAATATCTGTCTGCTGCGTCACGCACATAATCAGATCGCACGCATCGACCGTTCTGTTGGCATCAACTGTGCCGGAAAAGAACTTAATGCCAGATGGTTTATATGTGCCGTCCAAATTGAATGAAGCCAAGTTGATCATCGGCGTGCCGCCGCCAGTGATCTCGGAAGATTTGTACGATATTCCCTTCTTGATTTTCACCAGGTCAGATATTTGCCGCACGTTCCACCCCGCGGGAATCTCGCGCTTTAACTCGTCGCTCCAGACCATCTTGCCGCCGCTCGATTTGTAGGGCTTCCCGTTCTCATCGGGGAATTCGAACTGCACGAACCAGTAGTCGTAGAGCAGCTTGGCGGCCGCCTCAAGATCGGCGCAGATAGAATTGTTGTTCTCGATGGCATCATCAAGCAGGCGCAGTGTTGCGGCCACAGCCTTCTGAATACCAAGGGAACTCGGAAACGAAACGATTTCATTTTCCATAGTCTCTTTTGTAAGATGAACCATAGTCGAGCCGTTAGTCGCACAAAGCCACTTCGGCGTCATCAACTTTAAGTAGTAATAGAGATAGTCCTTGTCCATAAGCAGGTCATTAACTACTACCTTCCAAATGTGGTAGTGGTAAATAGACTTTTCTCCATGCCAGTATTCGGGACCAAACGTGCAGGCCCATTTAAATAGAAGATCGCCGTCTTCACAGTACTTTTCTGGAGCCAATTCCATGTCAGAGTAATACCACTCGTCTTTGCCCGTGAAGTTGCCAACACGGACGATGCGGTACTTCCCTTGTTTTTGTAGCTCCGGCATGAGATATGCCCTGCCATTGATCAGGGTGGCAAGCTCGTTCAGCTTAGCGGTTTCCAAACTTCAGCCCTCCAAGCTGCTCCATGATCTGCTTCTGGAGCTCGCCACTCTTGGCAAACTTCTCGCCGAGCGACGCCCTGAGATCGCTCACCTTCTCGTTAAATTCGTCCTCGGTGATGTCGACGTAGTCGATCTTCATCTCGAAGTACTGCCCGGCGCTGAAGGAGCAGTTCTTGGCATTGATGTCCTCAAACGGGACGCTGACGGCGAAGTCCTCGATATCCTCGGCGGCGAGGAAGCTGTCGACGATGAGGCTGACGTCCTCATTGCGAAGAACCGTCTTCTTGTTCTTGCCCTCCTTGACCTGCTCGCCGAGCTTGGAGGCATCGATGAGGATGACCCTGTCGGACCTGTTCGCCTTATCGAGGAAGATGACGCTGACGTTTGTGCCCGTGTTGGCGAAGATGTTCGACGGCATGGAGATGACACCCTTGAGCATCCTCTCGTCGACCATGCGGCCGCGGATGCCCTTCTCGATGCCGCCCTTGGCGGTCAGGAAGCCCGTGGGGACGACGATAGCTGCCTTTCCCTTATCGTTCAGCGAGTAGAGCACATGTTGGATGAACAGCAGATAGATGGCCATCGAGTCTTTCTTCTTGGCGGGAATCTTCGGGATGCCCGAGAAGAACCGGTCCGTGTCGGCCCACTTCTGCTCGATGCGGTCGCGCGACGCGGAGAAATCGGTCTTGAACGGCGGGTTGGTCGTGATATAGGAGAACTTCTTGAGTCCCGATTCCGGCTCGTGCTCGACCGCGTAGTGCGCGGGGCGCTCGAGGGTATCGCCGCGAACGATGTTGCCGAGTGATTCGGTCTTGCCGTTCAGCATCATGTTCAGGCGCAGGAAGCGGGTCGATTTGGTCGAGATGTCCTGCGTGTAGACGATGGCACGGTTCATGCCGCCCTCCTGCCCGAGCTCGTGGGCGAGGTGCAGAATAAGGGAGCCGGAGCCGGCGGCGGGGTCGTAGATCTCGGCGGCCTCGATCTTCTCGCTCATGCCGACGAGGATTCTGGCGATGATGTGCGAGACGGTCTGCGGCGTGAAGTACTCGGCGTAGGTGCCGCTCGCGACGTTGTACTTGCTGATGAGGTACTCGAAGATGGCCGAGTAGAAGTCGAAGCCGCCCTCGAAGGCGCTTGAGAAGTCGAACCTGTCCTGGACGAGGATACCGAAGATGGACTTGGCGAAGTTCTGGCGCACGGATGCCTGCACGAGCGGCGACAGCGGCTCGAACAGCGGCGTCTTCTCGCCGTCGGCGGTCTCGACGCAGAACGCCTGGTTGCGGGGGTTCTCGGAGATGCGCACGAGGGCGGCGTCGAACTGCTCGTAGAAGTCCTTCTGCTCCATGTTGTTCACGAGGCACTCGATGGTGTCCTCGTACTCGAAGGCCACGTCCTTGGAGTTGTAGGAGTAGAAGGCCTCGAGCATGCCGTCCTCGTTGGAGAGGATCGACTCCCTCGAGACGTCGATCTCCTCGGAGAAGCAGTCCAGGCTGTGCATGAACTTGTCGTTCAGGAACTTGTAGAGGAACACGGAGGTGACGACGACCTCCTCCGCCGCGGTGTTGCTCAGACCGACGGTCGAGCAGAGCCCCTGCAAGTCGTCCACCATCTGGTGAATGCGTCCCTCGATGGCCTCGAATGTCATTGTCTCTCCGTTCCTAGAAGATTTTCATGTTCGCGTAGACCTCGCGCAGGAGGTCCTCGTACCAGTCCTTGCATTTGAGCCGGACGTAGAGCTTTGCCTTGATGAGCCTGGTCACCGTCTTGCCGAGGATGCTCGACACGAACGACTCCCTGCTCTGGATGGCGAGGATGTCCGCCGTGCGGATGTCGCCCACCGCCTCGTAGACGATGTCGAGCACCCGGGCGATGTCCTCCTTGTCGAGGTCGTCGTGCATCTCGACGGCATCCGTGTATGTCTTGACGAACGCATACGAGCCGCCGAAGCGCTTGGAGATCCGCTCGTTCTCCTCGTTGACCTTCCTGATGCGCTCGAGGATTTCCCTGAGCTCGTCGTTCAGCTCGTCGAGCGCCGAGATGTCGAGCCTCTCGAAGAGCTTCGAGAGCAGTTCGTCCAGCTTGACGATCTCGATCTGGTTGCGGTTCCGGGTCTTCTTGACCTCCTCCTGGACGTCCTTAACGAGCTCCTGGAACCTCTGGTACTCCTCGTCGTCGACGAAGTCGCGCATGGCGCCGTCCAGCTTGCCGAGGTCCATGACCTCGACGCTCACCTTGAAGAACTCGTAGATGATCTCGACGACCTCCTTGTTGGAGATGATCGAGAGCAGGTCGGTCGGCTTCGACTTGAGGTTCACGAAGTCGATTCTCGCCTGGACCGCCTTGAGCAGCTTCTTGATATGGCCCATGTCGATCTGCGCCGCATACTCCTCGGAACGGGACAGCTTGAACTCCGTATGGCACGACTTGATGCCGTTGAGCAGGCGGCGGATGGTGAGCAGGGCGTCCTTGTCCCTGAAGGTGAGCTGCTTCGAGAACGTCTCGAGGTTCCGGGTGTCGATGAGGGACGAGAGCTCGCGGTCGTACTTCAGATAGCGCTCGTTGATGTCGTCCGGTCCCACCACGAGCCCGTTGAAGGTCGCCCCGTCCTCGGGGTCGAAATCGTCCTCGATCTCCTTCAGGTACAGGGCGATGGTGCGGTCGTACTCCTCCTCGATGTCTGCGAAGTCGACGATGTAGCCGAAGCGGTAGTTCTGCCCGTTGGGGCTCCTGTAGGGGCGGTTGACCCTGCTGATGGTCTGGAGAAGGGTGTGCTCGTGGGCCTTCCTGAGCAGGTACATCTTCTTCAGGCGGTTGACGTCGTACCCGGTCGTCAGCATCTGGTGGACGACGAGGATGTCGGGCTTCAGGGTCTCCTTGAACGCTATCTGGGTGCTCTTGTTCACCGCCGAGGGGATGTCCCTGTCGCTGATGACAAGGCCCGCCTCGAACCTCGAGTTCTCGTCGAACCAGCGCTTTATCTTCTTTGCCTGCGGGTTCGATGCGCACACGACCATGCCGCCGATGGTGTCGTCGGCGTTGACGAAGCGGAAGTTCAGGAAGTCCTTCTCGATGTAGGCGCAGAGCGCCTGAATGTAGTCCTCGGACTCGTAGACGTCCGATTTGTCCGGCTCGGGGTTCTCGAGGTCGAGGTTTCGCCTGATCTCGGCCCGCGCCGTGGTCTCGATGGACTCCTTCTTGATCCTCAGCGTGTAGCCGTCGGCGATGGACTTGTCGTAGAAGTACTTGTGGATGTAGTCGCCGAACTTGAGGTTCGAGCGCTCCTTCTTTGAGAGGAGCGGCGTGCCGGTCAAAGCCACGTACACCGCGTCGGTGTCCATGAGCATAAGGTTCTTGTAGAACTCGCCGTCGTTCCTATAGCTCCTGTGCGCCTCGTCGACGAACACGATGCGCTGCACCTTGGCACCGTACTCGTTGCGGGTGACGGGCATGTCGTCGGCGAACTTCTGGACGTTCACCACCGTCATCTCGCCGTCGGAGTCCATGGCCACATGGCTGGAAACGGGCTTCTCGAGTTCGCGCTCGAAGGCCGCCTTGCTGTTCACGTTGATGACGTTGATGCCGCGCTTCGCCATCTCGCCGCTCACCTGCGTGAGCAG